>Ga0207992_1000219_pt1 | contig 31079 bp, 28 predicted proteins | sample ETN02SmetaG_FD_185788 | JGI IMG/M metagenome (GOLD analysis project Ga0207992, IMG submission 185788) | Marine microbial and viral communities from oxygen minimum zone, Eastern Pacific Ocean - ETNP2014F10-02SV255 (SPAdes) (version 2) | ecosystem: Environmental > Aquatic > Marine > Oceanic ...
CTTTCTCTCAAACCATCTACATCCCCTCCCTTCGGACCGAAGATTAGTGATCTGATGCTAACCATTGCCCCTTTCATGAATTGGTCTGTTTTCAAAATATTGGAAATATTTCCTGAACCATAGGGTAGCCTCTGAAATGGCGGACTGAAACTCATTAATCCAGTAATTCAGGCAACACGTGCTTCAGTTTTCGCTTATGACCGATATACCTCACGATAACTTCCTCGCCACTGTATAGTGTCGTAGATGTGGTGGAATTGCCGTCTTCACCACTGCTATTTGTAACTTGATCGGCAGTCAGAGAATGAACAGGGTATTCACGTCGTAGATACTGGATTTGCGGTGCCAGAAACTGTCGATGAATGATAACAGAATCTTGATTCCGTGATATTACGATTCGGAATGAAAAACAAAGATACCAAATCGCTGCTGAGATGAGTGCAATTGGGCCTACATCACGGAAGAAACCATTTAACTCCATTCGCATCCAAATTCCATAAATGAGAATACATAAAAAAAACGTAAGAAGGCCTAGCGAGGCCATTGAAACAAATCCTGTGACCGTGCTACCAGGTAGAGAAAGTGACTTGTAATCCATGAGATTTCCCTTCGATTCGGCCCACCAATTATCCTGAGCGTTCTCTTCCATGACCTGTGCTATAAAATTGGTATTTTGAACTTATTCACGGCAGATGAATCCACGAGGAGTCAGTCTGCTCACACGCTAGGCCCTGTTTCGCATACTGGAACCGACCCTTCATATGTACACCAGTGTGTCAATAATCATGGAAGAAACCCCCATAAACTCAGGATTGAGGAATATTTTCATCATCAATGGCAGCATTTGGATGGTTAGCTGTTGGTTCACTCTTGTCTTTCAGGACTGGGTCCCTGATGGCCTTGCATTATTGCCACCAATGGCATTGGCCTCCACGACCATCATAGGGATCTTTGTGTTTTTGAAAATGGACAGGGCCAGCAAGACGGATCTGGTTTGCAGTGTTGATGGCTGCGAGAACAAGGTCAGGATTAACAAGCAAGTTTGCCCCATTCATGACGATGAGGTGCAAAACCTGGTTCGTAACAACCGGATAGCGGCGGTCATAGGGTCGATAGCCTCGTTGGCGATCTATCTGTTGTTCTTTTGACGTCCTTGATGGTCCTGAGCAGTGCCACGAACTCATCGTCCGGACCCTCTGAGACCCCTCTGAGTCGTAATGGTGAAACCCTCTGGTAATCATTCATGTTTGACCCACTGTCCACTGGACGGGTCTCGATAGAATAAATGCCCACTTCCAGTTGGAAACTCAATCCATTCATTTCCATCGCTCTTCATCACTCCACGAGTCGCATATTCTGGAAAGACATGTTCTGTGACACTTTTTTCAGCTCGAGTAAAGTTTTCAAGTGGTTTTCTCCCAAGAAGAAGGAAACCACCCAACAATATTGCCACGAATAGGACCCCTCCAATTGCGACCCATTGCATTCCTGAAGCCTTACCTGAATCCTCAGATTCTACATCGGATTGCAATTGACTTTCTGAACATCCAACTTGGTTTGAGAATTCATTATCAGGTGTTTTTGCACACTCGTCAAGAAAATCCACGATCCCATCATCGTCGGAGTCACGTTGCCAACTTGAACATCCATCTGGTGAAACATCTGGCTGGGATGTATCCGGACAGGAATCATTTGGATTCAAAACCCCATCATTATCATCATCTTGCTGTTCCCATGAACAGCCACTCGAATCAACAGTTTTCCTCCCTTCTGTATCGGGGCAAAGGTCAGTCCCTGTACAATTGGATGGGCCTGTTGATTGTGCATCACTGTTGCACACCATGTCAGAATCATCGTCGACTTGAAGATCGGAGCACCCCGCCTCATCTACGGTTGAATTGATTGCCGTTAAGGTGCAGACGTCCCAGAAATCATTGACAAAATCTCCATCGCTGTCCCGTTGTGTTTCACCACAACCTACTGAATTCGCGGTTTCCACAAGAGTTGTTCCAGGGCAAATATCAATGCTGTTTTTGACCGAATCAGAGTCATCATCTCTCTGTTCCCAACTACATCCAGCACCATCGGCAACCTGGCTAGAATATGTGAATGGGCACAAATCTTCCCCAACACAATTTGAAGGGCCACTACTTGCAGCCCCTACATTACAGACACCATCTAAATCACTGTCAACCTGTTTATCGGAGCAGCCATCTTCGTCTACAAGCTTCTTGTAAACTGTGCTGAAACACAGGTCGTTGTTGTTGAAAACACCATCATAATCATCGTCTCGTTGTTCCCAACTGCAGCCGTTTTCGTCTGCGCTTTGATTGAAATTGGTATGCTCGCATAAATCCGAAGAATCTGCAATCTTGTCACCATCTGAATCACTCTCCCACAAATACAGCCCGGAATCAACGAATGTTCTGACTATAACCGATTGTTCATCCGGGGAATAGGCGGTTTCACCATACCATGTACCATTTATTTCATCAGTTTTTGTGATGAATTCTAGGTTCTGTTCCGCGTCCACTTGGTAGGTGTAGATTGTGGAATTGTAGAAGGATTCATCATCATCATACGTCAACTTCGTCAAAGGCACATAGAGTAGTTCGCCACTTCTTGAGAATGATATGTCCCAAATATTTGCTCTTTCATAATCCCCTATTATTGAGATAGTTGATTTCAATTCCAGTGTATTGAAGGCATATATCTTGATGTGTTCGTCTTGTGCGATGTAGATTGATTCACTATCTGGGGAAAGCAGCATTCTGTCATGCCCGGCGATGCCTTTTGACCTCAAGAGGTAACCATCATACGTATCCCAAACGAAAATTTCATAGTTAGTAGAACCAATTAAAGCAGTTCCATCATGCGAAAACATGAGATGATTCGCGATATAGTTTTCATCCTCAAAATGAATTGTATGGTTCAAGAGGTTGAATACAATCATTCTCCGAGTATGTGACTCATAAGAGAGGGCTTGGAAGGCAAGCATTGTCTGTTCAGGGTTTAACGCAGGATCCCCTACAACCGCATTACAATCGCTACTCAATTCGTGACTGTCTGATAGGCTTTGATTTTCAGTATACCAATAATAGTAGCCACAAGTTGAATCAGCCCCCCACGAATTACTGTAAAATAGTAAAAGCCATTCTCCATTCGAATCCCAAGAGTATTGATTTCCAAGGTAATGGTCGACATCAGGGGATACAATTTCATGGGCAATTGAAAGGTCTGAATCCAGTATACGGATATTGTTGTTATCTGAATCATAGGTCGCGACCAAATCTCCATTGGGTGACCATTTCGGGGTGACTAGATCACTGGTGCCTTGTGCCGGATTTTCACTTGGAACCCAAGACAAAACGTTCGGGCAATCTTCGACATCATACAGTGGACAACTATCCAGAGAATCCACAACTCCGTCACCATCGACATCGCGTTGACTTTTACTACACCCGTATATGTTTGAAAATTCTGTTGGGGGTGTGCCTGGACACAAGTCGTCTGAATCTGAGATTCCATCATTATCAGAATCAAGCAACTGGGATTCTGAGCATCCCTCGGAGTTGGCACTATCGGACATTGAGGTTCTTGGACAAAGGTCATCTCTGTCGTTCACGCCATCTAAATCGGTGTCTTTCTGGCTGGGTGCACATCCTTTCGCGTCTGCACCTTCATCTTCAGGCGTACTTGGACAGAGATCTTCAACGTCCACCACACCATCTGAATCATCGTCAGGCATCCACGCCGTTAGCATAATTCCCCCACTATCTTCGTTGAGTGTAATGATTTGACTGTCGTTAGATGAAAATGCACTTCCAAAGTCGTAATAGTATGAAAAGTCAGGTTCAATTTCACTTGTCATTAACCACGATTCTGTTGAATATATTTTGTAACCATCATTGGAACTGAATATGAAATAATCGCCCGCAGTAGATAGTGATGGTGAATGCCCCTCGTCCGTAAATACAAGGGAATAATCTGAACTGGAAAATGATGACACTGCCCCATAATAGCCCCCCATCAATAGGTAATCACCATCGTGACTTGCAAACATCGGCCCAACACGTGTATAATCAATATTGAAATTCTGTTTCAGTACCCATTGGTAACCAACAAACGGGATATTTTCGTATTCATATTCATTGCCTGCCCCATCACTTGAGACATACCAGAGAATGTCTTCACTAGGATGGTGGGCGACAAAATAACCGTTTGAGTTGGTGCCATCAACTTCAGCCCAATCGGGCCCCTCAAACATTTTCCCGCCATTATTCCCTGTGGAAATAACCAATCGATGATCATCGCCCGACCATGTCAAATCTGTTGCTTGATAGTAAGTTCCGTCATCCTCAATCAGGTTTCCAATATACACGCGTTGCCAATCTGAAGTTCGATAAATCCCAAAATTTTCATCATCGATTACGATGAGATAATCACCACTTGGCGAGAATTGTAGAAAATCAAGGCTGTAGTAATCTGTTTCAATTGTATGAACGGGTTCATTCCATTCAGAGTTCTGGTAGATTGTAATTTCAGTATCGTAGTAATTGGGGCATTTTGAAATCGCAATGTAATCATTGATTTGATCAAAGGCAAAATCAACACAACTGTAGTATGTGGACTCAAGTGGCAACTGTTTGTAAGCAGCCCAATCCCCTTCATGGACAGTATTTCGGCTGGAAGTTTCGTTGCTTTCCGTTATCGAAATCCCGCTATCAGATGGCAGTGGTGCGATGCAAACAAGCATAAGCACTGAAAGAAAAAATGCCAAAACAGTATTTTTTTGCCCCATGAATAAGTTGGCAGGAGGTATGCAGCGTCTCCAAATAAAGTGCCTGAATTCTACCATGAAATTTTCATTCAGAATTTTGGCTTAATTGTTTCTCCGGCCTGTGATTAATATTCAGATGGTATGGTGAATGTTGGAGAACTATGAGTAGTGAGTGAGAGGACCCCCTCACATTCGTATACGAAGGCTAGGGTAGTGTCTGTGTCGAAACATTGTGACCGTCTTTGAATAGGTAACTGTAATTATTGTCTCCCACACCCGGAATCAATGTCTCTCAAGGACCTGTTGTCAGAAAACTTCCTTGGAGTCGCCTCCGGAATCTCCGTTGTGGCAATGATGATCATGGCAACTTCGTTCTGGGTATTTGCTATGGAGGATGTTGTCGTCGAAGGAGATGATGATTCTGAAATCGAGCAGATTCCCCCTCCTTCACTGCCTAATCCGTCTTCGGTAGTGGATGACATTGAGACGCTTGCCGACTTCGGCTATCGCAAGATCGACACCGTCGCCCACGCCAACGCGGGCGACTTCATCGAGCTGAGGATGACGGACCTCGGGTACGAGGTAGAGGTCCAGGAGTTCGCCACCGCGGAGTGCGGTTATTGCAGGAACTACGTGGCAACCTACGAAGGATTAGACCCAGATTCGTGGGTCGTAGTAGGTGGCCACTATGATGCGATATGCTACTCGCAGCAGGTGGTCATCGGCATCGAGTACCCCGGCTGTACGTCCGAGGGAGCCTACGACGACGCCACGGGAGTAGCATCCCTCCTGGAGCTCGCTCGCCTGATGATGGAGTGGGGCGGGACACCCGAGCACACCTGGAAGTTTGCCGCGTGGGACTACGAAGAGTGGCAGGGCAGCGGGTCCGCAGAGGGCGGCGGGATGGGCAGCCTTCACTTCGTGGAGAACCTGCCAGAGGGCGTGGAGATTGCCACGTACGTCAACCTGGACATGTACGGACTCAACTGGCCCGTCGAGACCCAGACCGCAAGCCAGCTCAGCGGCTGCGACGAGGACTACTACCACCTCTACCTGTTCACCTCTCCCGTGGACGACTGGTCCTACTACACGGACAGGGGGCTCAACGTCACCGACGGCATGGTGGAGAACGCCTCCGACCTGCAGTTCAGACTGAGTTCGGTGCTGTACAACGATCTGTCATACCCGATGGAGTGGGTCCAGGTGATCGATGATACGAAGGGCAACTCAGACCACTACAACTTCATCATGCACGGGTGGCCTGCGACCTGGTTCAGGGGGATGCACGAGTTCATTCAGGAGACTGGTGACACGTGCGAGCAGTCTCCGAAGCACGCTCCCACGGACAGGATGGACGTGCTATACCAGCTGTCCGGGGGGAGGTCGGGCCTCGAGTCCGGTATGCAGACCGGGCTGGACGCACTCGCATTGTTGATGTGGAGCGATGTCCAAGGGCAATGGTAGCAGCATTTCCTATGATTCGTACTCGTTCCTCTCGCCGGGGTCTTCGCTGAGGTACTGGACGAACTCGTACTCGTTACCATCATGGTCGAAGAAGTAGTATCGGTGCCTGTGTGGGTGGTCGACGTAGGTGGCACCCTGCTCGTACCCTGCCTCCAGCAGGCGTTCGGCCAGTGCCGAGGCGCCGGTGACGACGAAGCCCATGTGGTTCATCCCGGGGTGGACATACGGCCTGTGTGGACCCCTCTCTGTGGCTCCTCGATCCTCCACGCATAGGTAGGAATCCTCGGTACCGACGTGGACCCAGCGCTGCGCCTTCTCCCCGCCCCCCTCTCCTCTGATGCTGAACTCAGGCATCGCGGTCAGGAGGAATCGGATGGTCTCGTCGACGTCAGTGGAGGTGATGTTCAGGTGCTCGAGGTAGGGCTTCATGGGGCTGGAGGGCCAATTACGCTTATGTTGCCATCGGTAGTCTATGTTTCACTTTCGGACAGAGGTTAGTACTGCTCCAGGACGAGTTCGGTCTGAGTCGAGCTGATGTCCCCAGGAGCCGCTAGCCACATCCTGTCCAGCATGTCCCTGAGAGCCACCGTGTCGTCAACGTGAACCACTGCGACCAAGTCCGCATCCCCGCTAATCTCGTACACGCACTCGACCCCGGCCCAACCGGAGAACTCACCTGCGAGGGAACCTATCTCAGTCCCCGGGCCCACCTTGAGCCGAATCAGGGCAGTCAGCCCAATCCCTGACTCCCGAACCGTATATCCCCTGATCACGCCCTCGTCCTCGAGTCGCTTGATACGGGTCCTCACCGTCCTCTCGGTGACTCCTACGCTCTTGGCTATCTCGACGTAGGGGGCTCTCGCAGATTCCCGAAGGAAGGAGAGGATGGCCCTGTCAAGGGAATCGACATTACTCATCGAATCCTCCGAAAAACGTACAACTTATGGTTATTTCTTGATGTTTTTTCATTGTTTCAGCGATGAAACCTGCCCCTTTCCGGCCATAAGGCATTCACGAATCGTTGGTTGCGTTCAAATGGGATGACTTCACTGCACTACCATGAGTCAGGAGGAGACGGCCTCCCAACTCAGGATTCAGGAGTACCTGGACGACGTCTCAGGACTGGATATCTCTCACTCTCATTCTCAGTGGTACAACATAGATGTAGCATCCCTATTGAACGGCACTAGGATAGAGGGTCACGAACTTGACCCATCCACGGGGTCATCGCTGATTTTCCTCCCAAGGAGTGTGATGCTCTGCTGCCCGGAATCCGGACGCATTCACCATTACCCAAAGCATCTGCTCCACTGCTTCGTCGATGACAATCGTGCCAAGTCCAACGAGGCAGATGGAGTGCTAATGAGAGCAGAGCTATTCTCCATCTCCCCCAACGAGGAGCAACTCTGCTGGGAGTGCTGCTGCAGATCGGAACTGGAAGTCCCGGAGATTCAGAGCAAGGTTTCCCGTTGGCTGAGTTGGTTGAACACTTAGATGGGACTAGCGCTACCTTGAGAAGCCAAGTACCAGTGGGAGTGCCAATGGGTGCCGCTATCAGCGACATCTTCGCTCGGGCAATAATCGATTCACGCGGTAATCCTACCGTGGAAGTCGACTGCTATGTCGATGGCTCACTGAGGGGGAGAGCAGCAGTCCCATCCGGAGCGAGCACAGGGACCCACGAAGCGGTGGAACTGAGAGACGGTGGAGACAGGTGGATGGGCAAGGGAGTCCAAGAAGCGGTAAACAACGTGAACGGGCCCATTCGCGAGGCACTCATCGGGATGGACCCATCAAACCAGGAAGAGATAGACTCCTTGCTCATCGAACTGGATGGCTCCGAGAACAAAGGAGTCCTGGGTGCTAATGCCACACTAGGCGTCTCTCTGTCCTGCCTCAGAGCAGCATCAAGTGGTGAACTGTGGAATCACATCTGCCAGGGCGGACCGGTGAGTCTCCCAGTCCCAATGATGAACATATTGAACGGGGGAGCTCACGCTGAATCAAACGTCGATGTCCAGGAGTTCATGGTGGTCCCACACGGCTTCGGAGAATTCTCCGAAGCCCTCAGAGCCGGCGTCGAGATATATCACGCACTCAAGTCCACGCTAAAGCAGGAAGGTCTGCTTGGGGGGGTTGGCGACGAAGGCGGTTTTGCACCGAACCTCTCCAGAAACGAGGAGGGGCTGAGACTCGTCAACGAGGCGATAGAGAGAGCCGGATATTCCCCGGGCAAGCAGGTCTCAATCGCATTGGACGTAGCAGCCCAGGAGTTCTTTGACGGCACCCAATACCATATCGATGGAGCAGGAATTTCGGGCGCAGATCTAGGGGAGATCTACTCGAAGTGGCTGGATGATTACCCGATTGTATCCATCGAGGACCCATTCGGCGAGGATGACTGGGACTCATGGGTCGGCTTCACCTCTCGAGAAGGGCACAGAGTGCAGATCGTCGGCGACGACCTGTATGTGACCAACCCGAAACGCCTTGAGAAGGGAATAGACCTCGGAGCGTCAAATGCCATCCTAATCAAACTCAACCAGATAGGGACCTTGACCGAGACCATGGAGGTGATAGGCAAATCCCGCGAGGCTGGTTTCGGGACGATAATCAGCCACCGATCCGGCGAGACTTCGGATGACATAATCTCCGACCTGGCCGTCGGGACCAATTCTATGCAGATCAAGACAGGAGCGCCAGCTAGATCTGACAGGACATCGAAGTACAACCAGCTACTGCGAATCTCGGAGAAAGTGGAGAACTATCCGGATCTATTCCAATGAGGATAGAATCAGTGGCAGAACGATACTCGCATCGGACTCTATCACGAACTGAGGGGTGTCCACCCCGAGCTTCCCCCAACTAATCTTCTCCGCAGGAGGGGCACCAGAGTAACCTCCGAAGGAGGGTCGAGACTCTGAGATCTGAGCGAACCACGCCCAAAGGGGGACCTCCACCCCGGCGTCCTGCCTAAGCATGGGGACCACGGAGATTGCGAAATCCCCCGATATCCCACCACCCACCTGAAGCATCCCAGTGGGGGAGTCATCCTCCCGATACCAATCGGCGAGAGCCTGCATCGCATCCAAGCCCCCCTTGACGACGGAATTGGTCTTCAGAGTGCAGTCTATCACTCTGGCAGATAGTAGATTACCCAGCGTCGAATCCTCCCAGCCCGGGGTGAAAATGGGCAGGTTCGCATCCGCTGCAGCGACCAACCAAGACTCCTCGGGGGGGGATGAGAACTCGAGCTCACCATGGAGTATCAGGTCATACACGTATTCGTGAGGGAAGCGACTGTCCCCCACCGCCTCAGATTCCTCCCAGAGCGACAGCATCTTCTCCCCCACCATGGTGAATGCTCTCTCTGGTATCGCCACGTCAGTCACTCTGTTCATCCCCCTGTCATGAAGGGCGGCATCTTCCTGCTTGCTCTGATGCCTCCAATTCGGAACTCTCTCGTAACCGGATCTGGAGACGAGTCCGAACAACTCCTCCTCCAGGTTCGCCCCGGTGCAGCAGATCGAGTGCACCCTCTGTTCCCTGATTGCCGGAGCAAGACTCTTCCCTATCTCCGCCGTCGACATTGCTCCCGCTAGGGTAACCATCAGTCGGCCATCGCTGTCTAGGAAGCCTCTCAGTGATTCTATGCATCTGGCAAGCTCACCCGCGTTGAAGTGGCTGTAATGGGTCTCGATGAAGTCTCGAATAGTCATCTAAACACTCCTAAATCGCTCTACTCTCTTTCTGAAAACCAACCTCACTCCAGAGTTCTCCGAAACGATCCTCCCGTGAATCATATCCGCCAGAGAGTCTGAATCGCTTCCTCCGCATGTGAAGACGTCAATAGCCAGCAGCCCCCTCTCCGAGTAACAGTGAGCGGTAACGTGACTCTCGTCTATCAGCACCGCTGCCGCGAATCCAAGGGGGCTTTGCGTCCCATCGAAGATCTCGACATGGGAATGGACCTCTCGTACCCCAGATTCGCGAACGCATTCTCTCAGAACGCTGAGGACCCATTCCCCATCTCCTTCTTCGCTTCTCTGATAGCCCACGTAGTCCAGAAGGACATGGGAACCCGCAGAATCAGCCTCAGTCACGTCGCTCCAGCCAAGTCACCGAGATTTCAAACTCACTCTTCGACAAGCCACGCCCCGAGTCTCCGCAACCCTTCCTCTATGGCCTCCTCGTCAGTCGCGTAAGACACCCTCACGAAACCCTCTCCCCCTGTGATTAGTGATGCCGGGATCAACTGAACGCCGGCTTCCAGGGCCCCATCTGCGAACTCCACGTCACTCATCCCGGTGCCAGTCACATCCGCGAAGACGTAGAAGGCCCCCTCGGGCTCGGGGACCCTTATTCCAGGCAGGGAGTCCAAACCATCCATCATCATCTTCCTCCTCTTGAGATACTCCTCGTTGAATTCCAAAACCGAGTCTTCGCATCCCAGAGCAACCCTGGCTGCTTCCATCATGAACGTAGGTATATGCGAGGCGGAGTTTGCCTGGCTCTTCACTGCAGCCCTCATGGCCTCGCTAGGGCCAGTGAGGAATCCGACCCGCATGCCGGTCATTGCCCATGACTTGGACCATCCGTTGATTACGATGGTCCTTTCTTTCCCTCCCGGCAGGGTCGAGGGGGAAACGTGAGGCCAGTCGACCCAGATCATTCGCCCGTATATCTCATCAGAAACTATCCAGAGGTCATGCTCTACTGCGATATCAACTATCCCAGCAATCTCCTCGGGAGTGAAGACCGCACCTGTGGGGTTGCAAGGCGAGTTGATCAGGATCATCGTGGTCTTGTCCGTTATCGCTTCCCTAATTGCATCCAAATCGGGATGGAAGTTCTCCATGTTCACCTTTACGTGAACTGGTTTCGCACCGATGAACTCCAGCATAGGCTCGTAGGATGCCCACGAAGGAGAAAGCAAAATAGCCTCGTCACCGGGCATGGTTGTAATCAGGAAGGAGTAGAGCAGAGCCTGCTTCGCCCCCGGGGTCACGACGATATCTTCAGCAGGGGCCTCGATGCCATGGTGCTCCCTGAGGTAGCCCGACACGGCCTCGCAGAGGTCCATCGAACCAGCTCCTCTGGTGTACTTCGTCTTCCCTTCCTCGAGTCCGCTGATTGCGGCATCGATGATCGGGGACGGCGTGTCGAAACCGGGCTCCCCCACGGTCCATCTGACCACTCCCTCCCCAGGGGGTTGCAGATAGGGGGCGAAACCAACACCCAGTCCCTCGAACCGGGAAGACACACGAGGCACGTCTTTCACACGAGTAGCCACTCAATGAAGGTATGCCGTCGCTCGGATAGTCTTCAAGAAAGAAAGTAGGTTCGGTGGGGCTAAGCACGAGTGGCAGAGCAGCTATGCAATGGACTGCAGATCCATGGACCCGGGTGCAAATCCCGGCTCGTGCTCCACCTATTCACAGCCCTGAAATCTCCACGAGCATGAATGCAGCCGATATCGCAATAGCACCCATCACGAAGAAACGATCGAACGATCTCGAATCCATAGGCTCACCTTGGTAAGTCATACCTTCCTCGATGCCCTCGTCCCTCAGCCTGAGGTAGACCAGCAAGAACAGGAGCATAGTCGCCGGTCCGGAAATCGCATCCATTTCATTCTGCTCAGAGAACTCCCTCAACGGGCCGAAGACGAAACCGAAGTAGTTGGCAATAGTAATAGTGAGGAAAGCGAATAGCGCTGGATGGGCTACTGGCCACATCCCCCTGGCTCCCTGGGTCAGGATCAAGGCCGCCCAAAGAACGTAAGTAAGGAGAAGCGCTCCAGTGAAGGAAACAGTCACCTTTGTGGGCGCTAGCAGACCATCGCTTGCAGCCCCGGGAGTGACCGCATCAATCACAGACTCGGGGTTAACGATCTGCCGGAACACGTAGAAGAGCCCCGTAGCGATAACTATGACAAGACCCATCAAAGCGACTGGGTCTTTGATTCCGATTCCAAATGAGATTGAGTCCAGCCCCTCGTCAACCTCGTCTTCTGTGCGCAGCATGAGGTATGCCGCCGCATAGGTGATGGTCACGATTGGAGTAAGGAACTTGGGAGCCTCACTTGCCTCACTGGCATCGTTCCAGAACATCCAGATTACTGCACTGGCGACAACGAGTCCTGCGAGAACTGGAAGCATCACCTTCCACATCCCGCGAGCACCCTCATTGAGGATAAGTCCAGTTGACATGAAAATCCCGAACATCAGTATCCCGTTGAATGCCGTTTCTGGAGCCCCAGCTCCATAGGCCACATCCGCCGTCGAGCCTCCCAGACCATTGCTCAGCATGGTGAAGCAGTCCCCCTCCCCTCCAGTCGTGTAACACGCGGAGAAGAACATGAAGTTCAACGAGTAAACGAGTGTTACTAGGGCAGTCAGTAGAAGCAGTGCTTCGCCAGGCGTCGATTTTATCCTATCAAAAACTAGGGCCATTGGGTACCGGCACTCAATTGCTCTATTATTTGTTAGCCCATTTCTAGGGGGTGAACGGGAGATTCTCAGGGTCTACGTTGCCACCACACAGGATTATCCCAATCGAGCCAATTCCTTCCTTGGCTCTGAACTCCTCCTTCAGCACCGCAGCTAGAGAGATGGCGCCACTAGGTTCTACGATCATCCCGAACGCCTCGTGAATCAGGGTCATCGCAATCAGGACCTCATCATCGCCCACCCTGATGATTTCCTCAACGTGACTCTTGATGATTGGCCACGTTATTTCACCCATGCTTGTAAGGAGCCCGTCGCAGATCGTATCCGGTCCTGTCTGCGGCACATATTCACCAGACTCCAATGACCTAGCGGCATCATCGGCCCCTTCGGGCTCCGTCCCGAAGATCAGTGCATCTGGAAGCAGAGACCTAGTGGAGATGCAAGTTCCGGACATCAATCCACCACCTCCTATGGGTGATAAGACAGCATCCAGATTCCCACACTCCTCGATCATCTCTTTCGCAGCGGTTCCCTGGCCAGCTATGACGTCCGTATTGTCAAACGGATGGATGAAGGTCGCCCCGGTTCTTTCCAGAACTGAGTTCGCAGTCGCAACCCTGGCCTCTAGGTTAGGCTCACACAGAATCACCTCGGCTCCATGGCTCCTGACCCCGTTCACCTTCACCTTGGGCGCATTTTTCGGCATCACGATGAATGCCGGGACTCCCCTCTGCTTAGCTGCTAATGCAACTGCCTGCCCATGATTGCCGCTGCTATGTGTGCATAGGCCGGACTCCGCATCCTCCCCTAGCATCCTCACGGCATTAGTGGCCCCTCTGAATTTGAACGCACCCACGTGCTGAAGGTTTTCGCACTTCATGAACACCCTCCGCCCGGCCATTTCATCGATCTCCGGTGAATTCACCACTGGAGTCCTCAGAACAACGCCATCCAGCCTCTTCGAAGCGTCGATCACGTCTGAATAGTGGATGCTGCCCATTCTGCTCATGCTTCGCAACCAAGAGCAATACATCATTACTACGGCACGGCCTCGTCAATATGTGGAAGAGAAGACAAACGTCGAATCCAACGACCCCGAGTGGCTTCTTCTTGCAATCGCTTCAGTGCTCATGATTCTGGATTCACTGGTCTTCGGAGTCGCTCCGAGGGGCCCATGGGATGACCCCGGGTTCTCCACGGGCGTGATTGGAATTGCAGGGCTTTCGATGGGCTATGTGGCATGGTATAGATACACGTTCAAGAGAAAGGGCCTGATTCCATGGATTGACCTATGGCAGAAACCGGAGGAATCCGTCAGACGAGTTTTCGCAGCAGCCTTGGCCACTATGTTCCTGGCTTGGATTTCGGGGAATACATTGCAATCATACTTGCCCGAACCAACGGGTTTGGTCCTAACCCTTGTCGGGCTTCTTCTTGCACTTCAGTCGATATACGCCTATCTCTCATTGGGGCCTCTGAAGGAAGACTGAGCCTATCTCTTTCCAGGTTTCCAGAACTGAAGTGGCAACGGGGCTTCTCCCTGCATCGCACGGAACGCAAGGTGATCTGCTCGCTCGTTCCACCTGTGCCCCCTATGTGCGGGCACGTGCTCCCCCACTAGGATGATTATCCCCGAGACCTCATCCCACAAATCTCTGACTCTTCGTGCGAGGGTCTGGTTGGCCTTCGCCGTCCACATACCAGAGGCTATGTTCAGAGCGTAGTTCGAGTCCCCCCTAATGGTTACAGACTCTATCTCCGATTCGCTCAGTATCCATCTCAGGGCGTGTGCTATCGCCGATAGCTCTGCCGTGTTGTTCGAACCTACTTCAGCCCCCAAATACCCCTTCTCACCTTGTTTTGTGATCACCTCTCCGTTCAACTCTGTGAGCAGGTGTCCCTTTCCACTGCCGGAACCCCCGTCATTGACTATCACACAAAGGCCCCAGCCAGCCCTCGTCTCTGAGGTCACATTGCGATTATCGCTGCAAGAACCGTCTACGTAGATGTGAACGCTTCTTACTTCGCTCATCTTCAGTCTCCGATCAATGCGGAGTAACTCTCCGAATCGAGAAGCCCACTCACGTCAACATCCGCATCGGTCTTGATTTTGCAGATCCATCCATCCCCATATGGGTCTTCGTTAATCTGCTCGGGCGCATCCTCGAGCGACTCGTTGACTTCGATCACGGTTCCTGCCACAGGCGCGTAGATCTCACTGACCGATTTCACAGATTCGACACTAGCGAATGACTCCATCACTTCGATGACCGAATCCACTTCGGGGAGTTCCACCCACACTACTTCCGTCAGAGCGTTCTGGGCGAAATCGGTAATTCCGATACTGACCTCGTCACCCTCAACTCTTACCCATTCGTGTTCTTTGGTGAATCTCAAGTCACTAGGAACGTCTCCCACACTATCACCCAGCCATTCGAGCGGGGGTAGCAGGGTCAAGGTTTCGCTCTCTACTCCTCGCCGTGTTTAGACTCGAGATGCTCCATTTCCATCCTAGCCCATTTGGATCCAAGGTCTTGCATACTAGCCTCGTCCCTCTCTCTTTCAAGCCTTGAACGCATTTCATCCTCGGGTTCCCTGCTAATCCAAGGATCTGTCATCCAGGCTCCCTGTGGGCGGTCCTTACCTGCAACAATCACGACAAGAAGGATGCTAGCCATTACGCTTATCGCAATGGGGGCCGCAACCAGCGTGTCTGAGAATGAGAACTCGCCTTCATTCAGAATCGAAATCGAAGTCATCACCATCAGGGCGAGGATGAATCCAATGAGGAGCCTAGTCAATCTGGATGCTGCCGACTCCATGCCTCGACGCATCAGGCATTTCGCATCAACTTGACCGAAGAATCGCTCAAAACTCTTGGATAAGCTTGTGAATCTTGTATGGCAGGAGCGATCTGTTGACCGGAGTCACCTCCAGTATCCTCGCGTCATCCCTCCTTCGGATGTCCTGAAGCAGGGGGTGCCTGCTCTTCTTGTGCAGAGTGAGTAGCGTGGGCATATCATGCTGAAGAGCAAGTCTGACCACATTGACGAAACCTTCGCTCTCAACAGTGAACTTACCTACCTCGTCAATCACCATAATCTCGCAATTCCCAATGCTATCCATTATCGCAGGAACGCCAACTCTGTCTACCTCGGTAGGGTCTATTCCAAAACCGAGAATTCGGTTCCTCGAGTCAATCTCCCGATGTGCCATTACTCCCTTCTCACCAGTGAGGATGTTGACGCAGGCGAATCCGACTCTCTCGCCGTTCTCGATCACTGGCTCGCACCTCATCCCCCCTACGACGTATTCTGGTGGGGATGGGCCTCTGGTCTTCCTGAAACCGCTTCCTTCTTGGGTAATCATGTCGACAACCTTCTGGAGAACGGCAGATTTTCCAGAACGGGGTAGACCTGTGATTCCAATCTTCGGATTTATTCCCATGCGTCTCTCCTTTGTCATTTCCAAGTTGGGAACGTACCGCGTATGCAAACCAAGGATATTAATCCATTCTCAAAATGAGCGTTTTTCCAGAAATAGGAAACCGAAATCCGCTTTCCTCAATCAAGATGACCCTCGCTCCTCAGTAGGGAGAAGGGCGCGCCACCTTCTTCAACCTCGAACGGAAGCATCTCAATCTCGTAGTTGTTCACGTTGTTGTTTGCAGCCCAAGCCCTGGACCACAAGTCAAGCTCTTCGGAATTTAGACAACCCGCTAAGAAACCCAAGCCTTCTTCCAAAGAACCGAACTTTTCACTAAGACTGTCCTTGACTTCGTTCGGAAGATCCAGGAAGCTAACCGAGTTTCCCAACACGCATCCCTCTGGAACCACTGCCCACACCAGTCTCCTCTCAGATTGAGGATTTACAACGGACTGACAAACAATGCGGCTTTCGACCGACATCTCACTAGGCCCCTTCCATGCAGATCCCCTACTCTCTGAATTCAATACAAAGGCAGGATGCCCAAGAATACCTTTCCCATCAATGAAATTGATGTGTGCAGCCCTGATGAACGGTACCTCGCCGTCCTCGCCGGACCAATCACAGATTTCCTTTTTCCAGACAGACCTCTCCACCTCGCCCACTCTAACCTTGATTGCTCTTCCGCTAGGATTCAGCCCAGTCCCCTCTTCGACTAATCTGGGTTTGTCAGCTAGATTACCAATCGCCATGATGGTCCTGCTTCTGCCAACGTCGTCTCTAGGCATCTTCGGAACCGCCCATGAAGTGTCAGTCCAGGACGACCAAGGCCCCCTCTCAAGCTCGAAGAACGGGGCATCGGAGGCGAGCCCCCTTCCCGGCGCAATGTCATCGACCAAAAGAGGCTCGAAGCTAGTCAGAACATCAGTCTCTTCACCGACGGTGATTCCGATTACTGACACTCCTTGTGACCCCCCAAAAAGAAGCCTCGAGTCTTCCGGGAACGACCAGACAGAATCCCAACAGTTAGACTCTACCAGGAGCTTCCTGAGAGGCAGACTGCTTTTTTCCCTAAGAACCGAACTCGGAACTACTAGCCTCACCCTCCCGCCACTCTGAGATATCTGCAGCGACCTCTCTATGTAGAGCCTGTATAGATTCACATTCCCCTTAATGGTGGAGAACCTGGACTTTCCATCCGTTCCTTTGAACTCCCTTAGTTGACTGGAAAGTTCCTTTCTCAGGGCGCTTCCATCTGGGTGGCCTCTGAACCTGTCCTTTATCCTAAGCCAGGGCGGACGAGAGATAAGTAGCATTGGCCTTTCATTCCAAGGCCACTCTCCCATTAGTGGGTCTATGCATCTGACGTTACTTTCGACGATCATCTCAGCCTCGCTCAGACCAATCATGCCATCATCGCCCTCGTCCTCCAGATCCACAAGGCCAAGCCTTGCCAAAACAATCACAATCCTCTTTCTGGCACTGTTCACGGCTATCTCGGATGTGTCAACCAGCTGCAGGCCCTCCAACAGTCTAAGAGTGTCCTCCCTCCTCTCTGTAGGTGAATGGTTCGCTAGCCTCTCCGCATGTATACGAAGCATCCTCTCTGCAAAGAGTCCCGCCCCGACACAGGGATCAGCAAATGGAATTGGGATCCCAGATTCTGTCATGTTCTTTGACGACTCGGGGCTTCCATCTATCGCCCCCTCTTCACTGATGTCCTCGTTGAACTGCTTAGCGAATCCTCTGAAACTTGGCGGCAATGCGGCTAGGGAAAGGGTTGCAGGGGGTTCCTTCTTCTTTCTATTGCCATGGTGCAACTCATCATGCAGAACGGCATCGACAAATCTTGCAGGAGGTGCGTAAACTCCTCTAGGGGAACGCCCGTCCCTCTGGGCGTCGAACCTTGCCAGCAAGTGGTCAAGGACATTGCCGGGATTGCTGAGAAGGCCGGCGGGAAGGGTCGGCCAATTGTTTGGAAGCGCCGCTGCAATTGGCTGCCTCTTCTTGGTGGCCATCAACCAAGAATCTAGCCATATCTGAATCTGCTTGGTGCTTTCTGGGCACTCGTGGTCGAGCCTAGCGTACCACCCTGAAGTCTCGCTTGTCATAAGGTAGTCTGCCCGACTCGCTCTTCTTCTTTCAATGGTTGTATTACACACGTCCAGACTTCTTATCCGTCAACAACAAATACGTCCCTTTCTATCTCGATAATTTCTTTGTTCTGAAGCAACCAAGATATCGCCTCATCGATATCTTCTGAATGGATTCCGGGCGACTCAAGGAGCTGGATAATTTCGTCGAAGTGCAAACCCCCGCCCCTTCCATTTGAGTCCTCAATCGCAATCAGAATCTTCTGACTGATGTATGCTAGAAGTAGATCATCGTCGGTAGATAGGTTCCCAAGATCCACTAATGGCCCAGTTTCTGCATCGTAGTCTCCGGACCGTTCTTTTTTGTTAGTAGGCTCGTAGACATCGAACAGATTCCGTTGATTTGGGTCTGCAATTTGTGACCCGCTGATGCTCTCCCGCCGACGCCTCATCTGCTTCGATAGATTCTCAATCCTATGCAGCCGTTGTTCGTACCTCAACTTCTCCCTTCCTAGATGAGATTCCAATAACTCCAACTCTTCATTGGCCCTTTCGTCTAGCCACTTGGCCAGATCCCAGTTGGGATTCTTCCTAAGCATGGATTCCCATAGAAGGGAAACCGACTCGGGTAGGGTCCTGATATCTATCTTCGGTCCGCCTTGTCCTTCTTCGGGGTTGGTGTCCATACATGTTGGTGTTCACTTGACCGTCTATCAATTATCTCCTAGAAAGGTCAGTTCTGCAGGGGGTCGGATTGATGAATGAAAAGGTCTTGCCGGAAACATGGCGCCATATCGTTTGACCCTACTCCCCGGGGATGGGACGGGTCGCGAGGTGATGGAAGAAGTCAAGCGAGTCCTCTCGGTTTTCCAAGAATCTGGTGCGATCCCACTCGAAATATCGGAGATTCCTTGCGGGGGTCAGCACTATCTCGATACCGGAGAGGAGTGGCCTTCGGGATCTTTCGAATTCTGCCGTGATGAGTCGGATGCAATTGTTGTGGGGGCAGTCGGATGGCCAGGCGCGACACTGCCAAATGGAGATATTGCAGGTGGGCAGGCACTATTGGGTCTCAGATCCGCACTTGACCTCTATGCAAATGTTAGGCCAGTCAAGCTATACAAGGGGGTGAAACACAAGGTTCACGGAACCTTCTCTGAGGTGTGGAACCACGAATTGGTTGATTTCGTAATGGTCCGAGAAAACACAGAGGGCCTTTATCACGCACTTCTCAGAAGATCTGGAATGGCGGCGAGGGGCGGCGAAAGAGACGATCCACTGGTTATCGATGGTTTTCCTGGCTTAGAGGGCGAGGTCGGATGGGACGTTAGACCGATTTCTCGCAAGGGGAGCGAGCGTGTCATTCGTTACTCATTCGAACTCGCAAAGCGACGACAAGCCAGACTCGACTCCACTCAGAAGGTAACTTGCGTAGACAAGAGCAACGTGACTAGGGGTTGCAGACTCTTCCGAGAGGTCTTCCGGGAAGTCGCCTCCGAGTACGAAGGAATGAAGACCAACGAAGCCTTCATCGACGCATTCACTATGTGGCTCGTCCGAAACCCGGAGGATCTCGATGTGGTGGTTCTGCCCAATATGTTCGGTGACATAGCAACTGACCTTGCTTCCGTACTCCAAGGTGGGATGGGAATGGCAGCCAGTGCCAACATAGGGGATAACCACATGCTGTTCGAACCCGTTCACGGTTCCAGCCCGAAATATTCTGGTCAGAACAAAGTGAACCCAATCGCGTCAATCTCATCAGTACAGTTGATGTTCGACTCACTGGGATTGCGTCATAATGACGAGAAAGCTACGATGTGCGCGGATGTCCTAGAGCGTGCGATTTCTGAACACATGTCAGAGGGAGGCCTGGTAACATACGACTTAGGAGGGAAGGCCTCAACGACTCAAGTGGGCGACGCTATCTCATCAAGATGCTCAGACATCCTCCAAGAGATGTCGGGATAGCCTGACCTAGGACTTGCTGAGAAACTCGGCGATTTCAACAAGGGAGTCCCTTAGCGCGGAAGCATTGTCCCAATCAGTCGGGACGCGGTTTGGATCAGCAATAAGCTCAGCAAGCATCCCCTCGAACGCCCTAGATACCTCATCTACGATAGTAACAGTGGCCATCTTTGCACTCCTCGAGAGTGGGTTTAGATCCACTACTATCACTTCCTTGCCTAGATTAACCAGGGCCTCGCACCTGTCTCCGTCTTCTAGGGGGACTAGAATTGAATCAGCATTTCCAATCCCTTCCTCGGTGCAGTGTGAACGTGGTCCCTCAAGGCCTTCTATTCTGAAGTCCGGGGAACTCCCAAGTAGAGTCACATTCCTAACTGACTCTTGCCAATCTCCTTCGAATCCTGATGGTTCGGGTTCCTCCAATACCAAAATCCTCTGCTCCTCCAAAAGGGAAAGCAGACCAGAGACTCGCTCGGGTGTCCTGTAGTAGAGATTCACTTCTATGGGGCATCTGAGAAACGCAGCCAACCTCAAGGCCTTCTTACCTGCTAGCAGCACCGTATTTCCGTTGACAGAGATGACTGGATTATTAGCAGCCCTTAGGCGAGCCACCGACTCTCTGATTGCCGACTCGGCCGATTCGGTGGTCCTCTCCCCTAACAGATAGTCAAAGGCCTCCCCTCTCCCATGGGCAATCATTGCGGAGTCGGCTAGGAGGCCCCTGTCGTTCCCTTCCACAATCTTCTGACGAGATAGCAGCGACTTTTTCCTCGGATGGCTGTCGGGAATCTCGACCATCAAAACCCTCCAATTAGCATCGAAAAATCAAATGTGCCGGAATTCATATTCACCTCACTCGAGGAGACAACGTCAACTCCGGAAACGGCCTTCCAAGACGGCAGGTCCTCTCTTTTGACACCACCAGATCCCTCTAGGATACACCATTCCCTCAGACCCAGGCTCTTCAGCGACTCTCCCGTGCTCCCGCATTCGGAGGGCCTCATGTTGTCTAGAAGAATCACAATCGGCTCTGTGCCACTTCTAGTTTTCTGACTTTGCGACCATGCTCTCGCAGCAAGAATTGCTTGGCTTGAGTCTTGGACCTCTATTACGGTGAATTTTGCATTGGCTTCCAAATCAATAGAGGATATTGCAGTTGGAATAGAATTCTCCGGCTCGCCACCCGGTGAACTCACGCTCAAGTCATTCTCCTTGATCATCAACGCATCACTTCTGCTAAGCCTATGCGTGAGTCCACCACCAACATGAACCGCCCATTTGTCCAACAAGCCCCACGATGTCTTCCTTGTACAGGCAACCTCGACCCCGTCCGCCTCTCTAACCCATTCAGACGTAAGGGTCGCAATCCCCGACAGTCTGCCTAGGATGTTCAGAAGCACCCTCTCGCAACTTAGCACGCTTGCAGAGGGACCACTCAGGGATAGAATCTTATCTCCGGTGGAAATTCTATCCCCATCCCCTACAAACCAATTGACGTTGCAACTTGGGAAGAAGCCCTCTATCAGTACGTCAATCGGCACTTTCCCGCAAACAACCCCCTCTCCCTTGGAGTAGGCCATTGACTCCACAACATCCCCTGAACCCTCGTCGGATGCCAGATCGTCAGACAAATGGGCAATCAACCACCTTGTAATCGACTTTCTGAAAAGCTCGGTGGGAGCCTCAGACCCCCCCGGTTGGATTAGCAGGTGAGATCGATCGTGCGGCAGACTTCCCACGTGCGTTCGAATGGAAACCCCTCCTTGAATGGTCCTAGTTTTTGATAGAAACTATCCTAGGGAGTCCAACCCTGATTCAGCTGCTGCCAAGCAAGCCAGTATGTCATCTACAGAAGCCCTTGATCTTCCTAGGCCTTCAGAGGAAACGACAATTCTCAACTGAGCCCGATCACCATCCTCCATCAATTCGACAATGAAATCCTCCGGATCGTCGGGGGAAATTGCCGCTAGCAGAGCTTCCCCACGGGCAAACTCGCCCTTCCAGATTATCGATGCCTTGACCTCGCCCATCAGACTCCCCAGAACCGGTTTCCTTGTACCAACTCATCATCTTCGACAAATGACTGCACTATAGTCCTGAGAAGATAGTACATCATCATTGAAATGATGGGGAGCCCCCAGTCGTCACCTAACTGATCGAACGTAGGGCTATACTGGTCTCCCGACGTAATCGCCAGCACCACGTCAATAGTGGCTGCGAGGAAGGTGTAGATCACCACAGAGAGGCCAATCAGCAGAACGCTTCTACCAGTGAACGTCCCCTCCTTCCACCTCAGCACACCGAGTGCCAGCAAGAAAGATAGCGCACCGCCAACTATCCACTGCAGGACCTCGTCGAATAGCCCTACCAGATGCTCGATATTTTCGACCTCATCCCATCCAGCCCATATGGTTGCAATAGCCAGAAACAGGCTTACTATCGACATACCCCAGAGCAATGATGAGAAAAGCCCACCCGTCGCACTGTCCCTCATCTCCATCGCCACGCGTTCCATCTGCGCCTCTAGCCCTAGTCCCTTTCCCAATACCCACAGTCCTATCAGAAGGGGCAGCGATCCTATCAGGGCGATGCCATTGGGGAGGATCAGACCCAGTCCGATTATGATTAGGAATACTGCAAGAGGAACGAGCAGTCTGGATCGGAACCGGGGGTCCTCGATCGCCTTCACAATGTAGTAGTAGGTCCCCTCTATTCCCTTCGATTGCCTGACTATTACCTTCTCAACTGTGTCCACCCTCACTCTGGAAGTCACTATCGGGAGGGAAGCTTCGTCATCCGCGCCATCGGTAACTAGCACGGCTGCATCGGGTTGGAAGTCCTGGATGACTTCGTCCAATTGACTGGCAATGGCCCGATCGCTCCTAGGGCCAACACGAACGTCGCCAGTGAGAATCGCTATCTGGACCTCATCGCTTGCACTGGCTCCCTCGGCCAACCTATCATGATGGTGGAGCGCACCTAGAATCGCATTGGTGTCTGACTCCTCCGGATCTGCAATCCCCAATCTGAGAGCAGCCGTCAGACATGATTTCCTCCCGACAACCGGCCCCCTAATGCCAGATTTGACACCCAGGTCGTTATCCCTGTCGATTGTGATTACGAGTGTTCGTACCATCCCCCCGTCCCCCTTGGAGATGGTTGGAGAGCACCTCCTTATGAGGAATTGGCCGAACTGCTACTTTGGTCGTTATCAGTATCACTGGACTCGACTCTATCAGAATTGAACCGCCTTCTCTGCTTGGCCCTGATGTACTTCAGCGGGTGGGTCAGCCATTCCTGGTCACACAACCTATCCTCTCCAGTTTGAACCGGACACCTCGCATTCGTCTTCAGAGCAGAGCACCCATGAGGGGTATACTCCCTTTCGTAAATCTGATTCACTTGGTAAGAAGTAGTGTCTGCATTGTAGTCTGGAGCATTTGCGAAGAAATTGCAGGTTTGTTCCTGCTGTAGACCAATGGAACGGGAGAAGGCCGCGAGGAAGACCCTACCAACATGGTTGACGTTAACCCCCTGGTTCAATTCCGAAACCGCAGATTCGAAGCAGGGGGGCCAATCATCCCTAATCGCGGCCGTCATCGGCATCTCCTCCTTGACCCTCTCTGAAAGCAGACCAACAATCCTCTCCACCGGGTCGGCAAACTTCGCAGCGAACTCATCATCCATCCTTGCCATCCTCCCCTCGCAACTTTCCCTCAGGCTCTCTCTAATCCTCTCTTTGATCAATCGCGAGGCCCTCCCACGGCCCGATTCTCCCGCACCAGCGTCCAAGCATACCCATCCCTGCTTCACTGGTCTGTTCACTAGTCTCCAGTATTTGCCAGAAATCTTGGGACTAAGCTCGATGAAATCCACCATAGGGATCCAGTAATCCTCCGAACCCTTTGAATCAACCTTGGTAACAATTCCAGAGAGGAATGTGGACGAAATCAACTCGAAGTTGGCAGAGTCCATCCCCAGGAGCCTGTCCGCTCTGCTGGACTCGCCCTCTATCCATCTCGAAAGCAGCCGCTCGTCGAACGAAGCGCAAACTATCAGCATAGCATGAAGAAAAGATAGAGATTCTGTCATCCTCCCTACCTCTGTAGAGATATCAATGCTGGACGACGCTCCGTCGCCTTCCTGCTGTAGAACGGAATCCACCAGCCTCAACATGCCTCTGACCCTAACGTCCTCCAGCCAAGGAGCATCTATCAGGTCCTCAACGGTAATCCCATTTTCATCCAGCATAGACCTGATGTAAGCGCTTCCTTGTGGGAGGAACGGATAGCGCGCTAGTAACTCCTCGTCATCGATTTCCGGAGCGCTGATGGGCATTGGCACGTCTACCAGAGTTCCGCGAGGGTTCTTCAATACTTACCGACCCCTTCCACTGGAGAGCATGACGTACCCGCAAAGACTCACTGACTTGGAACCGTCCTTGCCTTCATTGGTCGATTTGCAAGGAGATGTGAGGGAGCATTTTGGCTGGGATGAATCCGATGACTCAGAGAGCGCGCAAGCGATGATCCACAGAGTGGAGGGTTCTCACTTGGATAAATGGGCTAGACACAACCGGGCGGTTTCACTATCCAGACTATTCAGGAGGCTTGTCATCAGAAAGGCTGGAGTTGCAATCCTCGGAGCGGCTATCGAGCCCGAAGAGTTGGTGAGCATACTTTCCGAACCAACCCTGATAGTAGCTGCTGACGGCGCGGCAGGAGTGATTTCGGAGCTTCCCGATTCACTATCTGAAAAGGCATGGTCCAGAGTGGCATTCATCGTGAGCGATGCAGATGGAGGGGAGGGAACAATTGAGGCCGTTAGAAGGTCAGTCCCTTTTTTCCTCCATGCACACGGGGACAACCGAAAGGACTGGGACTCACTATTGCAATTTGCAGAAGAACAGGCAGATCCTCCCGATCTGATACTCACTCACCAGACTCCAGAAAGCATCCCAGGAATGCACAACCCAGGGGGATTCACCGATGGGGATCGCGCTGCTTGCATCCTAACGGCTCTTGGGGTTAGCAATAATCGGATCAAGATGCTTGGAACGCGGGCAGACGTCGTCGGCCGATGGTCAGGAAAGACACAAGAAGAGATGAAAATCGAGAAACTCCAGTGGATGAGGCGGATCCTAAGCATCCAGGGCCTCTGGGAAGACTAGACTTCGAAACTGCCGGCTTCCACATCTGAACCATCGGGCTGAACCACGCCAGAGTACTCTTCAGACTCTCCCCTATTGTTTACAACCACCTTGAAGTCTATTTCTCCAGCATCGCCTTCGGTTTCGAAATGCCTGACATGCACGGAATAAGACCCAGTCGGGGGGGCATTCTCCCACGTAATTGACCTCCTTCCAGATTTCGGGTCGAAGTCAGCCATGTCGAAGTTCCCTCCTCCCATTCCTTCGGGACTGAAGAAGGACACCTGATCGCCTCCCGAATCAACAACGGACAACCCCAGGTCACCTGCTCCCTCCCAGCTCAGGTTGACCGAGACGCCATCTTGGACCGTACCGACTCGCCTGCGAAGTGCATCAACATCCCTAGCTTCAGTGAAATCCTCCGGTGCCCTCTCCTCTTCCTGAGGTAATATCAGTTCGGGGACCTCTCCATCGGGCCCTGCAATTGCAAACTTCGCTACGAACTTCAAGTCATTGCTCTTTACCATCGACCCTTCGTAGAAGCGCTTGGTCTCTCCAATGGTCAGGCTGACTGTGAAATCGGTAGAATTCTTCCTATGAATCCTAGATAGGAAGGGGACCCATGAGAAGATTCCTCTCGTGTGGATTTTGTAGTGCCTTACTCCAACTCTGTACACCCCTGGAGGAGGGGTCTTCGTCCAAACGATGTTCTCAACAGGAGTCTTTGACGTTGGTTTGAAGTTCATGTCGATATCTAACTCTCCTCCACAACCCGAAGCCCTGTTGTCGTGGTAGATGTGCTCTCCGGAGGGAGTAATCACATGGAGATCAAGATCATTCCAGTTGTCCCACATCAGACTGATTTGCACAGATCCCCTCTTCGCACCTTCTCTATCCAGTCTCTTCTCCAGAGCAGTAGCACCTTTCGTTGATATCTCAGCCTCTTGGACACCAGAACCGATAGCCTCCGACCCTTCGCCCAGTGAACCTGCAACTGTCGGACTACCAGATCTGTCTCTCCCCCTCGTCCTGCTTCTTCTCGAAACCGCACCAGCTAGAATCTCATCGGGGACGTTTCTTCTTGTTGAAGGGAGGATGGTTCTCCTTGATTGAGAACGCATTATTCTGAATAACCCATTGAATGTGGCTAGCAGAATAACCACGATGATAATGATGGATACAGCGTCCGCCACGTGACTGAACGCGAGCAGTGACTTTTCATAACATCGGTCGTAACCCTTTGACGACCTCGAAGACTACCATTTTCCTCCGGTTGTTTCATAATGATTGGTAGTCTCCTCTACGAGGAGGGGAGCGGAAGCGATGGTAACACAAGTCATTTCAAACCTTACCACTTACTCACAAAGGGCCACAGAAGGGGCTAGCAAGGCGACGATTCTGGTCGCCTTGCTCTTCCTGTCTCCTTTGTTGGCAGGTATTCCGGCATCACCTGCTGAAGAGGTTCCGATGATGACTTCGGGACGCAATCTATCCGCGGACGTTGCAGTAACAGATCTCCACGTCACCACTCCATCGGTCCTCGTCTCAGGCGTGCCAACACTCGCCCCCCAGAACCATATTATCAGAGTTGGAATCCTGAACATGGGCGGTTCGGTAGCGGATGGGAACGTTACTCTGAAGGTCGATGGGGTGTTAGTTGACAACAGAACCGTATCCATAAATCCCGGATCAGCCGCAAACGAAATCCTCTATTGGGACGCCTCTTCAGTGATAGGTTCGGGATTCCAAATCACCGCCTCTTGGGAGTCCTCTTCGGATGCAAATTCGAGCAATGACGTGATGTCTCTCGACAATGTCAACGTTGTTGCCGTTGAAGACGCCACAGACATTGCCGACTCCCTACCAGCAGACGGCTCATCCATGGCTCGAGCCATGTGGGAGGGGGCCATTACAGCGGTGAATACGGGGAACCAGCCAGTAGATGTCTCGGCGCAACTAACCCTGACTCCCTCCCTCGGAGGTCCTAGCGTTTCCCTCTCCTCTTCCACTGAGCAACTATTGCCCGGAAGCCTGGCAAGCCCTCCTACACCGCAGAACATCACCATTTCCTTCGATGGCTCTGACCTAGAGGGCGACTACACGTTGGGGGGCAACCTCCTGATCGCGGGGGTTTCTCAGGACACAGTAACAATAGAATCAAGGTTGGTGAACTTCGTTGCCCTGAGGGCCTCCCTTCTCCCAGCCAACAATAGGAACGTTGACCCGGGTTCTCAAATCCTCCTGAACTTCATCCTGCAGAACTCTGGAACAGTCAGCGATGACTTCGAGGTTCTCCAGTCGAACAACTCGGCACCTACCGACTACTGGGTCATCGCCTCAGATACGATCTACCCCTCATCTTCCCCCCTCACTGTAGAAGCAGGGGATACAGAGGCGATCCAAATCAACGTAGACGTTCCGTCCGATGCCTCCAATGGGGATTCGGTGCTGGTCACAGTGACTATCCAAAGCCAAACAGCGGGCTATGTCTTGGAAGCCACCACGATGGTGATGGCCGGAGGAACCTACTCTTCTGAGATATTCCAGAACCACAGCCACCATCTGGGGGAGAATTTCGCAAACCTCACCCCAGGGGCCGATAGGACCCTCCATTACACCCTGAAGAACACCGGGACAGCTCCTGCTCAGTACCAGATGGACGTCGGAGCATTAGAGGCAGTCCCGTTCTGGAACATACACTCCCCAGTGACGCTCACCGACGTCTTGATGCCCGGCGAGACCCGCGCAATCCCTGTCACGATATCGACCCCGCACCTGGAGATGCCACTGAACCCGGCTTGGAAGGTGTCATCGACGGAACAGGTCGATCTCATCGTTCAGGCGATACCCATGGAGGGAGGGGTGCCATCGTGGAACCAGACTACTCTTCTGATCGACGGCGTCGTCAACTTGGAAATCTCCGTAGTAGGGGCCCCCAATGACATCACCGTGGACGATATCATAGGCGGGAACATCGATCGCTGGATTGACTTTGAGGTCACCATCGAGCACAACCTCGGTTCCAATGACACCGTCGCCCAAGTCTCCCTGACCCCATCCGAAGGTGCTACTGAAAGGGGTATGGATTTCCAGCAGGACACCATTGTGTCTGGTTCCAGTGCCGCTGAGCTACAGAGGTGGACCTCGACGATGGCCACCTCCACACTGGAATTGGAGCCAGGGGAGAAAGGATACGGAAGGGTCGCACTTGCGTTCACTCCCAACCCGGCGGAGTTCCCATATCCCTCAGCAGGCACACTAACATTCTCATTCGAAGCCACATCCGATTGGGGGACCTTCCCCGGAACCATCTCCCGCAATGCAACCGCTTCCGTCTCGATGAACATAGATGAAATCCAGTCAGCAGAGATGATATCTCTTGGTGTGGCCATCGGCGACCCCGGAGAGTCCATCAAAGCCAATCTGACTCTGAAGAACACGGGCAACGACCCTGCAAACTTCACATTGGGGTACGTGCCAAAGGCAGGCTGGACGATATCCATCCCCCCAGCAGCCAACTTGCTACAGTCCAGAACCAACCTTTACCCCCTCAATGGAACCAGTGGAACGGCCACTCTAGACCAGTTCGATATCGTAGTCACAGCAATCCCCCCAGATTCAGCCAGTGCCGATGAGGTGCACGAAATCTGGGTCTATGCGAATTCTACTGACACCGGAGAACTGCTGGCGTACGCGGCCGCCTTGTTCCGGCTAACCGAGGTCGTGGACGCCGAGTTCTATCCTCTCCAATCGACGGCGGTGATCGCAGCCTCGGAGAGTGTCGAGCTCTCGGATACTAACAGGGTGGGTCAGAAAACAGTAATCACAGTTCTAAACAACACTGGAAATACCAACATTACCTTCGATCTCGCCCTGCACCTCTCAGATACTGACAAACTCCAAGTCTGCTTCAATGAGGATGCGGATGGTTGTGCTAAGAACACAACCCGGTTGGTTCCACCCGGCTCACAGGGGATCGTGAGGGTCTATGTAAAGGCAAGTTCGCTCGCTAGGGCCGATGTGTTCCAGAGCTTCAATATCACGGCGCACCACGACGGCATCCTCTATTCCGTCAGTGAATGGAACGTCCAAGTCGCACCCGAGCATCAGATCAACTTCATTGGAGGATCACAATTCGAAGCCGCTCCCGGTAATTCGGTGGAAATCGAGGTGACCATGATTAACAATGGAAACCTGATGGAGACGCTTAATCTGACAGCAGACTTCGGGAACTCGAAGAACTGGACTTACACAGTCAACGACTCTGCATTCACAATCGAGCCGGGAGCCAATCACAAGGTCATGCTCACTATCACGCTTCCCGATCTGAACAATGAGGGGGGGATTCTCGAGGCATATGCGTCTCACAACATCACACTGAGGGCAGTCAACATCACGGACCCATTCCCAACATGGCCATCCACGATTACGGTCAACGGAACCGTTCAGAGCGTCCCAATCCAAGACAGGGTCGCCATGGGAGGGGGGGTCCCTGCAGGATCGAAGCCGATTGTCATCGAGGTACTCCCTGTGTTCGACGTGCGGTTGGTGGAGTCACCGGAGAGGATTGCAATCGTTCCCGGAGTTGACCGAGAGATCAACTTCGTGATGGAGAACAAGGGCAATGCCCAGATGCAATTGAACGTACAGTGGGAGACAGGAGACTCAGATCTAGACATGGATAGGTTCGGCGTAGCCAACAACATTGGCTCAACCAGCCTAACTCTTGGCGTCGGCCAGATCAGCTCATTCATGTTCACATTCAATACCCTGGGAGACGACCATTTCCAAGGGGAGGAGGGGTGGTTCAAACTAACTCGCACACCTGTTGGGATCGATGTCGAGGAACAGCAGGACATCATCCAGATCATCGTGGTCAGGGCTCAGACCGATGACGAGTACCAATTCAGCGCCGAAACGGCCGGGGACTTTGCATGCGAGGGTAGCACCGACCCGAACTGCCGACAGATAGAGATCCCATGGACCAACATCAACCCAGCGGGCAACGCATCAGAGGCAGAGAGGGTCTTCACCCTAGCCATGAACGGGCATAAGGACCCATATGACACCGGTCCCGATCTTCCGGAAAGGTTGGTGGCATCGGGGTTGTATCCCGACGTGCAATGGGGGATTAGCATAGACCACGACGGCGACGGCCTCGGCATGTGCATGCTTATCGACGAGGGCACGGGCCCCCTCGCTACAAATGACAACTGCGAATCAGCATGGGACCTAGAGCCATCTACCCCGTATGACGGAGGGGAACGCGAGGGCCATGGGGGGTCGATCATCATCTGGGTAACCATCCCAGACAAGACGAGCCTCGCTCCCGGTGACGGGTGGGACATCTTCCTGCAAATAAGGAATCCAGCGGAGGGAGGGGCACCGCGATACTCCACCGATCTCGTGGTCAAAATCAGGATGTCGGAATCTACCGACCCCCTCATCGACAGCGTCTCATTCAGGAGCGACGGAGAAGAGGGAGACCGGACATGGGTCGATGTCACGGTGATTAATGCGGGCAATGCAATGATGCCAACGAACGTCAACGTCATACTAGTATGCTCTGGAACCCCATACGCGACGATTATCAACCCATATTCCACAGAGGCACTCCCTATTCTAGGGCCCGGGGAAAACGCCACTGCTTCGTGGGCCATCCAGCTGAATCCAATCCCGTGGTACTCATCCTCAGAGAAACTGGAGTGCACGGCATCCTTGGAGTTCCCCCCGGGCATTGCCCAACA
>Ga0207992_1000231_pt1 | contig 30009 bp, 23 predicted proteins | sample ETN02SmetaG_FD_185788 | JGI IMG/M metagenome (GOLD analysis project Ga0207992, IMG submission 185788) | Marine microbial and viral communities from oxygen minimum zone, Eastern Pacific Ocean - ETNP2014F10-02SV255 (SPAdes) (version 2) | ecosystem: Environmental > Aquatic > Marine > Oceanic ...
GTGATAATTATGCTAATTATAGTAATGGGTGGAATGAGAATTGCAAGAAGGATTTCGATGATGTTAAATCGTCCGGCATTTAATTTGATTAGAGCGATGGATATTGAAACTACATCTGGAAGAATCGTAATTGATGATGAAATTAGAAATTCTAAATTATACAAATTTCTTCTAGGAAATCGTCCACCCGCATTTAGGCAACGTTTGAATTCTATTGCTGAATCAAATGAACAATTAAGTAAACAATGGAGACCATCAATTCCAGATTTTGATGAATTACCTTATCCTGGTGAAGAAGAATAGAATTTTAGTATCTGTAATGTTCTGATTTATAGGGTCCTTCAATTGCTACATTGATATAATCTGCTTGATCCTTTGACATTGTTGTTAGTTTACAACCAATCTTTTCAAGATGTAAACGGGCTACTTCTTCATCTAAATATTTAGGTAAAATATACACCTTATTTTCATAAATATCTTTATTCTTCCACAAATCAATTTGTGCCAATGTCTGATTAGTGAAACTATTGGACATCACAAAACTAGGATGACCTGTTGCGCATCCAAGATTAACTAAACGACCAGAAGCAAGCAAAAAGATGCTGTTTCCAGATGAAAAAGTAAACTTATCAACTTGAGGTTTAATATTCAATTTTTCTACATCCTTACGTGCTTCTAAAGCGTCCACTTGTATCTCGTTATCAAAATGACCAATATTACAAACAATTGCCTGATCTTTCATTGCTTCCATATGATTCAAAGTAATTACGTCTTTATTTCCAGTCGCAGTTACATAGATATCTGCTATTCCAAGTGTATCTTCTATTGTAAGAACTTGAAATCCTTCCATAGCTGCTTGAAGTGCGCAAATAGGGTCTATTTCCGTAATTATTACCTTTGCACCCATAGCTTTGAGTGCTTGAGCAGACCCTTTACCTACATCTCCATATCCACAAACTACTCCTGTTTTTCCTGCAATCATTGTATCTGTTGCACGCTTAATTCCGTCAATCAATGACTCTCTGCATCCATATAAATTGTCAAACTTAGATTTTGTTACTGAATCATTAACATTGATTGCTGGAAATAAAAGTTGATTCGTATTAACCCATTGATACAATCTATGAACTCCTGTTGTTGTTTCTTCTGATACTCCATAGCATTCAGATAAAACATCAGTCCAATAGTTAGGTGTTTCGGAATATACTTTTTTCAATAAATCTTTAATCACTTGTTCTTCTTGATTCTCCGAGTTAGTATTTACCCAGTCATCCCCCTTTTCTAAAGCATAGCCTTTGTGCAATAATAAAGTGGCATCTCCTCCATCATCAACAATTAAATTAGGTCCTAAATTAGAACCATGGTTTATTGCTTTGAAAGTGCAATCCCAATATTCTTCCAAACTCATACCTTTCCATGCATATACAGGAACTCCAGAAGTTGCAATTGCTGCTGCAGCATGATCTTGTGTCGAAAATATATTGCAACTTGCCCAACGAACAGATGCACCTAAATCAACAAGTGTTTCAATTAAAACTGCTGTTTGAATTGTCATATGTAGTGAACCGGTAATTCGAACACCATCAAGTGGTTTTTCAGATTTATATTTCTCTCTGACTGACATCAAACCTGGCATTTCATGTTCAGCTATGTCGATTTCTTTACGACCGAAATCACTTAAAGAAATATCAGCAACCTTGTAATTTGATGTTTCATCCATAAATTCATTCCACCCATTATGTTATTGAACTTTGAAATTACTATTCAATCATTTGAACCGATCAGCAAATTGCATTGCATAAGCTCTAGCTTGTGCTTCGGGATATCCTTGAGATATTAGTTGCTGAACATATGCTTCCATTTTTGGATTAGTTGCTTGTGCAGATTGTTGTGCTGGAACTGGAGCTGTTACTGCAGCAGTGCCTGCTCCTGCAACCCCTACACTAGCAACTCCTCCTGCCGTTTGTTGTTGAGCAATGTATGCTTGAGCATAAGTTCTTGCAGTTTCTTCTGGATATCCTTGTGCTACTAACTGTTGTACATAAGCTTCAACAGCATCCATTTCACCTACATCTCCTCCAAAACTATCATCCATTTCAGAATCTCCTCTTCCCCTAACAAACATTAATGTTAAAATCAAAGCAATTACAACAAATACAACCACACCACCAACTAAAATCAATGTATTACCCATTTCACCAGATTGTGTTTCAACATTAGTATTATCTCCATTATCACCATCATTCGTATCTATTGAGGTATTCATATTATTCTGTAATGTTATTGTAAAATTATCTGATAAATCATAACTAGAACCTTCTACAATTCGAAGATAAATTGTAATTGAATTACTGGTTTCTGGAGCACCATAAGAGTTTGAAATATTAACCATCATATTCACTATATCTCCTTCATTTTTATTTGCAGCAGCCATATATGTTCCTTCTTCTAACATATTCGCTTTATCATTCACTCCAAGTGTGTTTGGATCTACTGTAGATGCTTCAATTAAAACGCCTCCTGATTCAACACCATCAGTAAGAGTAATTGAAAACTCTACAACATTATCTGATTGTTCTGTATTATCTAATGTACACGGATCATTCTTATCAATTCCACAAGAAATTGTATTCTCAAACTCCCATTGTGGGGGTTCATCTACTAAATCCGGAGAAACTACTTGGAAGTAAATACGAGTTGTCTCACTCGGATTCATTGCATTATCATATACAATTAAATCAAACCAAATTAATGAATCCTCAAATGTTGTATCTCTATCTGATGTAACATTAAAGAATTGATATTGGAATATTGGTGATACTCTGTTATTACTTGGATTATCTGGTGATTCTATTTCTCCTATTACTCGAATATCCTTGAACTGAGAATATTTAATTGGATAATCATTAGCAACTTTCCATTCATAATATTTAATTCCTTTACCATCTCCAACCCAATCTACATCTTCGCTCATACCTGCATCAAAATACACCCATGCCCCCGTATCAGAACTAAAATCAGAATTAATATCATCTGGTAAAATTATTTGATAAACATTTCTAGATACTCCTCTAAATTCTTTTGTTGGGAATTCTGGATGAGGAATTACTACTGCTGGATCCGTTTTACCAGGATTCATATCATTCCATTGAATTTCAAATTCTGCATTTGGTTTGTCTGAATCAGCACCAATATCATCTGTTACTACTTGGATGAATAATTTTCTTCCATGTCCTTCGTCATTGTAAAGGTATAACGAAACATTCCAGGTAGCACCTTGATTACAATCAAAGATTAATGATGTTGTTTCTTGGCAAAATGATGCAGTCACTGAATCCATATTTTTAACTAAAACTGGGTTTTGATTAGCATCATCAATTTTTTCATTTTCCCAATCTGTTGGTCCTTCAACAACCCAATAAGCATCTAACCCTTCTAAATTAGAAAAGTATGAAAGATCTATAGCTTCATTACTTTTAATGTAAAATTTTTCATAATCTCTATCTTGTGAAATTTCTGTGAAGTCATAACCTTGATCTGGGCAAACTTGAATATTTAATCTACCACAAGGTTCACTGCCTCCTATTTCAAGACCTAATCCCGTGCCAAATGCACCAAAGTCTGCATATTCAGTTACCATATATTTTAGCATATTTGATAAAAGCGGAGTAGAGGATTGCATGTCTCCTGAAACCAATTCAACATCTATTGTTGTTACAATTAATCCACCATCTCCAATATTACATGTACCTAACAAACTGTTAAACCTATTATCTGTTTGATGTTTAATTATATTCTGGAATGTACCATCACCCATTAATGAATCTCTACAATTTCCTAGAGGTACAGTCGATAAAGCTCCTCTTACAGTTTTATCTTGATCATCTAATGATTTTGTATTTAATACTGAATTTGCTACAAAGTATTTGTTACCATCATATGGATTCCAATTTGCCATAGCATCAGGACTAATTCCATCTAAAAGTGGATGGAATTGTTCTCCAATTACAACATCATCAAATTGCACATAAGCATCTGAAGCATCTAAATCAGAATTATCTTTATTAGATACTGTAATTCCAAGAGGTAGCCTACCACCTGTAGTAGATTGATAGAATGGTTGATATGGTCCAAGATGCATTTCAATAGTTCCTCCTGCATTCATAAATCCTTCTAGTGTAGTCTTTTCACTGTTTATTCTTTCAGCATATTCTTGTGCTGTTGCTTCAGATTGCCATGGCATTAATATTTTCTCAAATCCATGTCCTCCTTTCACAGAAGTCCCAAGCCAATTGTTTGTCAAATATGTATTCCAATCTCTAGCCATGGTAAATTGAGTATAAGTCATCCCAAGATCTTCTAAACTTTGTTTAACTTCGGGTAAATGCCCTGCAACAGGATCAGATAAGACTAATACATCAATTTCACTGGAAAATGTTGCTGTAAAATTAGGGTCATTACCACTAATTCCTCCACCAACAAGATATGCCTTAAATCCAACTCGATACTCTTTACCGCTTTCCCAATCTATGAATATAGGGAAGTCTACTGAATCTACCTCAGCTGGTTCAAGATCATACACTTTTGTAGTTGATTGATTAAAGACCAATGTGTTTGTAGATGTATCAATAACTTCTAAATTAAATACATAATTTCCTGCTAAAACTCCATTAATTACTTGTGCCCTAAACTCATGATTTTCTACTTCATCAATTGGATAAATACATTGATATTGATTGTCATTAACACAAGTAAGGAAGTTTGGTGGATTAATGAATAAATTAACACTTTCAACATTAAATGTTGCTCTTGTTTTGTTGTTTTCTTCTACAATTTCATCTTCTCCGTACCATGTCGTACCCATTGTTTGATTGTCAAAGACTGTCGTTACTTCAAATCTGTAAACTCCTGGTCCAAAGTCATGCATTCCAAAGTCAATTTCAACTTCTTCTTGGGCGTCTACTCCAGTAACTGTTTCTGTATATGTTGTATCTGGAACAAATGTAAATTCTTTTACGGACACGTTATCAATTGCTACTCCCAAATATCCATTATTTTGTCCATTATACCCATCTGTATTGGATTCAAAATGGAAGGTAATATCTACATCAGATGCCCCTGCTAAAGAGGTACATTCTGTATAATAATATCCTCCTATTACTCTAGAAGTGTTTAGTAAATAAATATGAGTGAAATCAACTGAACTTGATTTAACTTCTCCTGCAGAATTGAAAATAAACTGTGATTCTCTTCCATTATTAGGATCTACAACATCACCAACATATTCAATTTCATCAGAGGAGCAATAATTATCATTATTATAATCATTATATTGACCATAAATGATTCCTTCATATTGTTCATCAACACCAATAGTGCCATCTCCATTTACATCTTTTGACCATTCAACAAACAACTGCACAGTATCTTCATAATTGTAAAATGAACCATTATTAGCAATATAATAATGTGTATCTGCATAATACTCAAAACTTAAAGCAGCATATGTACCAGCCAAATTCGATAAATCAATATCAGTAATACTCATATTTTCATTCCAATCATCGCCATACCCATTTTGACTTGTTTGTAATACATCAGGGTGTCCAAACCACCATGCAGAACTACCAATCTTGGAGTCTGGGACATCAGAATCATCAACAATATCTCCTTGTCCATCTGTATCATCATCAATGTGAACAAATTTTTGTGGATTCTCAAACGTTTCACTACAGGGTTTTTGATCCGGTCCACAATCTAGTTGTGTGGGAAGTGCATACAAAATTGTAGCTTCTACATCAAAATCCATTTCTGTATTTCCATAATTTGTTACTGTTGCTTTCATTGGTAATTCTCCTTCAGCATACAATCCTCCATCATCAAAGAAATCAACACTAACTACTGCAGGATCAAATAAATTCTGTGTTTCAATGAAATATTTCATTTCATTATTAATTGTTTGTTCATTAGTCCATGAAGAATCTGGGGTGATTTGCGCACTAATTCTGTATGTCTTTTCATTTTCAAAGTCAAATGGAACTTGTTCAATAATTTCATCACCTGGTTGAAGATTATTTACTGTAACTGGTTGATTATTATCATAAATATTAGTAAATGATGTTTGTTGCTTTGTAATAGATATATTGTCAAAAGCAAATCCATCAAGGCCTGACCAATATGTTTCATTCATATATCCTACACTACCTTGGAAACCACTACGGAATCTAAATCTCAAATCTACTACATCTCCTGCCCAATTTGATAAATCAAACTGGCCAAGTCCCTCTGCAGTATATGGCTGCCATCCATAATGAGTACCACTGTAAATTCCGCTTGCAGTACCTGGAGAAAATCTTTCAGCATCTCCATTGACAATTTGATTCAAAACACGATCATTGTCAAATCCTCCCCACTGAGCAACACCAGCAGGACAATGTCCATCAATAATAGCAATAAATGGGCAAGAAATAGGTTGCCAACCTTCATCTTCAGTATTAATTTCAATAAAACCTGTATCATCATAAACCCAATACATTGCATAGAATCCATTACCTGAATTTCCTAAACCTGTATAATCAAAAGAACCGAATAAATCTAAACTTAACCAAGCTCGGTCAGCACCAGTTAAATCTACATCATTTAATATGATTGCTTCATCCCAATTTGGTTCATATCCTGTCCAAGTTGTACCTGATTCATTTTGAACTGGAACTCCTGCCCAATAAAAATCAGTTGGATTATTTCCTTCCCAATTTGCCTGGAAAGAATTATTGTAAGTTTCATCTCCTTCATCAGATGTTCCTGTAATTGTATCAGTTTCAATATGCCAATGTATCGATTCTTCAGGTAAATATTCTTGAGTTGTCCAAGAACATCCTGAACCGCAACCCAAAGTTTCTTCTGAACCATCAAAAGTATTTGCATATACTGTCGTATTTGCGCTAGATGAAGGATCAATTTCATCAATTGTAACACCTAAATCAAATGTACCAGATAACTCTTCCATCCCTCCATTAACAAGTGTAAGATTAACATCTCTAGTTCCTTCTCCAACAATTCCGTAATAAGAATCAGTTGGGCCTATTTCAATTTCTTCCAAAGCTAAATCTTTGTAATCCATTTCAATAACTGTAATATGATCATATTGTCCATTCCAACCGCGGCTTTCAGCCCAATAATATGGATTCCCCCATGCATAATCTGCATAACCAACTACAATATCTGGTGCACTATTTGCTGAACCAACAAATTGATCTACTGTAGCGAATGATGCTCTAGTACCAACATCGTAAGATAATGGTGATTTATATCCATTAGATTTTGAAAGTACAACTTGTACACTTGAAACTGTATCAAAATAATATTGACTACCTTGTTGACCTGAAGATGATGTATATTCAAATCCTTCTAGTAATGTTGGAACAATAAAATCAGGTTTTCCATCATTATTTAATTCAGAAATAGAAACTGTAAAAGCAACATAAGGTCCGAAATATTCATTTTGAACTGCAGACCAAGGTCCTGTTCCGGTACGTGTAACAAACGTAAGATTCTCTGTGTTTTCATCTGTCATTGCCACTGTGTCGATAAATCCATCCTCATCAATATCTTCAATTGCAAAACTACCATATTCCGTATCTAAATTAACTTCTACTGGATTATTAGTAGAAGTTCCACTTTGTTGCGTTGTAGCATCAATTGGGAACCTGCCTCCCGCCAATGTACAATCAAATTCAACAACAGTAACATTATCTTCAGTTCCTGGATTAGTTAATTGCCCTGTTGTATAATCTACACCATAACTTCTCAAAAGCCAAATATCATTATCTTCACAATCTGCTGGGTTTGGTTGCCCACTCGGTAAAGTTGCAATATCTTCTCCTTTGTTTCCAATATTAAATTCCCTGAACGAATATGATGTTGATTGACCTAAGGAAGTTAATTCTGATGCTGGAACTGTTGGATTTGGTCCTGGATAAACTACTAGGTTTTGTGTGGTTAAATCTGTAGCTAATTCTAATACAGCAATATCGTCATTACCATCTCCTTCAAAATCGCCCACTTTCACATCCCATACGTAAAAATGAGTGAATCTTTCACCAATTGAAAATGTTCTTAAATTACAACCATCATTATTGATTATTGTTACATTTCCTGGTTGAGGTGGTTGATTAAATGGTAAATTTGCTTGCCAAATTACAATATCTGCAGGCCCATCATCATTATTTTTAATTTCTACCATATTTGCAAATGCGATATCTGTCCAATCTGCTTCTCTACGAGGTGCATTAGATACCCAAACATCTGTTCTTTCTGTGAAGTCGCCAGTTCCATCATTCCATAAAACGGTAATTCGATGAGAAAAGTCTGTTGCTATAGCAAGATCCTTATGCCCATCACAATCAAAATCCGCTATTGCTATATCTGTAGGGTTGTAGTGAGTTGTATATTGTCTAGATATTGAAGCCCCTGCAAAATCAATTGCTGCAAGACTTGATAATAACATTATCAAAACTAATGAAATACTTCTGAAACGTTTGCCGCCAAGATGTTGTTCTCTATTCATGCCTAATCACTATACAGGCGACCTGCAAATCGTTATTATCCCTTTGGTTTTGTGAGTTTGAGATTTTCCACCCACTACGTGGGTGTTAATCCTATAAAAATCACCAAAAATTAAGAATTCATCCAAGATGGGACTGGGCCAAAAGAAATATTGTTTCCAGCGGTTTTTTTCATTAATTTACCCATTCTATACAACTTCTCCAACCATAATTCTAATTCCATTCCTTCCATCTCTGCTAATTTTTCTGACGCTACTGCTTCAATGGTATCAAAAGGTAAAGTCGTTACTCCAAATCTACTCAAAGCAATTTTGAATAATTCTGCTAACCATGCTTCCGACATTGGATCTTGTACTAAGGGCCCTGATTTTGGTTCTGGTTGTTTTAATTGATCAAACTCTGTTGCCATTTCTTCAATAGAAGGGGGTTCTTGAGCTGCTGCACCATAATTTGCTAACTTTGAATCAATGTCCAAACTTCCTATTGGTCGCAATACAATTGGAATACTTGAGGGATTCGGTGTTGGGCCCATACTACCAACATGACCATCCTCCAATATCAATGATTCGTTTACATCATCTCTCATTTGTAAATTTTCATCTGAATTTAATGGTTGTAACCAACCTTTTTCATCTAAACTTAAACCCGAAATTATCTCTTTTACCCATGCAGAATCTCCTTCAATAATAATTTCAATATCATCCTCAGTTTCTTGATATACATATCTCACTGGTCCGTATATCTCTGGCTGCATATGCACGGATTTTTAATCAATTATTTATTAGTTAGTATTCCGGTTATTTCGCTAAATTGCGTACAACTGTATGTAAAATTCCTCCGTTGATATAATACTCAACTTCTACGGGGGTATCTAATCTAACTTGCACTTTGAAATTTATTACATCTCCGTTTTCTTTTTTTGCTGTAACTTCAACTATTTGCAAAGGTACTATATTTTTATCAAGAGTAATTGAAAAATATTCAGTCCCGTCTAATCCTAAACTATCCGCATCATCACCTTCTTGAAAACATAATGGAAGAATACCCATACCAACCAAATTTGAACGATGGATTCTTTCGAAAGAAGTAGATATTACTGCTTTTACTCCGAGTAATAACGTTCCTTTTGCAGCCCAATCTCTACTACTTCCTGTACCATATTGGCTTCCTGCAAGAACAACCAAAGGTACATTTTCTGATTGATATCTCATTGATGCATCATAAATATCCATTACCTCATTAGTTGGCAAATAAGTAGTAACTCCTCCTTCTGTACCTGGAGCTAATTGATTTCTAATTCTAACATTTGCAAATGTTCCTCTCATCATTACTTCATGGTTTCCTCTCCGACTACCAAATGAATTAAAGTCAGAAAATTTTACTCCATTTTCAATTAAATAACGACCTGCTGGCCCTGAAGAGGGGAACGCTCCCGCTGGTGAAATATGATCTGTAGTTACAGAATCACCTAGTTTCAATAATACTCTAGCATCCTTAATCGGTTCTATTTTTTCAGGCTGGGGTTTAATCCCTTTAAAGAAAGTTGGTAATCTAATATAAGTTGAATCTGGTTCCCAGTCATATAATGAACTAGATTCTGCAGGGATTGAATCCCATAGTGGTTCTTGCATAACATCAGAATATTTTTCTTGGAACATTTCTGGAGTAATCGCAAGAGAAATTGTTTCTTTTAATTCCTCATCCGAAGGCCAAATATCTGCTAAAAAGACTGGTTTATTTTCATGATCAAAGCCTAATGGCTCATTAAGTAAATCAATATTCAAAGTTCCTGCTAATGCATAAGCCACAACAAGCGGGGGGCTTGCCAAATAACTTGCTTTCACATTTTGATGTACCCTTCCTTCAAAATTTCTATTGCCAGATATTACACTGCCAACAATAAGCCCTTTTTCCATAATTGCGCTATCTATTGATTCTGGCAATGGTCCTGAATTACCAATGCATGTAGTACAACCATAACCCACTACATTAAACCCAAGTTGTGATAAATAATCACTTAACCCTGCCTTATCATAATATTCAGTTACAACTCTACTACCTGGTGCAAGCGAAGTTTTCACCCATGGTTTTACAGATAATCCTCTTTTTCTAGCTTTTTTTGCAAGTAATCCCGCTGCAATCATTACACTTGGATTAGAAGTATTAGTACAAGAAGTAATTGCTGCAATTACTACATCTCCATGAGTTAATTCAAACTCATCAATATTTTTTTTATCATTTAAATTTTCAAAAGAAAGCCCATGGCCACTATGTCCAATTGGTGCTGAAAGTGTTTTAATAAAGTGTGATTTCATTTCTGAAAGATTAACTCTATCTTGTGGTCTCTTAGGACCTGCTAATGCAGGTTGAATTGATGATAAATTTAATTCTAAAACGGTAGAAAATTCTGGTTCTGGATATGAAGGGTCGTACCACATAGACTGTGCTTTACAATACGCTTCAACATTAGAGACATGCTCAGAATCTCTGCCTGATAATCGTAAATATTCCAAAGTTACTTCATCTACGGGGAAAAAGCCACAAGTCGCCCCGTATTCTGGAGCCATATTTGCAATTGTTGCCCTATCTGGAAGTGATAATGCTGACATACCGTCTCCAAAAAATTCTACAAATTTTCCAACTACGCCGTGCTCTCTAAGTAATTCTACAATTCTAAGTGTCATATCTGTAGCCGTAACTCCTGGTGATAATGAACCCTTAAGCCTCATTCCAACAACATCAGGAGATAGCATATAGATTGGTTGCCCTAACATTACTGCTTCAGCTTCAATTCCACCAACGCCCCAACCAAGTACTCCAAGTCCATTTATCATAGTAGTATGAGAATCTGTACCTACTAAAGAATCAGACAACCATACTCCTTTATCTTCTCTTGCCACAGTAGCAATCCATTCCAAATTTACTTGGTGAACAATTCCTCTTCCTGGGGGAATTGCTCGAAATTTACTGAGGTTTTTTTGGCCCCATTTTAGAAATTTATATCTCTCCATATTTCTTTCATATTCTATTTCTAAATTGAGTTCTTTTGCATTAGAATGTGCGCCTGAAAAATCTACTTGTACAGAATGATCTATTACAAGATCTACCGGTACCTGTGGATTTACAGCATCAGGGTCTCCTTTTAATTCAACAATTGCATTTCTAAGAGCGGCCATATCAACCACAGCTGGCACCCCTGTAAAATCTTGTAAAATTACCCTAGAAGGCATAAAAGGTATTTCTGTTCTTTCTCCCTCTGCTGTCCATTCTGCAATTGTTTTTACATCTTCTTCAGTAACTAAAAAGCCATCACAATTCCTTAATGCTCCTTCGAGAAGAACTCTAATTGTGTATGGTAATTTTTCAATTTTACAATTGCTTATTTCTTCAACTGATGAAATATTATGAAATAATCCTTTATCTCCATTTGACAAATCAAATTCACTAATTGATGATGTCTGAGATGTACCCATGAAACACGCGACTAAGCGGCTTCCTATGAAGATGTCTTCTACAAAATCTAAAGTAGATTAATGTAAATAAATGCCTTACAAATTGAATCTGGTTGACCATCACATTCACCTTCTAATACTATCCTGTCTATTGTGGGAATTTCATCTACAGGTATATCTGATGCTGTTGTAACCGAACTAATTCTATCTATTGCATCAATTCCAGACACAGTATCACCATCTATTTTTCCTGAAACTGCCTGACCAAATACTGTATGGACTCCATCCAAATGACTTGGTGTACTATCTTTGTCAACAAAATAAAACTGACTCCCTCCAGTATTTGGGTTACTTGTTTTTGCCATTGCCAAAGAACCTGGTTTGTGAGTTAAGCCATTATTTGCTTCATCTGGTACTGTCCAAGCAGTTTCTCCTGCTCCTCCACATGTAGAATCTCCAGAATCTTGACCATTACAATATCCATACCAAGCTCCAGCATAACCTCCACTTCCATCTTGATTTTCAAAATCTCCACCTTGAACCATAAATTCATCAATAATTCGATGGAATTTTACCCCATCATAATTACCACTGTCAGCATGTAATCTGAAATTCTGTACATGTGTTGGTGCTAATTGATCGTTCAAATCTATTTCAATCATAATATCTGATTTGTTTTGAGCATCTAAAAGTGCTTTTGCTGCAACTATGCTACCAATAATTAATACTGGAATTAATATTAATCCCAACATCGTCGGTGTTTGATCATTAATTAAGCTAAATCTTGAGGTGGTTCTGATTTTTAATTCCATCATTCTATTTTCAAGCATATTTTTTGCTTGAACTGTTTCTTTGTTTTTAGGATCTATTTTCAATGATTTTGTGTATTGTTTAACCGCATCTCGTAATAATTTCTTTTTTTCAAGAAGGCTATCAGTTAATGCTGCCATCTGAACCTTAGCATCGCCTGCTAATTTGTAGGTCTTTGGTGATTCGTTTTCTACATCCCAAGTCTTTCTTAAAATATTCAATGCTTGTTCAGGTTTTCCATTATCCAAAAGGGCCTCGGCCTTTTCAAAAGGGTTTTCTGACTTCTTCGCCATAACCTTGCCGACTTGCTTCTTATTTTTGAAAGTAGATGATGCATGAGTGATTCAAAAAAACACCAATACCTTGATGAAGCGTATGCAAAACCATATCATTCAAGGGGAACCAATGACGCGGATAAACCAATTAACATAGGGTCAATTAATATGGATAATATTACAAACAACTGCATAATAAATATTGCAACTGCTAATGGTACAGGTTCTCAAAGTGCAAATTTAATTATTTTACAAACATTATTTGACATGGGTGTTGATGTCAGTGGGAAAAATTTCTTCCCATCTAACATTTCTGGATTACCTACATGGTATGTAATTAGGGTTTCTGAGCATGGATATCAGGCCCCTGGTGATGGCGTCAATATACAAATTTTAATGAATAAAGCAACTTGGATAAAAGATATAGAATCTGTAAATCCAGGTACTGTAATAATTTACAATTCAGATGTTAAATTGCCTGTGGAAAGGGATGATTGTATTCTTTACCCAATACCCATGACTAAAATGGCAAGAAAAATTCATCCTAAATTAGCTAGAATGATCTCAAATATAATCTATGTTGGAGTACTTGCAGAAATTCTCAATTTAGACCAAAAAATAATGGAAAAAGCAATTTCTAAACAATTTAATGGAAAAGAAAAAGCCATTGAATTAAATTTGACGGCTGCAAATGCAGGAAAAGAGTACTTCCAAGAAAATTTTGAAAAAATTGATCCTTATGTTGTTGAAGCTAAAGAAAAAGACACGGATGCTTTCTTAATAGAAGGTAATGAAGCTGTTGCATTAGGTGCACTTTATGGGGGCATCTCGTTACTTGCTTGGTACCCAATAACTCCCTCTTCCTCTGTAGCAGAATCTATCATTGAATGGATTCCAAAACTTCGATTAGATAAAGATGGAAAGGCAACATGTGCAGTAATTCAAGCTGAAGATGAAGTTGCTGCTGCTGGAATGATAATTGGTGGTGGATGGGCAGGTGGCCGTACAATGACTGCAACAAGTGGGCCTGGAATCTCATTAATGTCTGAATTCATAGGGCTTTCATATTTTTCAGAAATACCCTGTGTAATTTGGGATGTTAACAGAACAGGACCTTCTACTGGGCTTCCAACGAGAACTCAACAGGGTGATTTAACAATGTTGTATGAGGCAAGTCATGGAGACACACAACATATTGTCATAATTCCAGGTACTGTAGAAGAATGTTTTGAGTTTGGTTGGAGGGCTTTTGATTATGCTGAGCAATATCAAACAATTGTATTTGGATTCAGTGATTTAGATTTAGGGATGAATAAATGGAAAGCAACTAATTTAGAATATCCAACTGAAAAAATGAATAGGGGTAAAGTAATTCACACTCAAAAACAACTAGATGAAATAACTAATTTTGGAAGATATCGAGATGTAGATGGTGATGGCATTCCATACAGAACATTACCAGGAAGTGGTTTGGCACCGATTCTTTACAGGGGAACTGGACATGACGAAGATGGCGTATATTCTGAAGAGCCTGATGTATACAGAAATATGATGTTGCGCCTTCGTAAAAAAATAGATGGTTCTAGAACAACTTTACCTCAACCTCTTTTCCGAGAAGAGCCTGAACAAGAAGTAGGCATCATTTATTATGGTTCTATGGAGAATACAATTCAAGAAATTGATGACATACTTGAGGAAACTGGAATGAAAGTTTCTCAATGTAGAGTGAGAGCATTGCCGCTTTCACCAGAAGTAGAAAAATTTGTAATAACTCATGAATTAATAATTGTACTTGAAATCAATAGAGACGGGCAAATGTATGGAATCCTAAGAAAAGAATTGCCAATAGAACTTGTTCCTAAAGTTCATTCTGTAGCTTATTCTGATGGTTTGCCTCCCCGCGGAAATGTATATGCAGAAAAAATATTAGAAAAAATAAAGGAAGTGTCAAAATGAACATTAAATTAAATGTGATAGATTTACCTAAAGATGACTATAAAGGGGGCCCCTCATCACTTTGCCCTGGTTGTGGTCACGATCAAATCTCAAATGTAATCATAAATGCTGCATGGGAAAATGGAATAAAGCCTGAAAAAATAGCAAAAATGTCTGGCATTGGGTGCTCTTCAAAAACACCTGCATATTTTCTTGGAAAATCACATGGTTTTAACACAGTACATGGAAGAATGCCTAGTGTAACTACTGGTGCAAATCTCATTAACAAAGATTTGAAATATATTGGTGTTTCAGGAGATGGGGATTCTGCGAGTATTGGTATTGGTCAATTTATGCATGCAATTAGACGTAATTTGGACATGTTGTATATTATTGAAAATAATGGAGTGTATGGACTTACAAAAGGACAATATTCCGCTACTGCAGAATTAGGTTCTAAAAAGAAAAAGGGAGAAGCAAATATGTCGCAACCAATCGACCTTTGTGCTATTGCATTAAATTTAGGATGTACTTTTGTTGCTCGTTCATTTTCAGGTGCAAAAAAGCAATTATCAGCATTAATTAAAGCCGCTCTTTCGCATAAAGGTATGGCTGTAATTGATGTTATTTCTCCGTGTGTTACATTCAATAATAATGATGAATCATTACGATCTTATGGATATGTGAAAGATAATTCTAGCGAATTACATGTTGTTGATTATATCCCTCAAAGAGCACCTATAGAAGAAGTTGAAATTCCTGCTGGAAATTATAGAGACATCACATTACATGATGGGTCTACTATTCGTTTAGAAACCATTGATGAAAATCATGATCCTTCTGATATTGTTGCTGCGTTGGCTTCATTACACAAAGCAGAACAAGAACAAAGTCATGTTACTGGTTTACTTTATTTTAATCCTAATGTTAAAACAACTACTGAACAATTAAATCTTTCAAATACGGCTCTATTCGAACTAAATGAAGAAGATTTGAGACCTTCAAAAAAATCTCTAATCCAAATCGTGAATGATAAGCGTAATTAGATATTAGTCCCAATAAATAATTATGCTTACCACTTAGGACATACAATGGCTGACATCATAGGGCTTGGTCTTGCGGGTGTATTTGGCCTTGGTTTTGTCTTTGGGATGTGGGTAGTATTATTTCGAAGAGAACTTGCTCCTTTAGATCGTAGTCGTGCTGTATATGGGCATGCTTTTGAAGAAATTCTTCCTAGAAGTAAATTAAAAAAAGTACGTAGAACTCAACCAGAAATACTATCTGAAAACCAAGATGATATGATTGATGATTATGAAGAAACTCCTGAAGAAATAGAAAGCGGATTAGAACAACGTTCTGAATGGGCAAAAAATAATGAAAACACACTTAATGAACAAGTCACAATTGCTGAAGTTGATGGAATCACTAGTACTGAAGTTACAGAAGAAGCTACTGATGAATTTGCAGAACGATTAGCTCGTGAAGGTGCAAAAACTGGTGATGTTCAAATTTCACTAATTTGGAATAATTTTAATGATTTAGATTTACATGTAGTTTGCCCGTCAGGTGAAAGAATTTTCTTCGATAACCGTAATTCAAAATGTGGAGGGGAGTTAGATGTTGATATGAATGTAAAACCTGCATCAAGAAAACCTGTTGAAAATGTATATTGGCCAGAAAACAAGGCACCAAGAGGTACTTACAAAGTATATATCCACCATTATGCAAAACATAACAAAGGCTTCAGAAGTAATAAAGATCCAACTGAGTTTGCTGTTCTAGTAGATATGGAAGGAACAAAGAAAGAATTTAAAGGTGAAATTTCAAACGGGGAACCATTAAGGTTAGTAGCAGAATTTACACTTGCTGATAAAGAAAAGCCAGTTCCGCCTCCAAACAATGATACAGTAGAAATTGATGATAGTTTATTAGAAGAATTCGAAGAAGATTCTGGTGACTTAACTGATGATATTCTTTGATTGGATATGGTAATTTATGGTTTCAAAATATTATAATTTGACGGTTGTTGAATTAAAAGAATTGTTGAAGGAACGAAAATTACCAGTTACAGGAACAAAAAAAATTCTAATTCAAAGATTAGAAGAGTATGATTCTGAAAATTCTAATACTGTAGTTGAAAAACCGGAAAGAAAAGTTGATTTTAAATGTGGCCAATGTTCTACAAGACTAAGAATTCCCAAGTCCTATAATGGGAACATAAAATGCCCCAATTGTTCAAATGTACAGGAAATTTCTGGTGCAGAATTAAATGATTATCTTTCGTTAGATTCGATAATAGAAAGGATCAAAAATTTAGATCGAAAAACTGTTTCTTTAGGTATTTCAATAATTGGCATCATTATTGCATTTGTTGCTATCTTCACTTTCTTTAGCGCTTTTAGCTATGAGGCAATGTGCAATGAAGAAGACAGAACTACAGTAACTGTAGATGGAGAAGAATTTCAAGGATGTGATGGTGGTGTGTTGTGGGAAACTAAAGCGTGGGATCGAATTAGTAATGCATGTTGTATTCTAGTTCCACTTTCATTAATATTAACAATTATTGGGTATACAACAAGAAAAAAAAGTGGAGTTACTACTAAACTTGAACCAATAATGGGAGATGATGGAAAAATTACTATTAGTTCGCCAATGAAAAATAAAAACACTACGGGGGATAAAATGATTGAAGGTCTTCAAATTGGATTCATGGGCTTTTCTATTAGTTTGGGCGTAATTACAATTATTCTTGGTATTCTATTACTTTTGTTTATTATATTTGTATTTTCGATTATATTAGGGGCCTGGGAAGCATCTCCTCCGTTTCAATCCTGAATTAAACTCAAATACTTTATTTTTTATTTTAATTATTTGATACCACCTTCAAATATACAAATATGATGCCGTGAGCATAAAGTCCCTTAGTGTAGCGGTCCATCATACGAGGTTCTGGTCCTCGTGACCTCGGTTCAAATCCGAGAGGGACTACTCTTGTATCCACTGAGGATATTTTTTCATACAAATTTTAAATTCTTTAGATTCTAAATTATTTTGTAACCAAGTCTTGATTTTTTCCCAACCTTGTGAATCAAACCATTCCCTATTGTGATTCGCAAATTGTCTTACAAATGGAAATAGAGCATCATTTAATGCTAAAGAAATTTCATTATTTGACATTTTTTTATCTAATTCAACAAGATATTTAGAAGCTTTATTTCTATGCTCAAGATAATCAATATTTTCATATCTATTTGGATATTTATAGCGATCTAAGTGAAATTTAAATTCTTCATCGTTACGTGTCACCCAATAATTCTCATCATCGGTTAATTTCCAATCTAATACATACTGCATTATTTCTAAACTTTCTTCAATTACATTACCATCATTTAACAATAACACTGGAACTGTTCCTTTGGGGGAGATTTGCATCATATGTTCTGGTCTATCTCTAAGAATTACTTCTCTATGTTCATATTCAAATGAGGTGCGAGCAATTGACATCCTTGCCCTCATAGCATAAGGACATCTACGAAATGTATACAAAATTGGCTTGTTAGAAATAAAATCACCACTATTGAATATATTTCACCATATAACGAATTAGAGAAGCTGTTAACATAAAGCCAACAAACCAACTAACACTCATTCTTGCAATATTCTTTATTTTTTCTTTCTTCTTATCCTCTTCTTCCATTTGTTCAAATAATGGTTCTAAAGGATCTTCTCTACTCATATAATCTCCTCAAGGATCTACTGTTGGATTCCATCCAGAAATATAGTCTTCGTCAAAATCTTTCAAAATTAAATTTGTATTTTCATCTAATTTTATCTCAAGTGATTGTAAATTTTCAATTATTCTCTTCTCATTTGCTGATTTTGGAATTGTAATATATCCTTGATCCATGCACCATTTTATTGCTATTTGTGCTGGAGTAACTCCCAATTCTTTTGATAAAGAAATTAACTTTTCATCATTTACTTTTTGACCTCTAGCCAAAGGGCTGTAAGCCATAGGAGTTGCACCCGAATTACGTGTTGCTTCGATTAAAAATGGCCTTTGAAGCCATAAATGTATCTCAATCTGATTGACCGATGGCCCATAATTTGAACTTTTTAACAATTCTTCTAAATGATGTGGCCCATAATTTGAAACTCCAATTGCTCTGGATTTCCCACTTTCCAAAATTTCTTCCATAGCTCTCCACACATCTTTTCGGCAAGATTGATTTTCTGGTGGTGCATGAACTAAATATAAATCTACAAAATCTAAACCTAATTTTTGTAAACTCTCTTCACACCTATCCAAAGTTTCTTGATAACCTAATGCATCAACTCTCCTTAATTTTGTAGTAATAAATAATTCAGAACGATCTAAACCAGACTCTACGATTGCTTGCCCCACCTCTTCTTCATTTCGGTAAACAGCAGCAGTATCTATATGCCTATATCCTGCCTTCATAGCCCAAAGACAAGCATTTTTACAAGTTCCATCTGCAGGTGCTAAGAAAACCCCTAATCCAAATTGTGGCACCTCTACGGGATAAACCGCGTCACCTTCTTTAGTTCTATGAGATATCGTCAAAATCGGCCCCATGTTACACCCATGTAAGAATCAAACATAAAATAGAGTTGATTTGAAAACATGTTCTTTCTAGCAGTGCCGTGAGCGAAGTACCCTCCGGCCTGAAATTAGAAAGCCCTCCTCAACCAAGTATTAGGGATAGTGCTTCGTTAATGTTAACGAGATATAAGAATAATAAAATTGAGGTTTTGCTTGGTAAAAGAGCTAAAACGATGAAGGCTTTTCCTAATTATTGGTCATTCCCTGGAGGAGGTTTAAGTCGTAAAGATATTGAAAGTTCAAAAATTTTAAAACTCACAGATGATTTTGCAGAAATGAAAATTTGTATTGTGAGAGAACTATGTGAAGAATTGGGATTAACTATTCACAATGGCCAATTGATTTCTATTAATTCCGTAATTAGAACATCTATAGTTGAAAATAAAGATAATTGGTTAAAAGAAGTAACTGCAGGAAAAATAAAATTTAATTCTAATGGATTAAAATTAATTCGTGAACGAATTACTCCAGTTTTTGCTCCATTAAGATTTTACAACAGATTTTTTCATTTACATGTTTCGGGGGATATTCCAGACTTTAACTTAGATGATCAAACTGAATTTGATTCTGCTAAATGGCATCCAATTGATGAATTAATCAATAATTGGAATAATCATTCAATTTATTTGCCACCTCCAATTTTTTCTATTATTCGTGATTTGAATAATTTACTTGAAGAAGGTATTGAGTTGGATCTCGCTGTAAAAAATCTTAGTTCGGAGTCCCCAGAAGAAAGAGAGATTAATTTCTCCGATGGGGTAATTTGTATTCCTGTAAAAACCGCCACTTTACCTCCAGCAACTACCACAAATTGTTACTTATTAGGGAAAAAGGGAGGAGAATTATTACTTGTGGACCCTGCTGCAAAAAATCAAGAAGACATAGATTGGATTATGGAATTAATCAATTCTTTTGGGGGTAATGTTATTGGTTTATTATTGACCCATAGGCACTCTGATCATTATGGAAATTTATCAAAATTTAAAGATTTAACAGGTGCAAAAATATGGTGTTCAAAACATACTTCTGATTTTCTAAATATTAAAGATGCTATAATACTTAAAAATCAACAAAAAATTCAATTAAATCATTCATCAAATCCAATTGAATGGGAGGTTTTGATTACACCAGGACATTGTCCTGGACATATTTGTTTATTTTCAAAAGCAGGATTAATTACAGGAGATATGGTTGCAGGATATGGAACAATATTAATTCCAAGTGAAGGAAATATGGAAGAATACATTGAGCAATTAAAAAGAATTACAGATTTAGAGCCAAGATTGCTTTTTCCATCACACGGCCCATTAATTTCAGTACCAAAGAGGGTTCTTTCACACTATATCTCCCACAGAGAAAAACGGCAAAATCAGGTTTTTGAGGCTATTAAATCGAAGATAAATTCTCTTGAAGAAATAAGTAAATATTCATATGAAGATACTCCGAACGTACATCCGGGATTATCACAACAACAAACTCTTGCTCACTTAAATTCATTAGAACGTTTAGGCCATATCTCATTTAATAATAATAAATGGGAATTAAATTAAACAAATCGATTTAATCTATTCTGTAACCTTTCAAGGCCTCCACCAGCCCAAGATTTCTTCATTTCACCATTTATGTATATTGCGTTAAAAGGCAATACATCAAGATTAGATACCCATTCGTTTGCAATTTTAAATCTCCCAAATCCTGGTTGATCAAGTAAAATCTTTCCAATTCTAACCCCATTTGGAATATCAAAATTAATGAGTTCTTCACTCCATTTTTCGCAAGCAACGCATCCATTCTTTCCTAACATTAACACTGCAATGGGTGATGTAAGGAACTCCTCCCAATTTTTTGGGCCAAGTATTTCCATTTAACTCACCAATCAAGCTACGTAATCATCGCCTTTCTTCCAATCTGCACCACAAAGTCCACCAGCCATAGTTGCTTGTGCAGTACGTAATACTTCTACTGGCGATCTACCTGCATCCATATTATTAATTGACCACATTTGTACATTTCCTTCATCATCAACTAATACAGTTCCTCTAAAACTGCAACCTGCTGCTTTATTTCTCATTCCAAAATGTTTCGAAATCTTTTGTGTACAATCTGCAATTACATGATGGTTGACGCCGCCTGGGAAGATGGTTTCATCTTTGAACCAAGCATTGTGTGAATGCCATGAATCTGTTGAACATCCTATTACAGTAATACCATCATCTTCAAAATCTTCTTTTAATTTTTCAAAACCTACAATTTCAGTAGGGCAAATAAATGTAAAATCAAAAGGATACCAGTAAATTAAATACCATTTACCTTTCATCTCCTCACTACTAAGATCTTTTCGTTCTCCACCAATATATGTGTCTGCTTTCCATTCCGGTGCAGGCTTTCCAATCATGTTATCCATATCATCCCTCAGGCATGGCGAGAATGAAGGGCATTATCAATATTACACCTTATATGAATGATTTGATTATTAGTTCTAATTCATTATAATTTAAAATGGATCAATTTGAATCACATGTTGTACTTCCACTTTACGTGCGCCTTCTTCTCGAGCCGTTTCGCCTGCTTGTCTAAGCATTCTACGTAAAAATCCTAATTGCCTTATATCCTCTAATTTTTTCATGTTTTCATGTATTGCATGCAAATTATTTCCAAATAATGCACCTTGTAATTTGTATTCTAATTCCTCGGCATAATCAGAATATAATAATAATAATTCTTCAACACATTCATCACTTACTGGCATCCCTGCAAGAGTTTTACATAATCTCTTCATAGATGTAGAATCATTAGTAATTCCAATATTCAAAGTTGTTGAATCTTTAGTTTCAATTTCCTCTTGATTATCTTCGGGTGACTTCTGAGGAGATGAATTTAATTCAAATTCATCTAATATCCTCTCTAAATGTCTAATCTTTATTGTTCCAACTCTATTTTGTGCGGCTGCTCTTGAAGAAAGTAAAATAATTTGTTGAAGATATTTTTCTAATTCCTCATTTACACAAACAACTGCGGATGCACCTACGGATTCTACTTTTTTTATTTGATCTAAAATCAAACCTCTTGTGCGACTAAATCCAAGTCTTTCTCTGCGAGGGTCATCTAATGTTTTTCTTTCAGGCTCTTTTTCTAACGTTTCAAATTCAATTTCATTTACTAATTGATTTAATTTCAACAATAATAATTCTACCAATTTTGTTTTTACTTCACCTGAAATTCTCATATCTGTAAATTGGCCTGCAACTGTTCCAATACTCGAGGTAGACCACGGTTTAGATGTCAATATTTCACTCCCATTCAAAAACCCAAGGGAATGCAGCCCCTGCAGTAATAGGTTCCATTCCAGAATCTGTCATTACCCATGTATCTTCTGTACCAATACTTCCTTCTTGATAGACTACCTTTGGTTCTATTGCAATAGTTCCTCCTTCAATTAAGCCTCTATCAAAGCCTTCTGCAACAACTGGGCTTTCATCTAATTCCAATCCAACACCATGTCCTAAAAACCTTGATTGATCAGGCTTCATTCCCATTAAATTATCTTCATAACCTAATTCACATGCTAATTCAAAACCAGCAAACCAGGCTTCAGAACATGTTTTTCTTTGATGAAGTACATCAACTACTACTTCTTTCACGGTTTGCATATCTTCAAGTCTACTTTCCCATTCTTTCGATAATTTGCCTACTACAAACATTCTAGTCATATCAACAATATATCCTCTGTGTGCATGAAGTAGATCCACAAGAACCGGTTCTCCTGGTTTTACTTTTCCAAAACCTGAACCCATCCCTGCACCAGGATAAGGTCCTACCCCGCCTACTGCTGCATCAAAAAATGAAGGTATTCCTCCACTCCTTCCTGCAACTACGACCCCACGATTACATTGCATAGGATATCTTCTCATTGAAATATCTCCACCAAATCCCGCAGCTCTACTTATTGCTTCTGCTGTAGCTGTAAGTTCCAATTCTGTTACTCCTTCACAACCTAAAGCTCCTATAGAATCAAACATTTGTAATTGCACTTCAGCAGCAATCCTCATTTGTTCAATTTCCCAAGATGATTTTTTTTCACGCATTTGATGAACTAAACCATTACAATCTTGTAATTCCCCCTTAAGGCCTGTAAGTGCTTTCTTAAATTTAGTTCCAAATGAATGAGGTATACTAGATAATTGCATTGAAGGCATCTTATTAATTCCACGAGAATTCAAATTTTCTGAAAATTGAGAAAGGCTTGGGAATTTGACAATTTCATGTACTGCATTGTCTCCTCCTGCCTCAAATTCTGCTCTTTTCAAACTTCTTCTTACAAATTGTATTGGTAATATTTCTTTACTTTCAGCAGGAATATACATTGCTCCATTTTGTCTTCCTCCACAGTAATAGTATAACTCAACTGGATTGTGTAAAAGTGCTCCATCTAGGCCTGCAGAATCTAATGCTTTTGCAAGATTTAATTGCCGAGTTTCTAATTCAGAAACTGGTACTCTCCAATCTTCACCTTCCGGTCCACAAAGGTCCGATTCGCTCCAGCCCATGAGGGGCCCTAGATGGAGGAATTGAAAAGGGTTTGATGTCTGTGACATCATATATGGGGCGTGACGTACGTGTTACAGTTCTAGGAGTTTCACAAGATGGTGGCTTTCCTCAAGCCGGTTGTGGGGCTGATTGTTGTGAAGCGGCTAGAAAAAATCCTTCACAAAGTAAGCATCCTGTTTCTTTAGGTATTGTAGGTATAGATTCCTCAACACATCTTATAGAAGCGACAAGAGATTTAGCATGGCAATTGAATTTATGGCATTCTGTTGATCCTGTAGATGGGCCCTTGAATTCACTGTGGATTACACATTCACATCATGGTCACATTGATGGATTGGGGCTATTTGGTAGAGAAGTAATTAATGCAAAAAATCTGGAAGTAAATTGTAGTAAAAGTTTATCAAAATTAATTAAAAATACACCTAACTGGAATTTACTAATAGAATTGGGAAATATAAAAATAAATGAATTCGAAAATTTAAAACCTTACACTCCTTCTCCTAAATGTGGTTTTACCATAAAACCAATTAAAGTTCCACATCGGTCAGAATTATCAGACATGCATGCTTTTTTGATTCAAGGACCCAATAAAAATTTATTATTCCTACCAGATCATGATTCTTGGGAAAAGACACTTAAATTTGTAAATAAAACAGAAATTTTAGAATGGTTTGATTCGGAAAATATCGATGTTGCTTTAATTGATGGAACCTTTTGGTCTTCAAATGAATTAAAGGGAAGGAATCAAACTATTGTAACTCATCCTCCTGTAAATGAAACATTACAACTAATCGGAGAAAAGAAAGATGGGATGCCTGAAATTAAATTTACTCATTTAAATCATACAAATCCACTAAATAATGACTTTAGTGATGAGAATAAAATTCTGAAAAATATGGGTTGGAATGTTTCTAAAGAAGGTGAATTCTTTAATCTCTAATATGAAATATCGAACATTTCACAAACCAAATCTACTTTATCTACAGTGAATGCTATTTCTGCCGTTGATTCTTCCATGTGCATTATGTAAAAAGAATTTAGATTAATCCCTGCATCTGCGATTTGTCTTGTGAATTCAGCAAGTGCCCCAGGTCTATGTTGAAGAGTATAAAGTAACAATTCATTAGTCACATAATTTGCACCAAACTCATCTAATGATTTTTTTGTTGCGTCTTCATCATCTACAACTAAAGCCACTGCTGGTCTTGCTTTTCCGATTGCTGCTGCACCTAGTATATTTGCACCACCAGTTGCTATTGCTTCGGTAACTCCTGCAAGTTGTCCCGGTTTATCTGTTAGTTCAATTTGGAACTCGATCATGTTACTCCGTGAACAGTTGGGTTTATTCAACTTCCGATGAAATTATTCTTATTTCCTTGAAGAAATTCTGTCATGAGCTAAATCACAATATTCCTGATCTATGTCAATACCTAAATATCTTCTATCAGTATCTAAAGCAGCAATACAAGTTGAACCTGAACCCATGAATGGGTCAATAATTACATCTCCTTTGAATGAATATAATTCTATTACTCTTCTAGGTAATTCAATAGGAAATGGTGCTGGGTGCCCAATTCTCTTTGCTGAAACTGTAGGGAAGCGCCAAATTGATTTTGTAAACTCTACAAATTCTTTACTTTCGATGGTGTCGGCTCTTTCTTCTTTTTCTAATTTTGAGCGAGGTAATTTGTAATCTCCTTTACTAAATACCAAAATATATTCATGAATATCTCTCAAGCATGGGTTTGATGCACTTTTGAATGAACCCCAAGCACAACTAGAACCTGCTGATGCTGATTTATCCCAAATTATTTCTCCCCTCATTAAAAATCCTATGTCTTTCATAATTTGGTTAACATAAGTAGATAATGGCAAATATGGTTTACGTCCTAAATTAGCGATATTAATTACTGCTCTTCCTCCAGGGACTAAAACCCTATAAGTTTCTTCAAAAACTCCTTTTAACAATTCTAAATATTCATTTAAATTTAAATCGTCATCATATTCTTTACAAGCATTATATGGTGGTGATGTAATCATTAAATGCACACAATTTTCAGGTAAGAAAGATAAATTTCGTGAATCTGCACAAACTATTTTGTTTACTAATTCAGAAGGGTATTCTTGAACTTCACCAACATCCCGAAAACTTATTTGATTTTGATTAATTTTAGATTGATAATATTTACTAGAATCATGACTTTCTCTACCAGAAATTCCAAAATCTGAGGTGCTAGTTGATATTCTTCCAGCCCCCCTAGAATCTCCTGCCATAAATTCAGGGTATTTTCAGACACTATGAATATTCTCTAATTTTTTTGATGAAAAGATTTGTTTGTCATGTAATTATTATCCTACAAAAGAAAAGATTTGTGTCCATTTAACTAATAAGCACCATTTATTCGGAAGTATTAATGGGGGCTATTCGCACCTTAGATGATGTATATCTTGATGGGAAAACTGTATTACTAAGAATTGACGGAAATAGTCCTTTACATCCTATTAATAACTCCTTTTTAGATGATTCTAGATTAAAGGGAGTTATTCCAACTATCAATAAATTGGCTAAAACTAAACTAATAATTCTAACACATCAATCTCGCCCAGGAAAAAAGGATTTTACTAGTACTTCTGGACATGCTAGAGAGTTTCAAAGGCTTCTTGGTAGAGCTGTAAAGTTTGTAGAAGATATTTGTGGAGAAAAGGCATTTTCTGCAATTGAAGAAATGAATGTCGGAGATATTTTACTATTAAATAATGTTAGAATGAACCAAGAAGAATTAGAATGTAAATCAAACGACTATGAAAGTCAAATGGATACTCATTTTGTTCAAAGATTATCTAGTATTGCAGATGTTTTTGTCAATGATGCATTTGCATGTGCTCATAGAAATTCTCCTTCAATTACTGGATTTACATATGCATTACCGTGTATAGCCGGTTCATTAATGATGAATGAATTAAATTCATTAAAAAATGCAATGAAATATCCTAAAAAACCATGTATAGCTGTTTTGGGAGGCATCAAAGTTGATGATTCCGTTAAAGTTGCAAAAAATATGTTAAAAGAGAATATTACAGATAAAATATTGGTAACTGGGGGCGTTGCAAATTTATTTTTAGATCTTTCAGGAATCAATATTGGAGAAGTAAATAGAAATTTCCTCAAAAAAGAATTAGGAGAAAAATGGAATAAGACTTGTGAAGATATTAAAAATATCTTATCTAATTATTCTGATAAAATCATTATACCAAAAGATGTAGCATTAAATATTGATGGGAAAAGAGTTGATGTAAATATTTCTCAATTGCCAACAGAATATCAGATATTTGATATGGGCGTTCAATCAACTGTAACAGTATCCTCAGAAATTAAAAATGCAGGGACAATAATATTGAATGGACCTGCAGGAGTTTTTGAATTAGATGGATTTAAATTCGGAACAATGGAAATAATAAATGCATGTGCAGAAAGTGAAGCATTTGTTGTTGTAGGGGGTGGACATACTGCAACATTAATCAATCATTTAGGGCTTTCAAAGAAAATTGGTCACGTCTCCACTGGAGGGGGTGCATGTTTGGAATTCTTGGCTGGCAATAAATTATCAGGTGTTGAAAGTTTAGAAATTTCAGCAAAAAGATTCGGACTTACGATAAAAAAATTGCAAAGAGAATTGCAATAATTCTTAATCGTGAATCAAGAGAGTTCAAAAGGGATGGTTTTTCGCACCGTGCCTAATGGTGCTTGATATGGATACGAGACGCTCTGCTGAAGAATTAAGAGAAATGCTAAGAGAAGCAGAAGAAAGAAAAGTATTGTGGGAAAAACATTTCAAAAGTGATACAATGAATGTTAGGAAAAATGCTGAAGCATTAAGAAATTATACCGCTTTAAGAGGAGTGATTAAAACATTAAGATGGGCATTAAACCTTAGTGATTCATCGGGCAAAAAAATTGTTCATCCTTTAGATTAAATAGAAAATTACTAACTTGTAGTACCTCTTGCATAATAACATGAAGAGGCATATCTTTGCATTATTTAGTATTTTTTTGATTAGTTTCTTCTCACCAATTTCTTCTGCTCAAATAATTAATATTAATCCGGATTGTCCAGCAACAACACACGTTATTTCAGATCATACTCCTGAACAAATACATATTCAATTAACACAAAATCCATCTGAAATGCTAGTAATTTGGGCTACTCCTGGATTAACAAATTCTATTGTAGAATATGGAATTGGTATAGATGACCCAACTGCTGATAAAACGGTCACAGATGGAACAGAAATGTGTTATGATCATGATATGGTATTCCATTCTGCAATAATGGTTGATTTATTACCTGCAACAGAATATACTTATCGAGTTGGAGATGGTCATGCTGCTGATTGGTCTGACACATTCACATTTACCACTCAAGATTTTGAAAAAGATTCTTTTGAATTTATTGCATTTGGAGATCATGGAATGTCTGATGATGCTCAAAATACTGCAAATTTGGTGAGAAGTTTTGATAATGCAGAATTAGTAATACTTTCTGGGGATATCTCTTATGCAAATGGCGAGCAAAGTGTATGGGATGATTACGGGAAAAAATATCAAACTACCTTATCAAATATTCCTTGGATGATGGCGCCAGGCAATCATGAAAATGAAACAGTATATGGATATGGATTTGATGCATATGAAACCAGATTTGAGATGCCAAGCAGTAGTGAAACTGATTTTTGGCATAGTTTCGATTATGGTGGTGTCCATTTCATTGCAATCTCCACAGAACATCCATATCATGAAGGAACTGATCAATTGGAATGGATAAAGGAGGACTTAGCTACTGCAAATGCAAATAGAGAAGCCGTTCCTTGGATTGTGATTTACGGACACAAGCCCCTTTACACGTCCCATGGACATGATACTCATGATGATACAATGATTGAATTAAGAACATTACTTGAGCCAATTTTATTGGAAAATTCAGTTGATTTGGCAATATGGGGTCATGACCATTTTTATGAAAGAACGTGGCCAGTTGTAAATGAAAATATTACAACAAGAGGGATAAATGAAGAAGGGCTTATGTTTATTTCTGGGTTTTCTCCAATCCATATTGTTGCTGGAGTCGGTGGAAAAGACTCATATGATTATGCTGAAGAACAACCTGATTGGTCATTTCATAGGGAAGCTACACACGGTGTAATGCATATTACAGTTAATCATACTACTGAAACTATGCATGTAGAATATGTGCGTACGGATAATTCTATTGGGGATTCATTCTTGTTAGTTAAAGAAAGTTCAAAAGATTTAGTTATGACTGAAGAAGAAAAGGGAATTCCAGCTCCTGGTTTATTTCTAAATATTTTAGTATTAACTTTTGCTTCTATTTTCAAGAAGAAATCAGATAATATGGTAGAATCGTATTAATACTACCATTTTTTGGCAGGCATTATGGATAAAATTAGAACCATACTAGTTATTATGCTGTTTTTCGGAGCTGCTTTGGCTGGTTGTACGGGTGAAGAAATTGAACAAGTCGTAGATGACAATACAAATGACACTACTAATTCAACTGCTGAAGTTGGACCTGGAGCAATGTTTGTATATATTCAATCGGGAGAATATGGATTTGGAATTGCAGAGCAATTTCCATTATCTCTACATTTTGGAGCTCCTCCTATGTCAGATAATTCTCCGTATGAATTAGAGAAGATTTGCTCTGTTGATGATGGGCATGCTAATGATGTATACTCCACTTGGGTAAAATCATCTGGGGGTAATGCTGGAGATTTCAATG
>Ga0207992_1000237_pt1 | contig 29704 bp, 33 predicted proteins | sample ETN02SmetaG_FD_185788 | JGI IMG/M metagenome (GOLD analysis project Ga0207992, IMG submission 185788) | Marine microbial and viral communities from oxygen minimum zone, Eastern Pacific Ocean - ETNP2014F10-02SV255 (SPAdes) (version 2) | ecosystem: Environmental > Aquatic > Marine > Oceanic ...
GCGCAGGTGCACTTCATTTCGTTTCATGAAATACCCTGCTCTTGCACCCCCTATCGGGGGCCAAGTCATAATTGTGGTTAACCTCCTAAACCACGAAAAGTCTCGTGGCCGCACTTCCTCGGCAGCGTCCAGCCTGATGGAAGACGTCATGGCACTAGGTGCTCGGTCTCCAACGCCAGCTTGACGCAGCGTCTCGCCGACCTTCATGCCGTATAAGAACGTGACGAGGGTCCAGATGACTAGCATCTGAGCAGTGCACTAGTCTGCGCCGAAGAACTCTCGCAGCACTGGATGCATTTCCATGGCCTGCTCCTTCTGTATCTGCTCGTATGTCCTGAGTATGATTCCAACTGCCAGCAGGAGTCCGGTTCCGGTTGCGTTACCTACCGTCCCGAGCAGGTCCGCCCCTGCGGCGAGGAGCCCCACGAAGGCACCCGAGAACAGCGTTACTGGTGGGATGTAGCGTTCCAGAATTCGCTCCAGGACCACCGGGTTCTTCCTGAATCCTGGAATCTGCATACCTGTCCTCTCGATCTGCTTCGCGACGTCCTTGGCACCCATGTTGGTTGTCTCGATCCAGAACTTAGCGAACACCGTGGAACCGGCTGTCATGAAGAACACGTAGACGAACACATGCATCATTATCTGCCCCAAGGAGTGACCGTGTACGTCGCCCTGCTGCTCGAGCAGAGGTATCAGCCAGTCGCCGACGCCGTTGACCATCGAGCTGTACCATGCGAACCCGTCGTGCGGCGTGGTGGAGCCCTCGTAGTATGAGCCGAACCACTCGGACTGACTGAAGGCCCCGTTGGACCCGACTATCGGAACCGTGGAGAGCGTCGGATGGCTGTGGAAGAGGAGTGTGAACATGTTGACGTTTGCGAGCAGTGCTGCCATCAGGATAACTGGGATGTTGCTGGCGTAGACTAGCCTGATCGGATACTGCCCCCTGTGCCCCCTGACCTTGCCGTGAGTCAGGGGCAGCTCCAGCTTACTAGACTCGGCGTATGCGACGACCAGGAACACGATAATCGAAGATATCAGGGCGACGATCGGGTTCGCGTGCTCGAGGAGCATCATCTCGAAACCGTTCTCACTGACCAGTTGCGAGTTGCTGGCGGTCCTGAGTGTGTAGAAGATCATAGGCAGGGTGCCTGATGGTGGGTTATCGAATGACAATGGCTGCCCTTCGTAGGTGGGAAGAGGCGAAAGCGTCCCCACGAATGTCGACTGGGCCACTCCGGCTGCAATGAAGAGCGAGATTCCGCTCCCAATCCCCCACTTGCTGACGAGTTCGTCGAGAAGGAACACCAGGAGCGAGCCGAGGAAGAGTTGGATAACGATCACGGCACCGGCCCAGCCCTCGCCGTAGTCGAGTATCAGTGATGGCGATGGGTCGAGGAATCCGTAGACCTGGGGAATTGACTCTATTGGTATCATGATGAGTACCAGGATCTTCTGCACTCCCTGGTACAGTTGCTTGTCCGCTGAGTCCTGGAGGTCGAGTTGGATGATCTTGGCACCGGAGAACAGCTGCATTATGATCGAGCCGGTAACGATAGGCCCTATCCCAAGATGCATGATCGAACCGGACGCACCGGCCATGATGGCTCGGAAAGATGAGAAGACGTCCAGAGTGGTGTCTGAAAGGCCGTATATCATCACGTTGGTCATCATGAAGTAGATGATCAGTACGAGGGTAGTAGTCCAGAGCTTCTGGTTGAATCTGACGTGTCCCTCTGGCTTGGAAATGCTTGGGTAGACGTCAACTAGGCGCTTCAGTCCGTAGAGCCTGCTACCGCCATCGCCAGAGTACATCAGGCAGGACAGTGCTAGGCCGGTTGCCAGACCGAACAGGGCGACGCCCACGAGGAGGAAGCCGAATGCTGCCTTGTCGACCCAGCCCCAGTAAGAGAATGCGATTACTATGACCAGCCAGATGTATGCCTTTGCGTACTTCCCGACGACTGGTATCTCGCTCACAGGCTCTGGGAGGTCGGTCATCGTCCCCCACATCACGAATGCGACGTACGGGATCGAGGTTGCTAGAAGTACCAGGGCTCTGCTCTGCTCATCCCCTCCAGCGGATAGCTCGTCACTCAACCAGTAGTAGAGGGCGCCCCAGTATATCGCACACATGGCGATGACGCCGAACCAGTTCGGACCTCTGTTTACCATTATCTAGCCTCCAATAGGGAGAAGCTACTCCTCTTCCCACTCACCCCAGTCTTCGCCTTCGCCGGTCTCGACAGAGCCACCTGCAGCCTCCACTTTCTGGACTGCCTTGGCACTGGCCTCATTGACCGTGATGGAAAGGGGCCTGTCTACGCTCCCCCTTCCCAGAAGCTTGTCGAATCCCATCTCAGTGAGGTTGATCGCGTCTCCCTCGGCCATCTCGGAAACTTGGCCGAGGTTGATTGAGGAGTTCACGACCCGCAGGCTGGGGTGTCGGTTGAATCCGTGCATCCCCCAGTGGCCTGGCATGTACTTCAGCCTGGTCATCACCTTGTGCTTGTTCAGGCCGGCATTACCTCTGCCGCCTCTCTTGCCTGCACCTCTGCCGGCCTTCTTTCCACGGCCGTGGTATCTGCTCCTTCCTCTGAATTTGTTAGTCCTTGAAACCATTTTATCACCTCAGAACATCCTCGCTGCTAGTTCGCCTATACTGTCTCCGCGGAATCCCAGTGCCCCCCCTACGGAGTATGCTCGCTTGATTCCGCCCCATCCCTTGGAGCCCCTTGGCGGGTGTAGCCTGAAAACTGGCTTCATCCCCTCGACGTCCTTGGTTGTGGCTTCTCCTGAGGCGATGGCCTTCGAGAGAGACTTGATTGTGGAGTGCTCGCTTGCAGACTTGACAACTGAGTCGGTTACTTCGTGGTCTCCTACCATCCTTCCTCTCTCCTTGATCAGAGTGCCAATGGTGTCCGCATCTACCTCCCCCCATGTGACGTAGTCCTTTACCTTCTGCAGCATTCCATCGTAGGAATCCGTCTTTGGGACTAGGACTGCGTGATTGACGCGAGTCAGGTTTAGCATCGTCATTGTGTCGCGGATCTTCTTCGTTACCCCGCGGTCGCTGCGGACTCTGATTACCATGTATGTCATGCGTTTGTCCTCCCTATAGTGATGTGGAGCTTGTCCCTGACCTGATCGTTGACCTTTGCCCGGCCGAGGACCTCCAAGGCGTTGAATGTGGCCTTTGCGAAGTTGATTGTGGATCTGGTCTGACCTGAAGATCTTGACCAAACGTCTTCCACGCCGGCTAGTTTCAGGACTCTCCTGCCGTAGTCACCGATTACTAGTCCCTTACCAGATGGGGCTGGCAGCAGAGTCACTCGTGTCGAACCCGAACGTCCAGTCGCCTTGAACGGGATGCTGTTTCCTGGCCCCTCGGCAGATTCCCATGACCCATTGCCCCTGAATACGGGTATGAGGTTGAGTTTTGCCTGTGTGATGGCCTTCTGGATTGTGCTGGCTACCTCCTTGCCCTTGCATATTGAAAGGCCGACGTAACCATCGCCATTTCCTACTGCGCAGAGAACGTTGAATCTCACACGTCGTCCCGAGTCGGTCATCCTCTGGATCATGTTGACACTGAGTACGTCGTCCTCCATCTCTGGCAGTAGTGCGTCGACTATCTCCACCTCCCTGATGGGGAATCCAGTTGCCAGTGCATCCTCGTAGGTGAGTATCTCGCCGTTCATTACCATGCGGCCAAGCCTAGTCCTCGGCGTCCAGTTCCTAAGGGCGGCTAGTGGATCCGGGCCGCGTCTCCTCGGAGCGTCTTCCATCACAGGTGCCAGTGCCATTGCTAGGCCGGGGGCGATTGGTGCTTCCTTCTCTTCGACACTTGGTTCCTCGGTCATCACTTCGCACCTCCTATCGACTTCTTTGTCTTGGCCACTGCCTTAGCGATTTCATCTCCGATGTGCTCTCCATTGATTCTTTCTTCCGAGGGCAGTACGTCTTCCGAGTGTGGGATGTCCATCCCAGCGTCGATCATCCCCTTGAGGGCCGAATAAGCCCTGTTCCCAGATGATGATGCTGACAGTCCGATGTCCAGTATTGCTTGCGTATGACCGTTGGAAATTGCTGAGGTCGCCATTGCGAATCCGGCTAGGTAGCATGCAGGAACTGACTTCCTTGATGCGTCTGAGGGCCACTTGTGAGAGTCCACTAGTGACTTGCCTGTGATCGATGCAAGAACTCTGTCACCCTCTGGCTCGTAGGCCACTAACTGACAGGTTACTTGGGTGTTCGAGACACGAACCACTGCCCGGGGGGCGCCTCCGCGGAGCATTCTCGACCTTCTATGGTAGTCAGTCTCAGCGTTTCTCCTTCTCTTGAATCTAAGTCTCTGGTTTCTTCCCTTTGCCATCACTCATCACCTCCCAGTGAAATCCCGTCCAGCTCAATGTTGCTCCTAAGGTGGGATGTGGAACGGTAGGATCCGCCCTTCGCCTTTCGGTAGAAGTACCTGTATTGCGAGGGCGTTATCTTGCTCTCCTCCCTGAGTTCCTTTAGGACCCTCCTCTGGGCCCTGATCTTGGACATCCATCTCTGCTTTCGAGGACTTCGTGAATTCGCGCTACCGCTTCTAGACCCATGGCCCTTCCTCCGTCCCTTGGACTTCTGGAATGCGGACTTGCGTGCCCTGGAACGGCTTGTTCCCTTGATTGGCTTGGCCTTGATTATCCCATCCTCGATGAGAATGCGGACGTCGTCCCTCTGTACTGCATCGGCGACTTCGCTCAGGTAGTCTGGGTTGACCCAGATTCTGTGGATGCCGACCGTCTTGCCCTCTTTCCTCGAGAGTATCTCGGCAGCCATCCTCTTCTGGTTTGACAGGAACATCAGAGATCACCTCTCTTGTCAATTTGGCGTCTGTTCAGGACCCTCAAGCCCAATTCGTCTGCCCTGTCGTGGATTCGTGACCTCTTCCTGTTTCCTACGCTAGAGCCTATCCTAACAGCCTGTCTCTCTGGGTCTAGTCCGTCTAGCTGGTCTGCCTTGTGGATCATGACCTCCTCGAATCCTGATGGATGTAGCCCTCTAGCGGCTGCCACCTTCCCATATCCGACGCGAGCCATTGGTGAGCGGTACTTCCTGTTCTTCCTCATGCTCGAGTCATCCCCCTTTGGCTTCCTGTATCCTGTCTTGGATAGCCTCCGGTACCTGAACCACTCTTGCCTGCGGAACTTTGGCTGCTTCTTGCTCTGCTCTGAGCGCATCTTGAGTGCGGATTTTGTTGAGTCGTCCAAGACTGGTTTCTGACGTGCCGTATGTAGTTCGTCCCATACCTCGAAGTCGCCCTCTTCCTCGAAGTCGCCCTCTTCCTCGAATTCTTCTTCATCAGGAGATCCTTCCTCGTCCTGAGGTTCTTCCTCCTGTGCCTCCTCCTTGGGAGCCTCTTGTTGGGCCTCCTCGGGAGGAGCTTCATTGGTGTCCTCGCCCTCACTTAGCCTGGCGATTAGGTCGGCCTTCTTCCCAGAGACCGGGAGCCCCCTTTCCTTGAGCAGTTCCTTCAATTCAGCCACTGTAAGATTCTCGTATGCCATTCTCATGCCCCCTTGGAAGTGATGTATATTCCGTCCTGGAATACTCGTGGATCCCTCTTCTTGACCTTGCAGGCCTTCTCTATGTTTGCTGCCGACTGACCTACCTTCTCGCGGTCGGCGCCTGTGATTATTATGTCCGACTTGCCCTCGATCTTCACCTGTACCTCGGAAGGAGTCCAAGGCAGCTTTGCCACTCTGGGGACCTTCTCTCCAAGCATGTTAGTTATCGTGAACTTGTTCCCTTCGACCTTGAGCGTCATGGGGAAGTGGCTGAATACTGCCTTTAGTCGGTATTCGAATCCCTCGTCTAGTCCTTTCACCATGTTCCTCAGATGGGCCGCCCAAGTTCCGGCTATTGCCTTCTCGGATCTCCTTGGTAGGTCGCAGTATACCTCTATTGCACCATCAATCTCCCTCACGGAGACGCTGTTGTGTGTGAATTCCCTGGATAGGTTGTTTCCTTCCTTGGTTAGGGTCACGGCATTTCCGTCTATGCTAGCACCCATTCCATCGGGGATGGTGATGCTGTGGGACACGTTAGCTACTCTTGGCATTCATATTCCTCCTAGAAAACATATGCGAGCAGTCTTCCGCCCACCCTCTCCTTCTTCGCTTCTGAGTGATCCATGATCCCCTGGTTGGTCGTCAGGATTAGCAGTCCGAAGTCCCTTGCAGGGAGGTACCGTGACTCCCACTTGTCGAAGTCAGACCTCTTGACCGAGTGCCTGGGCTTAATCACGCCGCACCTGTTGATTGCCCCTATCAGGGATACTCGGAATGCCCCTCCCCTGCCGTCATCTAGCTTCTCGAATTCCCCTAGGTAACCGGATGTCTGCATTATGGATAGCATGCTGCCGAGGAGTTTGCTGGCTGGTCGCACCGTAACCTCGTATTTTCCTGCGCTCTCTGCGTTGTATATCGTCGTGAAGGCATCATTCAATGGGTCAAACTGCATCTTTCATCACCTCATGAGTATTTCTTGAATCCTATGTCAGGAGCCACGTCGCGGAAGCACTGTCTGCAGAGCCTCAGTCCGTGTCTTCGAATCATTCCTCTCTTTCGGCCGCATCGTCTGCAACCGATGCTCCTCCCAATCCTCTCTCCGTGATCGCGTGCCATGCTAATTACTCCTCCACAATTTTCAGGTCGAACTTTCCAGTGAACCAGTCCTTTGACTCGTCCCTGCCGACTCTATGGGGGGCGGAAACCTTGGACTTCCTCCTCCTCCTCCTAGATACTCTGTGTCCGGGGCGTTCGAGAACGACGTTGACGTCCATTCCGAAGATTCCGATGTCGGGATCGTACTTCTGGTCGGGGAAGTCTGTGTAGTCTGAAATACCGAATGAGAGGTTTCCTGAGATATCGAAGTTGTATGCTGGAAGCGTATGGTCACGAACCCAGAATGCGTCCTTGAGGAACGACTCGACCTTGTCCTTGTTGCGGATTGTGACCTTGCACCCTATTGGTGCGCCTTTCCTAGTCCCAAGGTCCCTGTTTGTCTTGGTGGAAAGAGTCCTTGAAGGCGTCATGCCAGTGAGTACTTCCAGTACCCTCTCCGCCAGTTGGAGGCGCCTGCCTCCCTCTCCGACGCCGATGTTGACCGTTACCTTGGTTATCGAAGGGGAAAGCATGGGGTTGGATGATTCGCTCATGACTCAGCCTCCAGCGGTATGTCAGTCTCCTTGCCGATGACGAATACGTAGTCTGTTATCGTGCCGAAATCCTCGAAAATAGTCTCATTTGGCTTTGAAGACCTCTTGATATCTTGGTCCAAGATTACGGCAGTCTCCCCTATGTGGCTCCCACCGGTCAGATATGCCTTAGCGCCCTTCTTCATCTCGATGTGCGAGGTGATCTTCTGGCTAGGCAGAGAGATAACAAGTGAATCGCCGGTTTTGTATTCGGTTGAAACGTCCATGAGGATGTTCCTACCATCGTGAAGATGGACCTGAGTCTTACCTCCCTTGATGGTTGTCTTGCCCTTGACTCTGCAAATCTTGCTTGCTGCAGCCTTCTTTGATATGGACCTGTAACGTAGCTTACCATTGGTGTCGAGGATGCACCGATAGTTCTCCTCGCCGACGGTGAGGACATCCATTAGTCCCACGCCGCGGGCCCTGTCTGTCTCGATCTTGCCATCCACCATGACCTTACGAGCATGTAGTATCCTCTTCGCCTCCCTCATGTTGTGGGCGACTCCAAGGACGTCTCTGAGAATGATTCCCAGTGGCATGCACATCTCTATCTGGTGACCGCTTGGGTTGGGCTTCTGGGCCCAGATGTTGGTCTTCCTGGTCAGTGGCCATGTCCTTGGCATTACTAGCCTCTTGTGGTGACTTCTGCTCATTCCGAGTCACCTCCCGTTGACCTGTCTACGATCCTCTTGATTCGTACTGGGTCTCCCTCGAACAGCTTTGTCACTACGACGTTTGATGGGTTGACTGGGACTGCTTCTTCCTTTCCGTCGGCAGTGGTTTGCGTCAGTCCGTCCACGAAAATGATTCCTCTCTTTGTGTCGACAGAGGCGACCTTTGCCTTCACTCCGGCCCTTCCCCTTGGCTGACCGAGCCTCTTCCCTCTGGAGTCGGCCTTGACACTGTTCGGATGGCTGAAGTCGCCTCTGGTCACCTCGACCTCGTCGCCAACTCTAACGGTCACAGAACGTACCTGCCTTAGATCTGGGTCGTCAGAAATTAGCCGAGCGCGCATCCTCTTCCTCTTTACATGAGTAGGGGCTTCCCTCTGGGACATTCTCTGCTTTCCTGCTTTCTTGCTAACCATTCTAATCACCTACACTATCTGTTTGGCCGTAGCCGCTATCCTTGGCCACCTCTCGGCAGCTTCCCTACTGACTGGCCCCTTGATGTCGGAACCCTGGACATCCCCTCTGTCATTAGTGATGACGCAGGCGTTGTCTTCGAATTGGACCCATGTCCCATCGACCCTTCTGAAGGGTCTCGATTGGCGAACTATCACTGCGGTGTATATCTGACGCCTAGTCTCTGGAGTTCCCCTTCGGACCGTGACTCTGATCATGTCTCCTACGCCAGCGGATGGGTACCTTCTGGCGACCCCTCCCTTCTTCAGGACGGTTATCAGTTGCACGACCTTGGCCCCGGTGTTGTCGACGCACTCTAGGCGTGCTTGGGTAGGAAGGCCGGAGGTCACTCTACCGGCTATTCCCTTCATTCGCTCGCCTCCTTCTCGATCACGCAGAACTTCACCGTCTTGGAAAGTGGCCTGCATTCCATGATCCTGACATTGTCTCCGGGATTCAGTTCCCCGATGCAACTGGGTAGGTGGGCGGAATAGCGCCTAGTGCGCTTCTCGTACCTCTCGAACTTCTGCATGTAACGTGTGGTCTCCCTCTGTACGACCACTGTGTCAGTCATCCCCTGCGAAGAGATGACTCCGCTGATAATCTGGCCACGGAGCCTCAGAGTTCCATAGAATGGGCAGTTCTTGCTTCCATCCCACTCTCCTTCGGGTTTGTTGACGTCTACACCTATGTCTCTCATTTCATGACCTCCTGTATGCCTTGCCGATCCTTTCCTCGGGCCTCTGCCCGACGATGGTACCGTCAATCTCCTCGTTTTCGATTGTGAATCTGATGGTGTCCTTGGCGAGCGTGACTTCCTTGACGCCTGTATTGACCAGTATGGTGCGCTTTGTCTCGTCCACCACAGTTCCTGAGATTCCCACGAGGGTTTGGTCTGAGGATTCGGTCACCTCAAGGGTCCTGGATAGCCAAGGGAGGTTGATTATCTGGCTCATTCAGCGCACCTCCACCTGGTAGCCGTTCTGCTCGAGGACCCTAGCCGCCTTTTTCTTGTGGTCGCCTTGAAGTTCGATGGTTCGCCCTTTGACAGTTCCACCGCTGGCGCATGCGCCCTTCAGTATCTTTGCCAGTTGGCCGATATCGATTGCAGTATCCTCTATACCCTCAACCATGGTGACCATCTTTCCGTATCTTCTCCTAACCACTGAAATCACCGCCTTCTGTTGTTCTTTGGCTATCTCCTGACAAATACATAGGTCATCTGGAAGCGCACACATGTTGCAAATTCCCGCCAAATTACTCCTCCTTTTCCTGTTTCATCTTGGTTAGGAGCCTTGCAATGCTCCTCCTAGTCTGCTTGTAGGCCCCAGAGTTTGATGAGGACCCTCCCAATGCTTGCTGAGACCTGAGTTGAAGCATCTCGTCTCTGAGTTCACCTAGGGTGATCTCACGCTGCTCCTGGTTCATCTCGTCTATCTCCTTAGAACTGACGTGTGACATTTCACTCCTCCTCCCTTGCTGCCCTCTCGAGGGCTTCCTCTAGGTCAAGGGGGACGAAACCGGGTGCCTCTACCAATTCAGGTAGGCCTGCCTCGCTTCTTTCCTTGATCGAAATCTCATGCGGGAGCTTTGAGCCAGGCCTCATGATTCTAACTGTGCACCCAACTGTCCCCAGCTTCTTAACTGCGGTTGAGAAGCCCACGTCCATTAGCTGGAGAGCGGTCTCTCCACAGTACTTGATGTGGCCCTTCTGGAACTTCTCGACTCGGTGCCTGGCCCCTGTAATCTTACCACTTAGGGTCACGATGCAGCCTCGGGCACCTGCATCCATTATGTTCTGCACTGTGCTGTGGCCTGCCCTTCTGAAGAACCAGCCCCTCTCGAGTGAGCTTGCCAGCCTGCTAGCCATAACCTGTGCATTGGTTCTTGATTCCACTATCTCCTCGACTTCGAGTTGTGGGTTAGTCAGGTTGAAGTCCTCTTGTAGGCGACGCTGGAGGTCGTGGATGACCTTGCCTCTCCTGCCTATGACTCGTCCCACTTGCTCTGCTTGTAGGGTTACCTTGGTCCCCTCCGGGGTTCTATTGAATGTCAGTCCTCCGAATCCTGCTCTCTCAGTCTCCTTTAGCAGGTACTCTCTGACGAGTTGCCTCTCGACGTTGCGATTGATCATCTTCTGGATTGTGTTCTCCTTCATGCAATCACCTCAGAACTCGTCCTCTCCCATTTCCCCATCATCCTCTCCGAAGTGCTCTAGGAAAATTTCCAGATTGACTTGGTAGTGGTCGCTTGGAGTTGCCCGCCCTTGTGCTCGTGGCCTCATGTTCCTGGATACTTGGCCACGATGAGCAGCAACGTGTGTGATCACCATGTCCTCGGCGTCGATGTCATCGAATCGCTGTCTTGCGTTGTCCATGGCGCTGTTGATTAGCTTGATGAACTCGCGGGAAGCCTTGTTTGGGAACTTGCCAGGGCCCATCTTGCCCTTCCTGTGGCCGGCCATCGTGTTACCACCTCGGCCCTTTCTGGACCTTCTTTTGTATGGGATTGCCTTCTTCTTTGCAACTACGTCCTCGAGGTAGTCCCTCGCGACTTCAGCGTTCATACCCCTGATCGCCTTGGCTATGTGGTAGCAGTGTTTGTGGTGGCAGTCCAAGTTTACTGCTCTGGCAGTAACAAGATTGGATCCCTCTAGTAGCTGGGTGTATCCGCTCTGCGACCTTCCTGCTATTCTACTCATCAATTTCACCTCACTTTAGTGCCACGTGCTGGGAAGATCTGGTTGCACCTACACCGGGGCCGGTGTGCGTTACAGATTTCCTTGTAATTGCGAATTCGCCCAATGCGTGACTGATCATTGGGGGGGTTATGTCCAAGTTGATGAATTTCTGACCGTCGTGCACCCCAATTGTGGTTCCCACCATCTCAGGAAGAATGTACATCCCTCTGCAGTGTGTCCTAACGGTCTTTCCATTGCTGTTCCTTATTCTCTCAAGGAGTTTCTCGCACTCGGGGCTGAGCCCCCTCTGTAGGGATCGCTTGACTCTCGACGGCATCAAGGAAGCAATCGAAATCGCATCCGGATCGTAGTCGTCGTCCACTGGATCGCTGGTGTTGCCCCAAGGGTACAATGGGATGTCCTTCAACTCGTCGATAGTGTAGCCCCTCCAGAGGAATTCCTTCTTCCTCCTCTCGGAAATTTTTGATCTCCTCTTCCTAGCCTGGCGCCTAGCCATCTTTGCTGTCCTGAACTGCTTTCTCTTCCTAGCCATGCGATCTACTCCTTCTTCGACCTTCCACGGCCAGTTCGCCTAGGCGCGATGTTTCCGACCTTCTGACCGGGGGGTGAATTTCTGCTAACTGAGCTTGGGCCGTGCACAGCCTGGTGGTTACCACCACCATGCGGATGGTCAACTGGGTTCATTGCGACACCGCTGACTGTGGGGTACTGCTTTCCTCGTGCTCTAGCCCTGTGGTGGGCTGCTCCCGCCTTGAGCAGGGGCTTCTCGGTCCTACCATGTCCGCCAAGGACTCCGATGGTGGCCCTGCACTTGGCGGGCAGGTCCTTGGAACGCCCACTGGGGAGGATTACTCTCACGTAGTCTCCCATTCTAGTGTCGATCATAGCGGAGTTGCCTCCGGATCTGGCTATCTTTCCGCCATCTCCGGGGCGTAATTCGATATTGCAAATCTGAGTACCCTCTGGAATTTGGCTCAGAGTCGTTACGTTTCCTGGCCTAAGTGAGACCTTGTCGCCAAATGCTACTGTCTGCCCTACTGAGATTCCCTCTGGTGCGCCCAGATGTGCTATCTCCCCGTCCTCAAACTTCACCTTGGCTAGTGGGGCGGTGTGGGCTGGACTGTGAATCAAGTCGATTACCTCGGCAATCTCGCCATTGACCCTAGGAAGCCTGTTGGCAGCAGGGAACCTGTGGCTGGAAACCTTGTTTTTGGGGCTTGACCCCTGCCTCTGTGAACGTGTCCTCTTACCCATGATATCACCTTCTAGAACGCTCCAAGTTTGAGCGCTGCCTCCTCTGCGTCGTAACCGTCTGCAAGACGGATGCTGGCATGCTTGCCAGTTCTGTTGATTCGAACGTTTACCTTGGAGACCTTTACCTCGAGGAGGGTCTCTATTGCCTCTTTGATATCTTTCTTAGTCGCCTCTCGTCTGACGATGAACTCGATGCGGTTGTTGTTCTCGCGGTGGCCGCCATCGGGGTCGGCTATTCTCCTTGCTTCGAGAGTCTTCTCTGTGATCCAAGGCATAATAATCACGTCATATGGATCCATCTTAATCACTCCAGAGCCTCTATTGCGGACTTTGTCCAAACTGTTAGCCTGCCCATGTCTCCTCCGGGAGCGAGGTCTTCGGCGCACAAATCCTTTGCAGTGACCACGTCGACTCCGGGAAGATTTCGAGCGGCCTTTTCCAAGCCCCCCTTCTGAGCGACGACCAAGAGAATGCTCTTCGGGGTCCTGTACTTTCTGCCCCTCATTGTTCCCTTTCCGGCTCTGATAGTCCTTCCAGTCTTGGAACGAGTGAGGTCTGCGGAGACGCCCAGCCCCTCCATCATCGCAACGAACTTTCGAGTGGAGTACTGGTTGGGGATTGACTCGATGTCGTACTTCTCGTCAGAACCGCCTCTGGATTCGACGTAACCATCGATGATTATCGGGAATCTCAGGCCCTCTTCGAACTTGTGTCCTCTCGAGGACACAGTGCTTGAATCGGATGAGGCTGCGATTGCAGAGTTGCGTGCTATCTTCTTCTCGCGGGAGTTTATCTTCTGGGACCATTCCTTGTCCACCTTTGGTCCGTGGGCCCTTCTGCCGCCTCTTGTGTGAGGGTTCTGAGCGCCTGTCTTCTGTCCTGCCTTCCTCATAATTCTGGAGACTCCTCGGCCCTTGCCCCACCACTCTACGGAATGCTTCATACCTGGTTGTGGGGCACGCTTTCCGTCGTGTTCCCTGTGTCCATATGACTGCCTCCTGTTTGCTCTTGAAGCGTGTACGGCTGACCTGACTAGGTCCTCCCGGATCTGCGAAGTGAATGGGGAAGGGAGTTCGATGGACTTGCCGTCCTTGACCTCTACGGCGAATGTCTCTGCCAATAGGCCTGCATCCATTTCCTCTTGGACTACAGAGTTGACCAAATTGTACGCCTTAGTCTTCATCCTATCACACTCCCTGCTTGCTTGAGGTGCTGACGTAAGTTACGTCCACCTCTCCAACGGCCTTCCTTGGGCGAGTTGGGTCTCTGAATCTTAGAAGTCTCTTTGCGGGTCCCGGGAGACTTCCTTGAATGATCATGTATGGATTACGGACTTCACCGTAGTTGAGGAAACCTCCAGAAGGAGTAATTTCTGACTCCTCGGGATTTGAAATCCTCAGGATCTTCTTGTTAAGCTCGGTCCTCTTGTGATATCCAACCTGGCCAGCCTGTCTGATTGTCTTTCTAACATATCCAGTTCCGAAGTCACCCATGTTACCACCCTGGCGCCTCCTCTTGCTGTTCTTGTGGCTGAGCAGCTTTAGACCGAACCTCTTGATCGAGCCTTGCCAACCCTTGCCCTTGGTCACGCCTACGACATCTATCTCCTGGCCGGCTTCGTAAACATCTTCGAGGCCGACTTGCCCCCCTAGACGCTCCATTGCCCAGTCGAGTTTTGCATCTATGTCCCCGCCTGTTAGTCCGATCTCCATGATCTCTGGAGTCTTCGAGGGGACGCTGCGGACCAGGTCTGGTTGAGTGCATGCTATCAAACGGACCTCGGTTAGATCCTGTTCCCTGAGTGTGTTCAATGCATCTTCCGATGGTTGTGAAGTCCTCTTTGGGATTCTCCCTCCACGAGTAGCTGGCTTCCTGCCTTCCTCGACGTCCCTTTCTCCACGTGTCTGGTTTGCTAAACGCGGGAATAGGTTGGCGGGAGAGTCGTCAGAGACGTCAGCCCAGACCTCACCTGCTGTCTGCTTCCCATAGGGAGTCATCTTGTAGCCTCTAACTGCTAGAACATTCATTGGGGGTGTTTCGACGACGGTTACGGCCTTCCTGACTTCCTGGCCAGCAGAGGTCGACTTCGGGTTGGTGTCCCTCATCAGTATGTGCGTCATTCCCGCCTTCCAGCCCGCGAATCCCTGAATTCTTACCTCTGATGCCTCTGTTTCGGGCCAGGAGGTGATTCTTGCAAATTGTCGTATCGCACGCTTTCTTGGGCCATAGCCCATGCTACCACGGCGGGGTTTGGATCGGTCTGCCATTGCATTTCCTCCTGTATTCCGAAATTGGCCGCAAGCGGCCAAAACCGGGCCTGCTACGTCATGGAGGCACCGTGACACCGGCCCATGTCCACGAATGCGGACGTGGTTTGCGGGATGTTAATCAGAGCCCTTTGGTGTCTGGTACCTCACGTAGTGAGCGGCCTTGCGACAAACATGCCCTATTTGAACGAATCGGGATGTCAAAAGCGCGCACCTACGAGGTGAGAAAGGTGGAAAATGCCAATGCAACGATTTTGAACCCTGACCTCGGAGGCCCCTGTCCGTGCAATCATTTGTTGCCCATCCCGGATTGATCTCGGAAACGGTTCAGGCTAGAGCATACCAACTACAAGCAGTAGATGATGCGATGGCTGGATCGATGCTTCTGATTCTCCCCACTGCCGCGGGAAAGACCGCAGTGGCATGGTTGTCCATAGTTGAGAGGTTGGAGAGAACTGGCGGTTGGGCACTGGTTATCGCACCCACTGTGGCTCTATCCAATCAGCATCTAGAGAATGCAATCCCTGTTCTTTTCAATGCTGAAGAATTGAATCCAATTACCCTTAGTGGGCAACAGACGGCATCTAAGAGACCGGAACTATGGAGTAGTTCTAGATTGGTTTTCGCAACTCCGCAGGTTGTCAGGAATGATGTTAGGAAGGGAGTTCTTTCCCTTTCGGATTGCAGCATACTAGTTGTCGATGAAGCGCATCACTGCACAGGAGAGCACGCCATGGCAGAGGTTGCTGAGATGTATATTTCTCAATCTGCAAATCCGCTGATTCTAGCAACAACGGCAAGCCCTGGTTCGAGAAGAGAGCAAGTTCAGGAGATCTGCAGGAGGTTGGAAATTCAGAAGATCCACATGAGGACGAAAGAAGACCCAATGGTGGCAGAGTTTCTCTCGGAGCTAGATGTCGAGGAAGTAGGGGTAGAGGTTCCTGAGGAAATCAGAGAGTTAGCAGAACCATTCAGAATCTGGCAAGAGGGTATCGTTGACAGAGAACGTAGGAGCGGTAGGTACGTGATGCCTGGGGCGATTAATCAGGCCGGTTTATCGAATGCTATGGAACGTGCCCAAGCAGCCATCGGCAGAGGGGATGCAAGCGGATTCAGATCATCTTCCCAGATAGCCACAGCAATGAGGCTCCACCACCTGATAAACCACCTGCTCTGCCAAGGGATAGCCGCATCTAGGCATTTTATATCCAGGATGGAAGAAGAGGAAGAGAAGAGCAAGTCGTCAAGGGATTTCCTTAGGGACGGCAGAGTTAGGAAACTGTCTGCCACCCTAAAGGGGATGGTCGAAGTCCATTCCAAGGTCAGTGCGGTGAGGAGGCTCGTCAGGGAAAGGATCCGCAGGGACGATGCTTCTAGGATCATTGTTTTTGCAAATTACAGGGACACTGTAGAAGCACTCGAGGGGGCACTTTCTGATCTTGATGGCGTAAGGGCCATTCAGTTCATTGGCCAGTCACGTCGATCCGGATCCGGTGGCCTAACTGCGAAGCAGCAGATTTCCAGGCTTTCCGAGTTCAGAGAGGGAGGGGCTAATGTTCTGGTCGCGACTTCTGTTGGCGAGGAAGGTTTGGACATCCCTAGTGCCGATCTCGTCATATTCTACGAACCCGTGTCAAGCGAGATCAGGACTATTCAGAGAAGAGGTAGGACTGGTAGAAGGAGGCAGGGAGAGGTAGCCGTACTTGTTGCCGAGGGAACTAGGGATGAGAGAGCCAAAGACTCCGCCAAGAGGAAGGAGGAGTTCATGCACAAGGCTGCTAGGAGAGTCTCAAGGGAGCTTCCTGGAAGCCCGCACAAGGACCTGTCTAACTTGGAGAGATTTTCCGTATCCTCTGAGGGGGTTGTCTGCTCAGCAGCAGAATTCGTACTAGAAGCCAGAGAACGCCACAAGAGCGACCTGTCCGGTGCTGACACCACGCCTTCCAAGGACCCCGGGGGGACTTCCAAGGTCGACCTCCCTCCGGGAAACTTCAGACCAACTGGGCAGACGGGACTAGACCAGTTCTAGTCCCCGATTACTGCGATTCGCGTGCGTAGTTGGGCTAGGCGGTTGTTGTAGTGTCCCATTGCGAATGCTAGCATCTCGGTAAGATGAATCACCGGGATGTTGGTAGAAATCCCCGTTGCCCTCCCTGCCTTTCCCTGGTATACATCAAGAGCGGTATGTGAAAGGGTGCAAGCGCTAACTATCATCGCCGCACCCTCCGACTTTGCATCCCCTATAGTGGATGCGATCTGTCGCAGGACTGTTGCCTCCTCAGAGAAAAGGCCAGGGACACCCACGCTTTGCGTCCTGCTCTCCCAGAGAATCGGCTCTCCACCCAATGCTCTGATTAGCATCTCTAGATACTGGGGGTCGAAGACATCGTCATCCCCACAAGCCCCCTCCTGCTGCATGTTCGGCCCATAGAATCCTGCTATCGGGAAGTCTATCCGATTGCGTACCTTCTGGCTCACATTATCCAAACCGATCTCGTCGACGATAACGTGGAGCAGGTGATGAACACCCAAGTCGCCCGTCATAGTGAGGCCTGTGGTTCTCTCTAAGACCTCGTTGGTCTTTTCCAGGAGTAGTGGATCCCGCCGCAACCTAGAAAGGTCCTCATTGAGATTCCCGGCAGTCGCTGCACATGGAGTGATGATGTCCATCCCCATGGACTCCGCAATGGCGAAGTTTCGAGCGTTAAGAGTCACCTGGAGCAAGTCGTTAGCCTGCCTGATTATCCCTGCTCCGCAACTAGTCGCGCCGTTCATTGGATACAGGTCGATCCCAAGGGAACGGGCAGTAGGGTCCATGGTCTGGGAAACCTCGGTAGCACTACTGTGGGCAATGTTGCCAGGGTGGTAAGCGTACTTCAGAGCCATCAGAACCTACCATCCATCTCGTTGAATATCGCAACGACCTCGTGATGATTGTCCACTGAGGAGTTGAGTTGCTTGGGCATCTTCCCTATCCCGGCTGGAGGGGCCACCATCCCCAGCATTCCGTTGAACACGTTGCCGCCGGTCCTTGTGAAGCCCAAGACCATCCGAGCTGTAACGCCAGAGAATAGGTTGCCAAGAAGCGCGAACGGCCCTAGGGCCTGCCTGTATATCACAGTGTCATTGACCATCCCGCTGCTCTTAACGGTCCATGTGTACCACCAAACGTGTTTGCCGTGCTTGCCATTGAATCCATCCCCGGTCAATACTGAGTTCTTCGCATCTAGCAGCGACTCCGATACAGCCTTGGGGACCGAGGATTGACGGTTTATCGAAGCGAGGTCGGTCTCGGCCTTTATCCCATTAGACGAGGATAGCATTGTGTCGATTTCCTCGACCTTGGAAGGGGAGGTTCTGGGATCACTTCTCCTAGACCAAGTGGATGCTATTACTGCTGGACCGAGGTACCCATTGGCATGTGGGACAGCGTCGGAACTTGAGTGGAGTATGTTTTGGCTACAGAAGTCCCTCATCGAGTGCAAGCGAGTTGCGATCGCGGGATCCATCGTCCCCATCACTCCTTGTGGGGTATGGGCGCCCTCTCTTGTGGCCGCCACCATCCATGGTTTGCTTGATTCTCGCTTCCTCTCTAGCGACCATGGGTCCACGGCCAAATCCCTGATTACTTCGAATCCGGGTAGAGGCTCGATCCTCAGTGAGATTGCCCCGTCTCGCATGGGTGCAACTGAGTCTAGGCGGCAGAGGCCTGGAAGAACTAGCCTGCCGTTGATGGAAACCGCGGTGTTCGAATCGTCAGGAGATCCATCGCGGAATGTCAAAGTCCCGTCTTGAGAAGTCTTTAGGGTCCGGAGGACATCCATCACCGACATATGCCCGGGTAGTGAGCACAGCCACGTATCAGTCCCCGTGCTGGAGGTCTCTGGGTCGTATCTGAAGACGGTGACACTAGCCTGTACTGGTTCGGACTTGACCTCTGGCATGGAGAACCCGTCCTCGCCCTCTGCACCGGTCGAAGCACCGCTCGCGTACATCTTGATCGCGTCCACCATATCCTCGTGGAAGTGCCCAGTGCTATCGACAGCAGCGAGGGCTGGCAGTGCGTCCAGAATCCACTCAGCAGCCGGTGAGTCATAGTCAACATCGCAGTCTAACCGCTCGATGATCCGGGTAGCACCTAGTTTCTCGAATTGGCCGTCCCAGTCCTTGCCGGACTGGCAGAAGAATTCGTAGCTGGTGTCTCCAAGAGCGCAAATTCCGAAGTAGACCCCATCGAGTCGAGAGGCCGAGTCCGAAATCGAGAATTGCCAGAGGTCCTCGGCGTTGTCGGGCATCTCGCCCTCGCCCCATGTGGAGCAGACAATTAGGACTCTCTTCTTACCCGAGAGTGAGTTGAAGTCGAAGCCATCCATGTCGTGAACTTCGCCCTCGAGGCCATAGGACTTAGCATCCTTCGAGATCTTGGCAGCAAGGCCCTCTGAATTCCCCGATTGGGAGCCGAAGAGGAGTATTAGCGACCTGTCCCCGGAAGAGAGAAGCCCCTCCAAGTCCCCGCTATCTGCCTCGGCCGCGGTTTCCTCTGGGGCATCTGCCGTCTTTTCAGCAGCCTCACCTGGTTGTTCCTCCTCGAGAGAAGTCGCGCCCCCCGTTCCAGATGCCGCAATCAGTGCAAGGGCATTGGTGGTGAATTCCGCTGCTGGGTCGTCGTATTCGACATCACAGTCGACCCTGTCAAGGAGTCTGGTGGCACCCTGCTTCTCGAACCATCCGTCCCAGTCCTTTCCGGATTGGCAGAAGAATTCGTAGCTCGTGTCACCCAATGCGCATACAGCGAAGTTGCACCCTGACAAAGAGGGGGCAGAGTCTCCGTTTGCCGCTTCCCAGAGGTCGATCGCATTGTCGGGCATCTCGCCCTCCCCCCATGTGCTGCAGAAAATCAGGATGTTCTGGAAACCGGGGAGGTCACCGACTTCGACTTCATCCATGCCCTTGACCGATGGCGTCAAGCCGAGTGATTTGGCCTTCTTCTCAGCTATGGTTGCCAAGTCTTCCGAGTTTCCTGACTCGGACCCAAACAGTATCAACATAGGACTAGCGGACAAGACATCACCTACCCAGCCTTAGTCTGGGTATTCACCTCGACCATAATCCGATTATTGAATATGCGCATCTGAAGAGGTGTTGGAAGTGACTAAAATTAGATCGCTCACATGTCCATTGCATCGAAGTCTTCTGGCATTGGACCGGCTCCCTTGCTTGAGATCACATCATCTATCCTCAGGATCATTACTGCTGTCTCGGAAGCGCTCTGAATTGCCTGCTCTACGACACGGCTTGGTTCGAATACCTTGGCCTTGGCCATGTCTACCACTCCGCCCTTGTATACGTTGACTCCATGGGTTGATTTACCCTCCGAATGAGCCTTCCTCAGATCGATTATGGTATTCACTGGATCTAGTCCTGCATTCTCGGCGAGCGTTCGTGGGATTACCTCCAGGGCGCTGGAGAAAGCCTCTATTGCCATTTGTTCTCTGCCACCGGTTGACTCTGCAAATAATCGCAGGTCTCTGCTAAGTGCAGCTATTACGGAGCCGCCTCCAGTTAGAACCGCGCCATCTTCATGGGCCACTGCGACTACTCCAATCGCGTCCTCGAAGGCGCGCTTCACCTCGTCGACAACGTGCTCAGTGCCGCCTCTGAGTAGAACGGATACGCTCTTCGCCTGTGGGCATCCCTCTACGAATACCATGTCTGAGTCTCCTATCTTTCTCTCCTCGACCTTGGATGCCGATCCGAGGTCTTCCTCGGAGAGGTCATCTAGGTTGTTTACTATCCTCCCACCAGTGGCCTTTGATAGAGCCTCCATATCGCTCTTCTTCGCCCTCCTGATAGCGAAAATTCCAGACTTTGCCATGTAATGCTGGGCCAGATCATCTATTCCCTTCTGGCAAATTACCGCGTTTGCCCCGCTTTCGACGATCTTGTCCACCAGAGTCCTCAGGAACTGTTCCTCTTCGTCTAGGAACTGGGAAAGCATGTTTGGGTCCGTGATCTGGATCTTGGCGTCGACCTCTGTCTTCTTCACCTCGATAGCAGAGTTCACTAGTGCGATCTTAGCATTGGCCAAACTCCTTGGCATGCCGCTGTGGACCCTTTCTTTGTCGAGGATGATTCCATCGACTAGGGTGCTGTCCCTGATCGAACCTCCTTGCTTCTTCTGAACCTTGATATCATCCAAGTCCACAAACGCCCCGTCATCTTCTTCCTGGGCGACTGACATGACAGCCTGCACGCTAATGTCCGACAGGAATTCCTTCACGGCGCCTGTGCTCTTACCAGTCAATGCGGTCTTGGCCACTTCTGTGAGCATCTTTTCGTCTACACCGGCCCCATGGGACTCGATTAGCTCAACTGCCTTGTCCGAGGCCAGTCTGAAACCCTCGCAGATTACTGTTGGATGAACGTTCTGATCAACCAACTCCTCGCTCCTCTTCAGGAGTTCTCCAGCGATCACAACTGCGCTAGTTGTTCCGTCGAAGCAGTGCTGTTCCTGTGTCTTTGCGATTTCTATAATCATCTTGGCTGCAGGATGCTCGATTTCCATCTCCTTCAGTATCGTGGCCCCGTCATTGGTGATTACCACATCACCCATTGAGTCAACCAGCATCTTGTCCATTCCCTTCGGACCAAGTGTGGATCTCACCGCGTCGGCTACTGCCTTGGCTGCGGCAATGTTATTGCTCTGGGCGCCCTTTCCGCTAGTCCTAGTTGTTCCCTCTTTCAGAATGAAGATCGGTTGTTGTCCGTTGTACATGCAATCACTCGCCTTAGTTCGACGGGCGAGGCAACGGAGGGGGGGTCATAAGGCCTCCCAATCGGCTTTCGAGCCTCTAGGGTGCCGCTATTCCTTCTGAGACTCTAGCCACTGCTTTCCGTAGTACTGCCACTGCTCCATGGTCCAACCCTCTGGCAGACCATCCTCTGGCACCGGGGGTCCGGTTGATTCCTCAATAGCCTCAAGGATCTGTTCTGCAGGGCTTGGTGGAGGTGGTGGCTGCTGGAAAAGTTCCTCTGACCCGCCGTACATAGAATTGGCTATGTCATCTGCCGAGGGCAATTGGCTGGGTGCATTCTTTTCTCCGCTCCAACCCTCGACCGTCATGCTATAATCTCCCAAGGAGGAGTACTCCTCTAGAGGTGCTCGAGCACTCCTCAAAACTCTGAATGAAGAGAAGGATATCCCGCTCATAATGGCGAGTCCGACCGCGACAAGGGCGAAGTTTGCTGCTAGCCAACCTACCTCCTTGACATCGGTCCCCTCGGGAATCGGATCAGGCTTGAAAAGGGTAATCTCAGTGGTCTTCGTTGTCGTGTCCAAGTCACTAATAACGACAAGAGATACGTTGAAGTCGACCATGTTCGCTGCAAGGTTCTCCAAATTCTCTTCCCTGACATCGATATGTATTGTGACGTTCCTGCTCTCCCCTGCAGCGAGTACGAAGTTCCTATCGTCCTCGTCAACCCTCGCATCATAAACTGTCCATAGGTTGTCCAGCTCGACATCTGCTCTGATCTGCTGCTCCAATTCTGGATGGGCGCTGCGAATGGTGAAAACGATGACGTAATCGTCACCAGGTTCGGAAATCTCTGCCGCATTTGACTGGGAGGAAGGGGGGAGAACTAGGAGGAAGCCTACGGTCCCAACCTCGAACCTAGCCTCTCCCTCGGCACTGTTGCCGGATTCGATGCTAGTGGCCTTGAGTTTGATTATTCTAGGCCCTTCTACACCTGCTGCGAAGGAGTAGCTTACACTCAAGTTGTAATCCTCCCCGGGTGCAATGTAGGGAGTTCTTCCATTAGATAGACCGGCCACAAAGGCAGAAACATCAGATGGGAAATCAAGCTCTATTTCGAAGGAGTCGTCCTCGTTACCAGTATTGGAAATCTTCCACTTGAGTGTTCTTGGGTCGGTTCCAGCGGCGAAGACCTCCTGGGAGAGGTCCCGGTCTTCAACTTCCACTAGGTACGTCTTTGGAACGGTTAGATAGAAGTTGGAAACGGACTGATAGCTGGGGTTCATCTGACTAGTTCCAATGACTGAGACTCGGTAAGTCCCGTTCTCCACCCCTTGTGGCATGGGCAGGATTAGGGAGAGGGTGACCTGTCCCCCGTTGGCCTCCAAGGTGACTTCATCCGAACTCATGTCTGCCTCTAATCTCCAGTTGTCGGTGTCTACCCTGATGTCGAAGGTGTCCTCTGTATTTCCATAATTGAACAGGAAGACTTGGACGGTGCGTAACTGCCCATCTGCCGGGGCCAGCATAGCATTCTTCACAGGGGCGATTGCAAGGTCGTGATACACTGGGACCTCGATGTAAATCTTTGATGCGGCTTGGAATGTATTGGGGAGTCGGGGATTTGCGAGTAGGGTCAACTCATACGTACCGGGTTCCATCCCCTCTGGAATCTCCACCTGCACGTTAAGTGACGACTCTTGCACTGGAGTCATGTTGATCATGGAAATCTCGTTGCCTCCGACCTCATACCACTTCAGGTTGTCAGCAGATAGTTGTGAGTCCGAGAATAGACCACCGAGACTCCACGAGGAGTACTGGTTTCCTGTGTTCTTGAGATCCATCGTTATGTTTGCCTTTCCTCCGGGCAAAATCGTTGCCGCGGGATTGGCTAGAGTCTCTTGCTTCAGAGTCATCCTGTAGGTAGACTTGACGCTGACTGGAAGTTCGATGTAATACTTCGTATCTTGGAAACCCATGATTCCATCATTGATCCATGTGTACCAGAACAGGTCCTGGACAGGTGCCCCATCTGGGATTGACAGGTTGAACCATGCATTGGTGTATGTCCTTGCCTTGATGGTGTTTGTCTTCACCTCATTATCGTGATCGTTGAAGTTGTTAGAGTCAATCCTGAGTGGGAATTGTGACATCCAAGAGTCGTTTGAGACCTCAGTAAAGAACCTCAGAGTAGTGTCTATGTAGCCCTTGTTGAAGATTCGGCAGTGAAGCGAGGGTGGGTCTGGATCCGCTGCTTCGACAAGGATCGTGTTCCCGCCCTCCGAGTCTGGGTCGTACAATGTAGAGCCGCCGAAGTTGTCGGGGAAGTTGCATTGGGCGTCCAATGTGTACTCCTCGCCGCGTTCAATTGCAAAGATGATGAATGAGTCGATGTGTACGCCCTCATCGGAAAAGGAGGAGTTGGATCGAAACAGTAAGGATACTGTGAAACCCTCATTCTGGTGCATTCCGGTTGCATTCCAGACTAATCTGGACCAGTCGCCCTCTGTCGAGGAGAGGTTGCGTGATGAGTAATTCAGGTACTCTATGCCACCTCCAGCTCCTGAGTTGGTTTCGAGCATTATTGTGTCACCCGCGCCCATAACCCCCCAAGCATCTGTTGCAATCTGCACTGAATAGAGGAGTGGACTATTCACCTTCACGAGACAGAGATTTGCCCCGTGTATCGAAGACACGATCGGGTCATGCTCCCCATATCCAAGTCCATGGCTATCGTCGTAGACCTGGTCTGAGCAACCATCGTTAGAGTTGTATCTTTGCCACGCCCACCTGAGCCTGTCATAACGGTTGGAAGCGTAGTTATCATTGTCTCCTGAAACCTTCCAATGCCATTCTCCAGTGGCACTGGAAAGGTTCTCCATCCTCCATGTGCCTGTTGGGAAGTTGTTGGTGTCGGGCTGGTAACCATCGGTGTACCCCGCAGCAAACCATGTCGGTTCTCCGAAGGGGACGGCATTGTTAGTGCAGTACTTTCCTTCGTTGGCCTCGTCGTTACAGAATCCATTCTCCATTGGATCGTACCAGAAGGCGATAGGGACGTCCCTATCCAGGAGGTCATTCGAGTCGTCGCCATCAATTCCAATTCCAGCATCGACAATTCCCCTTATCGTGACACCCCCGGTTAGCCATCCGTCGTCGCTGAGTGAACTGTGGGCTATTGTCGGAGTCCATACGAAAGGCATTCGAATGGACTGACCGGCTGCCAGAGTGATGTTGAATGTCCATTCCTGAATAACGGTCCCGATAGGGTGCCAAATCTCCAGTTTGGCGTCAGCAGTTACGGGAGTGGGGTCAACTCCGCGTTGGCGGAATGTGACATTGACTTGGATTGATTCGCCCTTCGTCATGTACTCTAGAGTACTGGAATCTGGCTGATCCCAGACCCGAGGGGAGTAGCTCGAGTTGCCCACCTCAATTCCAGTAACTTCGAAGTCGACTGGATTGTTCCGGGGGCCTACCTCTGATTGCCCTGTGGGGGCCTCTGGAGTCGGGATTGCAGCATGGGATAAGCTCACCGCGATTAGCAGCGAAGAAAGGAGGAATGCACGAACCGAACTCATTGACACCAAAATGGGGAGTTAAATCGTGTAAGAAGGTTGGGGACTGTGGTTCGTTTGTGATGATGAGGCGGTCGAGTGGTTTCTGTACTCTAACGAGTCTTGTGATGCCTACATCTAATGAAGTGCTTATGGTGCAATGCAGAGCCGTGGGCGATATGGTTGAGAGGGGGAAAGTTGCCAAACAGTTGTCCCTGGCTCTATTGGTGGTTTTGCAAATCACAATGGCCCCAATAATCCTCTTCTCACTGACGTATCTGATTCATGTTGACTACGAAGCAGCACAAGTCAGCATTCGTACCGAATTGATTCACTGGGTGGTGACTGCTGGCCTTTCTTATGGTGTTATTTCCATAGCGTTGGCACTTGTTTTTGGAGGATTCAGGCCATTCTTTGTTGCTAATCAGGGAGGAGTCTTGGCATTTCTCAGATTGAGTCCGAGGAATGGCGATCCAGAGTTGGTAGATCGGGCAAGATTGCATCTGCAGGGGACTCCGTATGGGAAGATGGCCAAACTGGTCCACTCGAAGACGAAGGACGAGGATTTCGACCTCATGTCCATACATGGGGGACTTCAACTCCTCGCGGTCCCTATGCAGGTGATTCTGATAGCAGTCCCACTTGTAATAATGGAAGGGGTGCCAGATTCCGTAGTTAGGCCCAGTAGGGCTTTCGATCTAGGGATGGCTGGTTACCTATTTGCTCTATGGATTGCTGTGAGGGTGCACCCAATTGTTTCGTGGCACCTAGTTGGGATTGCGGCGATGTTCAGAAATGTTGTTTGGAGGGTATCCAGGCTCTCGTGGATTCTGCCAATCTTCCTCTATTGGCTAGTCGCCAGGTTAGTTCTCCTCTTCTCCCTAGACATCCTAAATGTTAACTATGAACAATGGCACGAGATGCAACTGGAGAAAATAGTCCTCGAGATGATTGCTCCGGATGCTGAGGTGCCTGAAACTGCGATCTTAGATTTCATAGTAGCAATCTCAGTACTACCCATGGCCACCTTCACAACGATTTCCGTACTGGGTGGGTCTCAGTCAATTCCGGACTGGATGTTCGGGCAAGAGCAGAAGCTTGAGTCCCTCAGAACGAAGGAGTTGGGCGTAGGGGATGAAAAGTCCAATTCTGAGTTAGAAGATGAAGGCTCGATTCCACAAACAGAGGACTACGGAGATGACGTCGGAGAAACCTCCGAGGGTGGCGAGATGATTGACATGCCCTTCGATCTGTTCGGGGACGACTAGCATCCCGAATTAGCATTCAGCCCCTTATCTCCCTCAGGACACTTTCTACTCTGTCCATACCTCTGGAAATGTCTTCTCTACCGATCGTGTATGCGAATCTGAGATGGCCCTCGCCAGCTTCCCCAAATGCGGTTCCGGGAGAGCATAGCACCCCCCCTTCTAGGAGCTTCATGGAAATTTCCTCGCTATTCATTCCAGGTACGTCGACCTTCGGGAAGACGTAGAAAGCACCAGTTGGAGTATGGCATGAGACGCCGGGCATGGAATTCAGCCTCTCGCAAATCAAGTCTCGACGAGCCTTGAACTCAGCGCACATCTCCTCGGGGTAATTCGGGTATTTCTCCAACGCCTCCAGTACAGCGTGCTGCATAGCATCGTTTGAGCAGGCGGTTACGTAGTACTGCATCTTGGTCAACTCTACCATAAATTCGGGATCGGGAGAGAGGAGGTACCCTATCCTCCAACCGGTCATGGCGAAAGTCTTGGAAAATGATTGTACCATAACCAGTTTGTCATATCCTGCCCCTAGGAATGAGACGTGTGGGGAGTCGTATACTATTCGATCGTAAACCTCGTCCGTGATTAGCCACAGATCATTTTTCCTTGCGAATTCGACCAACTCGTCCCTTTGCCCCTCATCCACATTTCCTCCGGTTGGGTTGCTAGGGAAGTTGTACAGAATTGCGACCGTCTTCTCGTCCACGATATCTTCCAAATCCGAGATGGAGGGGACGAAGCCATTCTCGAATTTACATGGATAGAAAGATGGCTCACCCCCGCAGATAACAACATCGGGCGGATAGAGGGGGAAGTATGGCTCCGGAATCATCACCTTATCGCCTGGATTCACAATTGCTAGGAAGATGTCCAGTAATGCGTTTGTTCCACTCATTGTAATGCAGACGTTGGATTCATCGAGAGTGGGGACTCGGTGATGCCACATTTCTGCAATTTTTTTTCTAAGGTCTGGCAGTCCGGCGGTAGTCGTATACTTGTTCCTGCCATCCCTCATTGCCTTAGTGAAAGCCTCGATGGCGATGTCGGGAGGTTGGAAGTCTGGCTCCCCGAGGCCGAATTGCACGGCATCGTCACCTGCCATGTCAAACATACGCCTGACGCCCGTTGGACGAATGCTGTTTGAACGGTCGGAGAATCTCACCATGACCTGCGGACTTCTGTTCTAGGATTTTAACAAGGCGGCTCGGAATGCTCCGATTGCCAGTTCAGGACCTAATTACTCGATTATTTCGGCATCTAAAACCTGTTTATTGCGATTCATGAAAGAGGGCATCATGCCCTCAATCTGTTCATCCGACTGATATCTGATTAGGACCAGTGAGCCCACCCATGCTAGAGCCACTAGTGCGACTAGGCCAATAACCCAAGATGGGAGTCCGTTGTCAGATGGGACCGAACCTGAGCCCATGACTTCATAGAATACTGGAAGCGAGTGGGCGCCTCCAGAGACGGCGTGAACTTCTATGATGTGATTTCCACTTGGAAGTTCATCGGGATCCAGAAGAACATGCCAGAGGAAAGGCGTCAGGGCTCCGATTTCCCCTATTGTTTCCGAGTATGTTGCCTCTTGCCATGGCCCTTCTCCAATTCTGAACTCGACGCTTTCTATTGATCCGGCTTGCCCCCATGCGTGCCCTGTTATGTTGATTATCTCGCCTTGGGTGAAGTTTAGCCCGTGGTTCTGCAGTTCCGGGTCAATTGACTGTGACTGCCCGGACTCATGTAGGAAAATTGCTAGTTGGACGGCGGCCAATGCGTCCACCATGCCATATCCAAATTCACGATTCCAGTAAGGATCTACTTCTGGTGCGCTTGGCCCCCCCCTTAATTCCGATGTATGCTTCAGAACTTCCTTGACCTGGAGCGGCGTCAGGTTAGAGTTGGCTTCAAGCACCAGGGCTATCACTCCGCTTACTGACGGAGTGGCGTATGAGGTCCCACTACCTCTCCCAGTGTATGTATTCTGAGATGCATCCCCTCCAATGAAATTGTTACAGGAACCGCTGCTGACGCAACCCTCAGCCTGTATGATGTTAGAGCCGGGTGCACTAATCTCTGGAATGAGCTCATTGATTGGGTTTCCATCCCCATTGTCCTTCCTAGGTCCTCTGGATGAGTAGCCAGCGATTTCATCATCCGACCGGTTTACTGTGTTCTTGTCATCAGTCGCAGCAACGGTAATCGAGAGAGAGGATGAGCTCATGCCCGAAAGGCCATCGTTGTCAGCGCCATCGTTACCAGCAGCGTTGGAGACTACTATACCTGCCTCCATTGCCTCATCCAAGATTCGGCTGTGCATGTCTGAACCGTCTGAACCTCCTCCTTCGTGACTAGTAATCCCCCATGACAAGGAAATGATGTCAATCCCGTGACTCTCCTCTTCGGTACCTGGCCATGCGTCGTCCTTGTGGTCTATAATCCACTGAAGGCCGTTCATTGCAGACTCGTATGCCTCCTGTTCTAGCAAGTAATTCTCGAATGGGCCGGCTCCTACATCAGTCCCTATGCGAACATCAACTAGACCAGCCCCCGGGGCGGAGCCATAGAAGGAAGACTGTGTCCCATCGGCCTCCATGCCAGTTGCACTGGCCATCCCCATGCACGCTGTCCCATGTTGATTGCCGTCATCAGGATCGAATGATCCGTCCTCTGCCCTCCCTCCGGAGAGGACGCATTGGGGGTCGCTGTGCAAATAACAGACCGCATCATATCCAGCCACAAACTTACCCTCCAGCCCGGGATGCTCATTATCCACCCCCGTATCGACCATCGCGATATTTATGCCATTTCCCGATAGCCCGAAGTCCCATGCCCCAATTGGGTAATCGGAGGAGTTGCTGGCCTTCACGGCTGGAGTCTGGACGTCCCCATAGAATTCAACCGAACCATATCTCTCCACCATCACTACTCCTTCTAGTCTAGCGAGTTCAGCAACATACGCTGGTTCAACATCTCCTAGTAGTACTGCATCAACTATTGGCAACTCGAGATGAATATCGAATCCCATTGATTCAAGGAGATCCCGATCCTCATCTGAGAAATCCCGGGAAAATGAGAGTCCTATGTTTACAGGTTCAGAGGCGGACTGAATGGAGTCATGGATGCCATTTCTGTCTCGGTCGAGGGTAGAAACCTCCCACCATTCGACATCGGGATCCCACCAGATTCCTCTCTGCTCCGGGACTTCAGTGGTTTGTCCTTTGACAATCAACTGGGGTCCGCTTAGGGAATCCGTTCCAGCATCCGCATCAGAACTCGATGCAGCGATGCTTCCGGACAATGGGAGCATTAGCAGGACAACTAGAGCCAAGGCTATCGGAGGCCTGTTCATCGACTCTATGCGAACATGCGCATCTCTTCAATCCAACCGAAATTGGTGTGCCGAAGAGATGCTTCGCTAGGGCAGAATAGTGGTGGGGGCACTGGGATTTGAACCCAGATCAGCGGGTTTCTTCCGCTTAGCGTGCACCCGGCTCGCGCACGCTCTCGGTTTGCGACGGGTCGGTGC
>Ga0207992_1000242_pt1 | contig 29281 bp, 26 predicted proteins | sample ETN02SmetaG_FD_185788 | JGI IMG/M metagenome (GOLD analysis project Ga0207992, IMG submission 185788) | Marine microbial and viral communities from oxygen minimum zone, Eastern Pacific Ocean - ETNP2014F10-02SV255 (SPAdes) (version 2) | ecosystem: Environmental > Aquatic > Marine > Oceanic ...
TCATTGCTATCATTTTCTTGTTATACATAGTGTTCACACTATCCGTAGGCCCCGCGAAATACCTGCCACATATAAACTATAGTGATTTTCTCTTTTATAAGTAAATGTCTGAAATTAGCCTTTATTGACCGAACTTCGCGGTTTTTCTACCCAGATAAGCTCCCCTCTGAGAGCGGTCTTCCGAGAGGATGAAGTTGCTTCCTCTCTGCGACGTACCATGGAGGACCCATTGGACTACGCATCAAGTGGGGTCGACATAGACCTAGAGGGGAGGGCGGTGGCGAGTTTGATCGGGTCTCTGGCCCGGTCGAAGAGAGAGCCGGGAGAGCTAGGGGCGCCCGTCGACCTACCCGGTGGTTTTGGAGGGGTTATCGAATTCGGGGAATCCTGCCTGGCATTGGCTACTGATGGAGTTGGATCGAAATTGCAGATTGCGAACGAGGTTGGTCAACTTGGGGGCGTTGGGTTCGACTGTGTGGCGATGAACGTGAACGATCTGATTTGCGTTGGAGCCGAGCCTATCGCCTTCGTGGACTACATCGCAGTGCCGGTAGCAGACCCGGAGGTGCATGCTGCCCTGGGGACTTCCCTCTCCAGAGCCTGCGAAACCGCCAGAGTGACGCTTGCTGGGGGGGAGACTGCGACACTGCCTGGAATTGTGAAGGAGCTTGATCTCTCTGGCACCTCTCTGGGTTGGTTCCCCAAGGGCCACGGGATAACCGGGCAGAATCTGAAGGAGGGTGACGTTTTGATTGGCCTTCCAAGCAGCGGGGTCCACTCAAACGGGTATACACTAGTTCGTGCGGTGATCGAGAGATCTGGTTGCTCACTCGAAGATCCATGTCCATTCGATCCGAGTCATTATTCGAGAGAAATAGAGAGGTTCTCCGAGGTAGATTCGCGTCCCACTCTGGCCGAGGTGCTGTTGAACCCGACTCGGATATATGTCGATCCGGTGGTAGACCTTGTTCTGGAATCCCGGAGGGATGGGGGGATCGTGGGTCCTGAGTGCATCAAGGCAATAGCGCACATCACAGGAGGCGGCTTGTCCAACCTTCTCCGACTCCATGACAGTCTCGGCTGGCACATCGATAGCCCACTGGAACCACAACCGGAGTTCGAGTGGATATCCGAGGTTGGATCGGTCTCCCCGGTAGAGATGAACCGGACCTTCAACATGGGGATGGGGATGGTGATCGCGGTCTCTGAGGGCTCTGCCGAGGTGGTCGAGGAGTGGATTAGAAATCGATTGCCTGGAAGCAGGAGGGTCGGCAGAGTTGTCGATAATGGAAGATTGGTCACACACTCGGATCCCGATGTAGTGTTCTCCCACTACTGATGGTCAATTCCTTTTGTTAGGTCCTCCTCCGGGAACCATGTCAATTGCCGATGGGGGAGTTCCCCATAGGGAGGGTAGGACCCTGATGCTCCTTCCGAGCCTGCCTGAAGATGGCCAGGGCCCGGGGACCAAGGCCTCGGGCAAGGTGTTCTACAATCCGGCGATGGCTGGTAGCAGAACGAGGAGCGTCCTGCTGCTCAGGCATGCCTTGGATATGGGCTTCCTCGGTGAAGGGACAGTGTATGCACTCGATGGCCTTACAGCATCTGGGCTTAGGGCTAGGAGATGGTTGAACGAGTTACCTGCAGAGATGTCCGAGAGGGTCTCTGCCACGATTGTTGATCTAGAGGAAGAGGCTTTGAGGTGGGCCGAGGCATCTCACAATGAGTTCCCCCCCTCTCAGGGAGGGGGGATACTGGAGCCTTCGAAGGGTGACCTCAGGTCCGTTGTCCTCAGAAGCGGCAGGCACTGGGTGGACATCGATCCCTATGGTTCTCCGATGCCGTTCATTGACTCCGCCATGCAATCCATGGCCAGGAGCGGCGTGATGGAAGTTAGTGCGACTGACACCGCAGCCCTGACTGGCTCATCGAGTACTGCCCTGATGAGGCGTTATGGTGCGAGAGTCAGGACCGATAGCCTTGCTCACGACTCTGGGATGAGGGTGATGCTGGCTAATTTCTCCAGAGTAGCCGCAAGGCACGATAGGGCGATTGTGCCCCTTCTCTCGGTTTGGGATTCGCACCACCTCAGGGTTTCTTTCAGGGTTCTGAAGAGCGTTTCTACTGCAAACGAATTGGAAGACAGCATCGGATGGAGGGTGCATTCCCCGACCAAGGAGGAGGTAAGTGCCTCAATCGACGCTGGTTTGCACCCCAACAGTTCGGTCGTTCACCTCCCCATGCATTGCATGTTACCCCTGAAATTCCCCATTGATAGGAGAGACCCACGAGTCTCCGGGCCCCTGTGGGTGGGTCCGATGGGGGATAGAGATGCAATGTCCTCGATGACAGAGGAGAATGCACTGGAGTCCAGTGGACCGGAATTCTCCGTAGATGACCCGCTTGGTTGGGACGAACGCAGGGTCGAAGCCGAGAGGAGGAGGGTGGCAAGGAGCGTGAGGCACATTTCGGAAGAGTCCGGTGTGATTTCGTCCAGCCATCTGGTTGTGGTCGACGATCTTGCTGCATGGTTGGGCTCGGGTGCGCCTCCGAGCCCAAGGAAAATTGTCGACATGCTCAATGAAGCGGGTCATTCGGCCGGAGTGTCGAGCTATGGGAGGCCCTCGTTCAGGGCCAATGCCCCCTGGGAGGCAATAGTGGAGTCGGCGATGTCTATTCAGCCGCCGATGTAGGACATCTCAACTCTTGGTAGCGAAACTGCATCGGATGACCTGTCCTCACTGTACCTGTCTGACCTTCTCGTCCATACTCCCCTGATTGCCTCGGTGAGTTTGGAGGGATCGTCCCCGTCCCTGATGAGTTCGGACATGTCATGCCCAACGGCGGTGAACAGGCAGGTGAACAGCTTCCCGTCGGATGATAGGCGGGCCCTCACGCAATCCCCGCAGAACGGCTGTGAGACCGATGAGATGAATCCAACCTCCCCGGAGCCGTCGGAATGACCCCATCTCGAGGCGACGTCGCTAGGGGATTCGCGCATGACCGGAACAAGGTCGAACTCCTTTGAGAGGAAATCCAGAATCTCAGAGGTTGGCACGACCTGGCCGGGAGTCCATCCGTTGGTGCCCCCAACGTCCATGAACTCGATGAAACGAACGATCACCCCCGTCCCCCTGAATTGCCTGACGAGCTTTGGAATCTGTGACTCGTTCACTCCTCGCTGGACCACGCAATTGACCTTGACTGGCCCTAACCCACAGCTGGTCGCCTCCTGGATTCCCTCGAGAATGTCGCTGACCGGCACATTGGAGTCTGTGATCCTAGAGTGCATGTCCTGGTCTATTGCATCGAGGCTGATTGTGACCCTGTCCAGTCCCACCTCGGCAAGGCTCGCTGCCTCCCTCTTCAGGAATGACCCGTTCGTGGTGAGGGCTACCTCCAATCCCAAGTCGGAGATCTGCCTCACCAGCTCGGGGAGGTCCCTCCTGAGGAGGGGCTCGCCCCCCGTAATCCTCACCTTGCTCAGACCCAATGGTTTGCATGCAAGGACGAACTTCTGAATTTGCTCGTAGGACAGGATATTGCTCTTGGGCAGGAATTTGTGCTCCTTTCCGAACCTCTCTCTGGGCATGCAGTACCTGCATCTGAAGTTGCATCTGTCAGTGACTGAGACCCTGAGATCCCTCAGGGGCCTGCCCATGGTGTCCAGTGCCACGTGCGTTCGGTTCGGCCTCAGGTGAATTAGTTTGTCTGAAAGAGAACAGGTTGAAGAATGAGGGTTCGCTGCCACCTACAGCATGTTGGAGATTACTGACAAGGCGAGGGATATGCTGGATAAGTTCGCCGAGCAGGCCGATGGTGATGAGGTAGCTCTGAAGATAGTGATTCTAGGAAGGGGCCCTAAGGGCTTCCAGTATGACTTGCAGTTGATTGGATTCGACGATGCGCAAGAGGATGATATCAAGACCGAGGCAGATGGGTTGACGGTTTTCGTAGGAGCAAGAAGTGCCCCCTACCTGGATGGAACGGTTCTAGATTACAAGGAGACTCTGATGGGGGGTGGGTTTAGTTTCGAGAACCCGAATCCGCTCTGGATCGATGACGTGTCCAAGTCGGTTGCGGAAGTCATAGAGAGCCAGGTGAACCCGCTTGTAGCATCACATGGCGGGCATGTCGATCTTGTCGGCGTAGACGATGGCAAGGCGATGATCGCGTTCGGTGGAGGATGCCAAGGTTGTGGGATGGTCGACGTCACTCTGAAGGAGGGGATCGAGGTGATGATCACCGAGGGGGTCCCTGGAATTACTGCGGTAGTCGATATGACTGACCACGACGCGGGCACCAACCCATTCTACTAATCAGTAGATCATCGGGACGTCGTCTTCGTCGTCTCCTGAATCTGGTGCTGGGAGGGCAGTTGACTGGGCTCTCTCGAAGGCCTCTCGGACTCTTTCTTCGATGTTCCTGGCATCCTCCAGAAGGCCGTCGACCGGTACCTCGATGCCGACTAGCTCGCTCAGCCCCTCCACGGCAATCAGAGCGGCTCGTGCATCGGGGTAGATTGGGTTACACTCTGCCAAGAGGGCCGTGACATCCAGCCCCCTCCTCTCTCCCTCCGCAATCAGGTATCCTGCTATTCCGGTCACCACTCCCTGCTGGATTCTCTGGATGCTTGAACTGTCGAGTTGGTCTCGTCCCGCTGAGGAGGAGGAGACTCCCCAAAGCTCGCTATCCTCCTTGATTCCCAAATCATTGCTAACTACCCCGTCAATCACGACTAGTCTGTCAAATCCGCCCTTGGTGAACCACTCCAGTACGGTATTCGCGAAGTAGATATCATGCTCGCTCGTGAATTGTATCTCGGAGGTGAAGACCCCGATCCCATCACCTTGGTACACTCTGACCGGGTGCTTTGGGATCGAGTCGTGGATCAGGGCCACAGCAGGGAACTTGGGGTGCAGCACCGTACCCATTGGGCTTAATTGCAGAGAGCTGATTAAGTGGGATGTCGCAATTACGCCGACTGATCCGACTGTCGAGAAGCCACAAACTGCCGTTCCACCCAATCGGGAGGGGTCTGCCTCGGAGTGCAGGACCAGTGGATAGCCTCCGTCGGTTTCGTCGCTCACGGCATAGCGTTAGGCGGATGCTCTTTGAATCTCACGGCTGATGGGTTTTGAACGATATGTAAAGGAAAGAAGAGAAAAAATAACCTGATAAGTATCCTCTTGCAGGGGGCTTCGTGTCTGCAAAGAAGTCCGATGAATTGGGTGGCCTTTTCCTGAAGCTCGGCTCTCAGGACATCAATCTAGCGGACTACACACGCGAGGCCAGCGATCGATGGCTGAAGGTGACAAACCAGGATACCTGGGCATCGACCCTTTCCAGAGTCAGGGTTGCGAGGCAGGAGGCTTTGGAGAACACTCTGGAATCCATTAGAGCCAGTGGTTTCCCCGACAGGGGATCGTCATTCGCGAGGCTTCTGAACTCGTGCAGCATCGAAAACAAATCTGATGTGGTTCTGGCCGCAATACAATACATGAGATCGGTGGAAAGGGAGGGCAATACCCCTCCAAGGGAGCTCAGGAGGCTGATTGAAGATACTGGGATGTGGACGAAGAGATCCGTCAAGAAGTGGAATATTTCATTGTACATAGGGAGGATGTTGGAAGGGGGCCCGGGAGGTGTTGGTTCATTCCTCGAGTATCCTCGCAGAAGACCAAGGAAGAACTCGTACGTAGTGTTGACAGAGGCGGGGAGAGACCATCTTGACAAGCTGTCATTGAAGAGGTGAGAAGATGGCAGAGGGTGGCAAGGACTGGTCTTTCACATCCCATGTGGGCGAGGACCTTCGCGGTGTGGATCTGTCGGGGGCCGACTTGCGGAGAGCAAGGCTGGACAGGGCTGATCTGGAGGGGGCGGATCTATCCGGGGCGGATTTGCGAAAGGCGTCCCTGCGTGATGCCAATCTGATGAAGGCCGCACTCGATGGTGCCGATTTGAGGGGGGCAAGGATGGTGAAGGCCCGTCTTGGATTGTCCAACCTCCAGGGCGCTAGGCTCGATGGTGCGGATATGCGAGGCATCCGTGGGAAGTATGCTATCTGGAGGGAAGCCAACTGGTGGGACGCGATCATGGATGAGTCACTGACCAAGGCGCTATCCAAGAAATGGCCCAAGGATTAGGGCTCTGGGCTCATCTTGGCTAGTCCTTCCCTCATCCAATCTGGGACCTCCAGCTTTGACTTGACCTCTAGCATGTCGGTGCACACGGTAACCTGATCTGCCGTCCAGCAGAGGGTCCCCCCCTGGTTTCGGAACTCGTAGTGCCAATGTATGGATGTCTTTCCGATTCTGGGGACGGTGATTGTGCAATGAACCGTGTCGCCATAAGAGATGGGGTGGATGAACTGGGCCTCGCTATGAACCAGGGGGAACGCGATTCCGTGGGAAGACAGTATCTCGTTGTAGTGCAGTCCGCACGAGAACTCCCAGGACTCCTCGTAGAACCGGTGGGCCATGTCCCAGAACCTCGGGTAGTAGACGATTTTTGCCAAGTCGACCATCGGAAAGTCGACTCTCCTCTCAGAGACGAATGCCATGCTCTCTCGTGGGTGGAATTTGGCTTGAACCTAACCTGTGGGGTTGGGGTTCGTAACTACCTCATCGAAGGGGCATACTGGATGCCCCCCTCGGACACGAGGGCGTTTAGGGTCCCCGATCTTGACATGAGGCACCCAGTCATTGCATCCGATCCACTCACCCCGTCGTAGGTACCGTCGCAGAACGCATCATCGTACATCTCCCCGTAATTCCCCACTGCCTCGAGGACGTCCTGCATCCAGGTGTCGGATAGTGGGTTCTCTGCAGTTCCGAGACCGAAGTTTTGAGTGAGTAGCCTGCATAACCAGACGTTGTAATTGGGGTCTCCTGAGCTGCACGAGTAGTCTATGGCGTCATAGTTGCCAGACGTCACTCCCAACTCCTCGGCGGTAACTACCCCATACCAGACCCATGACACGATCTCGTTCCACTCGGTGTCATAGTCCCTAGTCACGGCTGCAAGAGGCTCCTTGGAGAGCAACTCAACGGAAACCCACAAGTCGGTGTGATCACCGGAGTCCCGCCAGTCCTCGTGGTCATCGGAGTTTTCTAGCATCCACTTTTGGGCTATCATCGCCGAGGCGTCGCCCGTCCATGCGTCGCAAGACCCGTCCTTCAGCTTCGAGAGGGCTTCCGAATAGTCCTGGACTCCTACGCTGGTGAAATCGATTCCGTGGGTGTCGAAGTATCCCTGTATGTTTTCCTCTGAAGTCGTCGAATAGCCGACGCAGATAACCGCGCCGTCAAGGCCAGAAACCGAGTTGCCTGCATCAGCGGAGTCATACCTGTCCTCGCGCACAATCACCGCCTGCCCGTCGTAGAAGTTCACTGCTGCAAAGTCGACGTCGAGGGCAGCGTCTCTGAAGGCCGTCCATGTCGACGTCCTGATCAGGACGTCGATGGTTTGTTCGTGTAGCATCGCGAACCTCTGGGACCCAGATGCATAGACGTACTCGACGTCAGTGTCTGGGTCTAGGCCTATCGCGGCGGCGACCGCGCGGCAGTAAGTGATGTCCAGCCCAGATCGCACGCCGGTTTCGTAGTCAAGGTAGCCCATTCCGTATTGGGTCTCCTTGATGCCGCAGTTCATGTATCCGCGGTCGATTATCGTGTCCAGAGTGCTCACCGGGTTCCCTTGTCCAGCCTGAAGCCCGTATTGGTAGCCCTGATTCCAGTAGGCGTCGACGTCGTCTGCAGTGAATATACGGACCTCGAGCTGGGCTTTGAGCCCGTCTATCGTAGTCTCGAGCGCAGAGACCTGGGACTCCAGCAGCGCCTTCGATGCTTCCAGAGAAGATACGTTCAGAGTCATCATCTCGATATGCGAGGACTTGGTTGAATTCTGCAGGGAGAGAGCTTCGATCTGCGAGTCCAGTCCCGTGATCTGGGCGTTAAGGGCTTCCAAGTTAGTCGTCAACGAGGATATCGTGGCATTAAGGGCGGCCATCGCCGCTTCGTCGGCTACCGCCTCTTGCTCCAACGAGCTTATTGTCTCCTCAAAGCCAGAGTCGTCGCCCGAGCATCCTGCCAGAGAAACGGTGGTCATCATTAACGCGATTAGGATCGTCGTGTTTCTATCCATGTCGTGTCTGTAGCGGAGGGGCTATTGGAAGTATTGGAGAAAATTTCGTTTGGCGGACCCACCGCGATTCGAACACGGGTTTCCAGCTCCGGAGGCTAGAGTGATATCCAGGCTACACTATGGGTCCAGAATGGGTTCCAGAAGCAGGAACTAATTGAATCGGTCGCCTGTCGTCAGTTGGCGGACCCACCGCGATTCGAACACGGGTTACAAGCTCCGCAAGCTCATGTGATATCCAGGCTACACTATGGGTCCAGCGACTATTGGACGGTAGGTTCCGGCTTAATCCCGACGGTGAAAATCACATCGAGAGGGGCAGGAGGGTCTTCCAACTTGGCTGTGCGAGCTTCTTCGACTTTGGTCCTGTCATCGGCAGTGGGGTCTTGTGGTTGAGGACCCCGTGCATCCCTTCAACAGTGAACTTGACCCTGAGTTCCACCATCCTATCCCTCTCTGCGGTAATGGTCTGCTCGGCGTCAAGCTCGAATGTAGAGGATGGGTCTCCCGATTCGTTTACCAGGCTGAGAGTTGTGCCCGACAGACTGGCCCTAGGGGAGAAGTCGAAGTCTTGTGGGTCATTCATGCTCACCTTGGCGTCCACTACTAATCGGTCGCGGATGGACACCTTGGTTATCTCGAACGACTTTGCCACGTCTTGGCCAGAGAGTAGTGGTTGAAAGGTCTTCGCTCACTGGTGATCAGACGCTGACTTCGCTGACCCTGAGGACTAGGACGACGAATTGTGCATCCAGTGCCCAATCGTTTCCCTGATCGGGGTCCACGCCATCCACTGGTGTGTCTGGGTCGCACTCCAACGCCGTGATTATCCAGAACCAGTCGCCCTGCCCGAATCGGCCGTCCGGGTCACTGAGGAGCGATTCCTCCAACGCCTCCTTCGAGTCGGCATATACCGTGTAATCTGATTGTGGCAGGGGGTTCATTTCGGTTCTCTCTATTGTCGCTGATGAGTTCTGAGTGATGTTTTCTTGAGCGGTAGCGACGCTATATGACCATCCTGACGAGGGGTTGTCTACCTCCAGAGTGAAATTGTCCTCCGGCCACATTATCGGTAGGATGTCGCGAGCTAGTGACAAGGTCGCTGTGAAGTCAATGAGCCTGGCTCCATCGCCCGGGTGGAACTGGATCTCATGGGATTCACCTTGCTCGAGGTATCCTGACCATTCGTAGTCGACGTGCACCTCCTCCCAAATGATCCGGAAGGAGCGGGAGATTACACGCAGTGTCCAGAGTGTGGTGTTTTTCCCGCCACTGTCATCAGTCACCGTTACCGTTCCCGTGATGTTCCCTGCAGAGGCTACGGTGAGGAGCGTCACCGCCCCGCTGCCGTCTTCGTCATTGAGGGGGTCGCTGTCTCCATCTGAGTCTGTGCTCGCATCGAAATCCCAGACTATGTCAACTCCCCCTCCCTCTGGGTCGAACGATGTGCTAGCATCTAGCCTGGCCTCTTGACCCGTCTTCACGAAGTCGGGGATGTCCAGGATGATTTCCGGGATTGCATTGACGAAGACTGTGATGGTTGCCGAATCGAAGTCCCCGTTGTCATTGAATACCTCTACTCTGACCTCGAAAACCCCTGCCTCGTCGAAAGGATGGCTGATTACTCCCTGCTTTGTCGTCTTCGTCTCACCATCCCCGAAGTTCCACCTGAACTCGTCGATTATTGTCGGCTCGGGAGTCGTTGAAGAACGGGCATCGAAGTTTACCGACTCTCCGGAATTTATCATGTCTCTATCCGAGGTGAGGCTCGCGTTCGGGCTGCCGGGACCAATCCCCCCGCAACCAGCAAGGGATTGGGTCAGCATTAGTAGGATCAAGAGGGTTGAAGCCCTTCGTCCGCCCTCTTGCATGGAACGAGAAAGGCGAGTCCCCCTCATATGGGTGTTGGGCTTTGGAGATGAGGGTGGTCGTTTGGTAGGGTTCATGGACGATGGCGATAGGGGGTGGTCGTGGATTCAGGAATTCTGGATGGCCTAAGGGTTCTTGGATTCGATTTAGAGACTACAGGATTCAACCCTAGAGAGGATAGGGTGGTGCAATTCGCGCTGGTGGGTAGCGATTCGGATGGTTCTCATTTGAATCTCAATTCATTGGTTGATCCCGGATGCAGAATTCCGAGTGGGTCAAGCAGAGTGCATGGGATATTGGATGAGGACGTCCGTGGAGCAGGTAGTTTCGAGGACCATCTCGATTCGATGAGTGAGCTGATGGACGGTGCTGTAATTGTGGGGCACAATGTTGTTGCATTCGATTGGAGATTCATGGAAATGGAATGCATCAGGATTGGGAGAGAGGCTCCCCGGCCACTAGCGATTGTCGATACACTGGTTCTTGCTAGGAGTTTCGATGTCCCCGGTCGTCACAAGCTCGGATTGCTCTGCAAGAGGTTCGGTATCGAGCTAGAAAGATCGCACAGGGCGGATGCGGATGCAGGGGCAACTCTACTTCTACTGTGGAAGTTCATGAGGGCGTATCCGGGGGAATTCAAGGGGTCCGTGGAAGAAATGCTGGACTCAATCGGAAGTCGACTTTAGGATTGGAGACCATGGGAGCACCTCTGACCAGTCCCCCAGATGGACGATCCTGCCTTGGACTCTGACGCTCCCCAGGAACAGGAACCCCTCCAGTTCGTCTTGCTCGAACTGCTTGATTTGCTCTAGTGCCTGTCCCTTGAGGATAGCCCCGAACCGATCGTCGGAACCGGTGAGGGAGCCCTCGCGGTCAATGGGCGTGGCTCGCTCGAAAAGTGCAGCTCCCGAGTCGCGGTCTATCCTAACGAGCTTGGTTACTTCGTCTCTGAAGGTTCCTCCGCCATCGAGTAGTCCCTCGCTCCTAGATACCCACCAATCCGGGCACCAAGCCTTCCAATCGCAAAATGAGCAAGCGGACTCACTGGGAGTTGCTTGAAATGGCGTTTCGGTGATCTCCATCGACTCCCATGCCCGGATTGCCCCCTCCAATATGGAAGGCCCGTCTGCTACGTAGACTGTCTCGTTGGAAGAGTACCAGCCCTCTGCAACAATTGATTTGTGTTCTGGGCTCCTCTGCTTCATTAGGTCCCTGTAGAATAGTAACTGCCTTCTGACCTTCGCGTCGAGTTCTGATCTCGGTGGCCTCCCAGTCTTGAGATCTGCGACTATCCAACCATCTTCCTCTTCCCTATCAGGGTCCAGTATCAACAGGTCTAGTCTTCCCATCAGCCTGCCACAATCTGATTCTAGGGTCGCCTCGGTTGCTAGGACGATGCCCTGGACTTGCCTCCAGGCCCGAACCGAAACATCTGGGAGGCCGAGCTTTGGCAATCCAGCCTTCTCAAAGAGGAAGCCCAGTGCACCGACTAGGCCATCGTTGGCCTTGCTGAGCATCTCAGCTTTCCACTTTGGATGCCGTGGGGTTTCCATGAACTCCTTCCTCTCTGCCTTCCAGTTTCTTTCGAGGACGTCTCTGGCTGTGGAATGGAACCAGCCCACTTCGTCCTCATCCCTATCCGAAATATCCAGATTGCACAAATCCTCCACGGAGTTGTGAATTGCTGTTCCCGCGGAAGCGGGCATGCTTGCCTTCCCAGGGAGTCGTTGGCGAGAAAGCCAGTATTTCCTTGGACACTCCTCAAACCTGTTCCAAGAGGATGGGGATATCTGGTAATCTTGAGTGGCTGCCATTCTATCCATGTCCCACAGAATTGAGGCGCGGAGGTGGGAACGATTAACACCATTGAGTGGATTGTAGAACCATGGCGGACGGACCACTTGTCGAGGTAGACGATGGTGTGAATTCCTCTGGCGCTCTTCTGGTGAGTTGTTTTCCCTCCGTTGGATTCGTTAGCAGCATCGTTGCGCACTTCTTAGTCGAAAAGCTCGAGTTGGAGTTGGTTGGGGGAGTGAGGCACCCGAATCTCCCTCCGGTGTGCCTAGTCCAAGACGGTAAGCCGCTACCCCCACTGAGGTTCTATGCGGGAGAGCCAATCTGCAATATGGAACAGTGCGACAAGGTCGTTCTGATTGCCTCAGAGATCCAGATTCCCCCGGAGCTAAACCTCCCACTTTCGTCTAGTCTGATTGATTGGATTGTGAACTCCGGTGTCAGTTCCACGATAATGATCGACTCATTCGCCCACGGGATAGAAAGCAGCCACAGCATTTTCGATGACGATGAGGGGATGGACTCGATGCTTGGAATAGGATCTACCGACTCCACACACGAATTGCTGAAGGGAATCGGGGTTCCGCTACTGAAGCAGGGGGTTGTGAGCGGAATGACCGGGGTGATGATGGGCGAATGCAGAAGGAGGGGGATTGATGCATTGGCCATCCTCGCTGAATCCGATGGGGAGATTGGTCAGGGGACCATTCCAGATGCACGTGCTGCCGCTAGAATCATCGGTTGCCTGGATGGGCTCCTTCCCGCCGTTCAACTTGACCCAGAGCCGCTGATGGAAGAGGCCCAGAGGATAGAGGGGCAGATCAGGGAGATGATGGCGCTTCATCTCAACCCGCCACAGGACTCGGGCGGTACCTCGACCGGGATGTATGGTTAGTCAGAACTCACCGAGTGTGGACTGTCTCTCCTCTGGGAGGTCCTCGAGGATGGTTCCTCCCAGCATCTCGTCCAACTCTGACTCTGATATCACGCGTACTCCCAGCCTGTTGGCCCTTTCCAGCTTCGAACCAGATGACTCGCCCGCGACTAGGAAGCTCAGGCTCCCGGATACCGAGGACAGGACTTTGCCGCCTTGAGACTTTATTGAGAGTGAGATCTCCTTCCTGGGCCTGGTGAGTGTTCCAGTGATGCAGAAGGTAGAGCCAGAGAGTACTCCTTCGTTGGACGATTGTTCCCCCTGAATGATCTCAATCTGGTCGTGGAGGTCGATTATCGCATCCTTCCTCTCGGAGATGCCATCGAGGAGTAGCGTTGCCACTGTCTCTCCCACCCTGTCGATTGAGACGAGCCTCCGAACCGCGTCCTCCCTGTCTTCTGTCATCTGGATGAGGTCCTCGAGGTCCCTTACCTCAGAGCAGACCAGTGTGGCTATCTCAGGACCTATCCGAGGAAGCCCGAGTGCAGAGATGAAGGTGCTGAATGTCATGGACCTGGTGGCGTTGAGCTCGTCCAGTACGTTGCTAGCGGATTTCTGCGCCATCCTCTCTAATCCTATCAGTTCGCTTTCACGCCCCTCCAGCCGGTATAGGTCGGCCAGGCTCGAAACCAGCCCGGATGAGCATAGCTGTTCGGCCAGCTTCTCTCCGATGCCGTCCATTCCGAGCTTTCTGCACCAGTACAGGATTGCCCTCTCGAGGCGGGATGGGCATTCTATGTTCATGCATCTGATGAAGGCGCCATCCACGATGAGTTCTGTTGAGCAGCGTGGGCAGTTTGTCGGTACTGGGACCGATGATCTAGCAGGTAATGGTTCCGAGAAGGGTTTGCCGTCGGAGTGCGACCTGCCTGACAGGTCATCCTCGACTGCTGGTCCCATCACCTCTGTGATCTTCGGGATTACGTCTCCCCTCCTGACCACCCTGACCCGGTCTCCCACCATAATTCCGAGGCGCTCGACCTCGCCCTTGTTGTGGAGCGTGGTGTTTTCGACCGTCACGCCCGAGACGACTACCGGGGCAACGCGTGACACGGGGGTTACGTTCCCGGTTCTGCCCGTCTGCCAGAATACGTCCATGAGTACAGTGACGGCCTCCTCTGGGGGGAACTTCCACGCCAATGCCCAGCGAGGGTGATGTGCGGTCTCGCCGAGCAGGACTCTCTTGTCAAGGCGGTCCAACTTCACCACAACGCCATCGATCTCCCACTCGGCGGCGTCTCGTGACAGGAACCACTCTCTTGTCACTGCGAGGATGGCTTCGGTGGTGGATGGGTCATCCTCGCCCGAGACCACGTTGTTCCCAGCTGCCTCAATCCCCAACTCACTTATCCAAGAGATGACTTCGGAGTCGAGTTTGAAGTCTGGGGGGTCTGGACTCTCCGGGTGCCGGTCCTGTCCGATAGGGAACTCTACGCCATATGCCAGGAACTTCAGGTCCTCTGGCCTCCCCTTTCCAGCATCCATGTGCTTCTGGCGCAGTGCTCCTGCTGCGAGGTTTCTTGGGTTTGGTGCGACTTCCGAGTACTTCTCCCTGAATAGTTGCAGGGGCATTACAACCTCCCCCCTGACATGGCAGTCCCCCTTCCAATCGAGTTTCTCTGGCACGTTCATCATCCTCCTTGCATTAGCGGTAACATCCTCCCCCCTTCTCCCGTTACCCCTCGTAGCGGCCCTTACGAGTCTGCCCCTGCGGTACTCGAGGGAAAGTGCGGAGCCGTCGAGCTTGGGTTGGCAGACGAACCTGCGCCCCTTGGCAGTGGTCTCGGAGACGAAGTGAGCCACCTCGGCATCCGAGGTGGCCTTATCCAGGCTCATCATCCTGAACAGGTGGTCCACCTTGGTCGAACCGGGGGGTGGGTCAGAGCCGACTCTGCTCAATTGCGGGTGATCCGGAGACAGGCTCTGGAGCTCATCCCTCAGTGCATCGAATTCAGCATCTGAGATCTCTGGCTTGGCCTTGTTGTAGTATAGCTCGGAGTGCTTCTCGAGTTGCTTCGCCAACCACTCGATTCGGGCATCGGGGATGCCTTTCCCTGGATGGCCATCACTCATGAATGTGCAAAGGGGGCGAGTGCCTTCAAACTGACCTTCCGCATGGGCTCACAGTGTGGTGGGCCTGCCAGGATTTGAACCTGGGTCGCGCGACCCCCAGCCGCGAAGTATAGGCCAAACTAACCTACAGGCCCCAATTGGGCTCGATGCGAGCGAGCAATCAGTCAAAGCCCTGACGGACCTCATTGCTGCCTATCGATGCTGAATGGGGCGACCTCGTCGATGAGGTCGATGTGCCCGACGAACATGCGCCTGCAGCAATATCTCTCAAAGCCCAGATCGTGTAGTACCTGACCTGCGTCCTTTCCCTCTTCCACTGCGTCCAGATACTCCTGGTACTTGTGAGCAATCACCTTTCCACAACTCCAACATCTTACTGGGATTAACATTTCTTCCACCTACCTATACGACTTCTGCCACTTCTTACGAGCACCGCGTCCCATTTGATGCTTGGGCTCCTTTCTACGTGGATCGTTGACCAGCATCTTCCTCTCGAACCTGACGAACTCGTCCCTGAGCTCCTCGTCATCGCCCTCTGCGCCGTCGTTATACTTCACCAGACCACGGGCTATTGCGGTGCGGATTGCGTCGACTTGCCCCATCTGCCCACCGCCCTTGACGTCTATGGAAATGTCCACTCTATCTATTCTGTTCATGGCCTCGGCGATCCTGATTGGCTCCAGTGCCTTTCTCCGAGCTAGCTCGGGTTCCATGATGTGGATTGGTTGCCCGTTGACCCTCACCCTTCCCTTGCCCGCCTTGATGGTCGCTCGGGCAATCGCTGTCTTGCGCTTGCCGCTAGTGTTCACGACCTTGGGGGCCTTCTTCTTTGCCAATTCACTCGCCTCCCCATCTCGATGCGTCCACTCCCAGGTGGGAGCTTATCTCGCCGAGTCGAACGTACTTGTTAGGGGTGTTGCGAATGATGTGCTCGGTCGAGCCCCACTCGTGTCCCTCTGGGAGGTCGTCTTTGGACAGGTTCTGGGGGGCGCCTATCATTACCCTCAAGTCCCTTAGCGCTCCTCTGCCGCTGCTGTTCTTCTGGTATGGGAGCATCCCCCTGACTGTCCTCTTGATTATCATATCAGGCATCCTTGGGAAGAAAGGGCCCTTCCTTGCGTGATTGAGCTTGTACTTCGCCCTGTAGTCGCTTAGGACCTTGGTCCTCGGTCCCGAGACTATCGCGTCCTCGGCATTGATGATGATGACCCTCTGCTGCCTACCTGACTTCCTAGCTGAAATCATCTGCTTGGCAACCTGGCTGGCTAGGCGACCTAGGATCTTGTCTGTGGCATCGAAGACCATCGTTGACTCAGACAAGGATTCGCACCCCCTTTCCGTTGGGGTTCTCTTCCATGAGTTCCCTGATGCTGAGTGTTCTTCCTCCGGATGCCTCGATCTTGGTCTTAGCGCCATCACTGAAGCTGAATGCTGCAACCGTCTGACCACCGCTTATCTCTCCACTGCCAAGGACCTTACCGGGTACGAGGACTGTCTCCTTCTTTGCAGAGTGACGGGATATGTGGCTCAGGTTGGGCTGGGCCCAGTTTTTCCTGCTGGTCTCCAGCCTTGATGCGGTGTCCCTCCAGATTGGGGAACCAGTTGAGCGCCCTTGATTCTTCAAATCGCCGATGAGTGAAACGAGTGCTGTATTGGTCTTCCTGTCTGGCTTACTCATAGCATCCCCTCATGGTTAGGTATCGCGGCCACCCAAGTCGGTGTTATGAATCCTGCGGGCGCCCCTAGGGGCGGCAAAGCAGCACCACTACCGAGACTGGGTCAAATCCGGAACCCTTCGTCTTCCTCGGCATCGTCGATGCCGGCGAACCTGACATTGCCCTCTGCGTCAACGAACTGGCCTGCCTTGACTGATTCCCCGTACAGGGAAGACTCGGTTACTGATGCTCTGTTTAGCATGCTCTCTCCGAGAGAGCTATTCATCCTGCCAATCATCGATTGGAAGATTTGGATTGCCCTGTCCCTCTCCTCGGAGCCGATCTCGTGGTCTGAGTATCGGGCCTCCTCGAAGATGGAGAAGAACGTATCTAGCTCCTCTGGTGGGACAATTCCTCCCAGCATGTTGTTAATGACGTCCTCGAACTCCCTTGTTGTCTCGAATACCTTCTTCATCGCACCTTTCATTCTGAAGTACTTGATTAGGTCCTTGTAGCAGGAGAAAATGGCCTCGATGTAGTTGTTGGAGGCCTTGAGTGACATTAGTGCGTCAGTCAGAATCCCTCGGAGGATCTCTACCTTGCGGCGTTCCCTGTAGTTGTTGTACATCATTGCGCCGACTAGGGTCAGGGTGGAAAGGGATATTCCCGCCAGAAGTAGGACTTGGGTGGTCCAAAGGCCTCCGCTGCTAGAGGATGGCGGCTCTCCGAGTCTAATCTCGGGAGTGCTGTTCAACCACTGCTCGACGAAGTAAGGCTTGTTCGCATCGGCCGATTCGAAATGGACCAGAACCCTCCATTTCCCTCCGGGGGCAGACCACTCTGGGTGGCCTGGGATAAGCTCGCCTGTGTATGGGAACGAGAAGTTCGCAGAGCCCCTTTCGTTGGTGATGAAAATCTCGACTCGCTCGGTCTGCCATCCCGACCCATTCCAGAACTGCCTGTGGAACTCGACCCTCTGGCCCTCCACTGTGAGGTCCAAGCGATCCCTGAGGATCGCGACCTCTCCGGCGATGATGTCACCCAATTGGTATCCGGTTGGGCTCGACCAGTGTTCCTTCAGGAGAATGTCCACCTTGCTTCTGACTAGGACCTCGATGTCGGCTATGGAGCTGTTTAGCACTGGATTCGGTTCTAGTGCCTCATAGTCGCATCCACCTGGCACGTACTTCTCTGGTTCGTATGCTACTCTGACCGTCCTGAAACCTTCGAGGTTGTTGCCGCTTGGCTCGACCCCTCTCCTACTTGGGTTGTCTTCGGGATCTGCTGAGTACCAAACGAACTCGCCGGTTCCATCGCTAGTGAACGCTGTCGCGATTGGCCTGGTATTTACCTCGGGATCAAGATAGATGTTAACGCACTTGCCACCGACTGGCTTTCCGTTTGACTGGGAAAGCTTGGCATTGATGTGGAATGCTTCTTTTAGGTATAGGACATCGAAGGTTGACCCATTGGGGAAGGTGTAAGTCAGGTAGTCGGATCTGAAAGGACCGACCTCAGAGACGTCTATCGTGGAGTTTGAGAAAACCGGGAAGAACATCGTCTGTGTCTTGTTCTTGTACCTATAGCGATCGTTGTTCAATGGGTCCCAGGAGTTGTACTCGACCTTCACCTTGGCCATTCCCGCATCTACTCCAGCTAGGGGGCAGTTGATGTCGAAGAAGCCGTTTCCATCGGTTGCCCCTGGAATGCACGCCTCTACGCCGGTGTCTCCTGCTCTGAATTTCATTCTGTTTTCTATTGGGTCGAATATCATCGACCCCATCTCGAAGGTGACCCTGATTTGCCTGTTGGATAGGTTGCCTCCTAGTTCATCGGTTAGCTGGCCGGTGACGATCATTGGCTTCTCCAGAATCTGACCGGTGTCTGGGTCTATCTCTGATGTGTATACGATCTGCTGGTCGACATCGAGTTCTGTATTGCCGATCAGACTGAAACCGTCTACTTGGAACTGGAGGACCTTCCTGTAGTGATCGCTATTCAGGATGGTCACACAGGGATCCCATGCCCCCGATGTGGAGAGCATGCCCGAATCCAGGGGTTCGCAGCCCTCGTGAGGGAGGTTCTGCTCGAACCTCAGAATCACGTTCACCGGGCCGAATCCGTCAGGGAGGAACGAGAAGGGGTCGTCCTTCAGTAGCTGGGGGTCTAGGTATCGACCATACCCGATTGAGCCCGAAGCAGGGCACTCGACGGAGACTATCTGCCTGTGTGTCCTATCTTCGAAGTCGATTCCTTCGAAGATGATCGTTACGTTTCCTCCTAAGTCGTTGCCGCCCGGGCTCTGCATTTCTCCTGCACAGCTATTCAGTACCTGTCCCCCGTCTTTCTCGAACGGGGTTCTGTTATCATCCGTAACAACGGCGGTGAATTCCCACAAATCGCCGTTTGATCTAATGTTGGGACTCGTGCTTTGGACGTTTATGAACGTCCGGGAGACAACCCATAGGCTGACCTCTGCATGGTTTCCTTGGCGGCGTTCGTCTCCTAGATATGTGAACCCGAGGGTGAAGTTCCCGAGGTTCTCTATGTCTGTCAGATTTACCCTGAAGCGGCCATTGTTGTCCGTTATTGAGATTCCACTGCTCTGGTCCTCCGACCATGTCCAGTTCACGGGGACCTCGCGCACCGGTTGGTAGGCGTTGTCAACTAGTCGAACCTGGACTGACGTGTTCTGCCCCCTGTACAACCTAGGTAGAGAGCTCAGTTCGGTGAATTCGGTTGTGCCGATTACGGAAACGTTACCATACGCTCCGGTGGCGGCAAGAACCTGGTCTTGATCGCCTGTGAAGAAGTAGTCAGATTGGCTGAAGTCTGCTCTTACCCCGTAGGTTTGCGCCTGCCATTGTGACTCCCAAGTGAATTCATAGTCGAAGGTTGCAAGGCCTTCGACGGGGGTCGGCCACTTGCTGAATTGGGTCTCGGTTGAACCAACGAAAATACCATTCCGGTCGAAGTCGAACTGAAGTGCTACGGAAATTGGATTGCCATTGATCTGGTAAACAGGCTCTATCGTCCTGTTCCATACGTGCCCCTTGACCCTGATCTTCTCCCCGGTGAACACCTCGGGGACTATCTCGCATCGGACTTCGCTGGATGATACCAATGGGTCGACGGGACCGCAAGGGGGGGAGTCAAAATCTGCCCCGTTCTGAAGTGTGATGGTCCAATGGGTCCCATTGGCGGTCAAGAAGGGGGAAAGCGCCCCTGCGGCAATTCCCGACAGTGCTGCCGGAGTCCCGTCCCACAGGATTGGGTAGGGCTTTCCAAGGCTGGCTTCCTCGAACGTGGTTCCTGAGTTTGCTAGAGAGGGAGCGTGGAACAGGGCACGCCAAGCGCCGAAGGACGAACCGGTGAACTGGGTCGCGTCCCAGAAGTAGACTGGCCTGAACGAGGGTGCGAACATGTCCGCCTCGATGTACATCCTGTGCATCGCCCGAATGAAGAACGTGTCAGTCTTGGATCCCTCTAGATGGGCCCATGGCCACTCGTAGGGGTCGTCAGTACAGCCACCGAGGTCGGGTCTTGCGTATCCTATGAAGCTGTAATCTCCCACTGGTAGTGTTGTATTGTGGTACTCGTAGGTGCCTAGAATTGAGTGGTAGCCTTCGGTTCCTACATTAGATTGGCATTGAGTCCACCGAATCTCCTCATAGCCACCCGTTGGAATACCAGGCCCGTTGTCGAGTGTCGAGTTCCACTGTACCTGCTCCCAGAAGTCCGTCGATTGATCGTAAGCGAGAGAGATCCAGCCACCTGAGTCAGCCCTGTAGCCGCCTCCACCGTCTCCGTCGTATACTGTTGGGTGGGTGATGTTCCCGAACTCCGTCCCAGGGTCGCTGATGGTGAAGGAGACAGGAGCATGTGCGAGCCTGTTGTCGAATATTCCGCGATTGTAGTCTGCCGTGTAGTGGACCTTGAAGTCCAGCTTCAGTGGCTGCTCGTCGGCTCTGAATCTCTGTCCGGCGACGAATCCTATGGTGGTGTTCGCCCTGACCTCGACGGGGAATCCGGAGTCACCGATTCCATCGCCATTGGAATCTGACAGGGTTGAACTGTAGTCGTGGATGAACATCTCTGTGACCTCGGAGTATACCTCGTAGGTGGTATTTGATCCTACGTCGATGTCCTCTGGGAACAGGAATTGTCCGACGACGTACTCTCCGTTGGCATTGGTCAGCACGTCTATTGTCTCGATAACCGAAGTCCCATTCTCGGTATATCTGATGTGGACCTGCACCGGGAGGTCTGGAGCGGGGACGAATCCGGTGTCGTCAAGCCAGAAAACAGAGCCATTGAATATCGCCGGTGTTGTCTCGTCCAACCACAGGACTGATTGAGTATTCAGGGTGATTCTGGTGGGTATCTTGTCGTCGTGATCCAGGAGGCCGTCGTTGTCGGAGTCCCAATCGGAGCTCAATCCGGAAGACTCCTCGATCTTGTTTGCTGGTGTTGGCCAGTCTCCGGAGGAGGGGTTGTTCCAGTCCGCGTCTTCCCTGCCGTCGTTGTCGTCGTCCACGTCGAAGTAGTCGGGCCCAGTCGAGTTGTTCGTCGGATCGGCTAGACCCACCCCTCCTCCGAAGTCATCGTGGTCCCATGGGTTTGTCGATTCTGATCCGTACCTCGAAGGCCAGAGCATCACTTCGTCTTCGTCCTTCATGCCATCGTAGTCGTCGTCATCATCCATGTCATCCCTGATGCCATCGTTGTCGTGGTCCCATGGGGCTATCGGGAAGTTCAGACAGCAGGTATCATCGATTGGGTCGGCCGTTCCTTGCGTATCGTTCAGGTTCTGGAGCTCCAGGGAATTGGGTATCCCGTCCCCGTCCCAGTCGTCGTCAGCCCAATTCAATATCCCGTCGTTGTCGTGGTCCCATGGCCTCTGCTCCTCGCCGGTGAAGCACTCTGGTATCGCTTCCTGGACTTCATCTATCACCCCGTTGTTGTCGTCGTCCGGGTCCTCCCCGTCAGGCACCCCATCGTTGTCGTTGTCCACGTCATAGTACTCGGGGAAGAGGAGTGCCTGGCCGAGGACCCCGCGGTCCCATACAGCCTGGTAGATTCCATCATCGTCCGGGTCCGTATCGAGACCGTCGTCGTCGTTGTCCGCGCAGTTGCCCCCGGTGAAGTAGTACGGCTCGTTCACGTTTGCGTCGTCATCGAGGTCGCTGTTGCTGTCGACTTCGAAGAAATCCCAGACGCCGTCGTTGTCGTCGTCCACGTCGAAGTGGTCGTAGACGATGTCCCAGTCGTCATCGAGATCGTTGGTGTTGTTGTACATGCAGTCCGGAGTAAAGAGAACAGAACCATCCGAATTGTAAAGGGGCTGACCACAGTCTATGTCTGGGTCGACGTCATCGTCCAAAAAGTCTGCAATCTCGTCTGGGAGGAAGTTGCCGTTGTTATCGGAAGTCCATTGAAAGAAGGGTTGGGCCCCGATGGACTGAAACCCTGAGGTTCCAAGCCATGCTATGAAGAGGTCTCGATTGTGCTTTACCTCGGGATATGAGTAGGCCACCGAGGGTGTTGGGTTGCTAGTTGGGTCGAAGGTAAAGAAGTAGCAGTTCAAGTCGCAGCTTCCCAAACCAGTGGGATGGTTGGTGCCGTCATATCCATCGCCGTTAGAGTCATCCCATTCTGCATCCGGTCTTGTGCTGTAAGGCACGGTGAACTGTTGGCCTCCCGACTGCGTCGCGGTTAGGAGGGGCCACTTGAATAAGAATCCGTAGAGGTGCCCACAGAACCTCTCCTGGACGGCACTTAGGAGTACTGTTCCACAGGAGTTGCCATCGAGGGACCCTCCCATCTTGACGTCGTCGACGTCGAGTACCCCGTCGTTCCCCTCGTCCTGGTCCCACCAGTCAGGCATCCCATCACCGTCCTGGTCCACGTCGATTCCATTCACCAACGAGTCCCCATCGTCGTCGATGTCGAAGAAGTTGCCACCGTTGTAGGGGCTCCACTTCATCATCAGGAACCAGTACATCTCGGGGATGATCCCGCTGGCCGAGTCGAGCGAGGCTGGGTCGTATCCGTTGTAGTCCAGCATGAAGCCGTTGTCCTCGTTGAATGGGTTGAACCCCCATGTGAGGTTCCAGTAGTAGTGGGGAACTGCTACGTATGCGGCACTGTCATCGGAGCCGTCAATTGGGTCCCCATCGTTCTGCGGCCAGCTGTTGCCCCAGAAGTTGTCTGTGTTGTCGGTGTCGACCACCCCGCAGTTTCCATCGTCGGGATCGTAGAAGTCGTTGATGCCGTCGTTGTCGTCGTCCCAGTCTTCGTCATTCGCCAGACCGTCTCCATCCACGTCGGTATCGATGTCGTTTGCACCGTCATCTCTGAACATTGACCCATTGAGTTCGTGAAGATCCGCATCGTTGTCCAAGTCACAGTCGGGGTCGATGTCGAGCCAGTCTAGGATTCCGTCTCCGTCGTCGTCCATGTCCACCCAATTGTTCAACCCGTCCCCGTCCCAGTCGTTGAATCCGGTGTAGGAGGTTCTCCAGAGGACGCATTTGTCACTGGGGTTCTGGGGGTTTGGGTTGGAAACGCTAGCGCAGTCCCAAGTTGCTACCTCTGCCGATGAGTTGAGTGGGTAGGGGTCGAATTCGTTTTCCAGACCATCGTTGTCGAGGTCCCATGGCTGCGACCCGCCCATCAAATTGTCAGGTATTTCAGACCCTCCCATATCGGTATCCAGCCAGTCCCACACCAAGTCGTAGTCGGCATCGATGGACCTGAATCTGTCATCGTCCAAATCTCCATCATAGTCTATTTCGCAATCAGTCCCGGGGGTCTGGATATCGATAACAGCACCGTTGAAGACTTGCGTTGGGTAGTCCCCCTGTCCGTCTCCGTTAGTGTCTAGTTGCCTGCATGAGTCTGGGATTCCGTCGTTGTCATCATCGACGTCGTACATGTCTGCGAGACCGTCGTTGTCATCGTCAGTATCCGACGAATCGGGGGCCCCGTCATTGTCGTTGTCTGGGTCGAGGAAGTTCGGGATTCCGTCTCCGTCGAGATCGCCATCGACGATTTCTGTGAATGCCTGCTCCCTCGGGTGCTCAAGGGCGTGGAGGGCGACGTAGTCGAGGCCATCCACATAGTCCCCGTAGTCCTCTGGGTCCCATCTCTCCCAGTCATCCCAAAGAATGCCAGAATCGGAGGTGATGAGTGATGTCTGGGTGGGGTCCCATGGATGGATGTCGTCTATGTCGTCTACCCCATCGTCGTCGTCGTCTAGGTCGAAGTAGTCCTGGATGCCATCAGAGTCGAAATCGCATGGCCATACGAACTGGTCGATCCTCCCATCGTTGTCATCGTCCTCGTCGTAGGAGCCCCTTCCGGAACCATCGATGTCTTCGTCGGTAATCCCATCGTTGTCGTGATCCATTGGGTTCTGGTCTACCAGGTAGTTGAACCCGACAGCCTGTCCGGTCCAAGGGTGGATAGTGCTGGGGTCAACGTGACGGTCCGAAGAAACGTTCCATGGATCGAATCCTTGGGAATAGTCCACGGGCCCCTCTAGGATGCCGTCGTTGTCGTCATCCCAGTCGAACTCGTCCTGGATGCCGTCGTTGTCGTGATCCAGTGGGTCTGTTCCGTAACAACCGTCGAACCTCTCGATTAGATCATTGATTCCATCGTTGTCGTCGTCCAAATCGTTCAAATCGTCAATACCGTCGTTGTCGTGATCCTCTGTGTTGGTCTCCTCTAGGAAGAATCCGTAGCTCGGATCGAGGGCCAAGGCCGAGGTATCCGAGACCTTCCCGTAAATAGCGGCTGGGTCATTATAGAACGGGTCTTGGAATGCTGCCTCTTGGAATGGATTGGTGGATGCAGGCTGGTTTTGGCCCTCTCCCTGTACTGGTCCGCCGTTCTGCTCAAGTTGCTGGTAGGCAGTTCTCTTGGGTGTGTCATCGGTTCTCGTTCTTTCCGGGGAATCCCCTGACTCAGGCATGATTGAGAGCTGTGTGCTCAGAAGCATCAGTGCGATTATGGAAATCGCTGGTAGTATTCTCTTGTTTGTGTTTCTCTCTTCCTTGCTAATCATGCAAATCACTGCTTACCCTCGGGTAGGTTGATGGCCCGATTCTACGTGCTTATGAATGGGTGGCATCCTGCGGATAGTTTCGTATCACAGCGGCGTCGATGTATCATCCCGAGGCAGTCAATTCCTATGATAAGCTGAGCCTCTGTTGATTTCCGAGGCCCTGTAAAGTTGCTCCATAAGCAAGGCAGCAGCCATTTCGTGGGTAAGAGTTAGTTGAGATAGGGAGATGATTTGGCTAGCTGACTTTTTCAGTTCCTTGCTGAAACCATCATGAGGGCCCACTGCTATGTTTGTTGTGTTACTGTCGATTATTGCAGATTTGAGCCAATCTGCCATTTCCTTACTGGTCATCGCTACCCCCTCCTGGTCTAGAAGGACTAGTTGCCCGGATAGATTGGAGAGTTCCGATTCGTATTTGCTACTGTCCGTTGATTCGGAGAATTGGACTGATATCCCTCTTGATCTGACCCTGTTCTGGTATCCACTAAGTATGGCAGCGATGCTCCTATCTTTCGGGGTGCTGTCCAGATGGACAATGACTCGTCCCATGTGGGTTCGTGGGGAGCGAGGCACTTAGGGCTTCACAAACCATCAAGTCATTGAGCATAGGCGTTCGACACAGTATGGGATGGTGGCCTTTCCGGAGGAAGAGGGTTTTCCATAGCGAACCGCATATCAAGAGTTCAAAAATGTGGATTCAGGACCTTAGGGAGTCCTGCGAGAGGAACTTTGACGAGAGAGTGAAGGGACAGTTAGAAGTCGAGGAAATCAGGAATAAATGGAGGAAGGCGCATTCTGATGGAGAAGTTGACGAATCTCTACTCGATGGCCTGGAGAGGCGATCTGAGTTGCTGATTGATGCACAAGATTCTGATTGGTCCGAATTACTAGATAACGAAGATTTTTGGAAGGTTGGATGGGGTAGCAAGGTGGAGGAGTGAGATGCTACTTTGGATTGTTCTACTGTGCGGGCTTGGTGGGTATTGCTACTACCTAAGCAGGCTGCAGCCTTTTCCTGAAAAGGGCGGTAGGTTTGCCATTGTTCTCTTTTCTGGAGCTCTAGTGCTCTGGATATCCAGCACCGGCCCAGAAGAGGTGGGGGGGGACCTTCCAGCAGCAATTTCAGTCTTTCTTGGAGGAGTTTTCATTGTTGCCGGAATAAGGGATATGAGCGTGATGAAGACTGACGTAATCGTAGCCCCCCTTGCTGGAATAATCTTCTGTGTTGGCGGGATTGGCCTACTGTCCTCGAGGTGGGAGATTGCAACTCAGATGGAGCAAATCGGTTCTTTCTTTCTAGCGAGTACAATGGTGACTGTGGAGATGTACCTGGTCTTCAGGGGCCTAGTAATCGGAGTTCCTGGCATAGCGTGGTCAAAATCGGGATTGAGGCAGATCCACAGAGGGCTGATTCTCGGTCCCAATGGTGCAATTGCCCACTTTGAGAGGTCATGGGACGTGGAGGATCAATGGATAAATTCAATGAGTCACGCTGCTCTTGTTCTTATCCATAGGCATCTTGGAAATCAAGACGACGAAGTCAAGAATCTCGCGGAGCTAGAGAAGTTAGGCGGGTGGGAGTCCGTTGATTCTTCATGGACTCAAGCGGTAGAAGAGGGGCTATTGGCTTCAGTTCCCGTTTGAGTACGATTGAAAGCATGTACCCCATCGGACATCCATGGTCCGAATAAACAGGGTTCACACCGGGACCGGAGACGGAGGTGAGACGTCCCTTCTCGATGGAACGAAAGTTGGGAAGGAAAGCCTCAGGGTTGCACTGTTTGGGACAATTGACGAGTTGAACTCCCATGTGGGGGTGGTCAGGATGGAGTTCGGAAGAATGCCGGGGGTTACGAGATTCCATCGGCCCGATGAAGCAGATGATGGTTTGATGAGGGTGCAACAGGAGCTCTTTGATTTGGGTGGAGAGTGTGCCTGCAGTCCGGGAAAACTTCCGGAACAAATGGCCCTGGTTGGAATGGAACAGTGCGATCGATTGATTCAAGAGATGAATCTTTGGATTGAAGATCTGACTCCTCTGGAGTCATTCATCTTGCCAATGGGGTCTGCCCCGGTTGCTTTCCTGCATGTGGCTAGAACTGTGGCTAGAAGGGCGGAAAGGGAGGCTTGTCGTCTGAGGGATGTCGAAGGCGATGGCTCGGTCAGAGATGAGGTGATATGTTACCTAAATAGAATCTCAGACTGGCTTTTTGTTCTTGGGCGGTGGATTGCTAAGAATACTGGAGAAGTAGAGACTCTGTGGACACCACTTGGGAAAAGGGAGCCCGAATCATAGGTTCCGACCGCTTGACCGGAGGTGTTCCCGGGCCGAGCGGATAAGTTCCTTCTCTTGTTCGAAGGTGACTAAGTCCTCTGCATCATCCAACTGAAGCCAGAGATAATTGGTGTGTTCATGAGAGAGGATTACGTCAATCTCATCCGTCTCGGCTAGATACCAGAAGACCTGCTTTGGAGTCTCTCTACCCCTTCTAGAATATGTGTACTCGGTCTTTTCACACCACGACTCATCTATGCTGACCTCAGAGATTCCAGTCTCCTCTGTGAGTTCACGAAGAGCGGTTGAATGATGATCTGGGTCAGACTTCTCGACATGCCCCTTAGGAAAGCTCCAGTGCCCCTGTGGATACTGGAGCAGAAGAATGCTGTCAAAGTTCAGCAAGATGAAACCGCAAGAGGTCTCTAGGGGTCCGGGTCTGCTCTGCATTGCGACAACATGCTACGGTGGAGGATGAAAACCTTCCGTGAAAGTGTTTCTATAATCCGAAACCACCATTGGTGTGGTCATTTGCCCATAGATGTGGCAGAGGACCCTTTCGATCTGGAAATTAGGCGTATTGTCACGGACAGTGATCTGGACGGAGTGGTTACCGGTGCCATTCTTCGTCGTTGGTGGACGGATGCAAATGTCATCTTCGGACATCCAGGGGAATTGAGAGCAGGAGTTTTTGATGGGGTGATTGACCGCTGGACCGCTGTTTGTGACCTACCGATGCATCGTAGTTGTGGCCTGAGTATCGACCACCACCAATCTAACAAACCGGATGGGGATGCTGGAGACTCGATGATAATCTGGAGAGAGAGCCCTTCCGCGGCAAGGATTGCGTACGATGTTTTCTCGGAACGGGTTGATCTCTCAGATTTTGAGAGTCTTCTGGAATGGGTAGACAAGCTCGATAGTGGTGCTATTTCCCATGAGGAATATCTTGCGGACAGCCCTGTTCTGTGGCTTAGCAGAGTCATCGACGCTGGAGAGGGGGTTGCGATGAAGGTGCTCGAATTTCTTCAAGAGGGGGTCCCTGTCGATCAGATATTATCTGATTCGGAGATTTCAGAGATTATTATCGATAAAAAGAGGGAGATGGGGATTCTTATTGCGGCCATTCGGGATAGCATGCTAATCGAGGATAGGATGGCAATCGTTAGGCTGGAGGGAACGGGGATCCGGTCAAATGGGTACCAGGTTACTGCTATGGCAGGTGACAAGTGCGATGCTTGCATGGTGATTCATGGGGAATTGGGTGCAACGTTTGGCGAAGGTGACAGTTACCCCGTCTCGGCATCATTCTACACCAATTCGTTCCTTCATCGAAGTGGTGGGATATACGACTTGACCGCATTAGCAACCCGTTTCGATCCGGACGGAGGGGGACATGCAAATGCATGCGGATGTCGGATAAAGCCTATCGACGGCCTAGGGGTGGAAGATAGGGGGGTATCGGAAGATGACATCGGCAGAAACATTGTTGCCTGGCTTCAGATGTGGTCCGAGCGCTAGTCATGTACTACGATTGAGTTTTTTCATGCTTTTTTCCAAACCGCGCGATACCTTCTTCCTTCCTTCCCAGGGATGATCGAAGAGTGTTTCTCTACCTCTTCCAGACCTTCACCGATTTGATTGATAAAATCCCATGTCAGGGGCCATGGGGGTCCATCTTCATGTGTGTTCGGTTCATCTGCAAGCCTCCCTATGCAGACCAGATTACCCCCCCTTGCGAGCATTGGTGCTAGATTTGTGAATGCTCTTTTCCTGATCTCTTCCGGGATTGCTTGCAGGATATGCACCTCCAGCACCAAGTCAAATTCACCGAACCAGCCTTGTTCGGGATTCAGCAAGTCACCGGCCACCCAATCAATATCGGTCCCTTGATGCAAATGCCGGGCCCACTCTACTGCTTCTTCGGAGATATCGAAAGCGGTGACTTTCCATCCTCTTCCCCATAGGAAAGAGGCATCCTCGCCCAGTCCTGAGCCGACAACTAGAGCTCTTCCGGGGACCTCGTTTTCGTTTGACCATTCAATCAAGAAGGGATGTGGTTCCTCCCAATCCCACGGAATCTGTCCTCTGTCTCTATTCGAGTATCGGTAAAGGTCCTCGAACCAGGACAGGGGTTGCTGGGAGGATTCTGCCTTGTTTACCATTTCAAGCATTCTTTCACGGACTTCGTCCATATTATCTGGCCTACATGTGAGATACTACTGCATTTCCGAAATCTGAGCATGAAAGAAGGGTCGCGTCATCCATCAATCTCTCGAAGTCGTAGGTTACCGTCTTCGATGAAATCGCACCTCCCATCCCTTTTACAATGAGATCTGCCGCTTCTGTCCATCCCATGTGCCTAAGCATCATCTCTGCTGATAGTATTAGGCTTCCTGGATTGACCTTGTCCTGCCCTGCGTACTTGGGTGCGGTTCCATGGGTTGCCTCGAAGATTGCGATTCCTG
>Ga0207992_1000246_pt1 | contig 28683 bp, 24 predicted proteins | sample ETN02SmetaG_FD_185788 | JGI IMG/M metagenome (GOLD analysis project Ga0207992, IMG submission 185788) | Marine microbial and viral communities from oxygen minimum zone, Eastern Pacific Ocean - ETNP2014F10-02SV255 (SPAdes) (version 2) | ecosystem: Environmental > Aquatic > Marine > Oceanic ...
CTCATAATATACACCTCTATAGTTCATTTATATCTACAGAAACAGTTAAACTCCCCCAACAAATCTTATTTAAACCTTCTGTGTTGTTTAATTAAGATTAAATTATGATTTGCTTTTCTTTAATTTATTGTCTCTTATGAATCTATCAAATAGACGATACTCATGGGATAAATTAAGGGGAGAATTCAATATGTCCGGTCCACCTAATTTAATTGGAATTACGCCGGGAAAACGTGTTCTATTTTTGACAAAAGACTTGGAATTAATCAGACGTCAATTATATGATGGTTTAAATTTAAGAATGGAAGATTTGAATCCTTCAGAACTTTTAGATGATATTAATACAGATATGATGACCCCTGCTTGGGTTTGCTTTGATCATTTGCCCTCTGAAATCGCTAAAAATGCATATGCTGGTATGATGTTAAATGGTAAAAGAGTCTTTATAGAAAATGCATTAGTAACTGGTGATTTTGAAGTAATTGTATCTGGACAAAGAAAGGGTACTGGAAGTAGTAGAGAAACCGCTGCACAATGTGAAAGATGGAGTGGGATAAAAATTGTAATTGCTGCATCATTTGCTCCTATTCATGAAAGAAATAATATTAATCTCGGCCAATTAATGGGTGATTATGAAATTTTAAAGAAATTACAAAGGGGAGAGCAAATAGAATTAAATGATTTTATTTCAAAATATGACTCTGTGACTCAAGAAATTGTTAAATCCGGAGGTCTGTTTAATTTTGCAAATAAATTAAAAAATGGTGAGTTGAAATTACCCACAAATCAAACTAATATGAGAAAAATGACAATGGCTGAAAAAATTATTGCAAAAAATCTTGTAAATTCTGAGACTCAAAAATTTGTAAAGCCTGGTGATGCTGTAATTGCCAAGGTAAATGGTGGTTATAGTCATGAATTTACAACCGCTCAAGTTCATGAATTTTTGAAAGGGGAATATGGTGATGATTACAAACTAAGTGAACCCACAAAGTTTGCAGTTTTTGAAGATCATTTACTCTATGCTACAGATGTTACTAAATTTCAACCATTTACAAATAAAATTCAAACACTAAGAGATTTACAAATTGAGTTCCAAAAACATACTGGGGTTCGAGATTATTCTGCTTCTGAAGGAATTTCTCCTGGTATTTGTCATCAAGTTGCAAGAGAAGAATTTATCGACATTGGAGATTTTATTCAAGCTACAGATAGTCATACTTGCATGGGGGGAGTAAATAATTCTCTTGCCTATGGAGTTGGAGCTACAGAATATGCAAGTTTGATATATTCTGGATTTACTTTTGTTAAAGTTCCTGAAAGTATTAGATTTGAGTTAATTGGAAAATTAAATCCCGGTTGCACAGCAAAAGATGTTATGTTATACATTTTATGGAATCATGCTCGTAAGGAATTAACTTTAGATCGTTCTATCGAATTTGGTGGGCCTGGTCTTGCTTCCTTTTCAATGGATGAAAGGGCTACTCTCTGCAATATGGCAACAGAATGTAGTTCCAAGGCTGGCATTTGTGAAGCAGATGATACTACAATAGAATGGTTATCTTCTAGAAGAAATTCATCTCATGAAAACTTAGAACCTAATATCATTAATCCTGATGACGGTGCAACTTATGATGGAGGGATACATCAAATAAATTTGAGCGAAATTAAACCTATGGTTGCGCACCCTGGAAATCCAGATAAGGGAATTCCTTCAGATCCAACAAATGGAGAATTAATTGAAAATTTAGACGATGTAAATATTTCTATTGCTTATGGGGGTTCTTGTACTGCAGGAAAAGAAGATGATTTCGAATATTATGCAATGGTTTGTAAAAAAGCTGATGATTATGGAATGAAAGTTGCTGAGGGGGTTGAATTCTATATTCAATATGGTTCAAAAGCAGTTAAAAAAGTCTCGGAAGAAAAAGGATGGACTGAAATTTTTGAAAGGGTTGGTGTGAAACTCATCAATCCTGGTTGTGGTGCATGTATTGGTGCTGGTCCTGGAATTTCAACAAATTCTGAACAAGTTACTGTTTCAGCAATTAATAGAAATTATCAGGGGCGTTCTGGTCCTGGGAAATTATATCTTGCAAGCCCATTAACTGTGGCTACAAGTGCTTTCTTTGGAAAAATTCTGGCCTATGACCCGAGTTTGTTCAAATAAGGTTTTTTGGTGCTTAGGTTTTGATTTTAAATTAAATTCTTATTAGCCGTGGAGATACACGTCCACTTTACGGTAGATGGCCCTAAGTCATGAGGACATAGGAGGACCAAAAAACCGGAGTGGATCATATGAGTATTGCAGAAAAAATGGCTTCAAATCAAAAACAAATTGCTATATCTGAATTTTTTGAAAAAAATAAACATTTTCTTGGTTTTGACACATTGCCCCGTGCAATAATAACCGCAGTAAAAGAAGCAGTTGATAATTCACTAGATGCTTGTGAAGAAGCAAGAATATTGCCTGATATTTATATTGAAATTCAACGTGTTCCAAAAGCAAAAGATCAGTTGGTTTTAATTGCAAAGGATAACGGGCCGGGAATACCACAAAAATCAATTGAGAATGTTTTTGGAAAATTACTTTATGGTAGCCGATTTCATGCAATACGACAATCTAGAGGGCAACAAGGTATTGGAATCACAGGGGTTGTGATGTATTCTCAATTAACAACGGGAAAACAAACATATGTAAAATCTAAAATTTCCAATGAAAGTACTGCAATTGAAGTAAATTTGGGAATTGATACAAGAAAAAATAAAGCTGTCAAATATAATCAAGAGCGCGTGATTTGGACAGAAAATGATGAAATTGTAGAACATGGGCTTTATATTCGTACTCAAATGAAAGCAAAATTTCAAAGGGGATCTCAATCAATAATCCAATACCTAAAGATGACTTCTATAGTGAACCCACATGCGAATATTAGATTTAAATATATTAATTCTGATGGTGAATTAGAAATTGAGCATGATTGGAAAAGAGCAACTCGCAACCTTCCTACCCCTGTTAAGGCGATTAAACCACATCCTCACGGTATTCATCTTGGACAGCTACAAAGAATGTTGAAAGATTCAGATGAAAGAAAACTTACTTCCTTTTTAAGACAAAACTTTAGTGGAGTTTCATCACGTGCCGCAAAAGAAGTTTGCACCAAAGCTGATCTTTCAGAAGGAGCAAAGCCAAAATTATTGAAAACTGAACAAGTCAATAGTTTGCTTGATGCTTGTTCGGAAGTGAAATTCTTACCACCACCTACAAATTGCCTCTCTCCAATTGAAGATTTATTGATTAAAAAAGGTCTTTCAAAAACGATTGATTCAAAGTTTGTTACCACATTAACAAGAAATCCTTGTGTTGCTTCTGGTAATCCTTATCAAATTGAAGTTGGATTAATTTTTGGAGGAAATATGCCTTCTGATCAACAAGTACAATTACTAAGATTTGCAAATCGTGTACCCTTAATGTATCAACAAGGTGGTTGTTTACTTACTCAGGCAATTTCATCTATTGATTGGAGGCAGTATGGACTTGATCAATCTGGTGGAAAAGGTGTTCCTAAAGGTCCAGCAACAATATTAGTACATTTAGCAAGTACTAATGTACAATTTACTAGTGAAGCAAAAGAAGCGGTTGCCTCTAATGAAGATGTAATGCAAGAAATAAGAAAAGCATTATTAGAGGTGGGACGTAATTTACGCAGACATATGAAAAAGAAAAAGAAAATGGCGAAAGCACAAGAAAAATTTGATCTTATTAACGATATTTTACCTGCAATTGCAGAGAAGGCTTCTTCCTTATTAGGAAAACCAGTACCTGAATTATCATCAACCATTTCGAAAATAATGAATGCTGTAATTATGGAACAAAGTACTTCATGGGACAAGGATACAAAAACAGTTAGGGTTCTAGGCACTCTTTACAACTATACATCACGTCCAAGATCTTACACTATTCTCATGAATTGGCCTGAAAAACAAGGGGCAGTGATGGTTGATAATGAAAGAGGTGGGCGAAAAGAAACTATTGGCTTATGGGCTTGGAAAATGGAAACATTACAACCAGGTGAAAGAGCACACATTGAGTTTGGATTAGATAATTTAGAAAAAGGTGATTGGACTGAAACTGAAGTTTTCTACCGTGGTTCCGCAGAGGTTATTGGAGCAAGTAAACTCGATGAGAAAATATTAGAAGAAATGAAAAATCAAAATTCAGATGAAGTCTTGGAAAAAATGGAAGTGGATGTTGAAGAAATTGATGAAACCATTAGTAATGTTGCTTCAAGGGCAGTAATTAGTGATTCAAATATCAATGATATTCAAAAGGAAAGTTTCCAAACAAAACTATTCGGTGAGGAGGGAGAAGAATGAATAAAAGAAGAGAGGAAGGAGAAACAAAAGCAGCTTTACATCAAGTTGTTCAAGAAATGTACACTAAATTGGAAAAAGGTGAAACTCCAACGATGACTCTTCCAGTTAGGACAAAATTAAATATTGATTTTGATAAAAAACTAGGAGTCTATAAGTATGGAAAAAAGAGATCTACAAGAGATGCTTCTAGTCTTGGAAGTGCAAAAAATCTTCTTCGCGCACTTCATATGGTTGAATTTATTGATGAAATGATTGATAATGGTAAATCATCAACATTAAGAGAAATGTACTATATTTCTGAAGGTTGGGGTCACGGGAAATTTTCTACACAAAATGAATCTAATAATTTAGCTGAGGATTTAGAAATCATAACTACTTCCATGAGGGAAGATTTTAAATTAAGACCAGAAGAAGATGGTTCTAGAATTATTGGGAACCTTACAGTTAATGAATTGAATAGACGAGGAGAATGGATGAAAATTAATGCAAGAGATGATGTCGGAGATTCGGGATATGGTGTACCTTACAACGTAGAAAGAGAAAAAATTGAACTTCTTGATCACGATGTTGATTTTCTTATGGCTATTGAAACAGGGGGTATGTTTGATAGACTCATTGAAAATGGATTTGATGAAGAATACCGTTGTGGCTTAGTACATCTTAAAGGTCAACCCGCACGTTCAACAAGACGCATATTAAAACGTATGAATGAAGAATGGAATTTACCAGTTGTCGTCTTTGCTGATGGTGATCCGTGGTCATTTAGGATTTTTGGATCGATAGCTTATGGTGCAATTAAAACTGCTCATATTTCTGAATATTTAGCAACTCCAAGTGCTACATACCTTGGAGTTACTGCAGATGATATTGTAGCATATGATTTACCATCTGATGACCTTACAAGTAAAGATATTGAAGCTTTAAAATCTGAATTAAGTGATCCCAGATTTGCAGATGGTTACTGGCAAGAACAAATTAATACAATGCTAAAATTAGGGAAGAAGGCAGAACAACAATCATTAGCAAAATATGGTTTAGATTTCGTAACTGATACATATTTACCTGAAAAATTAGCAGAATTAGGATTGGCTTGATAAAAAAAAGCGGCTTGGGTCATTTGAGGGATATGGCGGAACAACCAACAACTTGGTCGTATAAAACTACGAAAGTTTTGTTAGTTTGTTTTTTGTTTTTTTTAATCGTCCCAATAATTGGATTAACCACTCAAGCAGACGATATTGAAGAATTAACAAATCCTGAAAAAAATCACCCCTCATATTTGATGAATTTAGAAAATAATGAATCTCAAACAATTACCTTATATCCTCAAAATTTCTATACAATATTTGTTAAATCTGGAAATGAAATAAATAAAAATAGCATACTGCTTATTGATCAAACAACACAAAATGAATTAAAGCCTAATTCAACTACTATCTTAGTTTCTTTGTTTACTGAAAATGGAGATACTTATGATGCTATTTCTACTTGGGTATTTCTTGAAGAACACGAAGTTGAATTACAAAATTCCGCTGGGCATAAAATTTGGCTTGTTAATGAAAGTGAAATCATTAGTTCAATCCAGGAAAATGATGTTTTGATTGGTTCATTATTGGGTTGTTTTACTTCGATATGCTTAATTCCCGTAATCATTATTTGGTTTGTAATAAATAGACCTAATCCAAAAGCACTGAATATAAAATTAATTACAAATGAAACTCTTGAAGAACCAACACCTGTAGAATTATTACAAGGACAAAATAGAATCCCCAATACTGATGAATTATACAGAGCAATTCATGGTAATGAAGATATGAAAAATGATTTGAAAATTGAAATCAAAAATAAATTAGAAAAAGATGCAATCCCAGCACCTTTTGTTGATAGACCTGATGGGATGAAAACACAGAAAAAATCAAAATTAGTAGATGAAACGGTAGATTTACCCAAAGTCATAGATTTCCCTGAAGAAAAATCTAATGAAAAATGGAAAGAATGGGATGGTTAACAAAAAATTAGAGTAGTTTTTAACCTACCCCCTCCTAGGTAACTTCGGGTTTACTAGTGAAAGTCGTTGATGAGATGTTGTCATTATTGGAAAATAAGGCTAGAAGAGAGATTCTTGAGCGCTTAGTTAGAGAACCACATTATGCTTACCAATTAGCAGAACAAATAGGAGTTTCTCAGCAGGCAATTACAAAACATCTTGTGTTATTAGAGAAGGCAGAGATGATCCAATCTGAAAAAGTTCCAAGTAAAAAGGGCCCTGCAAAAAGAATTTACTCTGTTCAAAAATCATTTAGTATTAGAATTGATTTAGGCCCTGATTTATTTAAATTGGAGCAAAGGCAATTACCGAAAGGTGGCCCTATGAGACTTAGTAATAGATTACCTCAAAATTCCAAAAAAATAGCAGAGGCTTTATCTGGAAGGAAGAAGATAGGTATTGATGAAGCAATTTTATTATTAAGTAACCTAGAAGATTCATTAGATCAATTAGATGACCAACGTGATGCTTTAATTGCCTTACATCAACATGTAAAAAATAAGGCTTCGTCAACAATTGAAAGTGATTTTGCACATTATGAAGAAAGACAATTAGTACATTCAGTCTTCAATAATCCCCGAGAAGAATTAAACATTGAACAATTAGCATTTGAATTACAAATGCCACAAAATAATGCAAGAGAATTAGCTGACATGTTTTATGAAAAGTTGACCAGAAGTATGGCCAAACGGAGTGGAAATATTATCGCTGCACCGAAAAATACTTCTCTTCCTTGGTGGGCTTCACTAAAGAAAAATAATGAAAAATAATTAATTTAAAAATTAATTTACTCTTCTTCGCCGTCTACTCTTTTCACGTTTATTGCATTAGGGCCCTTTGGACCTTCACCAATTTCGAATTCTACTGTATCTCCATCTTTTATATTTCCTTCTACTTGAGATGTATGTACAAATAAATCTGCACCATCTGCTTGTTCGATAAATCCGAACCCTTTTGTTCTATTAAACCACTTTACGACTCCTTGTGCCATAATACACACTCGCAATTAGCATAGTACTTGATTATATCCTATACTAGTTAGTACTAATGATTCATTTTGGTACTTAATCAAAAGGCTGAATATACTTAAATGAAATCTGATAAGGATAATTGTCGTGATTTATCATTATTGAATAATGAATCTGTACTTGATACAAGCCATTCTACATTTTGTTTAGTATAATGATCTACTCCATACGTTTCAATTACATGTCTCGTAATTTCAATATATTTTCTAACTGCTCCTTGAGATACTGTTAATGCCAGCCCTCCTCCACAAAATTGCTGACTATTGTCATTTGAATTATATTTCTTTAAACCTTGACCTTCAAATTTCACCTTTTCAATACATTTTCCTGCTAATGGCATGCGTCTATATGAATGGCCACATTTAGTACAACGGACTTTTTGTCTAGTAAATGCCAATAAATTTCCTCTTAGGTCTGGTAAAAAATGGGACCTGACAACAGTAGAAGCAACACGACTTACATCAACTGCTCTTAATCTATGGCCTAACGCCAATTGCCCATTCATTTTATCCTTCATCGTCTCTAATGTTTTGTAAGATGAAAGTGCTGGCCCATGAGATAAATTTTCAGTTCCATGTGTAAACCCTAAACCACGAAGTGCAACAAATTGACCTTTCTTTAAACGTGAATTAACAGTTCCCATTATATCTTCAATTTCTTTAGAATGCAGCATTTTATCCGTTGCTTTGTAGAACTCAGCGGAATAATTCCAAGCTGCATCTACATTCAATGCTTCTTTATCTATTTCATGGGGATTTAATCTTGTGGTTAAAACTAGTGGGGCATCCATTAATCCTCCTCTTCTATTTGGCAATAATTGTCTGGAAAAATTAAGTAACCCATCCATTAATAACATAATACAATCTTCATCTCCATCACAATTTCTTCTTTTTGCTGCATGGAAAAGAGGGTGCGCATAACCTCCTGAAGTATCTGACCAACCGATGATTCTACCTAATACTCCTCCACTTGTATGTGGAGCTAATCCAATTATTAATTGTCCAACAAGATCTTCTAAATCATTAATTTCATAGAACTTTTTAGTTCCATAATAACGTTCCAACAAATCATCAATGAAATTAGCAACTCTACTAAAAAATTCAATACAATTTTTACTAACAACAAAATCTTGAGGGAATAATTCAACTAATTGATTATTTGATGTTAGTGGCATTCCTTGAATATCATGAGTATATCCTAATTCAATTAATTTTTTATAAGGGGTGTTTACTTCTAAAGGAGTGAAATGAGTTAATGGTACATCACTCATATCATATCTTATAGTTCCATCTCTAAATACTGGAAGATTATATTTTGCCCTCAGGATTCCTTTTTCTAAAGGTTCTGGAATTTTACTTTTTGTTACTAATTCTTTCATTCCTTTGATTTTTTGTGGTAGTCTTTCTAATCCTAAATTTACTCTAGCATTTTCTAAATCTCTCTTTAAATGTACAGTTTTAACTGAAATGTTACGCCTATTTGTAAACTTGTTAGATGTTTTTTCTGTCTCAATTTGTATTGTGTTTCCTCCGCACACGTTTCCTGAAGAAGTTATATTTGTACATTTTATCGATGGTGATAATTCTTCACAAATTGTACATTTTCTTGAACCTAAAGAAAGTCTTACATGTTCTTTAGATGCTGCAACTCCAAGTAATTTTTGAGGGCCGCCTGTAGTTCCTACTGGAAAAATAGTATGTGCTGCAGGCTTCATTTCTCTTGGTGCCGCTTTCTCGGGTCTACCCATTCTACAACCAATTCTAGTTCCTGCGCCGTCTTCAATTCTTAATTGGCTACATTCTTTAATTAACCATAATGAATTCATATTTTCATGCTCATCAATCAAAAACTCTGATTTTGATAATGCATCATGATCCTCTGAACCTACATCCTCGATTTTTCTCATTGCTTTTAATCCTAATTCTATCGTTTCAGAAATTCCTTTACCTTGTTGTCTTGCTTCGGTTTCAGCTTGTATCCTTACAATTCTTTTTTCTTCGTTTAAAGCGTTTAAACGATCTTCCTCAATAGAGAGTACTTGATATGCGATTTTTAAACGCCTTATTCGTTCTAAACAATGTGCATTGACATCTATTACTTTTCTTGGATTTGAAGATTCTTGTAACTTTTCTGTCGCATAACCTAATCCGTGCAATAATGCTTCCCCTCCCTTTAATACCACAATATCCTCATTACTATGTATATGTTCTAAACCAAGTACCATTAAACTAGATTTGACAATTCCATGAATTATACGTTGATTGTCTTGAATTATTTCTTTGCCATTTATACAATCATCAATCTCATGTATCTTACCAGGTGGAATTATGTCGGGTGTTGCGCAACCCGCTTCAGGAATATTCTTTTCATTCCAATTTTTAGAAGCGCCTCTAAATCTTAATATTAAATTTTCATCATCATTTTTTTCTATTATACTCTCATCCAGTAATGTGTCTAATGTAGAAATCCATTCAAGTGGTAAATCTTTCCACCACAAATTAAATGGTGGACATAATGAAGTTTTAAATTCCTTTGAAAGTTTTATTGTTTGTTGCCAATTTGGTTTCATTGAACGCAATAATTTTGCCCATACTCTACCTGTTGATGTTGATAATGTAGGTATTCCTTCGGGTAAATCATTTCTAGAAATATCCATAATATTGGAAAATATATTTAATTTAGTTTCAGTGTCTAAATTATTAATTAATTCTGAAGCCCATCTATCCATCCCATATCCTGCAGGAACCAATGATTTGTTATTCTCTAAAAATTCTCCATAACCAAGTAGAATCTCTCCTGCATCCCATATTGATACAACTTTATCTTTTACTTCTATCCATTCAGATACGTTATCATATCTTCTAAAATTCCCATCATTTAACAATAACCAAGGCCCTTCAATTTCATCACATGGAGTGATTGCAGTTGCTTTGCCTGGTCTTTCTATTTTCATTTGAGTACCAATTGTTAGAAAATCATCCAAAGCATACATACTAACTGGATTAATGGCACCTGCAGCTAATCCTGATGTTCTACAACGACCATATCTTAATCTAAATCCTCCAGGAGCTGATGGGTCTCCTAATACTGGTCTTCCTGCTATGATGTCGTTCATATATTTCCAAACTTTTTTGATCTTGCGTGATTTTAATTTAGGTTTACGTTGATACAATTTCTCTACTATATTTAACACGGTTTTTTCTTTTTCTACTGAAAACCCCCATGCATTTTTATTAGGATTCCAAATCCCTTGATGGCTTTTTGCTTCTAAAATAAATTTTTCATTTGGGTTACTAGAAACCCAAATTTTATTTTCATCAATCCAATATAAAATATCATTTGAGTCTGTTGAAGACTTGTTTGCAAACTCTGTTATAAAATCCCAACCAGTAACTCCTAATCTTTCTGTATGTTTACGTAATTTAGGAGCTTTTAGACATAACCCTTCTCCGATAACTAACAATACTCCTCCTCTTACTCTTGAATCGTCAATATTGCGTACATTTGCATATCCTGCACACTCTACTCTCTCTGTAGACTCTCCATTAATCATTACTGGGCAAGCTCGAACAATACGATCTGTTTCTTCGGGTGTAGGCTTATATTGCAATCCTACTCGGTATAATCCAAATTCTTCCTTAACCCTTTCAACTTCTGGGGTAGTAGGAACATAACGATCTATTCCTAATTCTCTTCTAATCATATCTGCAATTAATACTGCCAAAGCCTGTCCAGTACCTCCTGCAGCCCTTATTGGACCTGTAAAATAAATACTAAGAAATTCGCTCCCATCAATATTGTTCAAAATTCTGGAGCGAGCGATTCCCTCAAGTGGTGCTACCAACACTGCTTCAGTTAAAATTGCCAAACCTACACGAAGTGCTACATCAGCACATGTTTCCCTATCTTTTTCTAATTTTAACAACGTTTGAGCAACATATATTGACATTTTAATAGCGGTGGTTTCTCTATCTTTATTTGTCTCTTCAAGTACCTCTCTTATTTTTTCAGCTATTTCTAAACCATCTAAATAATCAACAAGTAATTTTTCTGTTCTTCCTGCTAAATCCTCTGCCCTTGGAATTTCAATATCAGTTGAATAATCTAAGCCCTTTTTACGTTCAATTTCCGCTATTTCATAACATTCTTGAGTTGCCTGAAGTAATTGCGCTTCATACTTTTCAACCTGTCTTCGCAGACGTGATGTTGCCCCGGAATTTGCACTCACGACCGTGCTTGAAATCGATACCTTATGAGGAATACTATTCGGATAAGATTTAACGACAGGCTAACACTGCATATACACATCAATATGAACTTGCAAGGCAAAATTCGTAATCACCCAAGGTGGTGTGAGTTAGTAGAACTAGTAAAGAAAGTATCATATCTAAAGGGAGATGATAATGAATTTACATTGGCTAGTGGACGCACTAGTAGTCATTTCTTTGATATGAAACCTCTAATGATGGATCCCCATGGTGCTATATTATTAGCAGAATTAATGGAAGTATATCTCGATGAATTAGAACCTGAATTTGTAGGAGGATTAGAATTAGGAGCAGTGCCCTTAACGGCGATTGCAATTACTGGAAATGCTAAATCCTCAAAAGGTTCGAAACGGAAGGGATTCATGGTTAGAAAGGAACCTAAGGGAAGAGGGGGTAGAAAAACCTCAAATCCTCCTGGAATTGAAGGTACTTCTTTAGCAAATGGCGGGAATATAGTGGTGCTAGAAGATGTTACTACTACTGGTGGTTCTGCAATTAAAGCTGTGAAGATGATCGCTTCAACAACCAATTGTAATGTTGTTGGTGTATTAGCAATATTAGATAGAGAAGAAGGTGGAAAGGAAGCTTTTTTAGATGCTGGAATTCCTTTTGAATCGTTGCTTAAACTTTCAGACATTGCAGGTTGATTACATGAAAAAGAGCCAACCTGATGCACACATTAGTGGTAAATTAAAACAATTATCTACTCCATGGGTTATTGCTTCTGAACGCGCCTATAGAGTCAGTAAAATGAATATTAATCCTGGATTTATTTTGGACTTAGCTTGTGGTTCTGGAATTCAATTAGCAGCGTATTCTTCACGTTTAAACACGCCTTGTATAGGTATTGAATTAAATCCTGAAAGAGCAAAAATATCTGAAAATACTCTAAAAGAAATCTTGAGGAAAGATTTGTTTGCTAAATCAAAAATAATTACTGGAGATTGTTTACAAAAAAGAGATATTCATTTGGATGAAAGTATTCTTTTTTCATTGATACATCTTGATCCTGCAAGACCAACAGATATTCAATCACATACAATCTCTGAAATGCAGCCTCCTCCGATTGAAGCACTAAATATTTGGAAAGATGTTTTAATAAAAAAAGGAGGAGGTATTATTTTAGATTTATCACCAAGATTATCTCAAGAACAATGTAATGATTTAAAACTTGAATTATCAAATATTTTGCCAGATTATAAGCAAACATGGGAGTGGTCTTCTCAAGGTAGAGGGCGAGTAGATCGATTAAGTGTATGGTTGGGATCTGTAGCAACAAAAAATATGAAATCTAGGTATGTAAGAAATCATCCAAAAAATATCGAAAAAAGTACGATTATTGAGTCCGATAATTTCCCTTGGGAAAATGAAAAAGTTGCATTAATAAATACAAGTGTAAATCTTAATGATTTAATTTCTATTGTTGATCCAGCATTAATTGCTAGCGGGCTAGAGGATGCATGGATAAAATCACAAAATATAGAAGGGAAATGGATTCGAAAAGAAGGACGTAGGCCCTTATATGTTCATTCAAAAACAATAATCAAAAATGATAAAAATCAAGGATTGATTTTTGAATCGGGAATTGTAAGGGGAATAATAGAACACGATATTAATAACGGCGTCGAACCATTAATTGAATTGGGTAAAAAATTAGAATTAATGAGGTTAACACTACGGCTTAAAATTACTCCAGAATTACAGCCAATTTTACAATCTAAATTGGATAGGAATTTAGTGGATATTGGTGGGTCAGGATTTGTAATAAAATTACCAAATAACACCCTTGCAATATGTACAAAAAACTAGTTTTTAGGCTATTTTTCTATTGGGCTATAAATTGTAAATAATCGCGCCCTTCAAATAGGGGTGGACGGTGGGACGCTTTCGCAAACAAATGGTAAAACCATGCGAGGCGGAAAATGAGGACCTAAAATGGCGAAAAAAGAAGAAGCAGAACTTGGTGATGATTTTTCCTATATTGTACGTTTAAGAAATACTGACTTGGACGGTTTGAAACGACTATCTGCCGCTTTAACTAGCATCAATGGTATTGGTTCACGGACCTCAACAACTATTTGTCGCCTTTCTGGATTATCTCCAAGTCAATTAACAGGAAATTTAACAGATGAAGAGCAAGAACTACTTCGAAATACAATTGAAGAATATGCTATGAATGCACCGTTGTGGATGTTAAACAGACAATGGGATAAAGAAACCGGAGAAGAATTACATTTATTTGGTCAAGATCTTCAACTTACTCATAAAGATGATATTACAAAACTTAGATCGATTAAAACATATCGAGGAATTAGGCATGCTAACCGTCAAAAAGTACGTGGGCAACGTGGTAGATCAAATGGTCGAGGCGGCCTTACGCTTGGTGTTAAAAAGAAGAACTGAGGTGAAAGAATATGGGACATCCAAAATTTTCAAGACCGAAGTTTGACACTCCAAAGCATCCTTGGAAAAAAGCAAGAATTGATGAAGAACATGATATTTCTGCTAGACACGGTTTGAAGAACATGAAAGAAATTTGGAAAGCAAGATCTCAATTAAGAAGAATGAGGCAGCAAGCGATGAAATTAATTGGAAAGGTTGATGCTTCCCAGGCTCATTGGCAGAAAGAAAAAGATGACCTTTTACTCTCATTAATTAGGAAAGGAATCCTTTCGGAAGAATCGTCAATAGATGATATTCTTACACTAAATGTTGAAGACATATTAAACAGAAGATTACAAGCGCGTGTTTATGCTAAAGGTCTCGCTTCATCTATGAAACAAGCTCGGCAATTAGTTACTCACGGACATATTACTGTAGCAGAACAAAAAATAACAATTCCTTCATACGCGATTTCAAGAGAAGAAGAAGAATTAATTGCATACCATGTATCCTCACAACTTAATGATGAATCTCATGTATTAAGAGCAATCATTGATGGTAGAGCAAGTGAAGCATCGTTTGAAGAAGAAGGTGAAGAAGAGGGTGATGCTGAATGAGTCGTAGAGCAATAGTAAATATTTTCTCTTCATACAACAACGTTTTACTTACGGCAACTGATTTAACTGGTGCTGAAACTATTGCTAAGTGTAGTGGCGGACAAGTAGTAAAATCTTCAAAAGATTCAGGTGGACCATTTGCAGCAACAAGAGCCGCTGAAATGTTGGCTGATATGCTTAAAGAAAAAGAATTTACACAATTAATAATTCGTTACAGAGCACCTGGCGGAAATAAATCAACAAGTGCCGGACCTGGTGCTCAAGCTGCAATTAGGGCATTAACACGTGCTGGGATGACAATTACTCGTATTGAAGACGTCACCCCTATAGCACATGATGGCACCAAGAAAAAGGGCGGAAGACGAGGAAGAAGAGTATAAGTGGTGGAAAAAATGAAAGTAAAGATAATTTCACAAGATGAACGTAATATAAAACTACTATTAAGTGAAACAAACGTATCGAATGTAAACTCAATTAGAAGATCCATAATGACTGATGTTCCAAAAATGGCAATTAGTAAAGTTAGATTTGAAATGGGTGTTAGAGACCCTGATAGCAATGGTGAACGTTTTGAGTCAATGAGTGCATTATCTGATGAAGTAATCGCTCACAGATTAGCATTAATTCCAATTCCTACATATTTTGATGATTTTGTTTTCCCTGAAGATGATCCTGCAAATCAAGGTATGCCTGAAGATAAATGGGGATCTCCAGCAAGCCGTATTATCTACCATTGTTCTGTTCAAGGTCCTGGGAAAGAAGATGAAGAGGAATTTAGAAGAGTAAATGCTGGCGACTTAAATGTTTTAGGAGATAGTAAATTACAAATTCCTGAACATTGTAAAGATATTCCGATTACTGTCCTTGCTAAAGGGCAATACATAGAATTCTATGCTTATGCTAGTTTAGGGAGAGGAAAAGAGCATGCAAAGTGGGCACCTGCATCTGGAGTAGGTTTCTATCAAAATGTGAAAGCAGTATTAAGTGATAAGAAGGTAGCAAAAAAGATATTTGGTCTTAAAATTCCATTGGAAGACGGATCAGGAGTTCTTAATGAAAAAATATTTGGAAAAGATGGCGTTACTGACATAGAAACTGTTGAAGCGATCCGCAAAGCAATGTTATATACAGATAAAAATGTGGGTAATTTTTCTGAATCTGGAATCACAATGGAAGAAATTCCTGGTGAATTTGTTTTCCACTATGAATCAGATGGTTCTCTTTCTGCAATTGATATTTTTAATCGGGCTTGTGCTGAATTAGAATCTAGATTTGATTCTCTTAGTGATCAATTAAAAGTCGCATTCTCATAAAGATACGATGTAATTATCGTTTATGACAGATAGGGCATTGTAATGCAAATCAATAACACCTCTACTAAAATTGGCGGACACGTTACATTATTGTTTAGCATTCAATCTGATAATGATGATTTAAACTCTCAAGGAAGTCGCGGTGCAGGGATTTGTATTAGTAAAGGTGTGGAAGTTGAAACTACTGCATCAAAAGGAAACGGGAGAGTTACCATTATTTCAGATGAAGAAAATCTTTCTTCTCAATTATATCAATTAGTTATTGAAGAACTTTCAAATAAATATGATAAGGTTTCTAAATATGACTGGACTTTTTCTATTAATTCTGATCTTCCATTTGGACAAGGTTTTGGATGTTCTGCTTCTGGTGCACTAAGTGCAATAATTTGTGTATTGAAGCTCATAAAAGAAGATGAAAATATTTTCCAAAACGCATTGACGATTGCTCATAGAATAGAGCGTATGTTGTCCAGTGGTCTTGGGGATGTAGTTGCATTAGGTGCGGGCGGAATAGAATTAAGATTAGAACCAGGATTACCATTTCCACCCAATAATGGACTAGTACTGGGTTGGGAAGAAAAATTTCCAATTCTTTTGTGTTGGGTAAAAAATGAAGAAAAACATACTTCAGAGTATATTGATGATGAGGAATGGAAGGTTAAAATTAGTTTGGCTGGTGAACAATGTATTTCTAAATTAAATCAGAAAAGTTGGGATAGGTATATTTGGAATGATTTATTAGAGCAAGCAAATATTTTTTGTGAAAAATCCGGTATGTTAAATGATTCAAATCGTAAAAGAATTATTGAAACTATTGAAAATGTTCTTCGTGAAGAAAATATTGATTCGTCTTGGGGTGTAAGGCTATGTATGCTTGGTTCAAGTGCTATTATTGTACCTAAAAATTTGGAAACATATAATGAAAAGGAGTTGGAAAAAGTATTAGAAAAACTTGGGAAATTAAATTTCAATGGTTGTATTACCGCCATTAATCCAAAACCAATAATTACTTAATTCAAATTTTTTTGAGTTTGGTTAAATCTAATTGTGATGAATCAAGAAGAATTACTCCTGGAACTCTTAAATTCGCTGAAAAACCATGACGGAATACAATTGCTCCTTGACCCCATTCTTCGATATAACGATTCATTTGTTTGATTGTTTTCTTTCTTTGAAAATTAACATCGGCACCATAAAAATGTTTAGCATCTACCCAAGCAATTGGTTGTCCATTAACAACCACGTGATCTAATAATAATAAATCCGGAGTTCTAATTGGTTTACCATGTTCTTTTGTTTGTTCTGCTACCATCTCTGGTTGTCTTCTTATTCTTACGCCTTTACTTTCAAAATGATCACATAAAACCTCTTCAAACAAATCTGCTCTCTTAGCATTTTCAGATTGGTTAACATTAGCAACTCTATCAGCACCTTCTGCTTTAATAAATTCTTCTTGATCTCTTTTACTCAACTTTTTTTCAGGTACTCGAAGTGCATCTTTTATTTTTATTTTTGACCATCCTCGAGCCTTTAATATACCTCTAAATATATTCATAGGAGGATAATCAAATCGTTTTGCTAACTCTACAACAGATATCCCTTCATCATATAATGATCTTAATTTACCAGCATTTCTTTGTAAATGATGAAAAGAATACACAGATTTCTCCTGAAGAATTGCTGATCTAAGAGATAATGCTTGATCTAAACTAATCTCCAGTTCACTAACATATTTTGCAATTTCATCCATACGCTTATCTTCTAACCAACCAAATTCTCCTTTACGAACAACATAAGCGCCTACTTTTTTTTCAACTTTGATAGGAACCGGACTTAATTTCCAATCCATTTCAATTGTATTTGGTTCCCATTCACCTTCTGGAAATGCCATTGGTTTTTCAATTCGTGAAAACCTCTCTTCTGCTCTTGCCCTTGCTTCTCTAATAAAATTTAAATTGGATTTGCCTTTTGATTTCGCATTATTTTTTTTACTGCGACCATGGCGTTTATTCTTGTTCACGATTAGCCCTAAAGCAAGCGGCCTATGAACTCACGGCCCGTCTCGAAGGTAATAGAAATGGAAAGAAAGCAATATATTGATGTTTTAAGGAGTATTGCTATCTTATTTATGATCGAGGTTCATACATCTGCACAACTATCTCCTTCCAATGTCTCTGGAGATTCCTTAATTGCTTTGATTGCTGCTTCTATTGGTGGATTAGCAGCACCATTATTTGTTACATTAAGTGGTTGGGGAGTACAACATAGTTTAGTTAAAAATGTAACAAATGGGGTATTGAAAAAATCAATTATGTATTGGGCAATTAGTAGATGTTTATTTTTATTAATTTGCCAATTTATTGTTAATTTTATTGCAAATCATGTTTTTAATTGGTATACTCCAGGGATTTTGAGTTTGCTTGCTATATGTTCCTTACTAAGTATTCCTATTTCAAAAATTAAAATAAAACATAAACTTTTATTCATGTTATTTGTTTGTTTGACTCCAATAATAAATACCTATTTTTTAAATATGAATGGTGATTGGAATTTTATAATTACTGCAAACTCACCTTTAGAATGGTTTGAAAGATTACTATTTAATGGAACTTACCCCTTATTCCCTTGGGCAACGTTCTTCTTATTAGGGGGGATTTTAAGAGACTCAAAAGATTTGTTAAATAAGAAAATAATGGGCATAGGTGTTTTATTTTCAAGTTCTTATATTGTCTATTCTCTCTTCACGAATAATACTTGGGCAGCAACTAATGGCGATGCTATTCTGACCTTTTTTCCTGCAAGCATTCCATTTATTATTACAGCAAATACAACCGTTTTGATTTTCTTTATTTTCTTTGGAAAATACGAAAAGGTTCTTAAAAAATCAAATTTAGCAAACCAATTTACAAAAATTGGAGGATTGTCATTAACAATCTATATGTTACATTTCATTCCTTTAAGAATTCTAGATGAATTTAATTTAAATGACTGGGGCCTTTTTGAATCTACAATTATCACACTATGTTTTACATTTGTTTGGTGGCCATTAAGTATGGTTCATAATAAATATTTTAAAAATTATAGTTTTGAATCATTATTAAGATTTATTTCAGCCAAAAAGAATATACCAAATACCTCTGTGAGAGAAGCATGAGTCATCTATCAGAGGGAAATAATATACCTTTAAGGCTAAAAAATAGAGCTTCTACACACGGCAATAATCCTGCACTATATTGGAGTGAAGGAGATGGTTGGGCTTCTTGTACGTGGTCAGAACATTACCAAAATGTATGTAAATTCGGAGGTGCTCTTTTAGCACTTGGTTTTGAAGTAGGGGATACTGTTTCGATTTCAGGAAACAATAGTAAAGAATGGATTACAGCTTGTTTGGGTTCTATGTATGTTAGAGCTCTTCCGGCTGGGATTTATCAAACATCAACTTCCGATCAATTTCAATATGTAGCAAATCATATGGAAGCAAAAGTATTAGTTCTTGAAAATAAAGTTCAATGGGATAAGTTTGTTGCTGAAAGAAGCGGATTACAAACGGTTCAACGTGTTGTAATGATGAATGACATTAATGATATAAATGATGACATTGCTGTTTCATTCGAAGATTTCCTTGAATCTGGTAGTTCTCATTTAGACAAAGCAAATGAAAGAATGGCGGAAATAAAACCAGATGATTTAGCACTATTGATCTATACCTCTGGTACTACAGGTCCTCCAAAGGGTGTAATGTTATCACATCATAATCTTGCTTGGACAGTAGAAGGTGCTTCTGACGTTGTTGGGGGTTTGGGTCCTGATGACAGACATGTTGCTTATCTTCCACTATCTCATATCGCAGAACAAATGTTCTGTATTCATGGTTCAGTTTCATTTGGATTTGCTGTATGGGTTTGTGGTTCATTTGATAGAATTAAAGAGCATTTATTAGAAGCGAGACCTACTTTATTCTTGGCAGTTCCAAGAGTTTGGGAGAAGTTTAAAGCCGCTTTAGAATCTAAATTAAGTGGTGCTTCTGGAGTTAAAGCAAAAATAGTCAATTGGTCAATGAAACAAGGACTAAATGGCGGATATAAAATGATTGATACTGGAAAAGGTGGATTAAGATGGAAAATTGCCAACAAATTGTTCTTCACTAAATTAAAGGGCCAACTAGGACTTGACCAATTGAAGTTTGCAGTTACTGCTGCTGCTCCAATTGGAAAAGATGTTTTAGAATTTTTCTTGTCTTGTGGAATAATTATTCACGAAGTATACGGACTTTCAGAAACTTCGGGTCCTTTGACATTTAACAGTTCCAAACCGGGACATAGAAAATTATGTACAGTAGGGCAAGCTTTCCCAGGAGTACAAATTAAAATTGCTAGAGATGGAGAAATTCTTGGTAAAGGTGGAAATATTTTTCAAGGGTATTATAAAAATGAAGAAGATACTAATGATGCACTTGTAAATGAATGGCTTCATACAGGAGATATTGGAGAAATTGATGAAAGAGGATTCCTAAGAATAACTGATCGGAAAAAGGATTTGATTATTACTGCTGGAGGGAAAAATGTTTCTCCTTCTAACATTGAAAAAGTAATGAAATCAATCAAAGGTGTTTCACAATTTGTTGTTATTGGAGATAAAAGAAAAATGCTTACTGGTCTGGTAACGTTAGATCCTGATGGGGCTGTAAGTATGGCTAAGGAAAATAATTGGCCTACAGACATTCCCGCTCTTGCAGAGTCAAAAGGTATGAATTCATACGTTGAAGCAGAAATTGCACGTCTGAATAAAGAATTAGCTAAATTTGAAACAATCAAAAGATTCAAGATTCTTCATGAGGACTTTGATGTAGAACATGGTACATTAACACCTTCAATGAAGATTAAACGTAAACCAATTAATGAAAGGTATGCAACACAAATTGATTCATTGTATGAAAATTAAGGTGGGTAAATGATTCAGTTATATGTTAGCCTTATTGTAGGTGCCCTCTGTTTTGCATATGGAGTTTTTTGTATGGTCAAGGGTGGCATACATGTCAAAAATGTGGGGTGGAGAACAAAAGAAGAATATCCTAAATCATATTATTTTGGTGTTATTTTTATGATTCTATTAGGGGTCTCCATGGTTGTTTCAGGTTTTATTCTAAAAAGATAGTTTTGTAATTTATATTAAATTGGTGAAGTTACCCATGAAATTAAATTATAATAAAATAATATTTACTCTATTAATCTTAATTGGAATAATATTTGCAATGATAAATCGTAATTATTTTAACAATGAAAACATTACAATTTTTTTAAATGATTATGGGAGTCTTGCTCCATTAATTTTTATCTTAATTTACATAATAGCAACCATTGTTTTTCTTCCGGGTTTAATTCTAACAATACTTGCGGGTGTGTTATTTGGGCCAATTTATGGCACCGTTTACTCAATAATTGGAGCAACAATTGGAGCAACTTTGGCATTTTTAAGTGCAAGATATATTACTATCGGAAAAATTGAGAAAATGATTAAGGGTAAAAAATTAGAAAAAATGAAAAAAGGTGTTGAAGATGAAGGTTGGAAGTTTGTTGCATTTACAAGATTAGTTCCATTATTCCCATTTAATTTACTAAATTATTCATTTGGATTAACAAAAATAAAATTAAGTGAATACGTATGGTCTAGTTTCTTATTTATGTTGCCTGGCACCTTGGGATATGTATATTTAGGATATGCTGGAACTGAAATTCTCAATGGTGAAGATAATATAATTCAAACAATCTTCACTTTAATTGCAATCTTTGCAGTACTGTTTTATCTTCCTTATTACATAAAAAAAGTTTCAAAAATGAGTATTGAAAACGAATGATTTTAATGATAATTAACGGAATACTACGCCTGGTTCAAGGGGAAATGCAAATTTTGATTTGCTAATTTCTTCATCCCCTTCACCTGCCCTTAAAACGTGAATTATTTGTAGTTCTAATTCATCTGAAATAAATTCTGCTGCATTTTGTAAAACCTTGTTTTCATTTAAATCTGTTAAGATCATTTGTTTCTGGATAGTTTTCCATTTGAATAATTGTCCAACCATTTTCTTTTTCCATAACTGACTCGCCTCGACATTTATTTTTTCATCTTTCCAAAAATCTTGCTTCTGTATTTTAGCAAATGCAGAATTTATTTTTTCTCCTGATGCTTGAACTTCTAATCCTATTTTAGCCATTGTAGTTTTCCAAGTTTCTGATGTTTGAATAATTATTTCAGTTGGTACTTTATCCATATGTTTTATTGCCATTTGACGAACATTTCTTGCTTGTTCAAGAAAACCTTTGATATATTCTTCTTCTGAAATAATTAATCGTTCATCTGAATTTAATTTGAAGTCTGAATCTCTAATTTCATAGCCAGCAAGAAGATTATCTTTCCCAAGTATTTGCCACCACTCCTCAGATAAATGTGGTGTTGCAATTTGCAACATCGGTGTCCATATTTCCAATAATTTACGTCCTACTTCTGGATTACTTCCTCCTCTTCTAAGATACCAATTTAAATCAGCAATCATATCATAGTGTGTAATTTGTACAGCTGCACGTAAATTTACTCCCTCCATTGAATGTTTCCATTCCGAATAACGTTGCTTTGCACAAGCAAGAAGCCAATCATCAATTGGCTGTGGATTTCCATTCCATTGTAAGATTGTTTCTGGGATTTTGTATAATGAATTCATTTGACGCCATGCTGCATGAACTCCTTGATCTGTCCATTCCATTTCTGCTTCTGGTTGTGCCGCAAATAGCATGAACAGTCTAACTGTATCTGCACCAAATTTACCAATCATCTCTTCTGGAGATACTGTATTTCCAAGACTTTTGGACATTTTTGCACTTCTTTCACCAAGTTTTTGATTACAAGTTGGACAATCTGAATTATAAAAACTCACATTATATGTGACATTGCAAGGTTTACAAAATGGTGCGGGTTTGTTCACCATTCCTTGACATAATAATTTTTGAAATGGTTCATCAATATCATGCAATCCTACATCTCGTAATGCTTTGGTCCAAAAACGTGCATAAATTAAATGCATCTGTGCGTGTTCAATTCCTCCACAATAAAAATCTACATTCATCCAATAATTAGCTACATCTTTTTCAAACGCTTTAGATTTGTTTTGTGCATCTGTAAATCTTAAAAAATACCAAGAAGAGTCTACAAACGTATCCATCGTATCTGTTTCTCTTTTAGCATCGATTCCACAATTTGGGCAAATAACATTTGTAAAACTAATTGATGTTGTAAGTGGATTTCCTTGGCCTGTAAATTCAACATCATCTGGCAATAATACTGGCAATTGTTCTTCTGGTACGGGCACTACCCCACATGATTTACAATGAATGATTGGTATTGGCGTCCCCCAATATCTTTGCCTACTTATCAACCAAGGCCGAAGTTTCCATTGTATCATCCCTTTTCCTTTTCCTAATTTTTCTAAGGAATTAATTACTGCTGCTTTTGCATCCTCTCCAAATTTTCCATCAAATTCGGATTCTGTTGAATTTATCATCCATCCTAATCCCGTGAATGCACCAGATAGATTTTCAGACTCTTGGCCATTTTCATTTTTTACTAAAACTTGTTTAATCTTAATTCCATATCTTTTGGCAAACTCAAAATCTCGTTGATCATGTGCAGGTACAGCCATTACTGCCCCTGTTCCATATCCATATAGAACAAAATTACCAGCATATATTGGTACTTTTTCACCACTAATTGGATTTATAGCATAACGACCTAGAAATACTCCTTTTTTATCTTTTAGAACTTTTTCCCGGTCAAAATCTGACATTTTTATTACTTCTTCTCGTAACTCTCTCCATTCTTTTTCATATTCAGTTCCTAATACTAATTCTTCACAAAGGGGATGTTCTGGTGCAAGAGTCACAAAAGTTACTCCAAAAATAGTATCTGGTCTAGTTGTAAATGCTTCGATTGAAGAATTTGAATTTTCTATTGAAAACTCTATTAATGCACCTTCTGATTTTCCAAGCCAATCTTGTTGTAATAATTTTACCTTTTCAGGAAATTCTATAATTTCTAAATCATCTAATAAATCCTGAGCATAATCTGTGATTTTTAAAAACCACTGGCTCATGTCTTTTTGTTCAACTTCTGCACTACATCTCCAACAACGTCCGTTCTTTACTTGTTCATTTGCAAGTACTGTTGAACAATCATTACACCAATTTACTGGTGCGAAATCACGATAAGCTAATCCTTTTTCTAAAAATTTCAAGAAAAATAATTGATTCCACTTGTAATAATTTTCATCATGGCTTTTTAATTGCCGATTCCAATCATAAGAAAAACCCATTCTTTTAATCTGTTTGGTAATTGAGGCCATGTTTCTTTCTGTGATTTCCCGTGGATGCTTTCCTTCTGCAATTGCTGCATTTTCAGCTGGCATTCCAAATGAGTCAAAACCCATCGGATAAATTACATTAAATCCTTGTGCTCTTTTATATCTTGCAACTGCATCTCCAATTGAATAATTACGTACATGCCCCATATGCATATTTCCTGAGGGGTATGGGTACATTTCTAAACAATAAAATTTAGGTTTATTATTATCTACTTTGGAAACAAAAATTCCGGCTTCATCCCACTTGCTTTGCCAAATAGGCTCACTATTCACCGGGTGGTAATCGCCAGACTCCATACTTTTTCCCAGTAGGAACTAAACATCAACCCTTCGGAAAAAATAATAATTTCGTATCTATTATTTGATTTGAAATATATTTTTAACAAACTACTAAACAAAGATACCTAAAACACTTGATAGGTGGAGAGTGAATGAGCCGCGATAATATTCTCGAATTAAGTCCATCTCCAGAACTAACTGTACTTCAAACTCAGTTGGGTGGATGGGATAATCTTAATCATTTATTAATTTGTAATTCTACTAAAAGTGCTTTATTAATTGATCCTTTTTCAGGTGATTTTTGGTCAGAAATAATAAAAGAAAGGGGCATTACTTCTATTAAAATTGGATTAACGCACAGTCATTGGGATCATACAAAAGGTGTAGAAGAATTTTTAAAATTAAATCCAGATACTGAAATTCATGTTCATCAATTTGAATATGAACGTGGTTGGAAAGGCCCGGACACTCATCATTGGACACATCCTCCTTTAACATTTGTAAATTTAAATGTTGGAGATTTAATATTTGAAATACATTGTACTCCAGGTCATACTCCTGGGCATATTACGTTTATTGGACATGGAGTTGTGATTTCTGGGGATTGTTTATTTCTTGGTAGATGTGGTAGAACCGATTTATATGGAGGGAATATGTATTCTATGTGGGAGTCGCAAATGCATTTACACATGCGCCTTAGAAACTTGCCAGAAGATTGGATAGTTCTTCCTGGACATCAATATTCAATGAATGATGGATCTACTCCTACATTTATCACAATTAATCATCTTCTTGAAAATAACCCTGCAATTAAAAAGCAATCATTTGAAGAATTTTCTAAATTAGAGTTTTTAGAGTTTGATGATTCGTTAGCAGAAAAAGCAAGAAGAGAGAAAGTAAAAAATGAAAGGTGAAAAGATGGATAAGTTGCCAAAAATTAGTGTTTCTGTTGAAGACAGATTGATGCTACATTTATTTGAGCAACAGCATCAAAAAGATAGGTTTTTGGTAACTCCTTCTGTAACAAGACCAGGAATTGCAGAAGCATGCGCGCTTCATGCGCCTAATGTAAGTCGGAGTATGCGTAGTTTAGTTTCAAATTCAATTGTAGAAGTACACATGCGTTCTGTAAAAGGCGATTCTAGAAGGCAGAAAACATGGCAGTTAACAGAGAAAGGGGAACATTTAGCTAAACAATTATCTAAAGATTTGGGCAAATTAAAAGTGTTAATTAGAAATAAAAAAGGAGAATTATTAGAAGTGTTAGCAGATGAAGCATCATTTAAATTGGAAACTGAATTATCATTATTACAAATATTAATGCATGCTTTACATGAAGGTGTCTTAACTTATGGAGATATTAGATTCGGCCCAATACGTAAAAAAGAAATTAATTCAAATAATGATAAATCTCTCTTAATGAGTGGAGCGTTTTCAACCTACCAAACACGACCCCCTGCCATTAGGGAAATTCATGGGAGAAAGAATGAAGCAAAGAAATTAGAAGAATGGTATAATTCATCCTCTTCTTGTATGGTTGTTACTGGTATTGCTGGAATTGGTAAATCAACACTCTGTGCTGAATGGTTATCTAATACAAATCACAACTGTATATGGTATCCATGCCAACCTTGGGATACAGAATTAGGTGTAGCAACTAGTTTACTACATGCACTTGGAATTAGAGAAAATAATGATCAATTTCAACTAATTGAAACATTACCACTTTCTCCAAGACAACCATTAGAAATTGACCTGTTAAGGCGTAGACTTATAGAATTTTTAAGTGTTAAAAATATTGAATTATTGTTTGTATTAGATGATGTGCATAACTTACCTAAATCTGCTATGAAATTAATTGGTGCCCTACTTCAAATTACTCAAAAAACAAATTTAAGATTATTACTAATTTCAAGGAAAGAATTAGAATTTTATGACAGAAGAGATGTTCATACGCGCAAACTTGTAACTGAATTATCACTAAGTGGTTTAACTATTGAAGAATTGAATTCATGGTTGAATAATTTTACAAAAGAATCTTCACCTTCTGCGGAAGAAATTCATTCTGTTACAGGAGGCCATCCATTAGCTGTCGAACTTCTTGAGATTTATGGGCAAACTGTGCATGGAGATTGGTTAAGGTTTTTAGACGAAGAAATTCTTAATGTGTTACCCACACCTGAATATGAATTATTAGCTATTCTTGCTAATTCAGATAGGCCTATTCCGTGGGAAGAATTAGCATCTGTTTCCGGGTTTAATGGGAAACCACCAGAACAATTAATTTCCCATGGATTATTAATTGAATTAAATGAGGGTTTTTGGTTACATGAGGCCCTTAGAGAAAGATTACTACGTGAAGTAGGATCCAAACAAAAAGAACGAAAAGAAAAACTTGGTTCTAATAATTAACCCATGTGTCCATCTAACCAACTATCTAAATTTGGTTTGGTTGCAGCGCCAGTTCTTTGATCTGCAACTTGACCTTCATTAAACAAAACTAATGTTGGTATCCCCCTAACTCCAAAACGCCCAGGAAGGTTTCCATTTTCATCAGTATTTACTTTAGCAATTAAAATGTCTCTTTCACTTGCAATTTGTTCTAAGATTGGTGCTACCATCTTACATGGGCCACACCATGGAGCCCAAAAATCAACAAGGACCCATCCAGTTCCAGTTACTTCGTCAAATGTTGCCTCTGATGCATCTACTACTTTGCCCATAACAACTCCTATACAACTACGATTAAGAGTATTTGCTCCGATTTTAAATATATAATCTCATTAATCACTATAAGAGGTCCATTTAACCCCCATATAGAGCCGAATGATTATAGCACCCAGTATTTTAACTGCAGATTTTTGTGAAATCGGAAATCTTGTTGATGAAGCAATAGAAGCCGGAATAGATTGGATTCATCTAGATATTATGGATGGTAATTGGGTAGTAAATAAAACAATAACGTTTGGACCTGCTGTAATTAAATCAATTAGAAATAGAGTAGGAAATAAAATTACTCTAGACTGCCATTTAATGATTACAAATGCTGAACAAACATGGGAACAATTTGCAAATGCTGGTGTAGATTTGATAATTGTGCATATCGAAGCAATTGAAAATATGGATTCTTTAATTCAAAATATTTCTAATGCTGGGAAAAAATGCGGAATTGTATTTAATCCAAATACCTCTGTGGATGAAGTTTTGCCATATTTGGATAAAATTGATCTTGTTTTAGTAATGTCTGTGGTCCCTGGAAAGGGAGGGCAATCATTTATGCCTGAAGTTGAACATAAAATCAGGACACTCAGAAAGAAAATTAATATTCAAAAAGAGAATGGGGGTAAAGATGTGAAAATAATGATTGATGGAGGAATAAAAGCACATAATGTCTCTCTTGTAAAAGAATGGGGTGTAGATGTCTCTGTTGTTGGTTCTGGATTAATTAACGAAAGGGGAACCATTCAAGAAAATTTGAATGTAATTCAAAATGCATTAGCTAATTGAGGCTATGATATGCAAAAAATATTGATTATTAGTAACGTATTTCCTTTAGAAAAAAATACATCAAGAGGGTGTTATATTCTAGCACAAGCAAAATTATTAAAATCAGCCGGTTACGATGTAAAAATAGTTAATCCATTGCCATTTATTCCTCCATTTTATTCAAATTTAAATAAAAACTTTCGGGGATTTAAAGATATTAAAAAAAATAGAACTGTGGAAAATATTACAATTTTCCATCCAAGATATTTTTGTTTCCCAGGGACTCTTTTTCCAAAAAAAAATCAAACTTTTGCAAAGGGAGTATTACCAAAAATATACCACTGGCTAGGAGATTGGAAACCTGATATTGTTCATCTTCATAGCATTCATCCATTATTACAAATAGGAAATAACATCTCTAAAAAATTTAATTCGAGATTCTTCATTACCGTACATGGCTGGGATTTTGATGTTGGAAT
>Ga0207992_1000248_pt1 | contig 28564 bp, 37 predicted proteins | sample ETN02SmetaG_FD_185788 | JGI IMG/M metagenome (GOLD analysis project Ga0207992, IMG submission 185788) | Marine microbial and viral communities from oxygen minimum zone, Eastern Pacific Ocean - ETNP2014F10-02SV255 (SPAdes) (version 2) | ecosystem: Environmental > Aquatic > Marine > Oceanic ...
CGGCGACCGACCATAATATTAATCTTACTAATTCATTAATGATAGGAGATGCTGTTTCCGATATTGAAGCTGGATTAAATTTGAATATGGATACAATGCTTGTATTGACGGGTAGGGGAAATGACTCCAGTGTTAATTTGAAGAAATTAAAACCAAAATATATTGTTGATGACCTTATGGTAGGTGCAATATTGTTGAAAGAATCGTTCCAATGAAAATTGGCGTATTACTTGGAGGAAGCTCTCCAGAGCGTGACGTTTCGCTCAAGTCAGGAAAGGCCATTATTTCAGCTTGTGAACAACTTGGATATGATGTTGTTAGTATCGACCCCAAAGATGGGGTTGCTAGCCTATTAATAAAAATAGAGTCTGTTGATTTAGTTTTTAATGGATTACATGGAGGTGATGGTGAAAATGGCGTTATTCAAGGCTTACTACAGTCTATGGGTAAGAGGTTTACTGGGTCTGATAATGAATCTTCAGCTATTTGTATGGATAAGAGAGTTAGTAAGGCTTTAGTAAGTCGAAAAAATATATTAACCCCGAATTGGATTTCAATTGATAGCGTTGAAAAAAAACCAACAAATTTTGAAATAGATTATCCTTTGATAGTAAAACCCAATGATCAAGGTAGCACTATTGGTCTTACAGTGGTCAAAAGTGATAAAGAATTAGAAGAGGCTATTACTTTAGCTAGAAGATATACAAAGATTGTTTTGATTGAGGCCTTTGTTTCTGGGCGTGAAATTACTGTCACAATTATTGGAAATAAGGCATACCCAATTATAGAAATTATACCTACGAATGATTTATATGATTATGAATGTAAATATACAAAAGATATGGCTGAATACCCCTGCCCAGCAGAATTAAGTAATGAATTAACATTAAAAATTCAAAATATAGCTTTGATGATTCACAAATTGTTGGGATGTCGACATTATTCTCGTGTCGATTTTATTTTGGATGAAGAATTAAACCCATGGTTTCTCGAAATAAATACCTTGCCAGGTATGACTGAAACAAGTTTAATCCCAAAATCAGTTGGTGCAGCTGGAATGGATTTCAAAATGTTAATTCAATGTATAATTGATGAATCATTAAAAGACATATGATAAAAAATTGGATAGTTGTTAGATCTAAGCCAAGATCTGAAAAAATTGCACATGCTCAATTAAAAGAAAAAGGGATTGAAGCATACTTGCCATTACTAAAAGAGCGGAGAAAATGGTCTGATCGAAAAAAATGGGTGGAGTTCCCACTCTTCTCCAGTTATTTATTTGTAAAAATTGAAATAAAAAATTCAATATTTGTTTTACAAACAAATGGGGTGAGCTCTTTAGTTAAGTTTGGTGAAGAAATTGCGATTGTACAAGATGAAGTTATTAATGCAATTAGACTTGCGATAGACGGAGGATATCAACTTGTACCAGCTGAGTATTTTATTGCTGGTAATGCCGTAGAAGTGATTGAGGGTCCAATGAGAGGTGTTAAAGGAATTGTTGTACAATTAAAAGGAAAAGACCGGTTAGTCATAAAAATCGATGCTATTCAACAAGCATTGTCAATTGATATTGATACAAGATTTATTAAAAATATAAAAAGAAAAAGTGATCCGATTTTATAACTCAATAACTCAACAAAAGGAAGAATTTGTTCCTTTAGCAAAAGGAAAAGTTAAACTCTACACTTGTGGTCCAACAGTATATGACAATGCACATATAGGCAATTTTCGAACTTTTCTTTTTGAAGATTTTTTAAAAAGAACGCTTTTATCTCTGGGATATGATGTATATCATGTCATGAATATTACTGATGTAGATGATAAGACTATAAAAAAATCCAATAAAGAAAAAAAATCTCTTAAGGAAATAACTAATTATTATATATCAAATTTCAAGGATGACTTGAGAAGTCTATCAATTCTGCAGCCTGACCTGTTCCCACGAGCAACAGATCATATAGATCAGATGATCAAAATGATTCAAGTGCTTATTGATAAAGGCTATGCTTATCCCACTGATGAAGGTTCAGTTTTTTTTGCAATTGATTCATATAAAAATTATGGAGCATTAAGTAATATTGATATGAATCAAGTCGTGAGAGGTGAAAGAGTAATCTCTGATGAATATAATTTAGATAATCCTAGTGATTTCGCACTTTGGAAAGCATATAAAAAAGAAGATGGAAATGTTAAGTGGGATTCACCTTGGGGCCCCGGTAGGCCTGGTTGGCATATAGAATGTTCCGCAATGTCCATTGAGCACCTTGGCTCTCATTTTGATATTCACTGTGGAGGAGTAGATAATAAATTTCCACATCATGAAAATGAAATTGCTCAATCTATATGTGCTACTAATAAACCTTTTGTTAATTATTGGATGCATTGTGAATTTTTAACTGTTGATGGAGGGAAAATGAGTAAATCATTAGGCAACTATTATTGCTTAAATGATATAATTAACGAGGGAATGACAATAGAGGAATTTAGATATATCGTACTTAGCTCTCACTATAGATCCAAAGTAAATTTTTCTTTGGATAAAAAATATGAAGCCAAAATGGCTATCCAAAGAATTACGGAATTGAAGGATAGACTTGAAGAATTTGAAGAATCTGAGTCCAATGATTTACCTAGTGATGCAGATAACTTTGTATCTGCATTAGAAAACGATTTGGATTCGCCAGCAGCACTTGCCGTATTATTTGAATGGTTGCGAAAAACTAATGCAAAGTTAGATAAGGATGAGATCTCAAAATCTGATATTCAGAAAGGGAAGCACTTCATCACATTTTTTAATTCTATTTTTGGTGTTCTTTATGAGAAATTTGAAATACCAAAAAATATCATTGAATTAGTCAAGAAAAGAGAGAGAGCAAGAAAAAATAATGATTGGGCTAAATCAGACAAAATTAGAAAAGAACTCAACATTAATGGTTGGAATGTTAAAGACACTCCAACCGGTCCCAAAATAACTCAAAAATAAGTAGCATTTTTCTTCTATAAATAATTGCTATTAGTTATTACTTGATCTAAATTACGAGGCTTTTTTCGTCCCGTTTAAGGATACGTGCGTACAAAAACTGTGCCAGAGTCAAATAGAATTGATACTTATTCGAGGTGAAAAACCCAAGGAGTTGGGAAACATTAATTGAAATAAAATGATGAACTGCCGGTGTAGCTCAGTTGGTAGAGCAGCTGATTTGTAATCAGCAGGTCGGGGGTTCGAATCCCTTCGCCGGCTCGATAGAGAGTTTTGGTTAGGGTGGCGTTGAATTGCTAATTAACAAATAAAATTACAGTTTGGGGAGCTGGCCGAGCGGTCAAAGGCAGCAGACTGTAAATCTGCCGACGTATGTCTACGGAGGTTCGAATCCTTCGCTCCCCACAATGCGGGTGTAGTTCAATGGTAGAACCCCAGCCTTCCAAGCTGGTGACGTGAGTTCGAATCTCATCACCCGCTCGAAGTGCCTACGTAGCTCAGTGGTAGAGCACTTCCTTGGTAAGGAAGAGGTCGCCGGTTCAATCCCGGCCGTAGGCTCTCTTTCAAGATTAAATTAATTAATTCAGGAGGATTAATAGATGTCAAAAGAAAAATTTGAACGGAGTAAACCACATTTAAATATTGGAACGATTGGTCATGTAGACCATGGAAAGACCACATTGACTGCAGCAATAACTATGACTCAAGCTAATAAGGGTTTGAGCGAAGTTCGTTCTTTCGATAGTATTGATAATGCGCCAGAAGAAAGAGAGCGCGGAATCACTATTCAAACTGCTCACGTTGAGTATGAAACGCCAAATCGTCACTATGCTCATGTAGATTGTCCAGGTCATGCTGATTATATTAAAAATATGATTACAGGTGCAGCTCAAATGGATGGTGCTATATTAGTTGTTTCTGCTGCAGATGGACCTATGCCTCAGACCAGAGAACACGTACTATTAGCTCGACAAGTGAATGTTCCCTCTATTGTTGTATTCATGAATAAAACTGATCAGGTAGATGACGCAGAGCTTTTAGAATTGGTAGAAATGGAACTGAGAGATTTACTTAATGAATATGAGTTTCCAGGAGATGATATTCCTATAATTAAAGGATCCGCCTTGAATGCATTAAATAACGTAACGGATGATGCTGCAACTAGTTGTATCACTGAATTAATGGATGCATGTGATAGTTTTATTCCAGAACCCGAACGCGATATTGACAAACCCTTTCTAATGCCTGTTGAAGATGTTTTTTCCATTACTGGTCGTGGAACGGTGGGAACTGGTCGTGTTGAAAGTGGAATAATTAAGGTAGGTGAGGATGTAGAGATGATTGGTATGGGCGAAACCAGGAAAACGACAGTTACTGGTGTTGAAATGTTCCGAAAACTATTAGATGAAGGACGTGCAGGTGATAATGCAGGATTACTTCTAAGGGGTGTTGATAAAGAAGATTTGACTCGAGGAATGGTGTTGGCTGCTCCAGGCTCAATCACACCGCATACAAAGTTCAAAGCGAGCGTTTATGTTCTTAAGAAAGACGAAGGTGGTCGCCACACTCCTTTCTTTAATGGGTATAGGCCTCAATTTTATTTTCGTACGACAGATGTAACTGGAGTTGCGACTTTACCAAGTGGAACAGAGATGGTTATGCCTGGCGATAATGTAGAATTAGAAGTTGAATTAATTACACCAATAGCAATGGACAAAGAATTGCGCTTTGCTATTCGTGAAGGTGGTCATACTGTTGGCGCTGGCGTTGTTACTGAAGTTGTAGAATAGGAGATTTATTTGGATGGCTGGCAATAGTAAACGTGCAATTATTCAATTGGAAAGTACTGAAGGTACTGGTTATAGATATACTGTTACAAAAAGTAAACGGTTACATCCTGATCGGATCGAGTATCGAAAATATGATCCAGTTGTTAAGAAGCATGTTATTTTCAAAGAGACAAAATAATAACTCCTACATTGCATAGAAAAAGCTGGCAGCTAATTTATCTACCAGAAATAATAAAATTAGGAGTGTAGCTCAATTGGTAGAGCACCGGTCTCCAAAACCGGGGGTTGCAGGTTCAAGTCCTGTCACTCCTGCAAAAGATAGCCTTCCAAATTATTTTGGATTGATGAGATAAGATGAATAAGATAAAAACTTTTTTTTCTGATGTCAAAATTGAAATGTCGAAAGTTTCATGGCCAAATTGGAGTGAATTGAAAGGTTCTACATTTGTGGTCGTCTCTTTTTCAATAATTGTCAGTTTGTTCTTGTTTTTTATTGATAGAATACTTTCTAGCATTTTACAGATAATATTATAGGTTATTATGAATTGGTATACATTAAGAGTCATCTCAGGAAAAGAAGAAAAGATTAAAGAGAATATTTTGTTTGAATTGGATTTTCAAAAATTGTCATCTGAGGTTAAGGATATTATGGTGCCATCTGAAAATATTGTTGAGATGAAGGAAGGAAAGAAGAGGGTTAAAAGAAAAGTATTTTTTCCTGGATATCTTTTGATAAATATGGGTGAATCTAAAGAAGCTAAGTATTTGATTGAAAATATTGATGGCGTTATCAACTTTGTTGGCGCTAATGGCGATCCTCAGGCGTTAAAGGAAGATGAAATTACACGTATTATAGGAGAAGTTGAAGGACGTGAAGGCAGGGAAGTGGTGATTGCCCCTTACATAGTAGGGGATTCTGTAAAAGTTATCGATGGCCCATTTGCTGACTTCTCTGGATTCGTTAACGAAGTGAACAATGAAAAGCAAAAAGTTAAAGTTTCAGTCAGTATTTTTGGTCGACCAACGCCAATTGAGCTCAATTTTTTACAAGTAGAAATAGAAAAATAGATTAAAAAATGGCAAAGAAAATTTCATCATATATTAAACTTCAGATTCCAGCAGGACAAGCAAACCCTGCACCGCCTGTTGGACCAGCTTTAGGTCAGCATGGAGTAAATATAATGGAATTTTGTAAAGCGTTTAATGAAGCTACAAAAGAACAATCGGGGTTGATAATTCCAGTAGTAATAACAGTATTTACTGATCGAAGTTTTACCTTTATAACAAAGACTCCGCCCGCTGCTATTTTATTGAAAAAGAAAGCTGGTATCCCAAAAGGCTCTGGAGAACCTAATCGTGAAAAAGTCGGAAAAGTTACAGAAAATGACCTTAGAGAAATAGCTGAGGTAAAGAAAAATGATTTAAATGCTAATACGATAGAAATGGCGGTAGAAATGATTCGTGGAACCGCAAAGAGTATGGGATTAGAAGTAAAAGGTTAAAATGGTTTTATCTAAACAGAGAAAAGAAATTAATTCTAAGATCGACCCGATTAAAGAATATTCGCTCAATGATGCAGTCAAAATGTTAAAAGATTTTAAATATGTGAAATTTGACGAAACAATTGAGTTAGCAATTAATTTAGGTGTGGATCCTAGGCATGCCGATCAAAATATTAGAGTTACAACTACATTGCCTCATGGAACCGGGAAAGAAATAAAGGTTCTTGTCTTTGCTCAGGGACCAAAAGAAAAAGAAGCAAAAGATGCTGGTGCAGACTTCGTTGGAAAAGAATTTCTTGACAAACTTAAAAGCGGGTGGGATGATATTGATACTATTGTTGCAACACCTGACATGATGCAAGAGTTGGGGAAATTAGGTAAGGTTTTGGGCCCCAAAGGTCTGATGCCAAATCCTAAAAGTGGAACCGTTACAATGGATATTAAAAAAGCGGTAAAAGAACTTAAGGCGGGTAAAATAGAGCTTCGAGTAGAAAAGAATGGTATTATTCATACTAGATGTGGAAAAAGTTCTTTTGATGACAATGCATTGGTAGAAAATATCCGAACTATTTATGACGCTCTTTTAAAAGCAAGACCATCTTCAGTAAAAGGAACTTATTTGAAAAAGATATCTGTTTCCTCAACAATGGGTCCGGGTATAAAAATAGATCAGGGAAGCATCAATTAATTATGCCCAATGCTAAAAATATCAAATATGTTGAGGATCTTAGCGAAAAATTAGGTCGCGCCAAAGGTGTGTATCTAACTGATTACCTTGGTCTTAACGTTGAAGATATAACAGATCTTAGAAGAGAATTCTATGCAAATGATGTGGAATATATGGTCGCAAAAAATACGCTGTTTAAACTTGCTGCAAAAAATAGTGATTTGAGCGGTTTAGATGATTATCTAAATGGTTCAACAGCTGTTGCACTTTCTTACGAAGATCCCATTAGCCCAGCTCGAGTGCTGAAAAAATTTACGAATGATCATGATTTACCTAAAGTAAAAGGAATTGTAATTGATGGAAACATCATTGATGGTAGTGAGTTTGCTCATATAGCAAATTTACCATCTAAAGATGAGTCTCTAGCTAAATTTGTAGCATTATTGCAATCTCCTCTGATGAAACTTATTTGGGCATTGAAATCGCCAATGTCTGATATGACAAATATGTTAAATAATCTAAAAGATGAACAATCTAAAAAAGAGTAATTAAGGAGCAAGAAGAATGGCCGATACAAAAAGAGCCGATGTGCTAAAATACCTTGAAAATGCCAATATGATGGAAATTTCTGAATTAATAGGAGAGATTGAAGAAAAATTTGGCGTAACAGCCGCAGCCCCTGTTGCTGCTGTTGCTTCAGCCCCAACTGCTGATGGCGGTGGAGCTTCAGATGAAAAAGATGAGTTTGATGTTATACTAACATCATCAGGGCAATCTAAAATAAATGTAATTAAAGTAGTGCGTACAATCACTGGGTTAGGCTTAAAAGAAGCAAAAGAATTAGTTGATAGTGCTCCAAAAGCAGTTAAAGAAGGTGCTAGTAAAACAGAAGCAGATGAACTTAAGACTCAGCTTGAAGAAGCTGGGGCTTCAGTAGAATTAAAATAGTTTTATTTTACACACACTATTTTTTAAACAAATTATTTTAACCACCCTATTAATATTATTGGAGGTTTACGTTGGCTGCTGCAAATAGTACTTATTATAACCGAGAATCTTTTGAAAAAATTAAATCTGAAATAGAATTTCCGGACCTTTTAGACGTTCAAATCGAAGCTTTTCAGGCATTTATTCAAGAAAATGTTCCTGAAGATGAACGGATAGATCTTGGTCTTCAGGAAGTGTTTAATAATGTTTTTCCATTAGAGGACCCTCATAGAAATTACGTTTTTGAATATAAAAGTTATTTTTTAGGTTTGGCAAAATATACTCCAGAGGAATGTATGGATCGCGGTTTAACGTACTCTGTTCCTTTGAAGGTTCGTTTGGTATTGCATATAACTAATGAAGATGATAGAAGTAAGTATGATCAATCAATTGAGCAAGAAGTCTATTTTGGAAACATACCCATGATGACCAAAAAGGGTACTTTTGTAATAAATGGGGCTGAGCGAGTAATAGTATCGCAGTTACAGAGGTCGCCTGGTGTATTTTTTGATCAGTCAATTCACCCTAATGGGACTAAGCTTTATCAAGGGAGGATAATCCCTTTTAGAGGATCTTGGGTAGATTTTACTACAGATATCAATGATTGTATTTTTTGCATAATAGATCGTAGAAGGAAATTTCCCGTTACAATGTTGTTAAGGACATTAGGTTATTCAACTAATGCAGATATCTTTAAAGCTTTTAACTGCACTCAAGAATTAAAAATAAATTCAAAAGAAGTTAATAATGCAATTGGTTCCACGATTGTTGAAGATATAATTGATCATGAGACAGGTGAAATATTCATAGAGGGCGGTGCTGAGTTAGATCAAAAAAGCATTGATGAATTAAAAGAAGCAAAGATCAAATCTATTGAAATTGTTAATCAAAATAAAGATTTTCATTCGATGATGCTTCTAAATACTATGACTAAGGATCCAAGCAACAATACTGAAGAAGCATTAAATATTGTTTATCAGTTGCTACGTTCAGGTGAGCCGCCAAATTTAGAAACTGCACAAAAATTCATAGAGAGAATATTTTTTAATCCAAAGAAATATGACTTAGGTGAAGTTGGTAGATATCGATTAAACCAGCAGTTCAACTTGAATGTGCCAGTTGATGAAACAGTTCTTACGATGGATGATATTATTCAAGTCATAAACTTTCTTATAGATATGAGAAAAGGAGAAAGAGGATCCGACGATATTGATCACCTTGGAAACCGGCGTGTAAAATCAATAGGCGAACAGTTAACTAATCAATTTTCAGTTGCTTTGAGCCGAATGTTAAGAACTATTTATGAAAGAATGAATCTCCGCGAACAAGAGTCAATTACACCTCAAGATTTAATTAACTCCAGAGTTGTAACAACAGTTATTAATACTTTTTTTGGTACAAGCCAATTATCGCAATTTGGAGATCAAACTAATCCATTGGCTGAAATAACTCATAAAAGACGGATATCTGCTCTTGGCCCAGGAGGGCTGACTCGTGAACGAGCAGGATTTGAAGTTAGAGACGTTCACTATACGCATTATGGACGTTTATGCCCTATTGAAACTCCAGAAGGTCCAAATATTGGCTTGATTTCTTCTTTAGCGCTTTTAGCAAAAGTTAATTCGCATGGTTTTATTGAGGCTCCTTATCGGAAAGTTAATGTTGACGGCAAGTCAGCATATGCAACACATGATATCAAATATTTATCTGCTGATGATGAAGACAGGGTTATGATTGCGCAATCCGATGAAAAGCTTGGTCAGAATGATCAGCTAACAAATAGTAGTATTCGTGCTAGGATAAAAGGAGATTTCCCTATTGTCTCGCCAGAAAAAGTTGAATTTATGGATGTAGCGCCAAATCAAATTTTATCTGTAGCAGCTTCATTGATCCCTTTTCTTGAGCATGATGATGCTAACCGAGCTCTTATGGGTTCTAACATGCAACGTCAAAGCGTTCCATTGATGAATCCAGATTCACCAATTGTTGGCACTGGTCTTGAAAGTAAAGTGGCAGTTGACTCTCGCTCAGCTGTTGTTTCACCTGTTAATGGTCGTGTTCATTATGTTGATGCTCAAAAAGTGGTAATTAAAACGACTGATGTACCTGAGAGCCTTGCATTGATTGAAGGTGAAAATTTAGTAACTATTGAATTAAGAAAATTTAAGCGTACAAATCAGAACACTAGTCAAAATCAAAAACCCATTGTATCCGAAGGGGATAAAGTAGTTGCCGGTCAAGCTATTGCAGATGGAACGTCAACATCTAAGGGTGAATTGGCTCTAGGAAAAAATGTTACTGTGGCTTTTATGCCTTGGCGTGGATATAATTTTGAGGATGCTATTGTAATTAGTGAAAGATTAGTAAAAGAAGACCTTTTCAGTAGTGTACATGTAAATGAAATCGAATTAGAAGTTCGTGATACTAAACGTGGCGAAGAAGAACTAACTCCTGAAATACCTAATGTTGGTGAAGATGCAACGAGGGAATTAGATGAACGAGGGATTATTAGAGTCGGTGCTAAGGTTAAAGATGGGGATATTCTGATCGGTAAAGTAACTCCAAAAGGTGAAACTGATCCAACTCCTGAAGAAAAGCTTCTCAGGGCTATTTTTGGTGAAAAAGCAGGCGAAGTCAAAGATGCTTCGAAGAGGGCTGACCCTGGAATAAATGGTGTGGTAATTAACACAAAGTTATTTGAGAAACGAAGTAAATCTGCTAGGACCGAAGAAAGAAAAAATATTCTTGTACTTCAAAAGGATTCAGCTGAAAGGAAAAAAGATTTAAAAATCTCTCGAGATGAGAAACTTTTGAATTCATTAAAAAATCAAGTATCTAATGGCATTAGAGATGTATCGAGCGGTCGTACTCTAATCAAAAAAGGTACCAAGCTAACTCAGAAACGTCTTAAAAGCTATAATCTTGAAAGATTCTCTCAAGATGGAGCTTGGGTTGAGGATAACAGTGCTTGGAAAAATCTCAAAGCAGTTTGGCGTTCTTTTTGGAAAGAATGGAGAATCATTGAAGATACGCTAGAGCGAGAAGTCTTTAAGCTTCGTATAGGCGATGAATTACAGCCTGGGATATTAAAGCTTGCTAAAGTAGATATTGCTAATAAAAGAAAAATCCAAGTTGGTGATAAAATGGCTGGCAGACATGGAAATAAAGGTGTTATAGCAACAGTTGTACCTGAAGAAGACATGCCTTTTTTAGAAAATGGAACTCCTGTCGATGTAGTATTAAATCCATTAGGTGTGCCATCAAGAATGAACTTAGGTCAGCTTTATGAAACCATGCTAGGATGGGCCGGTCAAGTATTGGGTGTTAAATATGCGACTCCAGTTTTCAATGGTGCAACTCCTGATGAAGTTATTGGTGAAATGAAAAAAGCCGATATTCCATTGTCTGGTAAAGCTCAGTTAGTTGATGGACGCACAGGAGAAAAGCTTGAAAATCCAGTTACAGTTGGCAATATATATATGATGAAATTAAGTCATATGGTAGATGATAAGATGCATGCCCGCTCCACTGGCCCATATTCACTTGTTACTCAACAGCCTTTAGGTGGCAAAGCACAATTTGGAGGGCAACGGTTTGGAGAGATGGAATGTTGGGCGCTAGAAGCATATGGAGCTGCACATACTTTGCAGGAAATATTAACTGTTAAATCAGACGATGTAGATGGTCGTTCTAAAGTTTATAACGCCATAGTAAAAGGAGAGGCTTTACCTCAATTCGGAGTGCCGGAGTCTTTTAATGTATTAATTAAAGAGCTTCAAGGGCTCAGCTTAGACATAGAATTAGATTAAGGGAGAATTATTTTGACCTTCATTCAAACAAATAAAGTAGATACAAGTAAGGGCTTCTCAAGGATTCAGATTGGATTAGCCTCACCAGAAAGCATTTTGCAAAAATCTTATGGTGAAATATTGAAACCAGAAACAATCAATTATAGATCATATAAACCTGAGAAAGATGGGTTGTTTTGCGAAAAAATCTTTGGTCCAGTTAAGGATTACGAATGTCATTGTGGCAAATACAAAGGGATTAGATATCGTGGAATCATCTGTGACCGATGTGGAGTTGAAGTAACTAGGAAGAAAGTTCGCCGTGATCGAATGGGCCATATTACGCTTGCTGTGCCAGTTGTTCATATTTGGTATCTTCGGTCAATTCCATCAAAATTAAGTTATTTAACTGGGATTTCGACAAAAAATCTCGAAAGAATTGTTTATTACGAGCAATTTTTAATTATTGATCCTGGTAAAAGTGGTAGAGATCAATTCGAAATAATTGATGAAGTTGAATTTATTGATCTTGAAAAAACATATGGTTTCGATGCTGTATCTGAAGAAGATAGAGATAATGAAGATTTCTTTTATGCTGCAATGGGTGGCGAAGCACTTAGAGAAATGTTATCTAGAATGAACCTAGTAGAATTACGTCGTGAATTAGAAGATGTATTAAAAAACTCTAAATCTAAACAAAAGCGCGGAGATGCATTAAAAAGATTAAAAGTGGCAAAATCTTTTTTGTTTGACATCTCTTCCAACTTAAGAAAAATGAATAAGCCGGAATGGATGGTCGTTTCTATCTTGCCGGTGATTCCTCCGGAGCTAAGACCTCTAGTCCCTCTTGATGGAGGACGATTTGCAGCAAGCGATCTAAATGACCTCTATCGTCGTATTATTATTCGAAATAATAGATTAAAGCAATTAATGGAGATCAAGGCTCCAGATGTTATTCTTCGTAATGAAAAGCGTATGTTGCAAGAGTCCGTTGATGCATTATTTGATAATAGTCGGCGAAAGACTGCAATAAGAAGTGGTACTCGTCGACCATTAAAATCAATTTCAGATATGATCCGAGGAAAAACGGGCAGATTCCGCCAGAACTTACTTGGCAAACGTGTAGATTATTCAGGCAGATCGGTTATTGTTGTAGGCCCAGAGCTGCAATTACATGAATGTGGACTCCCTAAAAATATGGCATTAGAATTATTTAAACCTCACATGATAAGTGAATTAATGAGTCGAGGATATTCTCAAACACCAAGGGGGGCAAAACTTCTTATTGAAGATAAAGACCCCATTGTTTATAAAGTGTTAGAATATGTTGTTAAAGACCATCCAGTTTTATTAAATCGCGCTCCAACTCTTCATCGTTTAGGCATTCAAGCTTTCCAACCAGTCTTAGTTGATGGGAAGGCATTAAGAATCCATCCACTTGTTTGTTCAGCATTTAATGCTGATTTTGATGGAGATCAGATGGCTGTTCATGTTCCTTTATCAGTAGCTGCTCAAATGGAGGCAAGGGTTTTAATGTTATCTAGCCATAATATCTTACACCCTGCTAATGGGAAGCCGTTGGCACTACCGTCTCAAGATATGGTTCTAGGTACTTACTATTTAACTCGTAAAAAAGAAGGTGTTAAAGGGGAAGGAAAAAGTTTTGGTTCATTTAATGAAGTTCTGCTTGCATACGAGAATAAAGTAGCAGATTTAAATGCGATAATAAATGTCAGGCATGATGACAAATGGTACAGAGATACAACAGTAGGGCGCGTAATTGTTAATTCTATTTTGCCCGATGAGATGGAATTCGTAGATGACATGATAGATAAGAAACGGTTAAGTAAATTAGTTAATGATACCTACTTAGTTGCTGGTAATCAAAAAACTGTACTCTTTCTTGATAAATTAAAAAATCTAGGCTTTGATACAGCAACTCGGTCTGGTGTGTCGATTGCAATAAGTGATATTTTGATTCCTAAACATAAGGATGCTATAATTTCGAAAGCTCAAAAGGAAGTTGATGATATACAAAATAAGTTCAAACGACATGTTTTAACAGATGGAGAAAGGTATAATAAAGTAATCGATGTCTGGACACATGCTACAAATGATGTAGCAGCTTCAATGATGGATGAGTTGAAATCAAACGATCAAGGGTTCAACCCGGTTTATATGATGGCAGATTCTGGTGCGCGAGGTTCTCAGGACCAAATTAAACAATTAGCTGGTATGCGTGGATTAATGGCAAAACCCAAGAAATCCATGACGGGAGGAAAAGGCGAAATTATTGAATCTCCTATTACATCAAATTTCAAGGAAGGCTTATCTGTCCAAGAATATTTTATATCTACTCATGGAGCAAGAAAAGGGTTGGCTGATACTGCTTTAAAAACTGCTGATGCAGGTTATCTAACTCGACGTTTGGTTGACGTAGCTCAAGATGTAGTTATTAATGAAATAGATTGTGGAACTATTAATGGGATTCTTGCAGATGATCTAAAGGAAGGCGAGGATATCATCGAGCCACTTTCAGAAAGGATTCTAGGACGGACTCTACTTGAAAGTTTTATTGAAGATGGAAAAGTTATTATTAAAGCTGGAACAATGATTCGCGATGAAGAGGCATCAATTGTATCTGATAGTAATATAGAATCTTTAAGAATTCGTTCTGTCCTTACCTGCGAATCTCTTAGAGGCGTTTGCGCAAAATGTTATGGCTGGAACCCTTCAAATCATAAGCTAGTAGACTTGGGTACTTCAGTTGGCATCCAAGCTGCTCAAAGTATTGGTGAACCTGGTACTCAACTTACACTAAGGACGTTTCATATTGGTGGTACTGCTACGAGAATTATTGAACAATCAGAAATGATAACTCAAAGAGCTGGCACTGTAAAATATTCGGAAAATCTTGAAGTGGCAGAAGCAAAAGATGAAAATGGAGTTTTAGTCACACGTTGTATGGTTAGACATGCAAAAATAACAATTGTCTCAAAAGAAAAAGGCTCAAATTCTGATTTTAATGTACCATATGGTGCAAACTTGAATATTAATGATGGTGATAAGGTTAAATCTGGCTCAACATTATTTCAATGGGATCCCTATACAGATGTAATTCTCGCAAGACAATCTGGGATTGTAGAACTAAAAGACTTTATTGAGAATGAAACCTATCAGGTCGAGGCTGTTGAAGGTGGTAAAAAGCAAATGGTGATAGTGGAATCAAAAGATAGGAACCTAAGTCCTCATGTAGAAATAGTAAGTAAAGATGGATCTATACTTGCTGGTGGTACTATTCTACCTGTAACTGCTAATCTGGTTGTTCGTAAAGGGGATATGGTCAAAAGAGGCCAAACTTTAGTTAAAATTCCCCGTGCTTATGGTAAAACACGTGATATTACAGGAGGTTTACCGAGAGTTACGGAATTATTTGAAGCACGCAAACCATCCGCACCTGCTGTAGTAACTGAGATTGACGGCATTGTTAAATTTGGAGAGACTAAGCGCGGTATACGTAAGATACAAGTAGAGGGCGTTGATGGAGCTATAAAAACATATTCCATTCCCTATGGAAAACATGTTGTTGTACATGAAGGCGATAAAATCACAGCAGGAACTTCGCTTTGTGAAGGAAGCATTTCACCTGTTGATATCTTAACAATATTAGGGCCCAATAAGGTTCGTGAATATCTTGTAAACCAGATACAAGAAGTATATCGCTTACAAGGGGTTAAGATAGATGACAAGCATATTGAAGTCATTGTGCGTCAGATGATGCAAAAAGTAAGTATCGATGATGTTGGTGATTCTCACTTCTTGCCTAAGGATAGAATTAATAGAGCTGAATTTTTTGAAACAAATTTAAAACTTCAATCTATGGTTTATGTTACAGATAATGGAGACTCTGAATTAGAGCAAGAAACGCTTGTTGATAAAAAAACTTACCTAGAAATGAATAAAGATTTAAAAGAAGAAGGAAAAGCTCTGGCTAAGTCCCGCAAAACAAAACCTGCAACCTTCAAGCCGTTATTAATGGGTATAACTCAGGCTTCATTAAATGTAGAAAGTTTCATTTCAGCTGCATCATTTCAGGAGACTACTAGAGTATTAACTGACGCAGCAACGTCCGGAAAAATAGATATGCTACGCGGCTTAAAAGAGAATGTTGCTGTAGGTAGATTAATTCCTGCTGGTTCAGGCTCTCCTCACCTAAAAAATATCCTTGTTTCAGATCCAGATTCAAATACGGATGATTCTCAAAAAAAAATTGAGAAAAATGATAATGTTGAAAAGGTATTTTAAGGAATGATAATATCTAAAAAGATAATTGAAAGAATGTTTAAATCAGTGGTATTTTCGCAGGCTATAATGGAAATGAAATGCCGACGATAAACCAATTAATTAGACATGGAAGAAAGCGGATGGGCAAAAAAAATGCTACGCCCGCACTAAAAGGCAATCCGCAGAAAAGAGGCGTCTGCACTCGTGTATATACGACAACTCCAAAGAAACCTAATTCTGCACTTCGTAAAGTTGCGAGGGTTAGATTGACAAATAATATTGAAGTTAATGCATATATTCCTGGAGAAGGTCACAACTTACAGGAGCATTCAATTGTTTTGATTGAAGGTGGTCGAGTTAAGGATTTACCGGGAGTTCGGTATCATATTGTTAGAGGGACTTTAGATACAGCTGGCGTTTCTGACCGTACAACTAGCCGATCAAGATACGGTGCTAAAAAACCAAAAGCATAAGAGATGAGAAGAAGAAGACCAGAGAAACGAAGAATTTTACCTGATCCAATATATGGTGATTTAGAAATTGCAAAATTTATGAATTACTTAATGATGGGAGGGAAAAAAGGTGCCTCTGAACAGATTTTCTATGGCGCTATGAGTTCTATTCAGTCTCGGATAAAAAAAGAAGGTGTTGAAATTTTTAAACTTGCAATCAAAAATACATCACCAATGTTGGAAGTAAAAACCCGAAGAATTGGTGGAGCTAACTATCAAGTTCCAATTGAAGTTAGTAGGAATCGGCAATTTTTTCTTGCATCTAAATGGATAATTAATTCATCTAGAAGTCATAGTGGAAAATCTATGTCTGAACGACTAGCATCTGAATTAATATCAGCTGCGAATGGCGAGGGTGGAGCAGTTAAGAAAAAAGAAGATACACATCGGATGGCAGAAGCGAATCGAGCCTTTGCCCACTTCAGATAGTAACTGATTATGAAAAAAATATCCTTAGATAGTGTTCGCAATATTGGAATTATGGCTCATATTGATGCTGGCAAGACTACTTTAACAGAAAGAATTCTTTTTTACACTGGCAGGACTCACAAAATTGGTGAAGTCCATGATGGTGGAGCCACGATGGATTGGATGGAACAGGAGAAAGAACGTGGAATTACAATTACATCAGCCGCAACAACAGCCATATGGAATGACCATCGAATAAATATCATTGATACTCCAGGGCATGTTGATTTTACAGTCGAAGTGGAAAGGTCACTTAGAGTCCTTGACGGGTCATGCGCTGTATTCTGTGCTGTTGGTGGAGTTGAACCGCAAAGTGAAACGGTTTGGCGGCAAGCTGATAAATATAATGTACCTAGAATAGCTTTTGTAAATAAAATGGACAGAACGGGAGCAGATTTTTTTCACGTTCTTGAAATGATTAAAGATCGTCTAGGGGCGAACCCACTACCTATAGTGCTTCCGATAGGTTCTGGTGATATTTTTACCGGTATTATTGATCTTATTTCTATGAAAGCAATTTTATATAATGAATCATCGCTAGGAGCACATTTTGAAGTTGGTGATATCCCTTCTGATATGAAAGAAGAAGCTGAAAAATGGAGACACCATCTAATAGAAGAAACTGCAAGTTATGATGAACATTTATTAGAGAAATATGTAGCTGAAGAAAATATAACTGAAGAAGAATTAAAAGTAGCAATTCGCAAAGGCTGTCTTGATAATACATTTGTGCCCACTTTATGTGGGTCAGCCTTTAAAAATAAAGGTGTGCAGCGCTTATTAGATGCGGTAAATGATTTTTTACCGTCACCTTTAGATATAGGATCTGTATCAGGCTTTGATCCAAATGATTCGGATATTCAAATAACGAGAAATCCTAATGAAGAAGATCCATTTAGTGCCTTAGCGTTTAAGGTTATGACAGATCCTTATGTAGGTAAGCTTACATTTATGAGAGTTTACTCAGGTAAGCTAGAATCAGGTTCATATGTATCAAACCCAAATACAGGTAAACGCGAGAGAATTAGTAGAATTTTATTAATGCACGCAAATAAAAGGGAAGAGGTAGGCCAAGTTGATGCAGGGGAAATCGTAGCTGCGGTCGGTTTAAAAAATACTCAGACAGGCCATACCTTATGCGAAGAGAAGAAAGAAATTTTGTTAGAATCAATGGAATTTCCAGAGCCAGTTGTTGAGGTGTCTGTGGAGCCAGCCACTAAAGCTGACCAAGATGCATTGTCAAAAGGTCTGGCAAAGTTATCAGAGGAAGACCCCACTTTTAAAGTATCAATTAACCCTGATACTGGTCAGACAATTATCGCTGGTATGGGAGAACTCCATTTGGAAGTTTTGGTTGATAGGTTATTAAGAGAATTTCAAGTAAAAGCAAATGTGGGTACACCTCAAGTTGCTTATACAGAAGCTATCACTAAACGGGTAGAAAAAGTTGATATAAAATTTGTTAGACAGTCCGGTGGTAGAGGGCAATATGGGCATGTTGTAATCAATGTCGAACCTAATGAAGCTGGTAAAGGTTATCACTTTGATAATAAAATTGTCGGTGGTGTTATTCCGCGAGAATATATTCAACCAGTTAGTGATGGAATTCAAGATGCTTTAAAAAATGGCGTTTTGGCAGGTTATCCAATTGAAGATGTTCGAGTGGAATTAGTTTTTGGCTCTCATCACGAAGTAGATTCTTCTGAGATGGCATTTAAAATTGCTGGATCCATGGCAATCCAGGAGGCTTGCAAAAAAGCTGGGCCAGTTTTGATGGAGCCTATGATGAGTGTTGAAGTTGTTGTTCCCGAAGAATATCTTGGTGATGTAATGGGCGATATAAATTCACGCAGGGGAAATATTGGAAATATGGGGAAACGTAAAGATGCTCATACTCTTGATGCTATTGTTCCACTATCAAAAATGTTTGGATACGCAACAGACTTGAGATCTATAACTCAAGGACGCGCAGTATTTCATATGGAGTTTTCGAAGTTTAAAGAAGTACCGGTTTCAGTAAAAGATGAAATCATTGAAAAAGTTCATGGAAAGGCCTCTTAACAAAAGAGAGTAATATCGTGGCAAAACAAACAATTCGCATAAGCCTAAGAGCATACGATCATTCATTGATCGATAAATCAACTGAGAAGATTGCTAAAACTGCAAAATCAACTGGTGCAATTATTTCAGGACCTATTCCCTTGCCCACTAAACGTACGGTATATACTGTTCTTCGTTCTCCTTTTGTGAATAAAAAATCTCGAGAACAGTTTCAAACAAAAATTCATAAACGGTTAATTGATATTTTAAACTCAACACCAAAAACTGTAGAAGCATTAATGAAGCTTGACTTACCTGCTGGTGTTGATATAGAAATTAAAGTATAAAAATGCGTGGTCTAATTGGTAAGAAAATTGGGATGACCCAAATTTACAATCATTTAGGAGGATTAATTCCTGTGACTGTTGTAGAAGCAGGACCTTGTGTAGTAACTCAAGTGAAGACAAAGTCCAACGATGGTTATGAAGCAATTCAAGTTGGTTTCGGTCAAATGAAAGAAAAGCATTCGAATAAAGCATTGAATGGTCATTTTACTAAAGCCGGTACAGATATAAAAAAATATTTGGCTGAATTTGTTCCAGTGCCAGACTATGAATATAAGGCTGGACAAGAATTTGGAGTTTCTTTGTTTAGAGAAGGTGAATATGTTGATGTAGTTGGTACAACAAAAGGTAAAGGTTTTTCTGGGGTTATGAAACGTCATGGGTTTGCTGGTGGACCAAAAACTCATGGTCAAAGAGAGCACCCCAGATCAGCGGGTTCTATAGGACAGGCATCCGACCCATCACGTGTGTTTAAAGGAATGAAAATGGCTGGACAATACGGTAATAAACGTATGACGACTAGGAACCTTGAGGTCATTCACGTAGATAAAGAAAATAATCAAATTTTGCTTAAAGGAGCTATCCCTGGAGCAAATAACGGAATAGTTTATATAACCAAGTAAAATGAAATTTAATATTACAAAAGAAGATGGATCTAAGGGATCATCGATAAATGTTGATGATTCAGTATTTGGTATCGAGCCAAATAATAGCGTTGTTCATCAGGCAGTCGTAGCTGAATTAGCCAATGGAAGGCAGGGGACTCATTCGACAAAGAATCGATCAGCAGTAAGAGGTGGTGGCAGGAAACCTTTTAAGCAAAAAGGTCGAGGTGTTGCGCGTGCAGGTTCGACTCGATCTCCTATTTGGAAAGGCGGAGGTACTGTATTTGGTCCTGAGCCTCATGAATATGATAAAAAAATCTCTAAAAAAATGCGAAAAATAGCACGACGATCTGTTTTATCTAGTAAAGCAAACAATGGTGAAATTATTGTTTTAGAGAATATTACAGTCAAAACACCAAAAACAAATGATTTTGCAAAGTTTCTAGATAAACTCAATCTGCTAGGTAAAAAAATCACAATTTTAGTAGCTGCTTATAGTGATGATTTATTCTTAGCAGCAAGAAATATTCCAAATATTTATCTAGTTGAAGCTACATCGGCTAGTACGTATGATTTATTGGATTGTGAGTCTTTATTATTTGATAAAGCTGGGTTGTCATTAATAAATAAACAGTTAAAACTAAATTAATAATGTCTTATCAAAAAATTATATTACGTCCATTATTTACTGAAAAGATGAGCCGTTTAGAAGAGACAGAAAATAAATATGCATTTCAAGTTTTGAAGACTGCAAATAAAATTGAAATAGAAAAAGCTATTGAAAATAAATTTGATGTTAAAGTAAAAAAAATTGCAACTATGAATTTTGCAGGTAAAGAAAAGAATATGACTGTTCGTAGTGGCGGCAGAACAATTAGGACTCAAGGTAAAAGATCTAGTTGGAAAAAGGCAGTTGTAACATTAATGGACGGCAATGAAATTGATTTGCTAAAAGGTGAGGTTTCAAACTGATGGGGATAAGAAGTCTAAAACCAACTACCCCTGCTAATCGTTTTGCAACTAGATCTGATTTTTCTGAAATTACGAGAGATTATCCTGAAAAAAGTCTAACTAAAGCTCTCCGAAAGACAGGCGGACGCAATAATAATGGTCGTATTACAGTAAGACATAGGGGCGGGGGTCATCGTCGTCGATATCGCATCATTGATTTTAAACGTGATAAATTTGATGTTCCAGCAAAAGTTGTTTCTATTGAGTATGATCCTAACCGATCTGCCAATATAGCTCTTCTTCATTATCTTGATGGTGAGAAACGTTATATCCTATCACCATATGGTTTAAAAGTTGATGATGAAATATTGAGTGGACAGAATGCACCGTTAAAAATTGGGAATGCTTTACCTATAAGCAAAGTTGCAACAGGTATGTTTGTTCATAATATTGAACTTGAACCTGGTCGAGGAGGTCAAATGGTACGTAGCGCTGGTGTTGCGGCTCAAGTGATGGCGCACGATAGTGGATTTGCAACTGTTAAATTGCCTTCAGGAGAAATTAGGCAGATTCGCCAAAATTGCTTCGTTACTATTGGAGAGGTTGGAAATAAATCTCATGAAAAGGTCGTATCTGGTAAAGCTGGAAGAAGTAGGTGGCTGGGTATACGCCCAACTGTTCGTGGAGTTGTAATGAACCCTGTTGATCACCCACATGGTGGTGGAGAAGGAAAAACTTCAGGAGGACGGCATCCAGTTTCTCCCTGGGGTATGCCAACCAAAGGTTATAAAACTCGTAAGAAAAATAAAAAATCTAACGCCTATATTTTAAAAAGGAGAAAATAGGATGGCCCGATCATTAAAAAAAGGACCATACGTAGACCCTAAGCTTCAAAAGAAGGTTGAGAAAATAAATGATGGTGGTAAAAAACAGGTCATTAAAACATGGTCAAGAAGGTCAATGATCACTCCAGACTTTGTAGGGCATACATTTGCTGTTCATAACGGTAATAAGTTTATACCAGTATTTGTCTATGAAAATATGGTTGGTCATAAGTTTGGTGAGTTTGCTCCTACTAGGACCTTTAGATTGCATTCTGGAGATAGAAAAAATTAGTTATTATGGAAGCAAGGGCAATAACAAGACATATCAGACAATCTCCGCGTAAAATTCGGATTGTGCTAGATGAAATAAGAGGAGCTAAATTTGAAGTAGCGCTAAACTATTTACATTTTTCAAAGGCAAAAGCGGCACTGCAGATTGAAAAGACTCTAAGATCAGCATACCACAATTTAATTGTCCAGGCAAAAGAAGGAAATGTTAGTAGTGACGACCTTTTTGTGAAGGAATGCTTTGCAAATGGTGGTCCTCATGTTAAGCGCTTTCGAGCTGCATCGATGGGTCGAATTTCAAGATTAAATAAACCAACAGCACATTTAACAATTATTGTGTCTGATAAAAAGAATTAAGGAGGCCCATTTGGGACAAAAAACTCATCCAGTTGGTTTTAGATTACAAGTTAATAAAAATTGGCGCTCTACATGGTTTGCAGATAAAAGTTTTACAATTGGGCTTGAAGAAGATTTGAGGGTCCGTAGATATTTAAAAGCTCGTCTTCCAAATGCAGGAATATCGCGCGTTGAGATCAGTCGCTCATCAAAAACTGTAACTGTCACCATATTTACAGCTCGCCCTGGGATAGTTATTGGTAAAGGTGGAGAAGAGGTAAATAGGTTGAAAGATGAGATAAAACAGTTAACTGATAAGAATGTACAGGTTAATATTTCTGAAGTAAAAAGACCTGAGTTGGATGCTGCCTTAGTAGGATCTAATATTGCTCATCAATTAATGAAAAAAGTTTCTTACCGTCGTGTTGTTAATAAAGCTATCCAGTCGACGATGCGTATGGGAGCCGAAGGAATAAGAATTAACGTTGCGGGTCGTCTTGGAGGTGTGGAAATCGCACGTAGTGAAAAATTTTCTCAAGGTCGTGTACCCTTGCATACTTTACGTGCAGATATAGATTATGTTCTAACTGAAGCACAAACTCAGTATGGTATAATAGGAATTAAAGTATGGATATGTAATGGAGAGTCATCTAGAAAATAAGTAATGCTTGAACCAAAAAAAACAAAGTTTAGAAGACATCATAGAGGAAATACGAGAGGGACGGCTAAAGGAGGAGAGTATGTTGCCTTTGGATCGTATGGTTTGAAAGCAATGGAGCCGGGATGGATAACAAGTCGTCAAATCGAAGCATGCCGTATATCAATTACTCGCGTTGTTCGTAAGGTTGGTAAAATGTGGATTCGTATTTTTCCTGATAAGCCTATTACTAAAAAACCTGCAGAGACTAGAATGGGTAAGGGTAAAGGAACTCCTGAATATTGGGTGGCAGTTGTAAAGCCAGGGCGCATTTTATTTGAAGTAGAGGGAGTTGATAGAGCAGGCGCAGAAGAAGCCTTCCATAATGCTTCTCATAAGTTACCTATTAAAACTAAAGTAGTGAATCGTAGAGAAGTATAATGAAGAAAAGAGACTTAAATAATTTAGATTTTTTGGATTTATCTACTATGATTACAGATAATGAAGAAGCATTGCAAAACTTGAAATTTCAAAAAGCAATGCAGCAACTTGAAGATCCTTTGCAAATAAAATCATTAAAAAAAGACATTGCTCAATTAAAAACAATAATGAAAGAATTTGATTTAGGTTTGCGTGGCAATAAGGATAAAAAATAATTTATGGATTTAAGAAAGAAACAAACAATGACGGGGGAAGTATTAAGTGATAAAATGGAAAAAACAGTTGTTGTCCAGATTACCAGAAAAATTCCTCATCCCATTTATGGTAAGTATGTCAAACGCAGTAAAAAGGTTTTAGCGCACGTTAAATCAGTTCAACCAAAAATTGGAGATATAGTAAAAATAAATTCTATGCGTCCAATGAGTAAAAGAAAAAGATGGTATGTCGGTGAAATTATTAGAGAATCGATTAAAATTGGATAATTAATAATGATTCAGCAAGAAACAAGATTAAAAGTAGCTGATAATTCAGGAGCTCGTGAAGTACTCTGCTTTAAAGTTTTAGGTGGAAGTCGTAGAAGATATGCTTCTATTGGCGACCTTATAGTGGTTACGGTGAAACAAGCAATGCCTGATGGCATGGTTAAGAAGGGGCAAGTTACTAGAGCAGTAGTAGTTCGGACAAAAAAAGAAATTAGACGTTCAGATGGATCTTATATACGTTTTGATGATAATGCTGCAGTTTTACTAAATGAAGCTGGTGAACCTCGTGGGACTAGAGTCCTAGGCCCAGTTGCGCGTGAGCTGCGTGATAGTGGATATATGAAAATTGTATCAATGGCACCGGAGGTTATCTAATGCATCTTAAAACTGGGATGACTGTTAAAGTGATTAGCGGGAATCATAAAGGTAAAGAAGGTAAGCTACTCTATGTTCACCCCAAAAAAGAACGAGTTATTATTGAAGGAGTAAACTTAATAAAACGCCATACGAGACCAACGCAAGATAATCCTCAAGGTGGAATAGTAGAAAGAGAGGGCTCTATTCACATTTCAAATGTTATGTTAATTCATAGTGGAAAGCCTACTAGGATTGGTTATAAGAAGTTAGACGATGGGTCGAAGGTAAGAATAGCAATAAAGACTGGTGATGAGATTAGTTAATAATTATGGTTGATAAGAAAATAAATAAAACAGTACCATATCTTAAAAAAAGGTATTTGGAAGAAGTAGTTTCATCTATGACTGAGCGTTTTTATTATAAAAACGTTATGGAAGTACCTATGCTAACACAAATTTCATTAAATATGGGAATTGGAGACGCGAAGGATAATCCGAAAAAATTAGAAAGTGCTATCCAAGAATTAACTTTGATCACTGGCCAGAAGCCTGTAACAACACTTTCAAAAAAAGATATTTCAAATTTTAAAATTCGAAAAGGATTTCCGGTAGGTTGCAAAGTAACTCTACGTGGGAATAGAATGTATGATTTTATGGAAAGGTTAATTAGTATTGCTTTACCTCGAACACGTGATTTTCGCGGTCTATCATTTAAATCGTTTGACGGTAGAGGGAATTACTCTTTTGGTGTAAAAGAGCAAATAATTTTTACTGAAATTGATTATGATAAAATTGATAGTGTTAGAGGAATGGATGTAACGTTTTTAACAACAGCTAATTCAAATGACGAATCATATTGGTTATTAAAACTTATTGGACTTCCTCTAAAGGAAAAACCTGTAAAAGAAAAAGCTGAGGTATCTGATGGCTAGAAAAGCGCTCGTTGTTAAGTCAAAAAGAAAAGCCAAGTTTAGTACTCGCGCCTATAACCGTTGCTTTAGTTGTGGACGACCAGATGGTTATTTGAGAAAATTTGGATTGTGTCGTATTTGTTTTAGAGAAATGGCTCTTAGGGGTGAGATCCCCGGTGTCACAAAGGCAAGCTGGTAGGAGATTGATATGTCAATGACTGATCCAATCGCTGATATGATAACTCGGATTCGAAATGGAATGGCTGTAGATAAAAGATTTGTTGATATTCCATCGTCTAATCTGAAGAAGCGTATCGCATTTATTTTAAAAGAAGAAAGTTACATTAAAGATTTTATGTTTATCAAAAATGGTGTTAAGTCTCTAATTCGGGTCTTTATTAAATATGATAGAAAAGGAGAAACTGTTATATCGGGTATTGAGAGGGTAAGTAAGCCTGGACTAAGAGTTTATGTTGGTAGTGGTGAGATACCTCGTGTTTTAGATGGATTAGGTATCTCAATATTGTCAACTTCAAAAGGTGTGATTTCAAATAAAACTGCTAAACGTTTTGGTGTTGGTGGTGAAATCCTTTGCAAGGTTTGGTAGCAGTATTATGTCAAGAATAGGTCAAATGAATATAGAAATACCAGAAGCTGTTAGCATAACGCTAAGCAATGGTCGAGTAGATATTAAAGGTCCTAAAGGCAAGATCCTTGTCCCGTACCATGAAGACATGAAAGTTACTCAATCTGATGGAAATCTCTTGGTTGAGAGGCCTTCTGATTCAAGAAGTCATCGCTCTTTGCATGGCACTACCCGTCAATTAATCTCTAATGGTGTTCATGGAGTCACTGAAGGATTCACAAAAGAATTAGAAATACGAGGAGTTGGATATCAAGCTAATATGCAAGGTAAATATCTAGTCCTCCAATTAGGATATTCGCATGAAATATATTTTGAACCCCCAGAGGGAATTGAAATTAAAGCAAATAAAACGGAGCTAATTGTTAGTGGAATTAATAAACAATTAGTAGGTGAAGTTGCAGCGAAAATTCGTTCCTTTCGAAAGCCAGAGCCATATAAAGGTAAAGGGATTCGTTATAAAGATGAATATGTAAGATCGAAGCAAGGTAAAACTGTTGGTGGAGTAACTGCATAATGAAAAATATATCATTAAAAGATGTGCGCAACAAACGTAGACGTAATCGAAGCAAGAGGGATAATATGTTCCATTTTGAACGCTTGCGTATGGTTGTATATCGATCAAGTAAACATATTAGTGTGCAAATTATAGACGATCATAAAGGTGCGACCCTTGTTTCTGCATCATCAAATGAAAAATCTTTGCAAAAAGAAATAGCCAAAACAAAATCTAAAATTGAAATTAGTGCTACAGTTGGCAAGGTTCTGGCGGAGCGAGCAATAAACAATAAAGTTAATAAAGTTGTATTTGATAGGAATGGATATCCTTATCATGGTCGTGTTAAAGCTGTCGCAGAAGCTGCGAGAGAAGCTGGCCTAAAATTTTAAGAATTGGAAAGAATATTATGATTAATCCTGCTGAGTTAGATTTAAAAGAAGAATCAGTTATTCGAGTAACTCGAGTATCAAAGGTGACTTCTAGAGGAAAGAATTTTAGATTTGGCGCATTGGTTGCAATTGGAGATGGCAATGGGCACGTTGGCATTGGTCAAGGAAAAGCTGGAGAAGTAATGACGGCAATAAGCAAAGCTAAGGAAGAAGCCAAGCAGAACATTGTTAAAATAAATTTAGTTAACAAAACTATACCACATAAGATTATTTCTCGTTATGGTGCAAGCCAAGTTATGCTAAAGCCTGCTTCGCCAGGAACTGGAATTATTGCAGGATCAGCGGTAAGAGCATTAATGGAGCAGGTAGGAATTCATAATATCTTAACAAAAAGATTTGGTTCAAATAATCAATTAAATGTAACTAAAGCTACGATGAAAGCTTTGGCCAGTCTTAAGGATGTTGTAAGTATTGCAAATAAGCGAGGTATCACAATAAAAGAGGTTTTTAATTAGTAATGGCTAAAGCGAAAAACTTATCAATTACTCAAATAAAAAGTCAAATTGGCTATAAAAAGAAAGCAAAATTGACTTTAAAAGCTCTTGGTTTGAGAAAAATGAATCAAACTGTTCATAAGAAAGATTCAGCAGCTATAAGAGGTATGATTGATAAAGTTAGTTTCTTAGTTAAGATTGAGGAATCCTAATGAAGCTTGGTGAATTAAAACCATCAAATGGAGCAACAAGCAGTAAAAAACGTGTAGGTCGGGGGCATGGCTCTGGACTAGGCAGGAATGCTGGTAGAGGGGACAAAGGATATCATTCACGTTCAGGCTCGAAGCATCGACCTTGGTTTGAAGGTGGCCAGATGCCGTTGCATCGTCGCTTACCGAAACGTGGATTCTCTAATTATTTGTTTAAAAAAGAATTTCAAGTAGTAAATATTGCTGATCTAGAAAGTTTAAATGAAGGTTTAGTTGATGCAAATGTTTTAAAGGATAATGGTCTAGTTAAGCATGCGATGCGCCCTATTAAAATTTTAGGTAATGGTAAATTAAATAAAAAAATGGATGTGATTGCAAATGCCTTTAGCGATTCAGCAAAAGAAAAAATAATGAAAGCTGGTGGGAAGGTTACGGAACAATAGTGATTGATAAATTCAAAAATATTTTTTCTATTCCTGATCTAAGGAAACGTGTATTATTTACACTTGGGGTGCTTGTATCAGTTCGTTTAGGAGCCCATATTCCGATTCCAGGTATTGATGCGAATGCGCTTTCAGCTGCATTTCAAGGATATCAGAACACTTTACTTGGCCTTTATAACCTTTTTGCAGGTGGAGCATTTGAAAAAGCTACCTTATTTGCCCTGGGTATCATGCCCTATATATCAGCATCGATTATTATTCAACTAATGAGTACGGTTGTTCCATATTTTCAGAGACTACAGAAAGAAGGTGAAGCAGGCCGCAAAAAAATAACACAAATAACACGATATCTTACGGTTTTGATTTCGGCAATGCAGGCTTATGGTATTGTTGCTGTATTTTTACCTTCAATGTCTTCAGGTGGTCAATCGGTAGTTATTAATCCAGGATTTAGTTTTATTTTTACAGGGACTGTTAGTTTAATCACCGGTACTGTTTTACTTATGTGGCTAGGTGAAAGAATTACTGAAAGAGGTATTGGCAATGGGATCTCATTGATCATTATGGTAGGAATTGTATCGCGCGTTCCTAATGTAATAGTGAGTGAAATTGCTCTTATCAGTGAAGGTGTAAGAGGTTTATTGAGCGAAGTTATTTTAATAGGAATAATGTTTGTTGTGATTGCGTTTGT
>Ga0207992_1000258_pt1 | contig 28023 bp, 23 predicted proteins | sample ETN02SmetaG_FD_185788 | JGI IMG/M metagenome (GOLD analysis project Ga0207992, IMG submission 185788) | Marine microbial and viral communities from oxygen minimum zone, Eastern Pacific Ocean - ETNP2014F10-02SV255 (SPAdes) (version 2) | ecosystem: Environmental > Aquatic > Marine > Oceanic ...
TTTTGGATCCGGTTCTTTGATTAACAGAATATTTTTAGCTGCAACTTTAGCTGGGGCAGGAAGAAAAATAGATTTTCTAGACCCACCATTAATTTCTTTGATTGACTCTTTAACCAACGATTGAGTACTTGATTGTAGGCCCTTGAGTTCAGCGGTTGCCCCTGTTTTTTTATTAACGGCAATAATAAATAGATCTGTTTTAACTTTTAATAGATCTGCAGAATTAACATTGTTTGCTGTTAGACTTGATAAGACTTTGTAAGCCATAAACCATACTCCTGATAAAAATTACTGCTAAGATATTTATTGTAATGCATCAAGATCCCTAAAGGCATGTATAAAAAGAATATTCTTGCAATTCATTTAAATTCTCAAATTTTTAAAGGTTTTACTGTAATCTTATTTATCCTTACGGCTTTAATTTTTTCATCAAGACTTGTTGGGTATTTTGAGCAAGCTGCATCAGGCAACCTGAATCCAGATATTATCTTTGTGGTAATTTTTCTTAGATTGCCTGATTTTCTTGCATTGTTGATTCCTTTTGCATTTTTTTTGAGCCTGTTGTTAGTAATATCTGAGCTTTATAGCTCAAATGGGATCTATGCTTATTTTTCTGCAGGAGCTTCTCGGTTAAGGCTCATCAAGCATATAACTCCATTTTTCTTCATCATTTTGATTTCATGTGCGCTGCTTAGCATCTACTTAGCCCCTTATGGCAAAGCTCTGTCTAAAAGCTTGATAGCTGAGCAATCCTATGAAGACAAACTATCAATGTTGCAACCTGAAACATTGATCAATCTTGATGACACAGGAAGTTATCTTCATTTTAAATCTTATGATGGCGCACAAATGACTGACGTAACATTTTTTGTTCAAGATGATCCATCCCTGTCAGTCATCAAGGCTGAGTTACTTGAAATATCAAATCAGGGCAATGATATGGTTTTAAATTTCCAAAATGGATCTATCTATCCAGACTTAAATAGCTCTAATCAAATAGACGCCTCATTCAAAGAATTGATTCATTCCATTGGGGTCGGAGAGACATCAAATAAATCATTCACTCTTTCAAAATTGCTTGATTATAAAAACCAGTCAAATTTTATTCAGAATCAATGGAATGCCAGCATTCCGATTATGCTTATTGCATTATTGGTGCTTAGTTTTGTTTTTGGTAAAGAGAACCCTAGATCAGGAAGAGAAGGCAGCCTTGTTACTGGGGTATTAATCTATATCTTTTATCTAAGTGTCTTGGTCGCATTTAGAGAAAGCTATGCTAATAACTTCAATCTCTTTTATTACTATTTATGGCCTGTCCATTTGGTGTTTTTATCTTTTGGAAGCTTGCTTTTTTGGCTTGATGGAAGGGTTTCATTGAGGAGCTTTTTTTCTAACTCAAGAATTAAAACAATCTTAATTATCTTTTTAATATTTGTTCTTTTGGCGTGGTTAAGCTCATGATAAAGAATATTTCTAATACCTATTCCAAACATCTAATTATTAGAACCTTCGTAATTTCGGCATTGGTATGGATTGTGATGTTATTTCTTGATTTTGCAGTCACTCTAGTAATGGAGATTGAAAATTTATCAGATGATAAAAATTTTCTATCTATTTTTAATATTCTGCTTTATGAGCAATTACATAAAGGGATGCAATACCTTGAAAGCTCTATGTTGATAGGCACCCTAATTGCACTATCAATATTTAATCAGCAGGGCAATTTAGTTTTTTTACGTTCAGCTGGGTTTTCGCCTTTAAGAATTGTTTTAGTGTCAGGCTTGGGCCCCTTGATATTCTCATTGGCATTAATTTTTCTAAATGAAACATTATTCATGGACTTGGCAAAAACATCTAAGATTCTTAATCAACCCATCCAATCAACTAAAGTAATTCAATGGGAGATAGATGAAAAAAATCTCATAGGTTTAAGGCGTTTGAATGATAGTGAGGTTGAAGCAATTAGAATTATCAAATTTAATGATCAGCAAAAAATTGCCTCATTCACCACTTTGCAGGAAGGTGAATTAGATGATGGTAAATTACAGATAGTAGATTCCTCCACTCCCAAAACATTTGATTTCTCTGGATCTTTCTTGCTATCAAACAACGCCCTGGAAAAATTCTCTTTACCCTCGTTGCTTAAATTAAAAAACTCTTACCAACTTGAGAAGGATCTACAAAAAATTGATTCATTGATATATTCAAGGTTGCTCTTGCCAATTTCTATCATTGCAATAATTTTTTTAGCAGGCAGTCTGATGTTTAATAATATGCGCTCAACAGGAGTCGGTCGACAAATAATTATAGGCATTTCAATCGGACTTATTTATGACTTAATCAAAGATTTGAGCGTTGCTTCATTCATGACTTATCAATGGCCAATATTAATGGCTCATCTGTTACCAATAATGATTTTAATTGGAATAGGAACTTATAAATTTAATAAAATCTAGCTAAATTTTTTCTAGTCTAGTTTTAGAAAGAATGTCATTCACAGCCAGTTTTTTTGAATCTGCATAAATAAGGAATAAAGGCATACCAAGAAGCGCCAGCATTCCACAGTTTACTAAATATCTTAGAAAAGTTTGCTTGAGCGTGATTCGATCATGATTCTGATCTGTATTAATAATTTGAAATTTCCAAACTTGCATTCCCAGAGTTTGACCATTCTTCATCCAAAAAAATGCATAAAAGGCCCATCCGCTAAAAAATACTAATAAACTTCCAAGTACTGGATTCAGTATCTCTCCACCATTCAACCACAAGGCAAGTGAACCTACTAGAAACCAGACGCCAAGCAGTAAAAAGAAGTCATATACTGAGGCTATGATTCTTAGAAAGGGGCCAACGTAAGGTGTTTTTTCCATTAGTTTGATATAGTATCTCCATAAATCATAACTCAAATAATATGAATACAAGTAATACTTTTTTTGGGCATCCGATTGGATTAAGGACACTATTTTTAACTGAAATGTGGGAGCGTATGTCCTACTATGGAATGAGAGCCTTATTGGTTTTGTATATGACAGGAGCTGTTACTGGCTTTAATCCTGGTCTGGGTTGGTCGCAAATTGAGTCCCAAGCAATTTATGGTATTTACTCTGGGATGGTTTATTTTATGGTCGTTCCAGGAGGGTGGATTGCAGATAACATTTTAGGGCATCAAAAAGCTGTATTAATAGGTGCTTTAATTATTGCTCTGGGTCATTTTACTTTAGCCATTCCAATTGAGCAGACATTTTTCTTAGGTTTGATTTTTGTTGTATTGGGCACAGGTCTGCTTAAGGGAAATATTTCTACCATTGTTGGCCAGCTATATGAAGGTCAAGATGATAAGAGAGATTCTGGTTATACCATTTTTTATATGTCCATCAACATAGGCTCAACTCTTGGATTTTTAATTTGCTCGTACTTAGGTGAAAAAATTGGATGGCATTGGGGATTTGGTGCGGCCGGGATAGGCATGACTTTTGGTGTAATTCAATATATTAAACACAGACATCTGTTGGGTGATGCCGGCATGCATCCTAACGAAATGTCAGATGATAAACGTAAGAAGCTTACAAACTATTTGAAAGCATCTCTTGTTGGAATGTTTATGGTGATCGGAGCAGGGCTATTGGGTTTCTTTACTATTGATCCAAGGTTTTTTGCTGAACAATTTGCATATTTTCTTACCATTATTGCTGGTTTGTATTTTGTCTATCTTTTTCTTTTTGCTGGACTAAATGCTGCTGAAAGAAAAAATTTAATTCTTTTATTTTTGCTCTTCATTGGAGCCGCTGCTTTTTGGTCAGGTTTTGATCAATCAGCAGGTTCATTAAATATTTTTGCAAGAGATTATACAGATTTATCAATTGCAAGATATGAGATTCCGGTTGGATGGCTTCAGTTTGCAAATCCAGTAATTGTTGTGTTATTTGCTCCAATTTTTGCAGGGATTTGGGCGCAATTAGCTAGGAAAAATTTAGATCCATCACTTCCAATTAAATTTGCAATTGGACTTTTGTTTATGGCGTTGAGTTTTCTTGTAATGATTGTTGCTGTTAACATCGCCCTAGAATCATCTCCTGTTGGGATGCAATGGCTTCTTTTGACATATCTTTTGCAAACATGGGGTGAATTAGCCTTATCGCCAATTGGGTTATCAGCATTTTCTCGCTATGGTCCAAAGCGTTACATGGGCCAGATGTTTGGTTTGTGGTTCTTAGCCAGTGCAATTGGAGGTGTCCTAGCAGGACTGCTTGGAGGAGAGGCCTTAGATGGAGGGCTTGAAACTATATCACCAGTCTTTGAATTTATGATTCAGTATTATCTGGTCATTGCTGTTGCATTAATTGCACTATCTTTTGTTATAAAAACAGCAAAAGATTAAACGTTTCTAGCTGGCTTGATTATTTGTTTCTACAAGAATCTGTTGGTAGATCTTTTGCAGCAATTCTAAGTCTGTTAAAGAGATTTTTTCATCTATTTTATGAATGGTTTGATTTCTTGGCCCAAGCTCAATAACCTCTGAGCCCGATGGAGAAACCCATCTCCCATCAGATGTGCCGCCACCATTATCGATAATAGCCTCCTTGCCATTTATCTTTTTTAAAGCTGTTTGAATGATAGACAGCAGCTCAGTTTTTTTTGTTAAATAGGGCTGAGCATTTAAAGTCCAATCTACTTCAAATGAACATTTTGATTTTTCTAAAACTTGAATAAATCTTTCTTTGAGTGATTCCTGGCTCGATTCTGGAGAAAATCTAAAATTAAAAAGCATGTTTAAATTTCCTGGAACAACATTTGTAGCCCCAGTCCCAGAATCAATATTTGAAATTTGAAATGATGTTGGATCAAAATTCTCATTGCCTTCATCCCAAATAATTTGATGAAGTTCATTGATAATAGGTCCCACCTCCAAAATAGGACTTAGAACTTTGTGAGGGTATGCAACATGACCTTGTTTGCCAATTAACCTAAGCTTACCACTCAAAGATCCTCTGCGGCCGACTCGCAAGACATCTCCAACATTGTTAGATGAGCTTGCTTCACCGACTAGGCAGTAATCAATAGATTGATTTTGATTGGTTAATGAGTCCATCAAAGTGTTAATTTTTCCATCAGCTGGTTCGCCTTCTTCGTTGCTGGTTAACATAACCCAGATTTGAAAATTAGGGTTTGGGTTATCGGCTAGAAAATTTTTGATTGATTCAATGAAGACTGCGACACTGCCTTTCATATCTGCTGCTCCTCTCCCTATTAATTCCCCATCTACAATATTTGCTTCAAACGGATGAGAAGTCCATTCCTCTTCTGGGCCAGAGGGAACTACATCAGTATGTCCAAGATAGCAAAATACCTTTCCTGAATCTCCATACTTAGCTAATAGGGTTTCACAATTTAGTTCAGGAATTTTCTCTATTTGAAAGCCTAGTGGAATTAACTCAGCCTCTATGAGATCAAAGCAACCTCCATCTTCAGGAGAAATGGATTTAATTTTAATAAGTGATTGAGCTAGTTTTAGTGCAGACATAAGTTATTAGTTTTTATGAAGGATTTCATTTAATGCTATAGGTTTAGGATTAATTCTTGCTTCAACAGCACCACTTTGGGAGTTTCTAATAAATAGCAAATTATTTTTTCCTGCCAGCTCTGACGCTTTTACAACTGATTCAGGCTTATTGTTAGAATCATAGGTAATAATTTTTGATCCTCCAGTAACATAAAGGCCTGCTTCGATAATGCAGTTATCACCGAGTGGAATGCCAAGACCAGAATTTGCTCCTAGAAGACAATTTTCGCCAATGGATATTTTTATATCATTGCCTCCAGATAGAGTGCCCATGGTGCTACAACCACCTCCCAAATCTGAGTTTTTGCCTACTACAACACCTGCAGAGATTCTTCCTTCTATCATTGCTGGTCCTAATGTTCCTGCATTAAAATTTACAAAGCCTTCATGCATAACTGTTGTGCCCTCACTCAGGTAAGCACCAAGCCTTACTCTGCTGGCATCTGCAATGCGGACACCTGGAGGAATAATATAGTCCGTTAAACATGGAAATTTGTCGATTGATTTTATTTCAAGATGCATACTATTTTTTTGTGAAGAAAGTATTGTTTTATTAATCTCATCAAGTTCAATCGGTCCTTGGCTTGTCCATGCAACATTAAGGAGAGAATCGAATAAGTTCTCAAGATTTAATGAATTAGGAACAAAGTACTTATAAGAAATTAGATGTAGTTTTAAATATGCTTCTTCAATACATTCAATAGGTTGGTTCTCTAAAATCCTACATAAAACCAAAGTTTTATTTTTATCAAGGTGATTAATTGTATGATTTAAAATTTCATCCTGAAGGTTGAGCTGAGCAGCATCATTTATTTCAATCAAATTACTAGTCATCAAGTTATCCCAGGCCATATATTTTTTACTGAATTCATCATCCCCATTTTTAAAACTAATGCATGGAAAAAAGGTATCTAATGTATTGCCTGAGGCACCCTTGGTTGCTATGCCAAGGCCAATTAATGGGAATTTCATATGCTCATTATAGGCAGTCTCAATCTTTATTGAAGTGTTTATAGGTTCTTTAGTTTCTTTTGCAGCTGATTGGTTTTATTTTGAGAAATGCATGATTTTGTTTTTTCATCAATTACTGTGAAATTATCCTCTACTTTCTCACCAAGGGTCGTAATTCTAGCTGAGTCAATGCTAATACTATGATCAAGGAATATATTTGCAACTTTGGAGAGTAAAAAAGGTTGATCTAAGGTTTCCAGTGTGACCAAACTCGCATCTTCCTTGTTTGTTGGGGATACATGCACCCTGGTAGGGTATTCAAAAACTTTTTTGTTTGTTATTTTTAACTTAGTGATTGCTGGTAAATCTTCAGATGAGACTCCGTGAATAATCTTTTGTTCAATATTTTGAATATCCCTTTGAATCAAATTCCCCCCAAGAATTTTATGTCTACAAATAAAAGTATTCATGGCATATTTCCCATCATTAGTTGTATGAATATCTGAATCTATGGTTTCTAGCGCAAGCTGCTCAAAGCTTATAACTGTTTTTAAAAATAAACCAGCTTGATTTGGAGTAAAGATAAATATTTCAATTAGGTTTTTTCTACTTTTTACAAAAACAGATGTTTTTCTTTTGGAAGCAGCAACAGTTCTTGCTTGGTTTGAGAGTTGCTCCAGTTGATATTTTGAGAAATAAGCATCTGGCAATTGATCCCATACCTCATTCAAGAATTTATGTCCTTTTTTAATGGTATTAGCTGATGCAAACTTTCTTTCATTGATGATAGATTGATTAGATTGTGCCTCTTCAAGATTTAGTTTTTTTCTAGAAGACATATAGAGCTGTTTCAATAAGTCATGTTTCCACGAGTTCCACAGAGTTGGATTAGTGCCTCTTATATCGTTGATGGTAAGCATATAAATATAATTAAGCTTTTCTAGAGTATTTACATTTTTAGTAAAATTCGTAATGGTCTCAGGATCATGGACATCGGTCTTTTGAGATATGGATGACATGATTAAATGATTTTTAACCAGCCAAGATAATAGCTCAGTATCATGAATAGAAAAGTTTAACCTTTTACAAAATTTCTTAACTATCTTTTCTCCTATCTCAGAATGATCTCCGCCTTTCCCTTTTCCGAGATCATGAAAGATTCCAGAAAGATATAAAAGCTCAATTTTAGGCAACTTGTTAATCAATTCATGTTCAATTTTTATCGATGGATCAACTTTTCCAATTTGCATTTGTCTCATGTTTCTTACAACCTTAAAAGTATGCTCATCAACGGTGTATACATGAAACATGTCAAATTGCATTTGACCTTCAATCATCCCAAATTCAGGAATTAGCAATCTCATTAAACCCAGCTGCTTAAGTTTTTTAAGAATGGTTGACAGATTGGTAGATGATCTGAGGATTTGTATAAATTGAGCTCCAGCTTCAGGTAATAAAAAATATTTAGGATCAATTTTAGGCAATGATAATTTAATTTTTTTAATGGTTTTAAAATCTAAACCGTTGATTCTTTTTAGTTTTCCAACTTGGATCAAGCTATCTAAAATTAATTCAGGCTTTTTAATAAGATCAACACTTTCTGCTATACCAATACGGTCTTTAAAGATGTAATAGTTTTTTGTATAAGGTCTTTTGAGCAAAGTTAATTGATCATCATATGCCTGAAAAACAAACTCATTAAAATCTGATAGGTTGGATGCATGTAGGAAGAAGGCTCTCATGAATTTCTCAACAGCAGATGACTTTTTAGATGCTTTTAGTTTAGATTTTTTAGCAAGCAACAACTGATTCTCAAAGCTAATACGATTTGTGCCACTTTCAATATTAATAAAAAATCTAAGAGCCTTCATATGGGCATAGGATTGATTAATGTTCGAAATTTCTTTTTTTGAAAAAAGTTTCGCGGTTGCGCTATCTTGAAGTTTATTCAATTTAAAGCAATGCTCTAAAATCCATAAAGCAGTTTGAAAATCTCTTAAGCAACCTGGAGATTCTTTGAGGTCTGGCTCAAGGCTAAATTCGGTGGAGTCAAAAGATTGAAATCTATGATATTGTTCAAGCCGTTTAGCCTTAAAAAATTTAGTTTTATTCCATTTTTTTGATATTTTCTTTAAATCATTACTTAAGCTAGCAACTTTATTTTTTTTGCAGAAAATAATTCTATAAGAAAGATATGAGGTGAATTCTTTTAGATTAGATTTAGTTATATTTTCAATGTCTTTTACCGTTCTAACTGAATGCCCAACTTTTACCTTGAGAGTCCAAAGCCATCCAATAAAATCTTTAATATCTTCAATCTTTTTTGTCTTTACATTAAATTGAATAATTGAGAGATCAATGTCAGAGGAGGGAAAGAGTTCTCTTCTTCCATAGCCTCCAAGTGCAACTAAGGCAAAATCTGTTTCAAGCTCTCTTCGTATGAACTCCTTTTTAATAAGCGCATCAAATTTATTTGACCTCTTTGTAAGAAAGGGCTGAATCAGTTCAGGTTTTTGGAATACACTGTGAAAACTTTTTTTAAAGTCCAGATTGATGCTTTCTAATGAGTTGTTCAAAAGGATTCTTCACTGCGCTTTGTTAAAACCTCCACGCCAGATGCAGTAACTGCAAGAGTATGTTCCCATTGAGCAGAATTTCTGCCATCTTTCGTTTCTACAGTCCATCTATCACTTAAGAGCTTGGTATATTTTGATCCTTGATTGATCATTGGCTCAATGGTAAAACACATACCTTCTTTGATTTCGAGACCTCTACCAGTTTTGCCATAATGCAGAATTTGGGGTTCTTCATGATAAACCTTCCCAATTCCATGGCCGCAATAATCTTCCACCACTGAGTAATGATTTTTTTCTGCATGCTCTTGAATAACCGCACCTATGTCACCTAAATGAGCTCCAGGTTTTACAACTTCTATCGCTTTGTACAAACATTCTTGAGTCACCTTAACAAGCCTTTCATTATGTGGCTGAGTCTTACCGACTAAAAACATTTTTGATGTGTCACCATGCCATCCATTGCGAATAACTGTTACATCTATGTTTAAGATATCTCCATCCTTAAGTATTTTTTTATTAGAAGGAATGCCATGGCAGATTACTTGGTTAACACTTGAGCAAATTGTTTTTTCAAAACCGTTGTAACCCATATTTGCAGGAATAGCTTGTTGTTCATTCACAATAAACTCATAACACTTTTTATCGAGCTCCTCAGTACTGACTCCAGGTACTACGAATGGGGTAATCATTTCCAAAACCTCAGCTGCCAATTGACCAGCAACTCTCATCTGAGATATTTGATCTTGATTTTTTAAATTTATCTTCATTTTTTTAAAATTTAATGGACGTTAAGGACTTATCAATATAAAGTACCCTTTTAATGCCAGCGCACAATTTTAGCTCATTAAATCCTCAATTTTCACAATTTTTTACTATCTTTTTTACCCTATTTGAGGGAAATCGTTAATGTCTTTTCCAGCTATTTTAGTTTTAGAAGATGGTTCTGTCATAGAAGGTATTGGATTCGGCGCAAAAGAGCCATCAGTAGGCGAAATTGTTTTTAATACCTCTATGTCAGGTTATCAAGAGATTATTACTGATCCATCGTATGCCAAACAAATCATTGCTTTTACTCATCCTCATATTGGAAATACTGGCATAAATGATGAGGATAATGAGTCTGATGGTATTGTTGCTTCCGGTATTGTGATCAAAGATTTGCCAAGTCATTTTAGCAATTGGCGCGCAACCCAATCTCTTGAAAGTTTCTTAGAATCAAAGAAAACAATAGGAATCTCAAACATTGATACCAGGGCATTGACAGCAAAGCTGAGAGATAACGGATCATTAAAAGCATGTATTGCTCCAGGTGATACAGACTCTTTATCAAAAGCTAATGAGGTCTTAGATCAATTTGATGGCTTGGAGGGCCTAGATCTCGCGAAAGAAGTATCTACTAAAGAATCTTTCTCATGGGATGAGGGTACTTGGCCAAACTATCAAGAGACAAAAAATGAAAAGCTAATTGTTGCAGTTGATTTTGGAGTAAAGAAAAATATTTTAAGACTCTTAAGAAAACATGTGGGAAAAGTACAAGTAGTGAATGCTCAAATCAATTTTGAGGAACTGATGAAGTTAAAACCAGATGGAGTGTTCTTATCTAATGGGCCTGGAGATCCTGAGCCTTGCAATTATGCGATCGAATTAATTCAACAATTGCTTAATATTAACATGCCAATTTTTGGAATATGTTTGGGTCATCAACTGCTTGCTCTTTCGGGTGGATGCAAAACATATAAGATGAAGTTTGGTCATCATGGCGCCAATCATCCCGTACAAGATCTAGCATCTAAAGTGGTATATATCACTAGTCAAAATCATGGTTTTGCAGTTGATTTATCAAGTCTTCCTGAAAATATTGAGCCTACTCATATCTCGTTATTTGATCAAAGCTTGCAAGGTATTGCTTTTAAGGACAAGCCTGCATTTAGTTTTCAGGGGCATCCAGAGGCAAGTCCTGGGCCTCATGAGTTAGAGGAGCTATTTACAAAATTTAATTCAATGATTGAGAGCAATGCCAAAAAGAACTGATATTAAATCTGTTTTGATTATTGGTGCAGGGCCAATAATTATAGGTCAAGCTTGCGAGTTTGATTATTCAGGTGCTCAAGCTTGCAAAGCCCTTAAAGCAGAGGGTTTTAGGGTCATCTTAGTTAATTCTAATCCTGCAACAATTATGACAGATCCCTTGCTTGCAGACGCCACATACATTGAACCGATTCATTGGAAATCAATTGAAAAAATCATTGATAAAGAGCGTCCAGACGCATTGCTGCCTACTATGGGGGGGCAAACTGGTCTCAATACAGCTTTAACATTGGCAAAAGAAGGAGTATTGAAAAAATATAATGTTGAGCTAATTGGCGCATCAAGAGAGGCTATAGATAAAGCAGAAGATAGAGAGCTTTTTGATAAAACCATGAAAGGCATTGGTATCGAAACTCCAAGATCTGGAATAGCTCACTCAATGGAGGAGGCTTTAGCGGTTCAAGAGGGGCTTGGATTCCCCTGCATTATTCGCCCTTCTTTTACTTTAGGCGGTTCGGGAGGAGGAGTTGCTTACAACATTCAGGAATTTAAAGAAATTTGCGAAAAAGGACTAGATCTTTCTCCGACAACCGAGTTGCTAATTGATGAATCTTTGCTTGGCTGGAAGGAATATGAGCTTGAGGTTGTAAGAGATAAAAATGACAATTGCATCATCATATGCTCGATAGAAAATCTTGATCCAATGGGAGTGCATACCGGCGATTCAATTACAGTTGCACCAGCTCAAACATTAACAGATAAAGAATATCAAATTTTACGAGACCAATCTTTCAAAATTTTAAGAGAAATTGGGGTTGAGACTGGAGGAAGCAATGTTCAATTTGGTATTAATCCTGAAAATGGAAGAGTGGTTGTAATTGAGATGAATCCTAGAGTTAGCCGTTCATCTGCCCTGGCTTCAAAAGCAACTGGCTTTCCAATTGCCAAGGTTGCCGCGTTGTTATCTGTTGGATTTACATTAGATGAACTGCTGAATGATATTACCAATGGCTTAACACCTGCATCATTCGAACCATCTATCGATTATATAGTTACAAAAATTCCAAAGTTTGCTTTTGAGAAATTTCCTCAGGCAGATGACAGACTTACAACTCAAATGAAATCTGTTGGTGAAGTAATGGGTATCGGAAGAACTTTTCAAGAATCTCTTCAAAAAGCCCTCCAAAGCTTAGAGGAAGACTTGCATGGTTTCGAAGGCATCTTAGACAATTCCTCCAATCACAATGAAACTCTCCGCTATCAACTTACATTTCCTAGTTCTAAGAGAATTTTATATGTTGCAGAGGCAATAAGGCTTGGGTGGGATATTGATCAATTAAATCAATTAACAGGAATAGATTTTTGGTTTCTGCACCAAATAATAGATTTAATTGATGAAGAAAACATTCTTCAGGATACGAAACTTCAGGAAATAGATTTTCATAAAATGCTTCACCTAAAACAAAAAGGTTTCGCTGACCAGAGAATTGCTAAATTAACTAGATCAACTTCTCAAGATGTAAGAAACCTCAGAAAGAAACTAGGTGTTATACCTTCCTTTAAAAGAGTGGATACTTGTGCTGCTGAATTTGCTACCGAAACTGCATATATGTATTCATCTTATGAGGGTGAGTGCGAATCTCGTCCCACGAACCACAAAAAAGTGATTGTTTTGGGCAGTGGCCCAAATAGGATCGGTCAGGGCATAGAGTTTGATTATTGTTGTGTGCATGCTTCATTTGCACTTCAAGAGGAAGGCTATGAATCTATTATGATAAATTGCAATCCTGAAACTGTTTCTACAGATTACGACACATCTAATAGATTATATTTTGAACCAATTACAGAAGAAAAAGTATTAGATATTATTGATCGAGAAAAACCCGAAGGTGTAATTATTCAATTTGGTGGTCAGACGCCCTTGAAGCTTTCCGAGGTACTATTATCAAATAATGTAACAATTCTTGGCACAGATGTAGATGCCATTGATAGATCAGAGGATAGAGAGAGATTCCAATCTCTTGCTCACCAACTAAACCTGAAGCAACCCCCTAATAGCACAGTTAAGAATCTGAGAGAGGCTCTAGTGGCATCTGAAGAAATTGGATTCCCAATAGTTGTTAGACCCTCATATGTGCTTGGTGGAAGGGCAATGGAGCTTGTTCACACACCAGTTGAGCTTGAAAAATATTTAAAAGAAGCTGTAGAGGTCTCAGACCAAAAACCAATCTTGCTAGATGGGTATTTGACTGACGCCATTGAAGTTGATGTAGACATTATTTCTGATGGCAGGGACATTGAGATAGGAGGTATTTTGCAACATATTGAACAAGCTGGAATACATTCTGGTGATTCTGCATGTTCTCTCCCGCCATATAGCCTATCTGAAAAAGTGATTAAGGAAATTGAAAACCAAGCAAAGAAGATTGCGAAAGAGTTAAATGTTATTGGATTGATGAATATTCAATTTGCTGTTCAAGATGAAGATGTTTTTATTATTGAGGTGAATCCTAGGGCCTCAAGAACTGTTCCATTTATCTCTAAGTGCATAGGAAAATCATTGGTTAAGTCTGCAACAAAAACCATGGTCGGAAAAACATTAAAAGACATAGGTTTTTCTATCGAGCTACCTAAGAATTATTTTTTTGTAAAAGAAGCTGTTTTACCTTTTGATAAATTTCCTGCCGTTGATCCAATTCTTGGTCCAGAAATGAAATCTACTGGAGAGGTAATGGGTATTGGCTCAAGTTTTGGAGAAGCATATGCAAAAGCACAAAGAGCAGCAAATAAAATTTTTCCTGATTCAGGTCTTGCATTTATTAGCGTCAAAGAATCTGATAAAAAATATTTACCTAACTTACTTCCCATACTTGTTGAGCATGGGTTTTCATTAATTGCTACCAAAGGAACTGCTAATGCTATTAAAGAGCTTGGACATGAGGCTCAAATTATTAATAAAGTAACCGAAGGAAGGCCTCATATTGTTGATGAGCTTTTAAATAATAGGATAAATTTATTGATTAATACTACTGAAGGGCGTCAGTCAATTGAGGACTCTGCATCTATAAGAACAACAGCATTACAAAATAAATTATTTTGTGTCACTACAATTTTTGGTGCATTTGCTCTCTTAGAAGCTATGAGCACTCATTCCGATGACTGGATTTATAATTCTTTGCAAGAAATCAATTAACTTTTTTCATTTGATATAATGACTGCATGGATAGACTTCCCATTACAAAAGCAGGAGAGAAAGATCTCACCGAACAGCTACGTCAGCTAAAGACAAAAGATAGGCCTGAAATCTCTCAAGCTATTGCAGAAGCTCGTGCTCACGGAGATCTTAAAGAAAATGCTGAGTATCATGCTGCAAAAGAGCAGCAGGGTTTTATCGAGGCAAAAATTCAAGAAATAGAGCATGCTCTTGCTAATGCTCAAGTCATAGATGTTAAAGATATTCCTGAGACTGGTAGGGTTGTTTTTGGCGCAACTATAGATTTATATGACCTAACCAATGATAAGTCTATTACTTATAAAATTGTTGGCAATTTAGAATCTAATCCTGAAGCAGGCTTAATATCTATTCAGACACCAATTGCTCAAGGTTTAATGGGAAAAAATGTTGGTGATGAAGTTTCAATATCCACGCCCTCTGGAACCATTGATCTTGAGATTGAAAAAGTGAAACATCTCTAAAATTTATGCACGCTGATTCATGGGCGTTAAAAGCAAAAAAGCTTGGTCTTCGATCCCGTGCGGTTTTTAAATTAGAAGAAATTTTAACTAAAACTAAAACCCTACAAAAAAATAGTTTAGTGCTGGATATAGGTTCTGCTCCCGGGGGCTGGTCTGAGTTAATAAAAGCGATGGCTCCTTCATCAAATGTTTATGCAATAGATCTTCTGCCAATGGATCCAATCAAGGATGTAATATTCTTCCAAGAAGATATTGTAAACATTGATGAGATTGAAGAAATTTTATTACTTAAATCAAAATTTGACCTTGTTATTTCAGATTTAGCCCCCAATTTATCTGGTATAAGAGCTGTTGATGAAGAAAATATATTTGAATTAAATATTATTACCCTTAGAACTGCTTTGAGCTACTTAAGCAAATCTAATGGGTCATTCGTAATTAAAACGTTTCAGAATAGTTTATTAAAAAAATTAAGAATTGAAATGGAAAAGAGCTTTCATTTAGTTCAAACTTATAAACCTGCTGCTTCAAAGAGCAAGTCAGCAGAAATTTATTTATATGGAGAAAGGCCGTTATGAATTCTGTTTTTAAAAATGCATTAGTTTGGGTTTTGTTGGGCTCAGCCTTAATATTTATATTTAATAATATAGAAAATGCCTCTTCCTCAAAGAGAGAAATGATTTCGTACAGTCAGTTCAAGCAAGAAGTGCTTTCAGATCGTATTGCCAAGGTTATATATAAAGGTGATCAGATGACTATTTTTGGTGAACGCCTTGACGGCACCAGATTTGAAACTCGTCATCCAATTTATAAGAGAGATGAGTCTGTTGACAATGCAATAGAAGAGCATGGGGTCATTACTGTATTTGAAAGTGTTGAGCAGCCTTCAATATGGTCTCAACTTTTAGTGGGATCTTTTCCAATCCTTTTGCTCTTAGGAATCTTTTTCTTTTTTATGCGACAAATGCAAGGAGGCATGTCAGGAAGAGGTGGACCAATGGCATTTGGTAAGAGTAAAGCAAAATTAATGGAAGGCGGAAAAGTCAATACTACTTTCGAGGATGTCGCTGGCTGTGAAGAGGCCAAGCAAGATGTCCAAGAGCTTGTAGATTTTTTAAGAGACCCCACAAGATTTCAAAAATTAGGCGGTAAAATACCAAGAGGTGTTTTGATGGTAGGCCCCCCAGGAACTGGTAAAACACTTTTAGCAAGAGCTATTGCCGGCGAGGCTAAAGTTCCATTCTTTTCTATATCTGGTTCAGATTTTGTCGAAATGTTTGTTGGTGTAGGTGCATCCAGAGTAAGAGATATGTTTGAGCAAGCTCAGAAGAATTCACCCTGTATTGTTTTCATTGATGAAATTGACGCAGTTGGACGTCACAGAGGTGCAGGCATGGGCGGTGGACATGACGAAAGAGAGCAAACATTAAATCAGTTGCTCGTTGAGATGGATGGTTTTGATGGTAATGATGGTGTGATTGTTGTTGCAGCAACGAATAGACCTGACGTATTAGATCCTGCCTTGCTGAGGCCCGGGCGTTTTGATAGACAGGTTGTTGTAGATTTGCCTGATCTAAGAGGCAGAGAGCAAATCCTAAAAGTGCATATGAAAAAAGTTCCACTTTCAAAGGATGTTGATGCGTTGGTTATCGCAAGAGGAACGCCAGGCTTTTCTGGAGCAGACCTTGCCAATCTAATTAATGAAGCTGCTTTGTTTGCTGCTAGATACGGCGATAAGAAGGTTGATCAAAGTCATTTAGATTTAGCTAAGGACAAAATTATGATGGGGCCAGAACGCAAATCAATGATCATGACTGACGATCAAAAAAGAATTACTGCATATCATGAAGCTGGGCATGCAATAGTTGGAAGATTGAGTCCTGAGCATGATTCTGTATACAAAGTAACAATCATTCCAAGAGGAAGAGCTCTTGGAGTAACAATGTTTTTGCCTGAGGAAGATAGATACATGCAAAGTAAGCAGTATCTTCATAGCAGAATTGCTGCCCTTTTTGGCGGAAGAATTGCTGAAGAAATTATTAATGGAAAAGATGGCATCACAACGGGTGCATCCAATGATATTGAGGTCGCAACTGGGATAGCAACTAATATGGTTACCAAGTGGGGATTGTCTGATTTAGGGCCTTTAAAATATGGTGAAGATGATTCAAGCCCATTTCTAGGAAGGTCTGCAGCAATGGCTCCTAAAGGTATTGGTGGAGAAACATCTAACAGTATTGATTTAGAAGTGAAGAAAATAATCGAAACTAATTATAAAAAAGCTACTAAGCTGCTTAAAGATAATCTTGATAAACTACACACCATGGCAGAATCACTCCTGACTTATGAAACAATTGATTCAGATCAAATTGATGACATTATGGCTGGAGCTAAACCTAGGGCTCCAAAAGATTGGGATGAGCCAAAATCTCCAAAGAGTAAAACTTCTAAAAAAACTTCCATAAAGGGTACCGCAGAAGAGTTATAATCTTTTTCCATGATTATAAAATTTGGCACTGACGGGATTCGCGGCCCAGTTGAATCTAAAATTACTCCTGAAGTCTGCTTAAGAATAGGGCATGCAGCGGGAGTAGTTCTAAAAGAAATGGGTTGGGAAACAGTTCTTATTGGTAAAGATACTCGCGTTTCAGGTTATATGCTTGAATCTGCTCTTCAAGCCGGATTTATTGCTGCGGGGGTAAACGTTAGATTGCTTGGCCCATTACCCACACCTGGCGTTGCGTATCTAACTCGATCATTAAGAAATCAGTTTGGGTTAGTAATTAGCGCATCTCATAACAACTATCTAGATAATGGGATTAAGTTATTTGCTGGAACTGGTGAAAAAATTTCTAATGATGCTGAGAAAAAAATAGAGAACCTTCTGGCAGGAGATTTGAAGCCTGTTAAAACTTCTGAACTGGGCAAAGCCCAAAGATTTGATGAGTCTGGAGATAGATACATAGAGTTTTGCAAATCAACCGTCCCTCCTGATATCTCATTTGATTCATTAAGAATAATTCTAGATTGTGCAAACGGAGCCTGTTACAAGGTCAGTCCTTCAATTTTGAGAGAGTTGGGAGCAGAAGTAATCACAATAGCTACTGAGCCAGATGGATATAATATTAATCATGAATGTGGCTCCACTCATCCTGAAAGAGTTCAAGAGGAAGTTATTAAACAAAGAGCAGATTTTGGTATTGCGCTTGATGGAGATGGAGATCGAGTGGTCCTGATTGATAGACAGGGTAATATTTTAGATGGCGACGATATTATGTATATTCTTGCTTACGCTAACCCCAATAGAACTGGACCATGGTCAGGAATAGTCGGAACTGCCATGACCAATCTGGGTCTTGAAGAAGGCGTAAAAAAATTAGGGTATAAGTTTAAAAGAGCTGATGTTGGCGACAAGCATGTAAGTCAAATGCTTCATAAAGAAGGCTGGATGCTGGGAGGAGAACCCTCCGGCCATATTATTTGCCGTGACTTGGTAAGCACAGGAGATGGGACAATTGCAGCATTAAAAGTTATATCTTCTTTATTACTTTTAGAAAAAAACCCTGAAGACATTTTACGTAATTATACAAAAATACCTCAGATTAATATTAATGTGGAAGTTGAAAGTAAAGATATTCTTTCAGATCCTAATCTTCAAAAGAAAGTAAAAGAAATTGAATCAGATCTTACTGTTGGTAGGGTTTTAGTTAGGCCTTCTGGAACCGAGAGCAAGATCAGAGTAATGGTTGAGTCAGATGATGAGATAACCGCCACCAAATATGCAAAAGATATTGCAGCAATGTTTAAAAAATAACCCATGTCATTATGCTTAGTAGCAAATTGGAAGCTTAATGGTTCCATAGCATTCAATCATCAATGGGCGCTTGAATTTTTTAGAACCTTTAATGGCAACAATTTTTCCTCTCTAGGTATTGCGCCTGCTTCTTTATACTTAGATCATTTGAAGAGTGTGATTGGAGACCATGATATTAAGATTGGCTCTCAAAATATTGATTTAGAAGAAACAGGGGCGCGCACTGGAGAAATCTCTGCCTCTATGATTAAAGACTTAGGATGTGCATTTAGTATTATTGGCCACTCTGAAAGACGAATGTTATTTGATGAAACCAATCAAATGATTTGTCAGAAATTAATTCGAGCCAATAATAACTCTCTAACTCCAATCTTATGCATTGGAGAGTCGGCCGAAGAGAACCAAAGCAATAATACTTTTAATGCACTTGAGCAACAGATTATTGAGGCTCTTGAGAATGCAAATGAGTTAAGTTCTTTGATTATTGCCTATGAGCCTGTTTGGGCGATTGGGTCTGGGAAAACACCAAACCCAGAAGAAATAAATTCAGTTCATGAAATGATCAAAGATGTAGTACAATCTCGTTTTCCAAAAATTGGTTTAGAGTCAGTTTTGTATGGAGGGAGTGTAAACTTCAAAAATGCATCATCTTTGTTCGAGCAAAAAAATATTGATGGAGCATTAATAGGTGGAGCTTCTCTAGATGGAAGAGAATTTGCTTTAATTGCAAATGTCTTTAATGAACTAAGGGTATAAAAATGATTATCACAACAATTAAAATTATCTGCATAATCCTAGCAATTGTATTAATTGTCTTAGTAATTTTGCAGCAAGGAAAGGGTTCTGACCTGGGTTCAGCTTTTGGTGGCGGGTCTTCAAATTCTATGTTTGGTGCAGTAGGACCTTCTAACTTTCTTGGAAAACTGACAGCATTTATTGCCGCTCTTTTTTTAATCTTGAATTTAGCTCAAGCAGTTTTATTAAAAAATGCTAACACTGAAGTCTTGTTTACTGATGAAGAAATCCAAGAAGCAGCTAAAACAACCGAAATTCCAGTAGAGTAATTCAATAAGATCTCTGAATCTTATAATCTGATATGGTGCCGAAAGCGGGACTTGAACCCGCACGAGCTTTCGCTCACTAACCCCTCAAGCTAGCGTGTCTACCAATTCCACCACTTCGGCAAAGTGAAGAATTATAACAAGATAAATTTTTATTTCTTAAATAAATTTGAATTAACTTGACCTCAAGCACATGCTTTCTATACACTCTATTTCTCTGCGATGCGGGGTGGAGCAGTCTGGTAGCTCGTCGGGCTCATAACCCGAAGGTCGTTGGTTCAAATCCAGCCCCCGCTACCAGTAAATTAGATACGAACTGGGGCAATTGCCCCATTTTTATTTTTAGAGATATGAGAATAGAAGAAATAGAAGAAGCCATCGAACCTGTTGTGACCAGTCATGGCTGTGAGCTTTGGGGTGTTGAATTATTAAGAGGTAAAAAGAGACCTACAATTAGAGTCTATATTGATGCAATTGCTGGCGCAACCATAGAGGATTGTGAAAAAGTGGCGAAGGATCTTAACTATGAGCTCGCTTTAAATGATGCATTTTTAGATCAGGACTATGTTCTAGAGGTATCTACACCGGGTATAGATAGAAAGTTTTTTAAAGCTGAACAACTGTCAGCATTCCTCAAAGAGGAATTTGATTTAAAATTAAGAGAGATTAGAAATGGTAAAAAAAGTCTTGTAGCCAAGCTTATAGATGTAAAGAATGATGAAATCTTGTTTGATTGCGGAGAAGAAGAAATGAGTTTAAATTTTATAGATCTTGATCTGTGCAGATTAAAGCCTAATTTTGAGGAACTTATGAGGGTAAATAAATAATGGAAAGCATTGAAATTTTAGCAGTAGTTGAATCTGTTTCTAATGAGAAAGGGATTGAAGAGAGAATAATATTTGGAGCTCTAGAGACAGCTATTGCAAGTGCATCTCTTAGGCATTTTCATGAAGATGCAGATATATCTGTTTCCATTGATCGAACTTCAGGAGAATACTCAACTCATAGGCATTGGCTTGTAGAAGATGAAAATTCTGAAGATTTTCATAAGGAAACTCATATTACAGAATCAGATTCTAAAATGAGTATTGGTGATACTTTTTCTCAAGATGTAGATAATGTTGCATTTGGAAGAATTGAAACTCAAGCAGCTCGTCAAGTCATGATGCAAAAGGTTCGTGAAGCCGAAAGAGATACTATCGTGGCAATGTTTAAATCTCAAGATAATTCCTTAATGAATGGAACTGTCAAAAGAGTAACCAGAGACAACATTATTGTTGAAATTGGAAATGACATCGAAGCGATTCTTCCAAGAGACCAATTGCTTCCAGGCGAGATATATAAAATTAACGATAGGATGCGAGCCATACTTCAAATCAAAGAAATTGAAGGCAGGGGTTCCCAGCTAATGTTAAGCAGAACATGCTCTGAAATGGTAACAGAATTATTTAGAATTGAAGTTCCCGAAATTAATGAGGATATCATTGAAATCAGAGGAATTGCTAGAGATGCTGGTTCTCGATCAAAAATTACTGTTAAAACAAATGATGGGCGCATTGATCCTGTAGGAGCATGCGTAGGAATGAGAGGCTCAAGAGTGCAGTCAGTTTCTGGCGAGCTTGGAAATGAAAGAATAGATATTATTATTTATGATGACAATCCTGCACAAATGGTAATCAATTCGCTTGCTCCTGCAAAAGTTGAATCAATTGTTATGGATGAGGATTCTCGTTCAATGGAGCTTGCTGTAAATGAAGAAAATTTAGCTCTTGCCATAGGTTCAAGAGGTCAAAATATTAGACTAGCATCTAGACTTGTCGGATGGGAATTAAACATTATCAGCAGCAATGAAGCTGAAGCAAAAGAGAGGGTTGTTGAAGCGGAATTTCAAGCTAAGCTTATGGACAATCTAAGCATTGATGAAAAAGAGGCTGAAGCTCTTATCAGAGGAGGATTTTTAACTTTTGATGACATTGCTTATGCCGAAGATGACAAGCTATCTGTTGCCATGGAAATTGATGAGGCAAGAGCCGAAGAAATTAAAGCCGCAGCTGCAGACGCTGCTTTGATGGAAGCTATGGGTGAGATAACTCAAGAAGAATCAAATCTGGAATCACTTACAGAATTAGGCTTTAGTGAAGAAGATGTCGAAACTCTTGTGTCTAATGCTCTAAAAAGCAAAGATGATATTGCAGAATTAGCTGTGGATGAGCTGCAAGATATTATTGAAATCACCGAAAAGAAAGCAGCAGATATAATAATGAAAGCTCGAGAAAGCTGGTTTAACTAAAAAAGGAAGTTATTGCTTTGGGACTTACAGTAAAAGATTTTGCGAAAACCTTAAAAATTAAGGATGATGCTCTATTGGAAAGAATGAAGGCTGCTGGACTTTCTCATAGCTCAGCCTCAGATGAAATAACTCCTGCTGATAAATTAGCGATACTCAAATCATTAAAAGAACGAAAAAGTTCTGGGCCTTCTTCTGTTTCATCATCCTCAAGTAGTGGAGGAGTTACAGTTAAGTCAAAAGGCACACTTTCTCAGCCTGCTGCATCTACTCCTAGCTCATCTGAGGGTCTAACAGATAATATTGAGGCAAAAAGGCAAGCAGCCGCTGAAAATTTAAAAGAACAGCAACAAAAAAGAGAAGATCAGATTAAAGAGGCTATCCGTTTAAAACAAGAACAAAAACAAGCCGCAAAGAAAGCACAACAGCAAAAACCTGCTACCCAGCAAAAACCACAAACAAGAATTAATGTTAAAGATCAATTATCTAGAGCAGCCAAGGATTATTCTCGAAGAGAAACTAGTTTCAACGATGGTACCGAGCACCAATTCGCAAAACCTGCTGAATTTATCAAGCGAGATGTAGAAGTGCCAGAAATGATTCAGGTTGGTGAGTTGGCCAAGCTAATGTTTATCAAAGGTGGTGAAGTCGTTAAAGTCTTGATGAGCATGGGAGTTGCGGCATCAATCAATGACTCAATTGATCAGGAAACTGGTATCTTGGTTGCTGATGAATTAGGCCACAATGGAATTGCTTTGAGTGATTCATCAGTGGAGGATGAAATCATAGGCAACATAAATTATTTAGATATCCCCAAAACTAGAGCACCAGTTATAACAGTTATGGGACATGTTGATCATGGCAAAACAACCTTGCTTGATTTTATTCGTAATACTAAAGTAGTCGATGGAGAAGCTGGTGGAATTACGCAGCATATTGGGGCATATCAAGTGCCGGTTGGTGATTTCGTGATTACATTTATAGATACTCCAGGACACGCCGCATTTTCCTCTATGAGAGCCAGAGGAGCTAATACAACTGATGTTGTAATTTTAGTTGTAGCTGCAAATGATGGAGTTATGCCTCAAACAGAAGAAGCTATCAATCATGCTAAAGCAGCTGGCGTTTCAATTGTTGTAGCAATCAACAAAATGGATCTACAAGGCGCAGATGTAGAAAAAATTAAAGGAGATTTAGCTGCAAAAGACTTAACTCCAGAGGACTGGGGTGGAAATATTCAAATGGTCCCAGTTTCTGCATTAAAAGGTGATGGGGTTGATAAGCTTCTTGAAGCTGTAGTTCTAGAATCAGAGCTTTTAGAGCTTAAGGCTCACTTTGAGGGACAAGCTCAAGGAGTTGTTATTGAATCTGAATTAGATAAATTCAGAGGAGCTGTTGCTACATTGCTTGTTCAAAACGGCACTTTGAAAGTTGGAGATATGGTTGTTTGTGGTTCTGCTGTCGGAAAAGTTAAAAGCATTATTGGTTCTGACGGGAGCAAATTAAAATCTGCTGAACCTTCTTTTGCCGTAGAGATATTAGGACTTAGCAATGTTCCTGATGCAGGTGAAACCTTCCAAGTGGTTAAGAATGATAAAGAGGCACGTGAAATCGCTGAATTTAGAGAGAGTAAGCTTAAAGATCGAAAAGTTTTGAAACAAAGAGATGAAAGCCTTGGTAATATCTTTGAATCCATGGGCCAATCTAACAAAAAGATATTAAATGTTATCTTGAAATCTGATGTTGCTGGTACTTCTGAAGCAATTGTTGCAGCCTTAGCTGAAATCGGAAATGATGATGCATCCATTAAAGTTGTTGCTTCTGGTGTTGGAGGAATTTCTGAATCAGATGCAAACTTGGCGCTAGCAACAGAATCAATTATTCTAGGCTTTAACGTTCGCTCAGATAATGCTGCCAAGAAAATTATTGAGGGTGAGGAAATATTGCTGTCTTATCACAGTATTATTTATGAATTAATAGATGAAGTTAAGGCTAGATTAAGCGGCTTGCTAGATCCAATTATTAAAGAAGAGATTGTAGGAACGGCTGAGGTTCTAGAAGTATTTAATTCTCCTAAATTTGGTCAAGTAGCAGGGTGTATGGTAGTTGAGGGATCTATTATGAAAAGCAAACCTGTAAGAGTTCTAAGAGATGATGTTGTAATTCATCAAGGTGAGCTTGATTCACTTAGAAGATTTAAAGATGATGTTGCAGAGGTTAAATCTGGAATAGAATGCGGAGTTGGCATCAAGAACTATAAAGATATAAGACCTGGCGACAAAGTAGAAGTTTTTGATAGAAAAGAAGAGGCTCAAAGTATTTCATAGCATGTCTTCTACGAGATTGCCGAAGATAGAAGATTTTTTAAAAAAAGAAATATCTCAAATTATTTCTTCTCAAGTTAAAGATCCGCGTTATAAATTTCTTAATATAGTTGATGTTAAATGTTCATCTGATCTTGGTGTTGCTAAGGTTTTTTATACAATCATTAATGGAGATATTTCTGATTCACCTGACATCAAATCCCTTGAAAAATTTGCTTCAATGATAAGATCTAAGCTCTCACAATTTATGCAGATTAGAAGAGTCCCAAAACTGATATTTAAATATGATGAAAGCCTTCAAAGATATAATAATATCGATGCATTATTAAATTCATTAAGTGATTAGCGGATTTCTCTTAGTAAACAAAGATCCTGGTATTACTTCATCTAGGGTTGTGCAAATTTTAAAAAAGAAATTTAATCTTAATAAAGTTGGCCATTTAGGTACCTTAGACCCTATCGCAACTGGGCTTCTAATTATTGCAATTAATAGGGCTACTAAGTTCGCATCTCTTCTCTTGCAAAGCGAAAAGTCATATCGAGCTGAGGTTACATTAGGCATTCAGACCGATACTGATGATGCTGAGGGTGAAGTCATATCTTTTAAAGAAGTAAATTTAAATGAGTCTGAAGCCGAAGAAGCCCTATTAACATTTTTAGGTGATAGCGATCAATTGCCACCAAACTATTCAGCCCTTAAGCACAAAGGTAAGCCCATGTATAAATATGCAAGAGATGGAATTAAGGTTGAGAAAGCAGCAAGAAAAATATTAATTCAGAATATACAAAATATTGATATAAATTTACCTAGAGTTTCATTTGATATTAAATGCTCTAAAGGTACTTATATTAGATCTATTGCAAGAGATTTAGGATTTAAGCTTGGTTGCGGAGCCCATTTATCAAAATTAATTAGAACAAGTCAAGAAAAATTTATGCTTTCTGACGCTTGCTCAATAGATGATACTAGCCTAGAAAAATTAATATCATTAGAAGATGCTTTTCAAGATTTAGACTTTGTTCAATTGAATGAAACAGATAGTGCAGTATTTCTTCATGGTAGACCCATAGAAACAGACTTTGACCACACTCATTTATTAAGAGTGTATGATGCTGAAAATCAATTTATTGCAATTGGAAAAAATACAAGTATGGGCTTCAAACATGAATACCTTGTTTAATAAGTAAATAAGTAATAAGCTACACCATCTTAAACTTTAGATATGCGAGGTTTAAGAGGATTTTTGGTGCATATCCAAGGAGAAAATAAGCATGGCTTTATTAAAAGAAGAAAAGAATAAAATTGTTAAAGAGTTTCAGAACAGCGACACTGATACTGGCTCACCGGAAGTGCAAATAGCCCTTCTAACCGAAAATATAAATAAATTACAATCTCATTTTAAAATTCATAAAAAAGACCATCATTCAAGAACAGGTCTTATTAGAATGGTTAACCTAAGAAGAAAGCTTTTAGCTTATCTAAAAAGAAAAAATCCAGAAAGCTATCAAGACATCATTAAATCTCTTAAATTAAGAGGATAAACAAGGAAAATCGTGGAAGAAAATAAATTAAATACCCAATCCGTAGAATTCGAATACGGAAATAAAACTGTAAAGATTGAAACTGGCAAAATTGCAAGACAGGCTACATCAAGCATTATCGTTACTATAGATAACTTAGTTGTTTTAACAACTATGGTGGCCAGAAAGGAGGCAGATCCAAAGAAAGATTTCTTTCCGTTGGCTGTCTTCTACCAAGAAAAATTTTATGCTGCTGGAAAAATACCAGGTGGATATTTCAAGAGGGAAGCCAGACCCACTGAGCAGGAGACGCTAACTTCAAGGCTTATTGATAGGCCTATAAGGCCGCTGTTTCCAGAAGATTTTAAAAATGAAATACAAATTTTCTGTACAGTCTTATCGTCAGATAAAAATATTAATCCTGATATAGCTTCCTTAATTGGGGCCTCTGCAGCACTCTCAATTTCAGGAGTTCCATTCCAAGGCCCTCTAGGAGCTGCAAGAGTTGGTTTCATTGATAGTAATTATGTTTTAAACCCCTCTCCTGAAGAGCTTGAAAATTCTATGTTAGATATGGTTGTTGCAGGAACTGAAGATGCTGTATTGATGGTGGAATCCGAAGCAAATGAGTTGAGCGAAGATCTTATGTTAGGCTCAGTTCTTTATGGTCATCAAGAGATGCAAAAAGTTATTAAAGCTTGCTCAGACTTAAGAGCTAAATTAAATCCTACTCCATGGGAGTATTCTGAGGATGAGTTAACTGCTGAATTTAAAATTAAGATTACTGAAGCTTTCACTGACGAAATTGCTAGCGCGTTTAAGATTGCTGATAAATCTGATAGGGGAGAGGCAATTAATAATGTTAGAGAGAGGATTAATGAAGCCCATGAGGAACTTGATGAAATAGAAAGAGGCAAATTAATGAATGCTTTTAAATTAGTTGAAAAAGATGTGGTAAGAAAAAGTATTTTATCCAATGAGCCTAGAATTGATGGGAGAGATTTAGATACTGTGAGACCAATTTATGTTGAAACAGATGTTCTGCCAAGCGTTCATGGTTCTTCTTTGTTTACTCGTGGTGAAACTCAAGCTCTTGTTGCAGCAACACTTGGTTCTACAAGAGACGCCCAAAGGATTGAAGGATTGAATGGAGAGCAATCAAATACATTCATGCTGCATTATAATTTTCCAGCATACAGTGTAGGCGAGATTGGTATGCCGCTTGGACCAAAACGAAGAGAGATTGGCCATGGTAACTTAGCAAAAAGAGCTATTAAGGCTGTTCTTCCAGATTCTGAAGAATTTGGCTACACCCTAAGAGTTGTTTCGGAAATTACTGAATCTAATGGCTCTAGCTCTATGGCTTCTGTATGTGGAACCTCTCTTTCATTGATGGATGCAGGTGTACCCATTACAAACCCAGTTGCCGGAATAGCAATGGGACTTATTAAGGAAGAAAGTGATTTTGCTGTTTTGACAGATATTCTTGGTGATGAAGATCACCTGGGTGATATGGACTTTAAAGTTGCTGGAACTAAAGATGGCGTTACTGCATTGCAAATGGATATAAAAGTTCAAGGGATTACAGCTGAAATTATGGAGTCCGCTTTAGAAAAAGCGAAAAATGCAAGGATGCATATTTTAGAAAAAATGAATGAAGTAATTTCTGCTCCGAAAGAATTGTCTGATAATACTCCAGCGATGAAAAAGATTACAGTGCACCAAGATAAGATAAAAGAGATTATTGGTAAAGGTGGAGCTGTTATCAAGGGTATGCAAGCTGACACAGGAGCATCTGTAGATGTAAATGATGATGGCGTGGTAACTATATTTGGTGAAACACAATCAATTATGAAAGCGGCGCTTGAAATCATCGAAGGTATAATAGAAGATCCTGAGCTAGATAAAGTTTATGAAGGAAAGGTGGTCAAAATTGTAGATTTTGGTGCTTTTGTAAATATTTTGCCTGGTAAGGATGGGCTACTTCATGTTTCCGAGATTTCCTCTGAGAGGGTGGAGAATGTTTCTGATGTTCTTAGCGAAGGTGATGTTATTAAGGTCAAATTAATTGGATTTGATCGCGGAAAAATGAAATTATCTAAAAAAGTTTTAGAGCAGTAACAACTACAAAATAAACAATATTTATATTATATAAGTACTAATATTTATATTGAAGACAGGTAAATCAACCAAATGTCAAATTTA
>Ga0207992_1000259_pt1 | contig 28004 bp, 28 predicted proteins | sample ETN02SmetaG_FD_185788 | JGI IMG/M metagenome (GOLD analysis project Ga0207992, IMG submission 185788) | Marine microbial and viral communities from oxygen minimum zone, Eastern Pacific Ocean - ETNP2014F10-02SV255 (SPAdes) (version 2) | ecosystem: Environmental > Aquatic > Marine > Oceanic ...
TGATAGACAGCGGGTGTAAGCACCGAGGTTCGCCGAGGTGTTCAGCCCAGCTGCACTAACCCCCCGAGCATCTAAATTTCGAGGTACACATTAGTGTGAGTCTCTGTCCAAAAGAGCATATCAATTCAAATTCGAAGGAAGAGTTGTGCACGGCCATAGCGGAGGGGTCCTACCCGGTCCCATATCGAACCCGGAAGTCAAGCCCTCCTGCGTCGATTCCGTTACTGTGGTGCGAAAGCCCACGGGAAAGATCGTCGCTGTGCCACTCTCCTTCACCTCTCCCCGCAACACAAATTAACCGGTAGACGTTAGTCATTGAAGGGATAGAGTATGCCAATTTCCACGGGAGACATTCTGGGACACTCTCAAGTTGGGGTATATCTGAGTGTGATCGGTGACGTTCTGTTCATCCCAAGCACGCTAGAAGACGAAATTGCCGAGGAAGTAGAATCCTCCTTCGAAATGGAGGCCCATCGACTTTCTATTGGCGGTTCTGCCTTGCTTGGAAGCCTCGTACGAGGGAATAGGAAGGGGATAGCAGTAGCCGATATAGCAACCCAGGGAGATCTGGACGAACTTTCCAGCTTTGGTGACGTGGTGATAATGGAGAGCGGGGTAAATGCTGCGGGAAACCTCATTGAGTGCAATGATAACGGAGCAGTCGTCAGCCCGACAATTCCAGAATTAGGGGCAGAGATGATTTCTGACGTATTGGGGGTTAAGGCAATTCGTTCTCAGGTTGCCGGCCATGGCACCGTTGGCAGCATGATTGTGGCAAATAACAAGGGCGTCCTGGTTCATCCAGACGTAAAGACATCTGAGGTTGATGCCATAGAGTCCGCATTGGGCGTTCCGGCAATGGTTGGCACCGTAACATTCGGGTCCCCATTCGTCGGCGCGGGATGTTGTGCCAGCGATTCACACGCACTCGTAGGGTCGGGATCCACGGGCCCCGAATTAAATCGTATTGAAGACGCTCTCGGACTAATTTAGTCTTAGAAAACGAACTCCAATCTAAACCGCAGTTGGCGCCACATGGTCGTCATTTTTAGTTCCAGAACTCCTAACCCTTGACCAAACTTCTACCATCAAAACATCATGGCAATTTTTGCAGTAGTTGAATCTCTCGTATGCTTCCCTGAACGAGTAGGCCTTATTGCCGCTTGAAACAAGATAACCATCAGGAGAGAGCCTGCTAACAATTGCTGAACTGCTATCACAGTCCTCGAAATCACATTCAGGCATCACTCGTCACCATCCAATGAATTGTCTATTTCCATTAATGGCATATTCGCTTCAACTCTCTCTCCGGGCTTACACATAATCTTAGTCACCCTTCCGTCTATGCCGGCCTTAATCTCGTTTTGCATCTTCATTGCCTCAAGGACGATCACCACGCTATCCTCCTTGACGTCATCTCCCTCAGAAGCCATGATTGCCACAATCTTGCCTGGAATTGCTGAAGAAATAATGCCCGAACCCATTGCTCCGCTACTCTTTGGCGCACGCCTCTTCCTCGGGGCTTTCCTCTGGCTACCTGCAATCTCAACAGTGTAAGAGGTCCCCTCAATCGTGACTTCCCAGTTCCCTTCGTCCGGCCTAATTTCTACTTCGAACTCTTCACCGTCAACAGTGACTTTTCTCTTTTCAGTCACATTTTCACCTCTTGGTACTTCTAATCGCCCTTGCTCTAATCAGAGGTGTCTTTCCTGTTGCCATTCTCCTATGGGAAACCGACCAAGAGTTACCTCCTTCACGACCCTTTGTCGGCTTTATTGATGCTCCAGATTCATATTCTAGCAGCACCAACGAGACTATGGCTGCAATGATCCTCTTCTCTCTATCTTCTTTACCCATATTGCTCACAACGGAATATTCCCATGTTTTTTATCAGGCCGTGGCTCTTCCTTCTCAAGAATCGCGCCCAAAGCTTTCACAAGAACAATTCTTGTTTCCGACGGCATCACTACATCGTCTATGTAACCAAGTGCCGCTGCTTTGTACGGATTCGCAAATGTCTCCTCATAGTCATCCACTAACCTCTCCCTCTCTTGCTCGGGATTCCTCGAACTTGCTAGTCTCCGTCTGTGAATAATTTGTACTGCTCCTTCAGCACCCATTACTGCAAGTTCTGCAGAAGGCCAAGCAATATTGTAGTCCCCCCTAATGTGCTTGGAAGACATTACGTCATATGCCCCCCCATATGCCTTCCTCGTAATGACGGTGAGTTTCGGAACTGTAGCCTCGGCAAATGCATAGAGTAGCTTTGCACCATGCCTGATTATTCCGCCCCATTCCTGACTAGCCCCTGGTAGAAAACCAGGAACATCAACGAACGTCAGCAATGGGATATTGAATGCATCACAGAAACGAACAAATCTAGCCGCTTTTACTGATGCGTCAATATCCAGGCATCCAGCTAAGTGCATTGGTTGATTAGCAACAATTCCAATTGATTGCCCCCCAAGTCTACCAAGTCCGATGAGAATATTTGGTGCAAAACTATCTTGAATCTCCAAGAAGCTATCAGAATCAAGCACTTCTTCGATTACCTCGAGCATATTGTATGGTACCCCCGGGTCCACTGGAACGAGCGAATCTAGCAATTTGCAGTTCCTATCCAGTGAGTCACTGCTTTCTGAAACTGGAGCCCTTTGCAAGTTATTTGAGGGAATTAATCCAATCAATTCTCTGACTATCTCCAATGCATTGTTATCGTCCTTCGCAGTGAAGTGTGTGACGCCCGATTTTGTCGCGTGGGTCGATGCACCACCCAGTTCTTCAAAACCAACTTCTTCATTCGTAACCGTCTTTATTACCTCTGGGCCAGTGATGAACATGTGTGATGTATCTTCGACCATTATCACGAAGTCTGTTATTGCCGGAGAGTAAACAGCACCCCCTGCGCAGGGGCCCATGATTACTGAGATCTGAGGAATCACCCCACTAGATCTTACATTCCTAAAGAAAATCTCCGCGTATGAGCCAAGACTGGCAACACCTTCCTGAATCCTCGCCCCTCCACTGTCATTCAAGCCAATTACCGGGGCACCAGTCTTTACCGCCATGTCTAGAATCTTGCATATCTTAAGTCCATGCATTTCCCCTAGGGACCCTCCGTAAACCGTGAAGTCCTGTGCAAAACAGTAGACTAGCCTACCGTCGATTGTACCGTGACCACAAACTACCCCATCACCCGGAATCACGTTTCGGTCCATATCAAAATCTCTACATCGATGCTCCACCAAAGCATCAACTTCTGTGAATGAATCCGGATCAAGCATTTGCTCAATTCTTTCTCTAGCCGTCATCTTGCCCTTGGCGTGTTGTGCTGAGATTCTTTTTTGCCCCCCTCCAGATTGAGACTTGGATTTCCGACGCCTTAGGTCGTCAATCTTGTCGGAGTTGCCACTCATGGACTTCTGTGAGGACAGGCCGCCCATGAGCATTCCTAAGGGGAAACAGATTCTATCTTCCGGTTGCTTGAAGGCATATTGCCATTTGCAACCGGTTGAAACATGCGAGTTGTTATTGCCAAACCAGGCCTAGATGGGCACGATAGGGGTGCTAAGGTAATTGCTAGAGCACTGAGGGATGGAGGTCACGATGTTATCTACACCGGACTCAGAAAAACTCCTTCTGACATTGTTAGAATAGTGAATGACGAAGATGCTGAAGTTCTCGGACTATCTACCCTTTCCGGTGCCCACGACTCTCTAATTCCGAAGATATGCGATGGGCTGAGGGATGGAAAACTTGGGGGCGTAATTGTTTTTGCTGGGGGGATAATCCCTGATCGAGACCTAGAACTGCTGTATAATTCTGGTGTGAGGGCCGTTTTCGGTCCTGGAACCCCTACCTCAGACGTTCTCGGATTCCTTGAAGAAGCAATGCAAAGGAAACAAAATAATGATCCAATCGGCGTGGGAGACGATTTGGGGTGGCACTGGAATTGAGCGAAATTGACGATCTTCTCAGACGGGCAAAGTCAGGCGATCGTCGTAGCCTTTCCAGACTAATGACCGAGATTTCAGAGTCCAAGACTATTCCAGAATTTCACTCTAAGTCAATCTGGACGCTCGGTGTTACCGGACCCCCAGGTTCGGGAAAATCAACTCTCATTGGCAGGTTGACCAAGTATTGGTCGGATATGGGCGAGAGTGTGGCAGTTCTCGCGCTCGACCCAACATCCCCAGTCTCTGGGGGCTCATTTCTCGCGGATAGAATTAGGATGGAAGGGACTGACATGGGAGAAAATGTGTTTGTCAGGTCAATAGCATCTGGAAATAGCCCCGGCGGGATTTCTCCACGAATTTGGCCCATGTGTCACGCACTATCCCTTTGCGGTTGGTCTCGCATCATAGTCGAAACAGTTGGGACGGGCCAATCTGAGTTCCGCATTGCAGCGTTAGCCGAACGGCTCCTTCTCGTCGACGGACCAGATAGGGGAGATATTATCCAGGCAGAAAAGGCAGGAATTCTCGAACTGGCCGATATTATCGCTGTAAACAAATCCGATCTTCCCGGGGCGTCTTTGGCAGCTCAGAGTATCCGAACTTCCCTAAATCTATCAGATGATGATTCCAGAGAAGTCCTGCTTGTTTCCGCACTAGGAGGTACGGGAATAGAGACTTTGGCCTCGAAAATCGAATCTTGTGAGCCCCAAAGGGGTAGAAATGAATTGATAATGAGGGAACTTCTCATTTCTGAATGGGACTCGATTTTACTCTCGCACCCAGAAATAGACGATGTTATCCAGAAACTGTGTGACAATTCAATAACTATCGTTGAGGCGATTAAGTCACTGAGGACATCTTTTCAAAATGGCGGGTAATCGCATGAATGACAATTCAACAGACGTCTTTGTCGATCATGTAGGACATTCAATTGGTGGTATGGGAGGGCATGCTTTCAGACGACTAACTCATGTTTCAATGGCTTCGATCCCATATCTATACTACGTTCACGGAGAAAAAATTTCTTCATATTTCTCGCTTCAAGCAAGAGAATTTGTAAGTGTCATTTGTGTTCTAATTCTAATTGCTGAGGGTATCCGACTAAGGACTGGAATTGTTATTGTCGGGCAAAGAGAATATGAGTCCAGTCAGATATCAGCACTAGCTTGGGGGGCACTTGCCGTTGCACTCGCCTTACTAGTCTCTCCTGAAGGTGAAAATGGTGGGATGGAGTCCGGCAAGTACGGGGCCCCAATTATTCTGGGCATGACTCTCGTTGACCCATTAATGGGAGAGGTCAAGAGGACCAAGAAAAATCTCAATGCCGCCATAATCGCCGGATTGGTTGTATCTTACACGGTTTGGGTCGGCTGCCATTTCTGGATTGGGACGGATTTAATCGTGGCATTATTGCTCGCACCGCTAACAGTTTTGGGAGAACTTCCTCGTACCAGGGTGATCGATGATAATGCAACAATGGTATTATTCCCACTAGTGGGGTTAGTTCTACTTCATCCATTCTTGTGATTAAACTCCCGTCATGTTTACATCCTAATTTCATGCCCCATGGGCGTGGATATTGAGGATAACGAGGAAAGCCAGTCTTCAGAAATGTGGGAATCCCCATTGGGACAGAGCACATACATGTTCATTTGGGCCCTTGCCTCATTGGCTTCTTTCGCAATTTTCTTCAAGTATTTCTAGAAATTTGGATGTTTCTCTCTACAGCAAGAAGCACTGTCTTTGCTGAAGATCCGCCCGGACCACTGTAACCCCCAACACTGCCATCTGAACGGATTACCCTGTGGCATGGAATTGAAATCGGCATAGGGTTAGAGCCGCATGCATTAGCAACTGCCCTGTAGGAAGTGGGGACGCCAATTGCCTCTGCTATGCACTTGTAAGTCCTGGTTTCTCCCGAGGGGATCTTTCTTATCTCATCCCACACCCTCATTTGGAAGGGAGTCCCATTGGGGCTATGAGTTACTATTTCCCTCATCTCCGACTTCTATTTCTTCCATTCCAACTATCTCGTAGTTTGATGGGAATAGGGCTATTGCGACCCCAATCACTATGCATGCAATGCCAAACCAGAAAGAACTCCTGATCATCAACTCCATCCCAATAGCGAAAAGAATCAGGCCCCCAAGGTTGGATACCCACACCAGAGTCTTGAATGTGGAAAGTGATACCCCACTCGATCTCTTGGTTCTGTGGGGTCCGAATTCGGCCCCAAATCTAATCGGATCCTCTTCCCCCATCTATCTTCACCTATCAATCATGATGATGGCATCTGTAGGGCATGCTAGGACGCAAATCTTGCAACCCGTGCATGGGTCTCTCAAAATCTTGGCCTTCCTGTTTACATCTACTTCCATTATCGGGCTCGCAAGAGGGGTGTCATAGAGTTCGATCGCATCATCTTCGCATACGATAGTGCACTGGTCGCATCCGATGCACAACTCCTCCTTAACCCAGGCCACAGTGTCTTCCCCTCCCTTGATCAAAGCCTCCTCTTCAGCCCTGACCGAGTTTAGCTGTACTCTGATTCGGGACTGTTCTACTGCTCTCCTCTTCAGGACGTCACCAATCTTGGTCATGCTATCTCCATCTAATCCATGGAGCCAGCCTTTATCATAGTGAGTTTGATTGGTGCTCTCCCTTACCGCGTTTCATGGGTGCTCCTGAATCAGCATGGTGGGCCGACCCAATGGTGTGGCTAGGACTCTTGCAAGGTGGTGCAATTTGGCTACTTATGGCAGTATACCTGAGTGTCCCAGCAGCATGGATATCGCTGGCCTGCGGGGGTCTGATAGGATTCTTCCTTTACCTAGTTGCACTCGGTTACGAGGACTACAGATTCGCCAAGGCAACCGTTGCCGGAGTATTGATCAATACCTGCCTTTCATCATTCTCGGCCTTGATTGCATTTATTCAGTGATTATCTGATAATGGTCCAATCGAAGATGCACAATTCAGTTCCGCGACTCTTCAATCTGCCTGGCAAGGAAGCTGACTACGTCTAGAATCTCGAAGTCGTGACGAGGATCCCCCTCGAACTTTAGGCACTCGAAGTGAGCTACGCACTTAGGACAGGATGTCAGCATTATGTCAGCTCCAGTTGCCCTGACCTCGTCGAACCTCTGCACCCTCAGGGCCCTGCTGTTCTCGTTGCATGACATCATGCTTGAGACCCCGCAGCAAAGAGCATCCTCGCCCGTATGCTCCATCTCCACTAGGTTTACCCCATCGACCGAGCCAACTAGGTCACGCGGCTCGTCGTAGATGTTCATCTGCCTACCCAGGCGACATGGGTCGTGGTATGTCACGGTCACTTCGTCATCGGTCTTCAATTCCATGTCGAAACCTTTCTCGATTAGGAACTCGGTCGTATGCATCACCTTCATGTCATCTAGCTCGTAGTCCAGGGCGAATGTCCTGAAGCACTCTGCGCAAGAGGTTACTAATGTCTCGATCCCACTTTCCCCTAGTTTCTTCTGGTTGTAACTCTTGAGCTTCTCGAAGACTTCTGACATTCCCTGCCACTTCTGATCGTGTCCGCAGCACTTCAGGAAGTCCCTGCCAAGATATGTGACTTCCTCACCCATCTCCTCGAAAATGGTGAACGCAGAAGTCGTCGCATCCCCCAAGTCCATGCTCCCCTTGTTGACATGGCTGAAAACCATCTCCTGATCGATGTAGTCGACACATCCGGGGTAATATCCTACGCTAGAGTCGAGAGGGTAGTCCTCCACGGGTATGAATGAGTCATCAGCATCCTCCTCTGCCTCGGCTGCAAGTACTGCCTGTAGAACGGTGTGGGGTATCTCCGTAGCCGGTGGCCCGCCCACAACGAGATTCCTCCTGATATCGATATAGGAATCGTAGTCAACGAGTTGCGGGCATGCGTTCGTACATGCTGTGCAAGTCAAGCAGGAGTAAAGTGGGACTCCGTCATCCTCGTTGTTCCATGTGTTGTAGATGATGTTCAACTTGTCACCTGCGTTGAACAGCCTGACTGGGCATGCATCATCGCAAAGGTCGCATCCATAGCACTTGTTCATCTCCCATTCGTAGCCTCTAGCCATGCTCCTCAGCATCACGAAGACCAGTGCACCCACACCCAGGCATGGGATGAACATGGAATAGATCAGCTTTGCATCCAGACTCTTGGGATTCTTCTCGAAAGTCGGATTGGTTATTGACATGGATGAGAGTTCCTCATCACTGAGGCTTACTTCAGAACGGATTACTGTAGTTCCGTCTTCGGCCAGAAGAAGTGGCTGGTATGCAACAGCAGAAAAGTCGGAAATCATAGTGACACTTTCGTTCACTCCTTCAGAAGTTGTCGTGAAAGTCACTGTATATGAAAATCCAGAGTCTAGGTAGATTGTCCCGGAATCACAGGAAGAACCATCATTCATCCAGAGTGTCTCGCCGGCTTCATCTGTGAGCACAAGACTCTGTGTGTGCGCCCCTGCTCCACGCTCTGTGGTCCTGAAGTTACACCCTACGTCCGTGGGGACGCTAGAGATCCCTAAGTTCTCTACTTCGAACGGGATAGATTCAGAAATCACTACGGGAGAACCGCCTTGTGACCCCTGATAGATGATCTCGTTAGCACCTATGTTCCTCGAGGTCTGGGCATCTGCGTGGCCATTGGCACCGGCGAAGTCGACAATCTTGCCTCTTGTCGGTTGGAAAATTCCCCAGTTTACCCAATGCATCGCCGGCATTACGCACCATTCAGAATGCTCAGTCCCCTCATCCATTGAATCCCAAACTGCTAGTGTGCTAGTTTGTTCGTATGGCAAGCATTGATCTTCCCATTCCGCCCAAGCTGGAACTTCACTCTCGGAATGGACCAGCGTATCTCCCGGCTGACCCCTTATGCCATCCAACTCGACAATCTTGGCATCGTATTGGTATTCCCAGAATCCCATAGTGCCCAATCCTCGCTGGTTCCAGAATCCATTCTCGTAAATTGGCCATGTTATGCTGCACATTAGCACCGTTGCAATCAAAGAACCCACTGCAACCTGCCTGCCTAAGACAGGAGTCAGTCTGGAACCCATCGGACCGATGAGGAATTTCCTCACTGAGAAATATAGCAGCGTGAAGATGAATACTCCTGTGAGGATCCACGGTATTGCGTTGAAGACCTCCGCTGTCCACGGTGCTTGGGTCCCACAATTGAATCCGCCATGGCCGCTAGACCAACAATAGTCTGTACGATTTTGTGCATACATCTCAAGGAAGATGTTGATGGAGAAAACGGAGATGAACCAGACATGAGCGAGATATACCGCACCAGCGGTAGCAAACCATGGGTCCTCCACCCCTCTCTTCTCTCTCTTGCCTATGATGAATGGGGGGAGGGCCAGGATTCCGACCGGAAGGCCTGTGATCATAGCTCCCCAGACACCAGCATTCCATGACACAATAGGCTGTCCGAAGAATTCGCCTATCGGTCCAGCGGGTATGTCAAATTGAGGCAGATACTCCCCCCACCTAAGGTAACCATAGGAGAATAGGACGTACCAATCGGGGAAGACGAATCCAGCCTGTGCATATGGGTCCGCAGCATTGTGCAGAGGTGGAGGTATGATCCAGGAATAGAATGCAATCACCATTACTATGGCGGCGAAAATGATGGTATCCCTAAGAACCTCAGTCGGCCAGAAAGGATGTCCCGAGTGAACTCTCTTACGTTCTTCTTCTGCACCTAGTAATTGCTCCTTCTCATTGACGTAAGTGTCAGCAATTCTCCCAAATCTCTCAATCATTCCCATGAAATAACCTCAGTGCGGCTCCGCAATTCCCTGAACCCATACGATGAATAGATGCGCCAAGATGAGCACTGTAACTATCAGTGGCAGGACGAATACATGTAGGAAATACATTCTAACAACCGTCTGCCCGGTGAGAGTTGTCCCGCCAAACATTGCATTGGCGACCCACTCTCCGACCAAAGGTGTCGCCATTGCCATGTTGATGCCTATCGTTGCCGCCCCGAAGGCCAGGCTATCCCACGGAAGCAGATACCCGGAGTATCCGAAGAAAATCGAGAAGAACATCAAAGCGACCCCTATCAACCAGTTGAGTTCCCTCGGGTTTCTGTAAGCTCCAGTGAAGTATACTCTGCACATGTGGAGGAAGACTGCAGCAACGAAGAAGTGCGTGCCCCAGTGGTGTATCGATCTGATGATGTAGCCGAAAGGCAACTCCAACATTATGAATTCCATCGATGCATAGGCCGGCGTTGGATCCGAGTTCAAATCGCCCCCAGGAACGTAGTAGAAACCCAGTATGGTTCCAGTTATGACTAGTATAATGAAAGCAATGAACGAAATTCCGCCCAAGCAGTATAGTGGGTACCAGTACCAGATTATCCTTAGCTTGTACTTCTCGGCATGTGTTAGAGGCATCTGCCTGTGCATGCTGTAGTAAGAGTCCCTGCTCATGCCCCAATAGTCCTGTATCCTGAATCGGGTATCCAACCAAGAGAAGGCCCAAAGGAACAACTTCTCGGCTAGGCCCATGCTTCCAGCATTGGTCTCCACAGCTCTAAGGATATCCTTTCGAGGCATGTCGTCACGCTCCCTCCTCAGAGTGAATGCGACGATAACAACCACGACAGCGATAAAAATCCACAAGAACCAGAATTGTATCATATTTTCACCTAACCGCAGAATGTGTACCAGTCCATGAAGTCTGGAAGGGCCTCGATTGTTCCCCCGTTCACCGTAAATGGAATCAGTGGCATACCATATGGCGCCGGGCCACCGGTCTTTTTGACTCCTATGAAATTGAACTCTTGGCCATTTGACCGATTTCTAGCCGTGTTCTTTTCTATGACTGTGTGATCATACCTGCTAGAGTGACAAATACAGAATGATTTGTTCCCACTAGAATCTGTCCCCCCTGGCAACCAACTGTCCGCCGTGAAATCATTGTTGACTAGTTGCCACCCGGGAATGCAGCACAGGTGAGGGCACCTTGCAAAAACGATAATCATGTTATTATGGATGTTCAGGGATGCATACTCTTCCTTTTCCTCAATTTCGAAACCCGATCCTACGTAAGCGCCACCGGACGTGTATCCATCCATCAGCTGAAAACGAGGGGTGTCCGCTTCCAATGGTTTGTTTTTGTTCTCTTCATGAGGTACGTAGGTTGCGATAATCGGTAACCCAGACCACAGGCCAGCAGCTCCAACCATTCCTGTCGTTGAATTGGCCGATTCGTCAACGAAAGCTTGGATAGTCATTGGTTGTTTGTCCATGTTTCCGTACCATACATCAGATCCCTTGGGCACGTAGAATTTGATCGAAGAGTCAGAAGTACTTCCCCCTGCCTGCCCCATAAGGAATGACGCAAATCCTACACTGCCCAGTGATGCCGTTGTGATTAGGCCGGCTGCTGTATTGAAAGACAGCCTCATGAATTCTCTTCTGTCAATAGTCCCGCCCTTCTCATGGGGACTCTGATTTTGAGAGTCAACAGACCGTAATTTGAATTTTCTCGCCACAATCATACCTCATATTTTTTCCAAGAATTAGTATCATGGCTAGTGATGTACTTGTTCCTTCTATGCTTAACAATCACGACATCGGGCAGTACGTACTTCAAGTAAACTATCCCCATTATAATTAGTGTAAGTAATGTCATTGCAAGATTGAATGAGAGCAACTGCTGATCCCAATGATTGTACAGCCCATAAGCAAGCGCTCCAGCCCAATAAAGAGTCCATAGAACTCCCCAAAGCCCTACTAGGATGATTAGCCATGAGTCTCCTGATGGAGCCAGACTTGCTCGAACAATAGTGCCCGGCTTCACATCATTGAACACGCCATGATCAACTGCTGCGGCGAACGATTCCTCTGTCAGGGTGGCATCCTCAAGGGCCACCCTCGCATCTTCAACGCTTACTTCGCCAGACTTCACTTGGCGAAGAAGCCTCATCACCATGTCGTCTTTCATAGTTGGTCCCCTCTCCTTAGATGCTTTATTCTTAGCCTCAGTAGATTGCTTCTACCCTCATAATGCCTTGAGAATCCATATCTCAGGAATAGCCCGCAGAATAGGATTACCAGCATTACAGCGCCGAATCCAAGAAGACCTAACCAGTGAGCCAAGAGCTTAGCACCCATGTGGTGTAGGTCTGTGTGACTATCCACAGGGGCGGGAGGCGTTATGTCCCCATTGCCAGAGAAGACAGTCTTGGTCCTGCCATTGTCATCCCCCTCGTCAATGCTTGTAGTAAGCCTGTTCCATCGATCTAGACTCGAGGGGGCCATGTCCCCATTTACAGAATTGCCTGCAACCATGAAGTGGGCAGTCCCCGAACCCTCTCCCGGACTAGTCCAACTGAACATCCACGATCTGTCAGCAGTTCTGGACCCAGCATCGGTATGAGTCAGCGTTGCGGCGTCGTCTTCCCAATTCTGGACCATTGTTTCGAAACCTTCCGCGGGCTCCAATGAACCGATACTGACTCTCATTGAGAATCCGCCCGTATACGATTCTAGATCGGCCTCAGGGCCGCCGATGAGTTGTAATTTCATCTCATACGTGGTTTCAGGGGCGTAATGGAAAGGCACACCATCGAGAATTACAGTTACTGAATTGTCGGGTTCTTCAGCATGACATGTGCATCCGGCAAGAGCGACGTCGCCCTGTCCATTTGCGTTGCCACCTACGCCTGTGTGCAGAGCCTCGCCAGAACCAGCGACAAAAACCGTGACTAGAATAAGGACCAGTGTTTTTTGTCGAGATGCCATCTTTTGTTCACCTAGCATCTGCTAATATTGTCCTCGAAAAAAAAGGGGAATATTAACGTTCCACCCCGGCCCCTTCGGGGCCGAACAAAATAGCCGCTAGAAAAGAACAAAACACTACTGTTTGAGAGGAGCGTCATGGGAGCCCCACGGTGGAAGAACATATACGAACTCAGCCCCGAACAAATAGAAAAATTGGAAGAAGCCGAGGACAAAATGGAATCCATGGAGATCACTGAATCTGAGGCAATTCTTCTTAGTTTGCTGGATGGGGACAAGAATTGTATCCCTGTGCTGAATATCTTGGGGCATCTCCACGGGAGATATCTTTCTGATTTCGAAGCTGCAATTGAGTACTATGACAGAGTCCTGGAGCTTGAGCCCGATAATGCATGGGCGAGAGACGAAAGGAGAAGATACAGACGATATGTCACCTATGACTAGAACAGAATAATCTAGTCAATCGCATGCGGGCCTCATGGAGCAAGGCTCGATTCTGATTGTTGGGGTCGGAGGGATAGGTTGCAAGTGGTCTGGCGGGGCCCACGACAAATGCCAACAGCTGGCAGAATTGCTAATGATTGATGCCGACGAGTCCTCTTTTACATCCGAACATGAGGCGCACTGTTTGCATTTGGACGCAAGCGGTAGTGCGAGGGGTGCCGCTGCACTCCCGAACCTGGCCGCTCATCGACTAAATGAGGGAATTGCCAATATCTCATCGCTACTGGAGACATCCGAATTAGTCATCCTACTTACCGCATTAGGTGGCGGTACGGGTTCTGGCGCAACTGCAGAAATAGCCGCCAAGTCTAGAGATTCTGGGAGCCTGGTAATTAGCATAGTCGGGATTCCCTTTGCAGAGCAACCACTTAGGTGCGCAATAGCTGAGAAAGCACTGCCTCCGATAGAGAGAAATTCTGATTTGTGTATTCGCGTCAGTCTCGAGAGGCTTGCCTGGCAGGCTAGGCATCGTAACTCGGACTGGAAGCTAGGGTCGGAATGGATCGGCGAGTTGATTGAGGGTCTAGTCACCACTCTCGGAAGAGTCGGCAAGATAAATCTCGACCTTATGGATCTGAGGACAGTAGTCGGCAGGCCAGGAAATGCAACTCTAATAGTCGGAAACGGAACTACCGATGACCCCGATGGAGTTGTTAAAATGGCAAGGAACTCCCCGCTCTCGGAGATCTCGGTCGATGGTGCCAAGGGATGCCTAATTCAGGTCGAGGGCGGCCCCGACATGACTCTAGGGCATCTTAACAGGGTCTCGGAAGCATTCGTTTCTACCTTGGACAATGACTGCCAGGTTATTCTTGGTGCCAGAGCAAGTGAAGATATGGCGGGGCGCCTCCGGCTAGTCGCAGTAGTTAGCGGCCTCTAATCTAGTAATTCGACTGCATCATCTTCCATACTTGCTCGTATTTGGTCGAATTTCTCTACTTCCGGTGCATGATAAGAATCATCCGCACCTTCAGAAGATTGTTGTTTTTCCTGCTCATCAATGTCGGGTTTTCCAGTCCAAGAAATGAACATTGGCAGCATCCCCAACATTACCAGTGCGGTAATTGCATGCCCAATTGCAGTTGTTGTTAGCAGACTCCCTTCGGATAGGGCCGTCAGAGAGGAAATACTGCCAGCATAAATGAACCCGAAACCAATTCCCCAGAAAACCGCTGATTGCCCTTGAAAGATACTCAAGCCTCCCTTTTCTCCTCTTTTCGACATCGACCAAACAGCGAATATAATCGAGATTGACATAAGAACTCCTTCTTCTACAAGCATCCCTCCAGAACTTTGCCCAGAAGCAAATGGGCTCCTTCTCCAAGCTCCCATTAGATGCCAACAAGATGTAATGAAAATAAAGAAAAATACTCTGTCTAGGGCGACTCCGTCAACTCCCTCCCCTTCCCTAGAATTCTTAGTGTAACGATCCAAAAAGACGCATAAGAATACAATCATCAGCAGGAATATAGACCAAAAAATAATCTTACTAATTCCAGCGTTATTAGGATTCTCTGCACCGAAACCGAACCACCAGACTAGAGGTGCAAATACAACCACAGAAACAGTAGATCTAAGGAATGGAAATACTCCTCCAACCTTGCTCTTCCGGGGTTTACGTTGAATTTTCTTTCCATAAACCACCCAGCCATATCCTATGGAAACACCTTGGAATACGGACATTCCAATAAACAATAAAGCTAGAAATACTCTTGCATTTCCTAGTTGATTATCCCCTAATGCCGAGTTTGCGAGAACCCAGATTGTACCTGCAATAGCAATAATTGGCACCAAACGAGAAAATCCACTCAACCAGTAACTTCTCTTTAGGACTCCCTCTTCCGCATTCTGTAATGTAAAAATCCACTTGCCAACTCTGCTAGGTGAAATCAACGCTGCAAAGAAATATGTTATTGATAGTGAAAGGAAAATAATGCTGCCTTGCATCTCCGAGCCAAACAAGTCAATTTTCATGGCAACGAATAGAAAACCAGAAAATATGCCCAAGGCAAGTATGTGCGGTAGTGTCGAAGGACTTGAAAAAACTCTGAGCAAACTATCGGATCCATTCGAACTATCGACTACGCGCTCACTCACAACCCCTCGTAAACCCACCATTGGTTAAGGTAAACCCCTTCGGAGCAGCATGCCGAAGCCAAAAAAGTCCGCCAGAGGGAAACACCGGTGGATCGGATTTACTATTGAAAAATCCTACTCTAGAACAGAAATGGAAAGATTGCTGGAGATGCGTCTGAATGGCTCTGGATGGAGATTATTCGATGTTGTGGGGTCAAAGGGAAACACCCATGCCATTCTAAAAACGCCCCTGGAAGAATATCCAAAAATCCTCTCACAAATAAATAATTTCAAGGACATGGAAACTCTGACCAGTTCCGGAAAGATTCGATTGGTCAGAGAGAGACTAAACTCATTTCTAGGGGTAGATCCAACCGATTCCGTCTAATTCTATGAATTCAGTATCATCCACAATTCCAGCCAATTCCAACTCCCCTGTTTCCTTCATCCCTGTGGGCCTATACAACTCGCCATCTTGAGTCGCCAGAACTCCCCTTGAAAGCAACCTCGAAAGTGTCTTCCAGGATAATTGGGAGAGAAAATCAACTCCTGGAATGGAAATCATCTCTTTGGCCTCGAAGACTGACGATATCTCTCTGTCAAGTCTAAGGAAAACCTCGGAAGAATGGACATCTCCTATCGTACCATCCCATCCTGCAGCGGAAATTCCACCTTCATCGAAACTACTCCTATTTGCACCAACGCCAACTCTAATTGTGCCATTATTTGTGGACTCAACAAGGACCCCGCCAACTTTTCTCCCCTTTTCGTCGACAATGTCATTTGGCCATTTCATATACGCGCCCAATACTTTCGAAACAACAGAACCTATGCTTGTCTGAACAATTCCCGGGGAGAACTCTTTCAGTAATCGGGGGTCAAGATTCCATGTCGCAAACAATCCTCCTTCTTCTGAAATCCAGTCTGAACCTCTCCTTCCTCTGCCTTTTTTCTGGCTCCTTGAAACTACTCTTTGCCAACCACCATTTGGGAGAATACTTGCTTCATCCATGGTGGATGTACATGAATCAATGACCTTCGCATCTATTCCCGAACCGGTTCTCCAAAGTCCGACGACCTCTATCTTCTCAGTTCCGTATCTCCCCATTCTTAGTGTACGCCAAGACCACCCATTTCTCTCCCAGTCTGCAATTCTGCTATTTCCCTCTGGTTCTGTCCTCATGACCAAGATCACCATTACATTTTCAGTCATCCTGGTGCTATTTTCTTCCAGGGTTTGCAGTAGAACTCGGCCCCATCCGCCATCTGGTATATCCGTCAGAGCAGCGTCTTCGATCCTCTCTAGCATTCCGGAATCGCCTTCATCTTTTTCGAGGTAGGGGAGATTCCAAACAACCAATTCTGCATCTTCCGGTATTTGCAAATTATCCCCAATTTCGGCTTCGATAATACTTGCCTTTCCTGATAGTCCATTAGCCTCCATGTTCCCTCTCGTACAAGCTACTGCATATGGATTAACATCGCATGCTTCGACATCCCATCCCAGAGTTGCCAGCACCATGGAAACCAAACCAGATCCACACCCTATCTCGATGGCTTTGGAGCCTGACTCTGAAACCAACTCTGAAACAACGTGACAGAGCATCAGAGTGTCCTCTCTGGGAGGGTAAACCGTAGCGGGGACAAATATGTCCCATTCGCCAACACCCTCGATTCTGAATCTCTCTGCTCCCATCGGAATTTTCACCGCCCCGCGAGACAAAATTGTTGCGCCCGGCGACCTCTCCCGGCTCAACAACATTTATGTCGTCGGTCGCCAAAGGATGGACAGTACCGGCTTCCTCCGGTACCTCTCGCAGATTTGCGTGAGCGATGCTGTGCGCAAGCCTTTTGAACACCCCTAGGGTCGGAGGATAGCCCAGCATCAGCCATGGGCCTGTAGCTTAGTCAGGTAGAGCGCCGGGCTTTTAACCCGGTGGCCGGGGGTTCGAATCCCCTCAGGCCCGCCTGATAGGACTGCAGGCCCACGGTTTTGTTGGGCGGGGGTAGCAACATGGCAGTAAAGAGCTCAACGAAAAAGAGATTGATAGAGCTGGGAATACCAGAGGATCACGCACACAAATTGGCCGATGACGCAAATCTAGATGCGATAAAGAGGATGTCTCGTGAACAGGTCGCGAAAAAGGTTGGAATCGAGGAGGGCGTATCCGAACTCGATCACATTATGACGGTGATCAGCGAACATGTCGGTTCCAGGAAGAGGAGCAAGAGCAACCGAATTACAATCTCTAGGAAGGCACTGTTGGATGAAGACATCCCTACAGGCGACTACAGATTCAATGTCCTAAATCACTTCCTAGTCCCTCATCATGAATTGGTGCCAATTGAATCTGAGGCAGAGGTTCTGGAACCGTGGGGCCTAACTACCGATGATGCCTTCGGTACCGGAAGACTCGCCAAGGAACTACTGCCCAAGATACTGATCACCGACCCAGCAATCCAGGTGATTAAGGAGATGGAAGAGTCGGAGAATGATGAATTGCCGGCCGGATGGCTTGCAAACAGGGTTGTCAAAGTAGTTCGTTACAGCCGTTCTGCTGGAAATTCAGTAGCCTTTCGCTTAATCGTGGAAAGCGCATAAATTTGGAGGTGTAGAAAATGAAGGAGATTGTTGAGAGCTATTTCAAACAAAGAAGCCTAGTGAACCATCAGCTTGCTTCGTACAATGACTGTATACCAGTCGGAGACGGAAAGGAAAGCAGGATGGAGAAGATTGTAAGAAACATCAGGATTGGGAGCGATGAACCCGTGGATGATGATGAAGGAGGTATGGTTAAGCTCGATCTTCTCGATAAGGAAATCATAGTCCGACTGAAGAATCTTCGATTAGGCAGGCCCACCATAAAGGAGGCTAACGGGGCAGAACACCATGCAACTCCTATGGAATGCAGGCTCAGGAAGCTGACCTACTTCTCACCAGTGTACCTCGACTTCAAGATATTCCGCGACGACTTGCCACCCTCTCCAGGGGCAGAGATGGGATTCCAAGAAGAGACTAGTGTGCACATAGGCAACCTTCCAATTATGGTTAGGTCCGCAAGGTGCAACCTAAATCACAACCACGTAGATGAGAACAGAAGACTTTCCCCGGAGACATCGGGCGAAGATGCTGAGAGGTACACACAACTTCTGAGGAAATCCGGAGAAGACCCTCTTGATCCGGGCGGATACTTCATCATCAATGGGACCGAAAGGGTCCTAATTTCCATGGAGGACCTCGCCCCTAACAGAGTAACCGTGGAGAAGAATAAGAAGTACGCCCACGAAACTCAGGTTGCCAAGATTTTCTCGCAAAAGGACGGAGTCAGAAAACCGCTCAATGTTGAGAAGAGAAGAGATGGGATGCTCATGGTCAAGATACCAAGCGCTGGGACGACCCCAATTCCGCTTGTCTTGTTGATGCGAGCCCTTGGAGTTGAAAATGACAGGGAGATTTTCGCATCCATAGCCGGACCTCCCGAGGCAATGAAGTTCACAGTGGCAAATCTAAACGACCTCAGAGATAATGACGAATATGGGGTAGACACCTCGGAAGAGGCTATGGCTTGGCTTGAGAAGAAGTTCGCAGCCGGGCAGCAGAAAGAGTATCGTGAATCTAGGATCCAGAATCTACTGGACAACGAACTTCTTCCTCACTTGGGCTCAAACATCGACAACAGAGAGAAGAAAGCAATTTTCCTTGGTAGAATCGCAAGGCAAGTTCTTGAGATGGCAATTAAGGATAAGGATCCGAACGACAAGGACCACTATGCAAACAAGCGTGTTAGGTTGGCTGGAGATCTGATAGAGGACCTATTCAGGGTAAGCCTCCAACAACTAGCCAGGGATCTGAAGTACCAATTAGAGAGGCATCACAATAGAAAGAGAGAGCTTCGAATCTCTTCGTGCCTCCGACCTGATGTTCTGACAACGAAGATCATGCACGCTCTGGCTACAGGAAACTGGGTAGGGGGGAGGTCTGGCGTCAGCCAACTTCTCGACCGAACAACATACCTTTCCGCTCTTTCACACATGAGGAGGGTTACGAGCCCTCTTGTGAGAAGTCAACCCCACTTCGAGGCCAGAGATCTTCACCCTACTCAATGGGGCAGGCTCTGTCCCAACGAGACTCCAGAAGGGCAGAATTGCGGTCTTGTGAAGAATGCAGCGCAAATGATTGACGTCTCCGAGGAAGTACCAGAAAATGATGTTAAGGCACTGCTAAAGGAAGCCGGCGTCAACGATAATCCTGATGGTTGGGCCGACGGGTCTCGAATCCACGTCAATGGTGACATCTTTGGACTACACAAGAGGCCCCAAAAGCTCGTTAGTCAGTTCAAGCGAAGACGCCGTTCTGGCAGAATCAGACCAGAGGTCAGCATCAGGCACGATCTCGAGAATCGAGATGTGTTCATCAATACTGACAGGGGAAGAATGCTCCGACCGCTCTTGATAATTGATCACGGCAGTCTGCAGATAACCAAGATGCATCTGGAAGGACTCAATTCAGGAGAGATTACCTTTTCTGATCTAGTCTCTGGTGGCGTAGTAGAATGGGTGGATGCAGAGGAAGAGGAAGACCTGCTCATTGCACCTAGGCCATTCGACCTACCAGCTCATTCGCCGAAGAATAACCGTCCAATCAATCCGGCAAAGGTTGAGTGGACAAACTTGGGCGAGCACGGGATTTCTCATGCCAATGTTTCTGCAGAAGTAAAGATGCCCAACGGCGAGGTGAAGACTGAGAAGTTCAAGGTCCCACTAAATTACTATCAAGAAAATCTAGACGCCTTGAAGAGAAAGGAGAAGAAGGACAACACTGTTCTTGTATATACGCACGTGGAAATTGACCCCCAACTCATCATGGGAGTTTGCGCTTCATTGGTACCTTACCCAGAACACAACTCAACCCCCAGGGTTACGGGTGGAACCGCTATGGTCAAGCAAAGCCTAGGAGTTGCGAGTGCAAACTTCAGGCTCAGGCCAGACACTAGGGCCCACGTAATGCACTATCCACAGCGTTCTATTGTGGGCACTAGGGCAATGACGTCCACCAAGTTCGATCAGAGACCAGGTGGGCAGAATTTTGTTGTGGCAATTGTAAGCCACCACGGTTACAATATGCAAGATGCGGTGATTATGAACAGGGCATCCGTAGAGAGGGCCCTGGGGAGATCTGCATTCATCAGGACTTACAATGCAGAGAACAAGAGATTCCCCGGCGGCCAAGAGGAGAGGATTGAGGTTCCAGGGACGGGTCTAGACGAAATAAAGGGGCTCAAATCATGGGATGCGTACTCGCACCTTGAAAGAGATGGGCTCCCAGTACCCGAGGTAGAACTTACCAGCCAAGAGGGAGGCAGGGGAATTCTTGTTGGGAAGACAAGCCCACCTAGATTCCTTGAAGAGTCCCACGGCGCCTTCCTACAAGCACAAGAGAGGCGAGAATCATCAATGATGGTGAGGCATGGGGAGCAAGGATGGGTCGACAACATTTTCGTAACCGAATCCCTTGATTCAGGTAGACTAGTTAGGATTACATTGCGAACGAACAAGATACCAGAGCTAGGGGATAAATTCGCTAGCCGACACGGGCAGAAGGGAATTATCGGTAGACTCGTAGAGCAGGAGGATATGCCATTCACTGAAGATGGCGTCATCCCAGACCTTCTAATCAACCCTCACGCAATTCCTTCCAGGATGACAGTAGCCCACGTTCTCGAAATGATAGGCGGCAAAGTCGGTTCAATGGAGGGGAGGAGAATTGATGGGACCGCTTTCACTGGGGAGAAGGAGGAGTCACTTCGTTCGGGACTTCTGAGGAACGGACTTAGACACACGGGCCGAGAGTCGATGATTAACGGCGAGACTGGAGAGAGCTTCCCCGTCGAAACGTTCGTCGGTGTGATTTACTATCAAAGGCTCCACCACCTGGTTAGCAGCAAACTTCACGCACGCAGCAGAGGACGTGTCCAGATTCTCACAAGGCAGCCAACTGAGGGGCGTGCTCGACAGGGCGGCCTAAGGTTCGGCGAGATGGAGAGGGACTGTCTCATCTCACACGGTGCTTCGATGGTAATCAAGGACAGGTTGCTGGATGAGTCCGATGGATGGAATTTGATGGTCTGCAACACTCCCCGCTGTGGCCATATTGCATACTATGACTGGAAGAGGAGGACCACTATCTGCCCCGTATGCGGTGACAGATCGGATGTACATTCGGTCCAAACATCTTACGCCTTCAAGCTACTACTGGATGAGATGAAGAGTCTTGGAGTGGCTATGAGACTAGAACTGGAGGATAGAAGATGAGCGCCCGCGATGCAGCAAAGATACCAAAGAGGATTGACTCCATTAGATTCACATTGATGGATCCTAATGAAATAAGGAAGATGTCTTCCGTAGAGGTAAAGACTGCGGATACTTACAAGGACGATGGTCACGCATTCAAACAGGGACTTATGGATCCCAAGATGGGGGTAATTGACCCTGGAATCCGGTGTGAGACCTGCGGCAATAAGCATGAGGAGTGCCCAAGCCACTTCGGACACATTGCCCTCGAGCTTCCAGTAATGCACATAGGGTTCACCGGCCTCATCAAAACCTGCTTGAAAACTACCTGCAACTCTTGCAGCAAGGCACTACTTCTGGATGCGCCAGAGTCGCACCCAACAGACCCCGAAAAGTCCGAACAGGACTACTACAGGGACCGCGTAAATGATATCATTCTAAAGCACGGAGTAGGTGGAAGGGAATTCAAGAAGATCATCAAGGATATTGAGAATCTGTGTGCAGGTCCAAAAAGAGCAATTTGCATGCACTGCGGAGCTGAACAGGGGAAGATAATCCTAGACAAGCCGACTACTTTCAAGGAGAAGAAGGCTGACAAGGGAGAGCACAAGCTGAATGCTAGAGACATCAGAGAATGGCTTGAGAAAATTCCCGATGAGCACCTAATATTCGTTGGGATGGAGAAAGATGTCAGCAGGCCCGAGTGGACGATAATGAAGGTCCTTCCAGTCCCCCCAATAACCGTCAGACCATCGATTACTCTAGAGAGTGGAGACAGATCGGAAGATGACTTGACACACAAGTTGGTGGATGTCCTAAGGATTAACCAGAGACTCAGAGAGAATCGTGACTCCGGTGCTCCCCAGCTAATCGTGGAAGATCTATGGGAGCTTCTCCAGTACCACTGTACAACATACTTTGACAATCAAACCAGCGGCATTCCCCCTGCAAGGCATCGTTCAGGAAGGCCACTCAAGACGCTCTCTCAGAGGCTAAAGGGGAAGGAAGGTAGGTTCAGAAGCAACTTGTCCGGTAAGAGGGTGAACTTCTGTGCGAGAACAGTAATCAGCCCCGATCCGAATCTTGGAATAAATGAAGTCGGAGTGCCAGTAAAGACTGCGAAGGAGCTCACAGTTCCCATCAGGGCTACAAGCAGAAACCGCGAACAACTCAGGCAGATGATTCTCAGAGGTCCAGATGTGCATCCTGGAGTGAACTACATCATTAGGGGAGACAGATTCAGAGTAAGAATTACTGATAGGACCAAGTACATCTGGGCCGGCTTCAGATGCTTGAACCCAGAGTGCCATTCAGGAAGCGAGGAAGAACCCTACATGGGTTACAGGCCAGACCTGAATGAGGTACTGCCAGCACCAAACTTCCTTCCCGGCCTAGTTCTAAAGGAGCAGATGCGAAGAGATCCTATGACCGACGCACTCGTTCCAGAGTGGAAAGTCGATCTCGATGGAACTCTCTCCAATCTCAGGGGCGAGGCAAGCGATGGAAAGCCATTAGCAGAAGATGATCCCGATGCAGCAATTCACTACAGGTGGAAGTGGGAGGTCAATCATCCCGAAGAATACCTTCCAGAGCACCTAGAGGTGAAGTGCCCCCACTGTGGAAGCCCAGAGGTTGAGGACGAGCACGGCAATGTATACCCCACCGAAACAGAGGACAGACTAAGCACATATGATCGAGAGGGAAACCCTCGCCCCGGCGTCGTTGTAGAAAGGCATCTTATTGACGGGGACGTGACCATCTTCAATCGTCAACCATCACTGCACAGGATGTCTATGCTTGTCCACGAAATTAGAGTTATGGAAGGGAAGACATTCAGGTTCAATCTAGCAGATTGTACCCCATACAATGCTGACTTTGATGGAGACGAGATGAACCTCCACGTAATTCAGAGCGAAGAAGCCAGAGCCGAGGCTAGAATTCTGATGCGCGTACAAGAGCACATCATCTCACCCAGGTACGGAGGCAGCGTAATCGGAGGAATACACGACCACATCACCGGCTCATATTTGCTCACTCACGGCGAGGCCTTCTTGCCAACTCATGTGGCAATGGACGTACTAAGCTCAATTGGTTGGGAGGGGGACCTCCCAGAAACAGTCGAGAGGGACGGTCAGACCGGTTTCCTTGGAAATCAGATTTTCAGCCTACTGGTCCGTGGAGGCTTCAGCCTCAACTTCAAGAATCGAGCCGGCGAAGATGTCCAGGTCACTGAGGGAGATGTTTCTGGATCCATTGACAAGAGAGGAATTGGCGCCGAAGATGGCCGTCTTCTGGATGCAGTAGTCCAAACTCACGGAACCGACATAGGCGCTGATTTCATCAACAAGATGACAAAGATGACTATCGCAATATGCACTGCAATGGGATTCACCACGGGGATCGACGACGAGGACCTCCCTCCAGAGGCCAAAGATGAGATCGACAGAATCAATGCCGAGGCTAGCGCCAACGTAGATTCTGAATTAGAGAAATTCGGAAAAGATGGCAGGAAATACGAAGCCAGACCAGGTAGAACTCCTCACGAGACCCTTGAAGAGAATATTCTCACAATACTGGATGCGGCCAAGGCCGAAACCGGTAACGTGGCCAAGGCACTTCTAGGCGACGACAACTCTGCAGTATTGATGGCTACTTCAGGCGCCAGAGGTTCAATGGACAACCTAGCAATGATGGCAGGTTCAATCGGTCAGCCAAAGGTCAGGGGGAAGAGGCTCGAGAGAGGTTACCAAGATCGCGTCCTCTCTCACTTCCCAAGGAAGGTAAAGGGTGCAAAGGAGAAGGGTTTCGTCTCTTCATCTTTCAAGAGAGGTCTAGAGCCCACTGAGTTCTTCATGCTGTCTGTATCTGGTAGGGAGTCTCTAGTTGACACCGCCGTAAGGACGAGCAAATCCGGTTACATGCAGAGGCGTCTCATCAACGCGATGGATGACCTAAAGGTTGCAAATGATGCGATGGCTTCTGTAAGGAACACCGCTAATCGAATTATTCAATTCGAATACGGTGAGGACGGTACTGACCCAGCAAGGAGTCGAAAGGGAAGTCCATTCGATGTCGACCAGGTTCTCAATGACGCATTGGGGGGTGCTAACTGATGGTAGTCAAGAGTGCGACAAAGAAGAAATTGATGGATCTCGGCATCGAAGAGGAGTATGCGCACAAGCTAGCCGACGATCGAAAGTGGGATGATGTAAAGGGCCTATCTCCCGGGCAAATCGCCCAGATATGCGGAATAGACTCTGGTACATCGCAGAGAATTCACGACGTAATGGCGAGCTCCGTAAAATCTTCCAGAGCCTCTACTGCAAGTTCTGAGAAGACTATAGTGAGGCGAAGAACAGTCTCTAGACGCCGAAGAACCACTCGTTCCCTACCGCTGCAGGACTACGACTATGATTCAAAGATGGCTCAGCTAATACGTGACATCGACCACGAGGATGAGATGTATATCCAACTAAACAACGCCGCAACAAAGGCGGGTTCGAGCATGTCTCCTAGGATGCTTGATCAACTGGTAAAGGGACTACATGGCAGAGGGGAGAAGAAACTAACAGATGCCAAGGCAAAGAAGATCATAAACTCTGCAAATAACTTCTACATGGACTCTAAGGCAGTCCCTCACGAAGCCGTTGGAATCACAACAGCCCAATCAATTGGTGAACCAGGGACGCAGATGACAATGCGAACTTTCCACTATGCGGGTGTCGCAACTGTCAACGTCACCCAGGGACTTCCACGGATAATCGAGATTGTAGATGCGCGAAAGGTCCCCAAGACCCCGACCATGATTATCTACATGGATGAAAAGAACTCCAAAGGCAAGCCCCTGAGGACCAATGAAAAGCTAGTCAGGGATTTAGCTGCCGCAATCGAGACTACTACTGCAATGGACATTGCTACTATTGACGTTGACGTTGCTCAGAGGAACATCGTCCTCCAACTGAACAATAGCAACATGAGGCTCAAGAAGATGAATGGCGCTGAAGTGAGGGACAAGTTATCCCGTGCTCTACGACTTTATGTCCAAGCCGATAATGAGGATCGCCCAAAGTCTCTTCGGATTATCCCTGGTGTTTCGAAGGAGGAAGATCTGGCAGACCTAGCATCGGACCCACCAACATACACTGCCCTTCTGCAACTTGAAGACAAGATCAAGAAACTCCGCCTGAAGGGATTGCCAGGAATCAGTAGAGCAACCGTACAAGGGCCAATGTCCGATACAGGCGAGTACTATATTTCCACCATCGGTTCCAATCTTTCGAAGGTCAGTGAGTTTGATGGTGTCGATAGGTCCAGAACCTACACCAATAACATCAATGAGATACACGACTACTTGGGAATCGAAGCGGCCCGTCAAGCAATCATTAACGAAATGTGGGACACATTGGAAGGGGCCGGGCTTGATGTGGATGTCAGACACCTGATCATGGTCTCGGATGTAATGACAACTGGCGGGGAAGTTAGGGCAATAGGCAGGCATGGTGTCAGCGGTACAAAGCACTCTATACTTGCCAGATCGGCTTTCGAAGTCACAGTTACGCACCTATTGAAGGCTGGAGTAATTGGTGAGAGGGACATGCTATCTGGAGTAACCGAGAACATCATTGTCGGTCAACCAGTGGCTTTGGGTACGGGCAGCGTCGAGTTGTTCTACATTCCAGAGGAAGCAAATTGAGGTGAGAGAATGGATATCGCTAGACAATTGAAGCAAGGAATAAACACAGGAAACATTGTTTTCGGACAAAGGCAGACATCATCCGAATGCTCCAAAGGGGGAGCAAAGATGGTTTTGGTTGCATCAAACTGTCCAGAATCTTTCATCGATGAGTTGAGAAATTCACACCCATCGGTCCCTATGCATCAGGTAACAATGGTGAATAGGCAACTTGGAGCAGCATGTGGAAAACCATTCCCCGTTAGTTCTCTCTGCATAATCGACGCCGGACAGAGTGATTTGCTTCAGCTCGCCCCGAACCTTTGATTGAATAATCAGGCCAAAGAATAGATTTCTTGGGTTTTCTTCAAAGTCAGACCTGCGGCCCTCTTCCCATGGAAGCGGCATTGCGAGATCTACTCAGGATTAAATCCGTAAATCTCCGAACCAGCCAAGTAGATCCCACCCCACACGGATTCACTTGTCTCGGAATAGCCACGGCGATTCCAGATTTGGGGATCCATTCGAATGAGGTCACCATATGGCTTGCCCAAGCAGGAATTCTGCCACTAACCAGTAGCGAGATAATCAGGTTTGGAATGGACGCGCCTCGGGGGTTCAACCTTATCCTCAGTGAAAGGCAGGTACAACCAGAATGCCATGCAGTTGATACTTTCAATTTCAAAATTCTCGAACCCGATGAGATTTCATCGTGGGTCGGCAAGGCTGTCCTATCGGGCGATCTGATAGCCAGTGCCAAGGATGATGGGGATCAGAGAACTTCGAAACAGTACCCAAGTGAAGAAAAGATTAGTAGAAACTTGGTCTTGAAACCGGTAATTGACATCAAATCTTGGTCTGCACAACGAGGCATGGAAGGATTTCCATCTACGCCAATACTCCTAATGGCGCGCCTGTGGACTGTATTTGGCGAATTGCAAGGACCCAACGGTGAACGAGAATCCGGCGAATGGGCGATTCTCGAGGACCCTTGGTCGAAAACCGTTACTCTACTCAACAGCATCAAGAATCTTCAGCAAGCCCCGGTCATTAGGACAATAGAACCTCGGGATGGTAATTGGCTGTCTATGGATAGGGTTAACGAAGAATTGGCCAAGGTAATCGAGGAAAGGAGGAGGGGCAATTCGAACGACAGCAATGTTTCTGGAACGGTTCGGAGCATGCTTCTCCAGAAATGGCCCCTGGACTCCGATCAAGCAAGCATAAAAGATTGCAAAATCCTGATTCCAGGGTGGTTAATAGATTCAGAAACTAGAAAGATATTACACGGGAGAAACGGGCGCCTGTATGACTACTAGTTTCTTTGGAGAAGCATCATATCTTCATCAGAGAGAGTTTGCCCCTCCATCAGTCTCGACATGAGATCAGTCACATCAACTCTCTCTGATTCTTGCTCCTTATTCGTACCTGACAATTTCAGAATATCTTGCATAGAATGGATACACCTTAAGGAAATGATGTATTTGTTGTGAAGATCATCGGCTTCGCCCTTGGTCGAGGTTAGTCCCAGATGTTCCGAATTAGCTAGGCCCCTGAGCCTATCTACTTCATTCGAGAGCTCCATCATCAATGAGTGGGCCTCTTCGGATTTCTCCGAAGCATCGGTTACAGCATCGTGCGCCTTTTGTTGCCTCTTCTCAGCCTGCTTAACTTCCTTCAATACCGATGAGCTACTTGCTTCCTCATCCTTTTTCAGCATCTTTA
>Ga0207992_1000266_pt1 | contig 27889 bp, 20 predicted proteins | sample ETN02SmetaG_FD_185788 | JGI IMG/M metagenome (GOLD analysis project Ga0207992, IMG submission 185788) | Marine microbial and viral communities from oxygen minimum zone, Eastern Pacific Ocean - ETNP2014F10-02SV255 (SPAdes) (version 2) | ecosystem: Environmental > Aquatic > Marine > Oceanic ...
TCCTCCAATCAATGCTTTTTCACCCATTAGAATTAACATCCATGTGCTTACAATAATGCCAAAAATTTGGATATAAGGGAACATTGGAGATTTCCACTTAGGATTATACCATGAATGTGATTTTGAAGCTGTTCTTAATACAATTACACAGCAATTAATTACGATAAAAATCATTATTTTAAATCCAGAAGCAAGTTTAGCAACATCCTTCACATCTAGGAATGTAATCGCTAATCCCATTGCTAATCCTGTGAGGATTATTGAAAGATGAGGAGTATCATATTTGGGATGTACATTTTCTATTGCTTCAGGAAGTAAATTATCTCTTGCCATTGCAAAAGGGAATCTAGATGATGCCATAATTCCAGCAAGAGCCATTGATGTCATGGTTATTACTGCTAGAAATGATGCAAAGATTCCTATAACATCTCCACCTACTGCATTTGCGAAAATATAAATTGGATCTTCTCTAGGTTTTCCATCTTTCATAAAGTCGATTGGATCAATTGCTGCTACCATGATTATTGAAATAATTACATAAAGTAAACAACTAATAAGTAAAGAGATAAGAATTCCATATGGCATGTTTTTATTCGGATTTTTAATTTCACCACCAACAGCAGCAATTTTTGTTACTCCAGCATAAGCAACGAAAACAAAGGCTGCTGTTCCTGCTATTGCTTCTGGACCAGAACCAAAAGCGGATTTAGAAAATACGTTATTCCAATTAAAATCCATAGTAAATACGGCCCATATACAGATTATGAATAAGAACCCAACAGAGCTAACAACAATTGGTATTTGCACTTTTTTTATTTTTTTGAGACCTAAAATATTGATGATTACAATTAGAACAAGTAGAACTATAGCAATTCTATCTAAATGTTCATCAATTTCAATATTCAATACACCTTCTAATATCCAAAGATATGCTTTGAATCCGATTAGAGCAAAAGCAGACTTAAGCATAAAATTTGCCCAAAGCCCAAGTCCAGATATAGTTCCAATAAGGGGGCCAAATGTACGTTCTACATATACATATGAACCACCAGAAGAGGGCATTGCAGTTGCGAGTTCACCTTTGGAAAGAGCACCTGGTAGTACAATTAAAGCAGCAAATAGATAGGCCAACCAAATCCCTCCTACTGGATTTGTTCCTCCGCCTAATTCCAACATTGCTAATGCAGGTAATACAAATAATCCGGATCCAAGCATTGCAGATAATGAGATAATTACTACTGAAAAAAGTCCTAATTTTCGTTCTAGGGTGTCTGAGATTTTTTCAATAGGTTGGAGGACTATGCCGACTAAATCTTTAGGAGTAAAACCCTTCATGTATTCACCGAATTTAGTAAACTTGTTAAAGATTTATCAATTAATTTAATTATTTGTTTAATTTTGCAATTACTTTCATTTCTACAGCAATTGCTGTAGGTAACGCACTAATTTCTAATGTTGTTCTAGTTGGTTGTATTTCATTAAAATATTCTGCATATATCGTGTTATAATCTTCAAAGTCTCGATCCATATCGATTAAAAATGAAGTAATATCTACTATGTCTTCCATACTGGAACCAGAATCTTCTAGAATAGTTTTAACATTTTCAATACAAGCTATTGTTTGTGCTTTCATGTTATAATTTAATTTTTTCCCGGTAGAATCCTTCACAGGCCCTCCTGGAATCGCATTTGATTTAGGTTGTCTTGGGCCAACCCCTGAAAGGTATAGTAAATCACCAACTCTTCTTGCATGCGGATAAGCACCAACTGGCTTTGGCGCACGAGAACTTGAAAACTTCTCACCTTCGGATAAGTTTTCTTCAGACAAATCTTCATTTTGGATATGTGGGTCCTCATTTTCGTTTTCAGTAATTATTGTATCTAGCACATTTCGATCCCCACGGTATGTTTCCACATCATCCTCATCATACTCTTTATCCCCAACATCATCTAACTTTGGAATTAAGGAAACTACTGCACAACCAGCACCATGTACAGATTCGTATGCATGCACTTTTCCAGCAAAGTTGTTATGTTGCCCCATAACTCCTGCTAGCCACCACATTGGTTTGAAAGCAACAACTTTTTGAACCCGAATCTGTTGATGAATTTCTCTTGACAATTGACTTACATCTTCTAATCTACCTTCACCTAAAAATTCTAGAATTTTTCTATTCCATTCATCATCTTTTTGTGAATGTATTTTTTCTTGATGGGGTTCAATTTTATCAGTAAACATTCTATTTGATAATGAACTAACAACTACGACTGCGACTTTCTTTCCAGATTTTTTAATTGCGTCATTGGCAGATTTCCCTAATACAATTGTTTCCGCTCTATTAGAATACATATTGCTAGAGCAAATACCTGAAGGCAATCTATTGTCAGGGTTTAGTAGTGAAAGAGCCACAACAGAGCCAGTATCTATTGGAAATCCATAATAGGAAACAACCCTTGATTCTAAACCTCTTGACTTTGCTGAAATCACTAATTCATCAGCAAAGTCAGTATCTATTTGAAATTTATAAGGCATAGATCCCAAGTAGTGAAAATCATGATCCACATGAACCCATTCTGGTTCTTTTAGGCCTTGAAATTGATGTCCAATGATACTAGTCCACAACGTAGAATAAACAAGAATTAATTCTGCTTCACTTTCTTCAATAATCATTCTTGCTTGTTCATATGCTTCTCTTAATCTAGCCCATCCTGGATTTTTTTCAGGGCATAATAAGGGGTGAGGATGAGCAGGAACAAATAATCCAAGAACTACTTCTCCTTCTGTCATTTTGAACTCACTCCTTGTATGTTTCTTTTCTCATCATTTGTATCCCATGTGGCAATAGCATTTCCAGTGCCAATAATTGTACCATATTCGTGGATGGTTGCAGGGTAAGTGGGATAATCAAGTGAACTTAGCATCCATGTAAGTGCTCCTCCATCCGTTTCAGCAACAGTTTGTTCAGTAAATTCTGGCATCATTTCAATTAATTCTTTTGTTTTACCCTTTTTCATCATATCAATTATTTTCATATCCCATAGATATTGTGAATGATTTGTAATATGTTCTTTTGACATGTCTTCAGGAACTTCCGATTCATTAACAAAGTGGCGATGAGATAGAGAATTACTAGAAATCACAACTGCTTTTTTTCCACTTTTCCAAATCGCTTTTCTTGTCGCCTCGCCTAATTTGACCATCATTTCTTGCATAACTTCTACTGAATAATAATGTACAGATCGATTTGAAGATATTGAGACAATTGGTTTATTCCATTTTGGGTTTGTTAGATGGCAAGAAGTAATGGTGCCATAATCTACCCTGAAATCTGGATTTTCCATCATTCGTACAGAAAGCCCATCTGATTCTGCTTCATCATGAATCATTTTTGCCAATTCAACATCAATGTTTAGGTCATAGTGATAACGAAATAAATTTGGAAATATCGGATCGACACTTAAAGATTTAAAATTTTCCAATCCAAGAAAATGAGTTCCGACGTATGTTTGCCAGTGGGGGGATAGTATTACAATAACATCATAGTCAATATTTTCAAGTTGTTTTCTTAATCGTTCGTACCCCCATCGAAGGGATTCCCAGCCACATTCTGCTTTTGGTTCATTTTGAGGGGGGTTTTCTGCATAAACAAGATGAGGAGGGTGTGGTGCAAGAAGCCCTGCAACAATTCTACCTCCGCCCATGTATGTTCGAATAATAACAAGCACATGAACCCATTGAAAGAATTCATAAGATGATTGTTGATGTCCAAACGTGGCCGAATATTCTAGTGAAGGAGACCACACTCTAGTTGTTGGAAATCAAAACATGGTTAAGGGGGATTTGAAGTCTTCAATATTGCCCCCATTAATTGGAATTCCAGCAGGAATTATTTCTACATTTCTTAATAATAAATTCCCTGATAGAGGATACCTTAGCTCAGAATATTATATTGGAACTGCCTTTGAATTCCAACTTATAGTCATATCATCTTTTTTATTTGGGTTTGCCTTATTTTTTATAGAATCTAAGAGGTTTGAGACCTCTCTCAGGGATATGATCTTAGGCGGAGTAATTTGTAATCTGATATTTATGTTCATGGCTTATGGGCATGGTTATTTTCCTTTATTGCTTATTTTTTATCTCCAATGGCTTTGGATGTGTTATTTTTGGCAAAAGAAATTGATACCAGCATTTCGTTATTCAATTTGGTTATCATTTGGATTATTATGTGGGGCTATAGCTGGTTCAATCATTGCTTTATCAATGTTTTAATTTGTATTGTCCATTGTACATATATTTTGTAATTCACTAAAAAATTGTAGAGAATATAATCCTCCTTCTCTACCCAACCCAGAACTTTTTACCCCCCCAAATGGAACCCTTAAATCTCTATGGAGCCAACAATTTATCCATACCATGCCAGTATCTAGCCGTTCAGCAATACTTTCACCCAAGTTTGTATCTTGAGTCCAAATACTTGCTGCAAGGCCATATTTAGTGCAATTAGCAATATTTATTGCATCATCTATTTCATTAAATTTATGAATTGTGACTACGGGGCCAAAAATTTCTTCAGTAGCAGTTCTTGAATTATGATTTAATCCAATAATTACTGTTGGTTCTAGAAAAGCACCGTTTGCAAACTTCTCATTTAATTTAGGGCGTTCCCCTCCTAAAACAACTTCCCCACCTTCTTCAATTGCTAATTTGATATAACTCTCAACTTTTTCTCGGTGTTCACATGAAATTAATGAACCAAGTTGAGTATCTTCATTAAGAGGATCTCCTATTTTCATTGTAGATACATATTTCAATAATTCTTCTAAAAATGAAGAATAGATTGATTCATGAACTAGGATCCTTGAACCGCACAAACAAACTTGACCTTGATTTAGAAAAGCAGATTTTGCAATATTTTTGATGTTTGATTTTATGTCAGTATCTTTTAGGATTATTGTTGCATTTTTCCCGCCTAATTCGAGACTAATTTTCTTAAACATTGGAGCAGCAGTTTTTGCAACAATTTTTCCAGTTTCAGTTCCTCCTGTAAAAGAAATCAAATTTATTTCTGGATGTTCTACTACTGCTTGCCCACATTCATTTCCATATCCATGAACCAAATTAAAAACACCTTTTGGTAAACCGACATCGTCTATTATTTCAGCCAATAAATTTGCAGTCATAGGCGTTAATTCAGAGGGCTTTGCAATTATACAATTCCCCATTACTAATGCGGGAGCAACTTTCCAAGATAGAAGATATAGAGGAAGGTTCCATGGCGTGATTAAACCAGCTATTCCAACGGGTTTATTGATGACATTATTCATGGCATCATTCATTTCAAATTGTTTTTCTTTCATATTTTTTGCTAAATTTGCAAAGAACCTAAAATTACTGACCGATCTTGTGGCATCAACAGTTCTAGCAAGAGAAATAGGTTTTCCAGTATCTATTGATTCAAGTTTTGAAACATCTTCAAACCGTTTTTCTAGTTCATTAGCAATTTTATCCAACCATTTTGAGCGTTCGCTTATAGATAGTTTTGACCAAGAAAGTTTTGCTTTTTCACATGCATTTACTGCATTTTGAATATCTTTTGGAGACGATCTTGGAATTGTCGCAATTTCTTCACCAGTTGCAGGATTATAATTTTCTATAACTTCATTATTAATTGAATTAATAAATTTACCATTAATGTAATTTTGAATATTAATCATTCTTCTTCACCCATAGCACCTAAATTTCCAAAAACACCATTATTGACATGCTTCTTCCAATCATATAGCCATCTATCTGTATTTGGATCCCATTCATCCCATGTTGGAATTTGTTCAAGAATTTCTAATTTTGATGGTGGAACAATACCAGGGACAATAAATGCTTTCTGTTTTTCTAAGGGATATGGATTTCTTAGATTAAATCCAAGAACTCCAAGAATTGCTCTAGCAACATACCATGTTGCTTGTGGATTCCACCCATGTGCAATTTTAATGACTATACCCAGACCGTTGGGAAAATCTTCGTGAATGATTGAAAGACCTAGTAATCCATCCGCACCTTCTTTTGCCAGAACATTACCGTTACAAGACTTTATTATTGTAGAATCTAATCTATTAAATCCTCCAATTAAATCTGGATTTTTAATCATTGAATCCCAAATCCAATCAGAGTTTTTATCACGGACTAAATAAGAAAAAAGTATTGCCAACTCATTTACAGTATTGGATACAGTAGGTAGTCCACATCCATCTTTCCCTACTTTTAGTGGCTCCCATTCATCGCCTAATACTTTTTTTAAGTTCATTAAATAGTGTTGAAAAACCTCGTGTCCAGGTAATGTATATCCTGCACGATTCCAACCTTTTAGTTTGCATCCTTTGAGTATAGCGGCATGTTCTCCAGAGCATGTGTGAAACCATCTTCTTGGCCTTCTTACTTGCCTTCCAAATTGGACTAATGGAGTATCTAGTGGAGTTTGCATTAACCCCCATTCTGCTTCTTTAAGAAGAGACTGAGCAGAGGCTACATGTTCTGTATCTCCATTATGGCTAGAAACAGCAATTGCTTTTTGCTCCCATGTGGTTTCAGGATCTAGAATTTCTGCAAATGTCTTCATCATTATTGGTTTCATCATTGAACGTCCATAACAAAGAACATTCCCTCCAAATGAATGAATAATCTCATTTCCATGTGCCCAAGCAACTGCACCATGTATTGTTGTTTCTGAAACACCATTTCTACGATAATCAACTAGTGGTTGCCAATCTACATCTCTTCCAGTGGCAATACCCTGTTCTGATTTCCCAAGAGGAGATTCGGGGTAAACTCCACTACCCGGCTTTCCAGGAGATACAGCTGTTTCCTGTTCATGTTTTATGCTCATATGAATCATCTTTATGTGGTAAAATGAGGGGCGACCAACTCCATAAAAGACGCCATATTCCTACAAACTCTTTCTGAATCATGATTGAAAAAATCAAACCAAGTCATTAATCTATCATCAGGATGAAATCTTTCTTTGATTTGTTTAATTATTTCTCCAGAATCACCTATTAATGCGTTATTAGATGCTTTTGAAATCTTTTCAGGATCTATTGTTCCTTCAAGAGCATTCCAATAACTTCCCAAGGCAGCGTCTGCTTCTTTTCTTGCCTCTAGGTTTTTTTCTTCTTTGGATAATCCTTCTTCTTCATTAATAAATATAAATACGGTTCTAGGCATATTTCTTCTCTCCCATTCTCCTCCATCTGTGTGAAAATCTTTCTTCATTCTTTCATGTGTAGAATCAATAATTTCAGGAGAGGTTATTGATAGATTAAACACATTTACAGGGTAAAGAGTGTTGCAAAATTTTTGTGCGTTTGGATCATGAGTTCCAGCAATAAGGTTCAAAAGTCCCCTATTCCATTTTTGAGGAATTGTTTTTATTTTTTCAAATTCCCATCTATTGGAGATATTAATGTAAGTACCATTTTCCGAATCTTCTTTTAGCTGATTCTTTGCATTTTGAACCATTTCCCATGATTCATCATTTCTAAAAAGATCCCTTGTTAAAACAGTTTTACGAATATCTTCACTAGATATGACATCCCCTCTAATTAATCTCAAAAAGATATCACATGCTTCTAAGAAAATTTGACCACGTAAAACTGGCCATGCAGCCTCCTCAATAGAATTTCTTGGAATAATTCCGTAAGGGCGTGCCATAAATTCAAAGCGACCAGAAGAAAAACCAATGTTTAATTTCCTGTTTTCATTTTTATTTAATCCATGTAAGGCAAGAAATGCTCCAATTCTTTCAGCCATTCCAATAGGTCCACCATTACAAAAAAGGCTCATTACAGCACTACCAACTTCAATATTTTTTGTTCTAGCAAACATTTGATGAGCAAGCTGAAAGAAATCGGTACACAATCCCACTTCACCTTGCCAATGGGGAATCACAGGTTTTTTATTCAATTTTTGAATTTCTGTTGAAAGATGAGATTGAGCAACCCATGCAACACCAAAACCTATTTTGTCGGCAAGTTCTAACTGAGTGAAGAAATTCGAATACATTGTATCTTCAGAGGGGAGTTCTCCTTTGTAATCTGGAGTCTGACTAATTGAAAAAAAGATATCAAACTCCATTTAAATCACTCATATAGATCGCATTCTTCCACCATCGACAGCCATGCTAATTCCTCTAATTCCTCCACTAGAAGGCAAACATAAGAAGGTAATTGCCAACGCTGTTTCCTGTGGCTCAATCAATCGTCCAATTGGGACTTGTTCCATCCATTTTTGTCTTATTTCAGAGACCTCTTTTCCTGTTTTATCACTAATTGAATTTGCTAAGGAACTTAACCTACCAGTATTAGTAAAACCTGGAAGTATATTGTTTATTGTTATGCATGGATGTAATTCTCTTGATAGTGATTTTGACCATGAGGCCATAGCACCTCTCAATGTATTTGATAATCCAATATTGTCAATTGGTTCTCTTACAGATGTTGAGATTATGTTGACAATTCTTCCAATTCCAGATTCTTCCATTCCAGGTACTAACATTTTTGTAATTGTGTGTGATGCGTAAAGATGTCTTTCAAAAGCAGTCTCAAATTCACTAATATCATTAGCAAGTAATGGACCTCCAGGAGGACCAGAGGCATTATTGATAAGAATGTGAATAGGTCCATCATCAAGAAGTTTTGAAATTGAATTAGTAACATCATTAATTTCTTCAAGATCTAATGGTAAAACAGTTACAGTATTAGCACCTAACTCTATTAATTCTAAACGTAATTTTTCTAAAGCATCTTTATTTCTTGAACAAATAATTACATCTGCCCCTACTTTAGCCATTGACTTTGCAACTTCTTTCCCTATACCTTTAGAAGCCCCGCAAACTAGTGCTCGATACCCATTTAGTACCGATTTATTAAATGGAAAATTTTCTTCTTTCATTTTTAATTCCTCAATTCATTAATTTATTTTTCAATTGCTTTTTTAATTCACATAATGCCCATATGTTTCGTTCTTTAATTTTTTATTTACTTCATCAAGAATGTCCTGGGGTGCATTTCGAAATGTTGGCCATTGACTTTCGCCTTGAGGATGTCTCAATTCATCCCACCGTCCTTCATCATATGCAATTAATGCTTCTTTCATTAAAACACCTGCTAAGACTAACGTTTCATAACAAAGATCTTCATAAGTAACTCCTTTTTTTACGGGGATTTCTCTACGAAGTAACAAATCGCCAGTATCTACACCATTATCACAAAAATGGGTCGATGAACCAATTGGAATATCGTGATAAACAGACCAAGCGGGAGATGCGGAGCCTCTACAATCAGGTAATAGGCCTGGGTGTGAATTGATTACCCCATCTATAGGATAATCTAGAATCTCTCCCCGAATAATTCTTGTTCCTCCAAATACAATTAAGTCTAATTCCAAGTTATTAAGAAACGGCATTACTTTTTCAGAGTTATGTATTTTTACAGTTTCATGTAGAATGTTTAAACCTTCTAATTGTATTGAAATTTCAGGAGCTATGGGGTGCCCTTCGATACGCTTAAGGAATTTTTCCCTTTCTTCTGTACCTATCTCTGAATCTTCCTCAATTACAATTGTAGGTACAAAACCTTCTGATAAAATTTGTTTTAACATTTCTCTACCATAGGGGTGTTCCTTTAGAAGTAGAAACGCAAAACGTGGCTTCGCCATGACTCTCGGAGTAGTTCTTAGTCTTCAATACAATCGTTATGTATTAGGGTGTACATCTTTTTTTGTCTCTTGGGAACAATACAGTTTCTCTAACATTTCCTGCACCGGTAAGTACCATCAATAATCTTGCAACTCCAAGTCCCCAACCTGCATGAGGAGGGGCTCCATAACGGAATCCATCCACATAAAAATCAAAGTCATCTGGATTTAATTCTACATCTAATAAATTTTGAGTTAACACGTTGGCACGATGTTCTCTTTGACCTCCACTAGTCATCTCATCACGCCCATAATTTAAATCAAAACCACGAGATAATTGACCACCAGTAGCTGATGTTTCATTTTTATCATGGAAGATATAGAATGGTTTCATTGACATTGGCCATTTTGGAATGAAATAGAACTCTGAATATTTTTCTGCTAACATATCTGCATGATGTGCTTCTATGTCATCACCCCAATTAATTTCAACACCTTTATTTTTAATTAATTCAATTGCTTCACAGTATGAAACTCTGGGGAATGGAATCGAAGGAATTTTTACTGCAATTGGTTCTTTCTCTTCTGATATTCTAAATTCGTTTATGTCATCAATTAAATTATGATCATTTGTTTTAATTTGTGTCCAGATATGAGAAATCATACGTTCTTGAACACACATTACATCTTCATCACTTGCCCAAGCCATTTCAATATCAAAGGAAATAAATTCATTCAGGTGTCTATATGTATCATGTTTTTCGGCTCGAAATGCTGGTCCGATTTCGAAAACACGTTCTAAATTACCCATTACAGCTAACTGTTTGTATAATTGTGGACTTTGAGACAAATAAGCATCTCTATCAAAATATTTTATTGGGAATAAATTTGTTCCACCCTCTGCAGCAGCAGCAATGATTTTTGGACTATTAATTTCACCAAAACCTTCTGAAATTAGATGTTCTCTGCCATATTGGAGAATTCTACTACGTAATCTAAACATGGCATTGACATGTTTTCTTCTGAGGTCTAGAAATCTATTGTCTAGTCTTACATCCATTCCTACTTCAACTTTGTCTGTAACTCCTAATGGCATAGGCGTATCTGCTAATGAAAGAATTGTAACTTTGTTAGCAACAATTTCGTATTCTGAGGGAGGTAATGGTTGCCCTTCTGGAACACGCGGGGGCCTTTTTTCAGCAATTTCTCCAGTTATTTGAAATGTTGATTCACGACTTGCTGTTTGAGATATTTCTAATTCTTCGTCACTAACATTTCCTTTTTTGATAAATGCTTGTAAATTTCCAGTCCCGTCTCTTAATTTTATGAAACATACAGCACCTTTCCCTCTAATTACTTCAGCAAATCCACATAATGTGACTGTTGAACCTAACATTTTTTTACCATTAGATGAGATATCTCCCAATGTATTTGTTCGGTAATTCGTAGGATGCCAGTTGACTTCGTTAGAGTCGCCCATAGACCTCCGAGAGCATATACCCCTTCAAATTGGCGCAAAATTCTCACCGAACTTTTCATGAACTATGTCTATTAGGACGAGTTATGGGAGAACGACTTTTTACTTCAGAGTCTGTAAGTTCAGGACACCCAGATAAATTGTGTGATCAAATAAGTGATGCAATATTAGATGCTTGTATAAGTATTGATCCATTTGCAAGGGTTGCAGTTGAAACATTAGTAAAAGGAATGGATAATAAAAGTCTGATTGTATTGGGTGGCGAAGTTACCGTAAAAGGAGAAGTACCTGATTATGAAAAAATAGCTAGAGATACATGTGCTAAAGTAGGATATAACTCTCATGAAATTGGTATGGATGCAACTAGTGAAGAATTATGTGAAGTTCGTGTAGCAATTACAACGCAATCTCCAGATATTTCTGATGGAGTTAATGTTGGCGGTGCTGGAGATCAAGGAATGATGTTTGGTTATGCTTGTACAGAATCAGAATCATTCCCAGGATTAATAGGAACTTATATGCCACTTCCAAGCATCTTATCTCAACAATTAACAAGACGTTTGACAGAAGTCAGAGAAAAAAATATACTACCTTGGGTTAGGCCAGATGGAAAAAGTCAAGTTACGATTGAATACGATGCAAAAGGAAATCCATTAAGGGCATCAACCGTAGTTCTTGCAAATCAACATAAAGATTTGACAGAAGAAACAGGAAGTATAGATTTAGAAAGAAAATATATTCATGACGAATTAGAAAAACATGTGATTGAATATGTAATTCCTAAACAATTATTAGATTCCGAAACAAAAATTATTGTTAATGGAACTGGAAGATTTGTGGATCCAGGAGGCCCCTATGCAGATGCAGGATTAACTGGAAGAAAAATCATAGTTGATACATATGGTGGAAGTGCACCACATGGTGGTGGGGCCTTTAGTGGAAAAGATCCTACCAAAGTAGATAGATCTGCAGCATACATGTCAAGGTGGGTAGCGAAACACGTAGTTGCTAGTGGATTAGCTGACAAATGCACGATTCAAGTAGCATATGCAATTGGTAGAGAAGAGCCAGTTAGTATCAATATAGATACACATTCAACAGGAATAATTTCAGATGTTGATATTGAATCAAGAATTTCCAAAGTTTTTGATTTTTCACCCAAGAAAATCATTGAAAATTTAGAACTTAGAAATCCAATATATTTTGTTAGTGCATCTGGAGGACATTTTGGTAGAGACCCAACTGGCTTAGGTCATTTTAGTTGGGAACGTATAATTCCTGAAAAGATGGAAATGTTGCGCAAGGAGTGATATTTTCTCCCACGCCCCTTATAGGGGCGTATTATGTCCCGTAGGTTGTGAGTATAACAGAGTCTAGTCGCAGGTCAGGAATCATATTGGCATTATTAGTTGTAATTTCAGCATTCACTCCATTTTTATCTAGTGCTTCTGCAACGGGGCCTATTGAATTAAGTTTATCAAATCAACATTTGTTAATTTCACCAGGAACAACAGCGAATATTACACTTACAATCCATAACAATGATTCACAAATTAATGATTATACGGTAGAAGTAAATCCAAATTATCATTCTGCTTGGAATATTAGTATTGTAGATTCAATAATCGAAGATGTACTTCCTACTTTTTCCAGTTCAACTACAATTGTGGTGACCTTGGATTCATTAGCATTACTTTCTGATCAAACATTGGTGGAGTTTGTAGTAAACCAATCAGGTAGTTCTGAAACCTCTTCAATAGATGTTATTTTATCAGTAGAACCTCATTATGAGGCATCAATAGATGTAAGTAATGTTGGTGTTGGAGGATTATTATTAGTTAATCCAGGTTCAACTTTAGATGTAGATATTGATGTTATGAATTTAGGTAATATGAATGATACAATATTACTCGATATTGTTGACGAACCAGATTTAGTTCAATGGTGGGATGATTACAATTCAGCCCAGTCAGAGCCAGTTGTAAATGGAAATGAAACTATTACTTTGGTAGAACCTGTAATGGGTTCAGAATATGATATCTCACAGGAAGATGTCGAGATTGTAGTTAATGCATCTGGACTAACTCCAAATTTAGAATATGATTTTTATTTGAATGCATTTGATGAGAATGGTACAGTGATTAATTGGTGGATTAGTACTTTTAATTCCACTAATGGCCTTGCCACCTACAGTTCAACTTGGCAGGGAAATCAATTACAGCCTGCCGAAAATATAACCCTTGTATCAAATATTAGTTTCAATGGTACAGATTTAGGTAGTGATTTTTCAACAATTTGTTTGTATGATACTTATGGATGTTCTGTAATTGCACAATATGAACTAACAGAAGGAACAATTACAGGAAGTGGAAATTTAAGTTATGCATATGACTCTAATGGTACAACTTATGTGCCTGGGACACTAGTAGATGATGGAACTTTAATTGAAATTACAGCAACAGCAGATGCGAATTGGAGTTTTATAGAATTTACAGGTGATTCAAATTCAACATCCAGTCCTTTGGTAATTGAAATAGATTCAGATAAAACAATTGGCGCATTATTTGAAGAAAATCAAATTGTTGTTTTAACTCCTGAAGTAGTCGTGAATGTAATAACTAATGCGACTCATATGTTTTCTACATTTGAATTAACAAATTTAACTCAGGGTGACGATTATGAAATATTGTTCGAAATCAATACGAATGATACAATCCCAATTCCAGTAGATCTTGGTTGGGATAATTTTACAGCATCAAATGATAATTTATCAAGATATTATAATGCAACATATGCAAATGATTCATATTGTATATATGTGACTTTAAGTAAGAATTTTCTAGTTTTAGATACAGATAGTATCTGTTTTGAAATACCCTCTTCGTCAACCTCAATGTCCATTAATATGGTGAAGAGCACGGCAAATTTACCAACAGGATGGGCTGTTTATTGGATTGATGATGTATATACTAACATGTCTCCAATGTCTTCAGATAATGCAGTACTTAGAATTGTGATACCTAATGGTACATCTCCGGGATATCATGGAATTAGATTGTGGGCTTCAAGTACACAAGGAAATGTTTCAATGTCTACAGTAATAGTGATTCAAATAGGAACTCAAGATTCTGTTGGAATTTCAGATATTACCAATCACACATGGTTGCCTGATCAATCGGCTGAAGTAAGTTTAGAGATCACAAATACTGGAAATAGAGCAGTAGGATATGATTATTCTACAAACTCACAACTAGGTCCATGTGACATAGCAGTATCAAGTGTTGGTTCAACATTGGAAGTAGATGAGACAGAATTAGCATTAGTTTCTGTAAGGCCTTGGGAAGTCGCTCATAGAAATGACACATGTGAATTTGATTTTGTAGCTACAAACAGATTAAATGGAGAGGAGACAACATTCCATGTACAAATTAGAATTGGTGTAAATTGGGGGCTTGAAATTTATTCTCCAGCATCAGAAATGTTAGGTTCAGATGAAACAAAAACAGTTACTTTTACTGTAAAGAATTTAGGTACTGAACAAGATGAATACAGGGTAGAAGTAGTTACTCCTTCAGGATTAACGGCAACACCTCCACCAGGATGGTTGACAATTTCAAGAGAGCAAACAAGCACAATTGATATTGATTTTACATTAGATTCAGATAGTAATTTGTCAGGAATTAATCAAGTTACCATCAAATTAATAGGTTTAAATGGAGCAGAAGCACAAGTAAATTATGACTTGAATATCGAAGGACTTTCAGCATTTGATCTTGTAGGTCCTCAAGATTCTAGATTACAAATAAATGCAGGAACTTCAGCAGAACTTCTAATTGATGTAATCAATACAGGTACACAGGTTAACGATTATGACTTACAAGTTGTTTCAGGATTACCTTCATGTTTAAGTTTGAATGGAACTGATTCAGATTTAACAGAAGCAGAACCAAATAGTGTACGGGAATTATCAATTTCTTTTGAAGCGGATTCTAATTGTCAATCTGGTGATTATTCAGTCACGATAATAGTTGAAGAATTAAATTCAGAAATTATTGAAGAAATCAATATCATCATACAATTATCTTCATTGGGAAGTGTTGATGTTTCAGCATCAAGTACTTCTCCAGTAGTTGATGACAATGCGTTTGAACAATTAATTCTGACAGTAACTAATCTTGGTTCAGATTCATCAACATTCGAAGTGACTGTAAGCGGAGCTTCAGGTTTTGACATATCCTTAGACACAAGCATATTATCCTTGAATCCTGGAGAACAAGTTGACATTAATTTAGGAATTAAAAGAACAACTGCTTTAGGAACTGTTGATGTAGAAATAAATGTAAAAGATACATCTAAACCCTCAGTTACTGATTCAATAATAATCACAGCATTAGAACCAATTAATATGGCGGAATTAATAATTCAAGCATCAAATTCAGTATTAGTTCCAGGTGAAATATTATCTGGTAATTTATTAGTAAGTAATCAAGGGAATCAAAATGATAATTTTAGTATTTCATCTAATGGAATATCCTGTGTAATCCAATCAAGTGCTGAAATTGATGCACAAGAATCTGTCACACTTCCATTTTCTTGTGGCATACCATCATCTACAGATGTTGGAACATATATTCTTACATTTACAGCCATCTCTAGTAATGATATAACAAAACAAATATCTGAAACTTTACAATATCAGATTTCTAGTGATTATAATTCAGGTTCAAATGTAGTAGCAGTTTCAATTTCAGAAACTTCGCTATCTATGAATTATGATGGAAGTGGAGTTGTTACAGTGACTGTAATTAATTTACTTAATGAACAAGTAAGTGGTAAATTAAGTGTAGAAGGATCACACGTTGGTTCTTTTGAATTTACCTGGGATGGTTTTATTGATGATGCAGAATATGAATTAGGACCGGATTCACAAATGAGTATTAAATTGACAATAACACCAAAAACCAATGCAGCGATTTCTACTGATTTCCAAATAATTGCATTAAGTCAAACGACTTTAGCATCTAAAAGTGATTCTAGTGAAATATTAACTGTAAATGTAGATGGTTTAAGATTGCCACCAAACGGTTTAGATTTGAAATTTAGAGAATTAGATGCAAAACAAACAATGATTGGATTATTTTCTGGTTGGGGAATAGTATTGTTAGTAATTTTAATGAGGATTAGAAGGTTTAAGAATAGGAATAAAAATTCTGTTGAAATGGAATTGCCAGTATTATTAGATTTACCACCAATGGGAGATTTACCCCCAATTGAAGAACCTCCAATTCCTGAATTAAAATTGCCTGAACTCCCAGCAATAGAGGAATCAATTTCAATAGAGACTACAACAAATAAGTTAGGATCTGATGGAACTGTAAGGTGTCCTGGATGCCAAGCTAAACTAAGGCCTCCATCAGGGAAATCACCTCCATTTAGATTCTCTTGTCCGAAATGTACAGAGATGGTAAGAGTTTCTTAATTCTGTAGATTAATTGCAATTAATAAAAATGCAGTGTGCCCAAAAGGACCGTTAACAGGGCGAATACCTCCTTTCATTGCACGCCCCCATTTTCTTTCGATTAATTCCCCTGCCCATTCGATTTCTAAGCCCATTTTTTCACAGGCATCCCAAGCACGCTCTACTTGTGAAGTAACAGGGCAATAACAAGCAATTCTTCCTCCAGGTCTTAGTAAATTTGCTACAGATTCTATTGCTATAGGATGTTCAGGAAGATCAAGAATAATTGCATCAAATGAATTGCAAATTTTAGTAATTTCTGAGATACATTCTTCAATTCGTCCTTCAATATGGAAATGACTTTCTAAATTGCACCCTGATTTATGCCCATTTTTCAAATTTATTAAACCAACTTCTGAATGTTCAGTTCTAGGTTCAACTGTGATATGGATTCCTTCGTTTCCCATTACATTTTGAATTTGAATTGACAATCCTCCTGAACCTAAACCCGCTTCTAAAACTTTAGAATTTAACCCGATTCCCATTTTTGAAATCAATAAACCTGCATCTTTTGGTTGAATTGTCTGGGCCCTTCTTTTCATGCCTTTATATCGTTCAGGAAGTGAAGCAGGCAATACAATAAATTCCTTTGTACCAATCGTGATTTTATCTCCAAAATTTGTGTCAAATAGTGTGGATGAGGGATTAAAAACTCCTATGCCTTTTATTTTCAAATGTTCATCTATCATTTCAATTAAATATGTATTCCCCGAATCATCCCTTAGGGCAATAATTTCCATATTCTTAGGTTCGCTCACACCTCTCGCAGAAGGTTCTGATAGATGCATATTTTGCTTAAAATCATGTTAATCCTCTTACGTAGTAAGAGAGACAACTGTAGCGAATCATTATAATGGAGTCTAAGAACGTACTACTATGAGCAACCACAGACTGTTTATCTTGGCCATTTGCACGTTGATGTTAACATCTACGAGTATTTTAGCATTTCAAGAGGTAACAAATGAAGAAAATGAAAACGTTTTGGAAATGAAATTTCAACCAGATTATTCTGCAGCAAACCCACCTTCTACCCCTTCTCATGGAGGAGTAGTTTTTGCTGAATATGTAGGGGCAACATGGTGTGGACCGTGTATGGGATATTCTTCCCCCTCACTTAAACAGTTAGCTTATGATTTACCAAATGACTTTACTTACGTATCATTTGTGGATAGTTCACCAAATGACCATAACTCAATTGGAAGAGTAAACCACATTATGGCAAATTCAAATGGGTATCCAACAACAGCATTCGCTGATGCCACATCAGGCTCGTACTACATAGTAGGTGGAGGTGGATCTGATACTGATGGAGATGGTTATGCAGATAGTCAATTTGACTCCGTATTTACCTCTGGAGGAAATATGGTAGATCCTCAAGATTATGATATCAAAGTTACACAAGTAACAAATGGAAATAATTTAGATATTGAAATCGAAGCAGAATATTTAGGTACTGGAACAGCAGTAGTTTACATTTATGCAGCAGTCACAGAAAAAATTTGTACAACGAGTTATGATGATGGCTCATATCCTCATTATTGTTGGGCAGCTTGGTTGACTACAGGAGGAAATAAGAATGGTGCAGGTGGATTCCAAATGTTTACTCTTGCAGCTAACACACCTCAAACCGCATCTTGGACTGTGCCAGCAAACACAGCAGGTGGAGGTGCATCTAATACCGTTACAGTTGGAGCATTAATGTCCGGTCCACATACATCTTGGAATGATTTTTATGTGGCTGGAAATAGTGATATGGGGCCACTAATTGATATAGAAGTCACTTCATTGTCTGTTACAAACAATAATTGGAATGGGAATGGATTTGAGATTGGAGATCAATTTAGTGTATCTACCACTGTGAAAAATAATGGTGATGAGGCTTATACTTCTGGAGGAAGTTTGAACATTTACCATGTTAAAGGTCCAAACCAAGAGGATTTAATTTTCTCTGACTCATTGCAAGCATTTTCTGCATCAGGAGTAACACAATCATTCCAAACAAGTTTTGATTCTAGTTCTGTTTCTTCAAATGTACAATCAACAAGTTTACGTGCTGAAGTAGTTGGATTAACTGCGGATAAGAATAGTGGAAACAATGCTAAAACATCAACACATAACCTTGACCATACTCCTACCGCAAACAATCCGGTATTATTGACAAGTAAACAAGTTGAGAGAGGAAATCAGATTAATGTTGAAGTCAATGCCAATTCAAATGACAAGGTTGATGACCTTTCAACAATGACTCCTATGTTACATGTTGGCCCAGCAGGAACAACCGATCAATGGTCAACAGAGTGGATTACAGGTACACCGACTTTACGTCCTGATGGGAATTTTTACCAATTTACACTTGATGCACCAGATTCAGCACCAGCAGGTAATTATGACATTAAGGTGAGTTTTACAGATACAAGAGGTCACGTTAGTGCCGATGCATATAAATTAGATGCAATTGATTTACTTAATGCCAAACCTGTAATTGATGCATACCCGATACCAACAGTAAAAGTATCAACATCCGAAAAAATATCAATGAATGGACATATTTCTGACGCTGAAACCGCAAATGAAGATTTAGTAGTAACGAGCGATAGTACAAATTTCGTTGCTTGGCATGCAGATACATTTGAATTAGAAGTTCTTTTTGATCAGATACCAATTAATGCAGATGGAGAAGTACAAGCAGCAAGTTTGTATGTTACTGTAAATGATGGAGTAGAATCCCATTCAGGAACATTACTATTCAATGTAATTGAAAGTGGAATGCCTCGTTGGGAAGCATTACCCTCACAAGGTTTTGATGAAGGAGGTCAAACAACCCTTGATTTGAAACAATATCTTTCAGATACAGATGAAAATGGAAACCCAAGTAGTGTTGATTTACTAGATGTAACAATACTTGGAACCAGCCATGAAGGCATGGTCACAGCATCACTCTCTGGATTTATATTATCTATTTCTTCAGTTGATGATGATGTATTTGGAACAGTAGCAATTGACTTAAGAGCAAGTGATGGAATAAAACAGAGTGATACAACATTAGTAGTAAATATTGATGGAATAAATGATGCACCTGAATTTGACATTAGTATTTTTGATGGTCAACCTCTGGTTGTTGGGCAATCAAAAACATATGATTTAAAATCAATAATTACGGATGTAGACGACTCTAATGAAGAGGCTAGATTGTATACTACAATTTCGACAGATGAAGCAGGAGCATTAACTTGGAGAGCTAGTTTGGGAGAATTAAATTTGAAATATATGACACCTGGAGAACATACATTACTAATTAGAACCGTAGATAGAAATGCAGATTTCAATGAGTATCAACTTGTATTAACGGTAGTATCTAATTTACCAATGACAATTGTAACAGATGAAACAGAAGTTGGCGATGTATTAGTCCAAGTTGAAGATTTGAATGATGGAAAAGTACCAACGTTCACATTTAATTTACATAGCGATATTGGTTTAACTGATTTAGAGGGTTCTTTCCAAATATGTAGTGTTTCATTAGGAATTTGTTATGATCGTCAAGAATTTAGTTTTGAGGATGGAGACTCACCCTGGTCAATTACATTGAAGCCTGCCGGCAAATTATATGTTGAACTGGATGATGAAATCAAATTAGATCTTTCAGGAATAGATGCAAATGGTTTTGATAGAGAGATGGATGATTACCATCATTGGTTTGTATCAGAGGGAACTGGAGATTCTAATGTAGATTCTACAGAGGATAATAGTGCAGTAGTAGAAGATTTATCAGATGAAGAGATTAATCAACAATTAATTGATTTAGAAGAAGAATTGTTAATTCTCAATGCCCAAATTAATTTAATAATTGATGACGAAGATCCAATGAAAGTACAATATCAAGAAGAAAAAGAAGACCTAATCGATGAAAGAACAAGACTTGAATGCTTAAAATCAACTTCTAATTGTAATTCCGTTGAAGGGAATGCTGAAAGTTCTGTAAAATTATTTGGAGTTGATATGATGACTTTGGGTCTTGGAGGATTTATAGCATTACTAATGGTTGTATTAGTCATGTTATTATTTGTAAAAGGAAGGGATTCAGAGCCTGAATGGAATTATGACACACCTCAATTAGACACTTTAGCTAATTCTGCATATGGTGGTGCAGCACCTGTGTTCCAAAATACAATTGTACCATCTGGTCCACCATTACCTCCAACGGGATTACCTGCTGGATGGACAATGGAACAGTGGAGACACTATGGACAAAATTACCTAGATGGTAAACTACAATAATTACTAAAAAATCATTGTTGGGAGTGACGAAATGAGTGAAATTGATGAAAGTACTGATACAGAGGAGAATGATACTCTATTAGTGAACGATTCGGTAGAGGAATGGATTCAAACAGTAGATTTTGAAACAACTAAGGACGTCCCAATTCCAGAAAAAATGGTAGACCAAGTAATTGGTCAAGAAGATGCAGCTATAGTGATTAGAAAAGCGGCAAAACAAAGAAGACATGTGATTATGATTGGAGATCCTGGTACTGGGAAATCTATGCTTGCGAAGTCAATGGTTGAATTATTGCCTGATGACGAATTGGAAGATTTACTATGTTATCCAAATGAAGATGATGACAACGAACCAAGAGTTAGAACAACACCAGCAGGAAGAGCAGATAGAATTGTAAAATCTCAAAAACAACAAATTAAGATTCAACAGGAAAAAACTAATCGAACATTGTTAATTGCAGTTGTGTTAATTGGTTTTATTCTTGCAATTGCTGCTATACAAAGTGGACAAATAATTACTTTAATTTTTGGAATGTTATTACTTGCATTTGGGTATATGTTTATCAGAAGCCGTTTAACTTCTGGAAGCGAAGCACGGATTCCAAAGATATTAGTAAAACATTTGCATGATGACAAACCTCCATTTATTGATGCAACTGCAACATTGGCAGGAGCACTTCTTGGAGATGTAAGGCACGATCCATTCCAATCAGGTGGTATGGAAACACCTGCACATGAGAGAGTAGAGGCAGGAGCAATTCACAAAGCACATGGAGGAATTTTGTTTATTGATGAAATTAATTTATTAAGAATGGAAGAACAACAGGCTTTGTTAACTGCTATGCAAGAAAGAGCATTTCCAATTAGTGGGAGATCTGAACGGTCTAGTGGTGCATTAACAAAATCAGAACCAGTTCCTTGTGATTTTGTTCTTGTAGCAGCAGGAAATTTAGATGCGATTCAAGGAATGCATCCAGCATTACGTAGTCGAATAAGAGGATATGGTTACGAAGTATATGTAAATACAGAAATGCCAGATACTGGAAAAAATAGGAGAAGGCTAATAAGATTTATCGCTCAAGAAATAACAAGAGATGCATTGAATGCAAAGAGCATACCTCATTTTGATAGATCAGCTGTTGCTTTAATATTAAGAGAAGCACAAAGAAGAGCAGGACGTAGAGGAAAATTATCACTTCGTTTACGTGAACTTGGAGGGTTAGTGAGAATTTCTGGAGATTTAGCTTTTGAGGAAGGAGCAGAATTTACATCGGCAAGGCATGTATTAGGAGCACGTAAGATTGCACGCCCATTAGAACAACAAGTTGCAGATAGAATGATAGAAAAACGCCAAGAATATTCTTTGTTAGTTAACAAAGGAGAGAGAGTTGGAAGAGTAAACGGTCTTGCAGTATTAGGGGCAAATTCAGGTTTATCTGATTACAGTGGAATTATGCTTCCTGTAGAAGCACTTGTAACGCCAGCACAAAGTTCAGGAGGAAAGGTATTTGCAACAGGTGGACTATCTGATTTAGCAAAAGAATCTGTAACAAATGTTTCGGCTGTAATAAAGAAATTAACTGGTAAAAACATATCAGATTATGATATTCATATTCAATTTGTAGATACTCATGGAGTTGATGGAGATAGTGCTAGTATTACTATAGCAACAGCAATAATTAGTGCTTTAGAAGAAATACCCATTGATCAAAATTTAGCTATGACTGGTAGTCTTTCTGTAAGGGGAGAAGTATTACCTATCGGAGGAGTTACTGCAAAAATTGAGGCTGCTGCCAAAAGCGGAATTAAAAGAATTATTATTCCACATTCAAATTTACAAGATGTGATGATTGATGATATGTGGAAGGATAAGGTAGAGGTAGTTGCTGTGAGTTCACTTGATGAAGTAATGGAATTATCTTTAATTAAGAATGAAAAGAAAAGTGGATTAGTGAAAAGGTTGGGTGAAGTAGTTGATAAATTAACTCCCGAACCAAAAACATCACTTTCATGATTAATTATTTTACATTTTAATTTCAGATGGTGAATCTTTTGGAAAAGAATGCAAAATCACCATTGCTAATCTTATTTTTAGTTGTATTAATTGACATGATTGGTTTTACATTAGTAATTCCCTTTTTGACCTATTTCATACAAGATTTAGCAGAAAGTGGAGGGGTTGTTGATTTTGGAGTTAGAGATAGATGGGTAGGAATAACTTTAGCAGCATATACATTTGGACAGTTCTTGTTTACTCCTATTCTCGGTTCATTATCAGATAAATTAGGTAGAAGGCCAATATTAATTATTGGTTTGATTTCAAATACAATTTTTCTTTTTGCATTTGGGCTTTCAGGAAGTCTCTGGTTTGCATTGTTGGTACGTTTCCTAGCGGGTGTTGGAAATGCAAATATTGCAGTAAGTAGGGCATATATTGGAGATATTAGTTCTCCTGAACAATTAGCTGGAAGAATGGGACTAATTGGAGCAGCATTTGGTTTAGGGTTTATGATAGGTCCATTTATTGGTGGTGTTCTTTCTGATCCAGCTACTGTATATGGCGGTATTTTTGATAATGATTTTTGGCATAGTCATCCATATTTATTACCCTGTATGTTTTCTAGTTTATTGTCTGGAATTTCATTGATATTAGCAATATTTAGATTACCAGAAAGTCTTCCTAAGGAGGATAGAAATCAACAAACGGAATCACCATTGAATACTATTAAAAAAATTATGAAAAATTTAGTTGGAATCAAACACTTATCGCCAAGTATTAGATTATTAATCTTAGTTAATGCCATCTTTTTATTGTCTTTTACAATGATGCATGCCACGTTTATTTTATTTACCGGCATGGAAATAGGCAGGGGCGGTTTAGGATATGATGCGAAGATGAATGGATATCTATTTGCTTATGTTGGACTAATTGGAGTCATTGTACAAGGAGGATTAATAAGGCCATTATCAAAAAAATTTGGTAATAAAAAACTAATGTTTGTTGGAATTATTATTACAGGTATTGGGCTTACTTGGATCCCTTATCTAAATCCTACACCTTTGACAATTGGATTACTAGTGATGACTTTTATTGCACTAGGAAATGGATTATTTCAACCAACTCAGAGTACTTTATTGACATTAGAAGCTAGAACCTCAAAAACGGACTTAGGCCTTGTTATGGGTTCACAAGAAGGATTTGGAGCACTTTCAAGAGTGATAGGTCCATTAGTTGCTGCTTTTGTATGGGAGGCTACAGTAAATGGAGAGGGGATGTGGACATATCACACAGTTTTCCATATCTGTGGAATACTAATGATTATTGGTGCTATATTACAATTAAAATTAAAATTAATAAAAATAGATGATATTGACACAAATTAAGCAAGACCTGCTATATGTAATATCCACCAAATAGGATCACCAAAAAAGAGTAAAAGAAATGTGCCTGGGAAAATATAACTTAACAAGGGATATTTTTTAGTGACCCATGCGTCTTCAGCACCCATTAATCTTAACTCCTCAATCTTAACATTAAGTTGTTGAAGAGATGGAGTCTTTTTTGGAGGTTGTAATGATGACACAATATTAGGCTCGCCGTCAGGAGAAATAACTACCTCATCAAGTAACCATACAAAGTTACCAGTTATTTCATCAAGAGGCATTCTCGTGGCATGCCAAATCATTGTAATGTCATCAAACGTTTTCACATTCCCATCTACTATATTATGAATGATTAAAGAGATTGGTAATAAGAAGAATCCTAAACCACCCCATACTAATAGTGCAAAAACAGGAGGGACAAATGTACTTCCATTAACGGGATCAAATGTGATCCAGCTGGGAATTAAAACTGCAACAAGCAAGAGTGCTTTTGCATCAGCACCTCCGTGCAACAATCTTAATTTCCATGCCATTTTTATGAAAAACATTATTGGAATTACAAGAATAGTTTGCAACCAAATCCCTTCCTTAGAATTTTCACTAAATGATAAAACAGAAACAAAATCATCTATTGGAATATATTCCATCACTCCAGAATAAATTCCGTACATTCCAATACCATACCATAATAATACAGCCCAATCAATCCAACTTCCCCGTTTCAAATCTGTAATTGTTGGCGTTCCAATAAGAGATGTACTTCCATATGCTAGTACAGCAGCCATAGTGCAATAAGTAATCCAATCATCAGTTCTAATTGCTATTTCTAGTAACCAAAGTAATATGGCAGATTTAATCCATACTTTCCAGTAACTATTTGGTACACTACGCTGTTTATTGTCTAAATGAGCAGCACCAGCAAAACATCCTACCAAGATAGCCATTCGCGTCCAACCTAGAACTGCCAGTGACGCGCCTGCAACCATGTAGGGGGCATTTGGCAATTGACTTAAATGACACACCCTATACACCACTGAAGGCGGCCATGTCGAGGGAGTGTTTGAGTGAGCGAAATAGAGACAAGACTACAGCAGGTTGCGACAGTAATAACGCAATTAGATGACCCAAAAGTGCCTAGAAATATTCGTAAAGGGGCACGTGATTCAATAGAATTATGGTTATTGAATACTAATAAACAGATGGATGTTAGAATAGCTATGACACAAAGTAGATTGGAAGAATTATTTGCTGATCCGAACATTCCTCCGGAATTTCAACCATTAATAATGATGATTAATGCAGAATTAGAAAAAATGCTTCAACAAATCTAAAAAAAGGATAAAATCATGCACCTTGTGATTCTTTATTCTTTAATCTAAGGCCTTTATATGCACACTTTCTACACTTTACAGCCTTTAGAGCATTTCTTGCATTACATTTCATGCAAATTCTTACATTAAGAAGTCTTGCTTCAGCCTCTGGAAATCTAGCCATGCCGCTCCGACCAACTTCGTGTATATAACGGCATTTAAGATAGAATAATACCACTAGAGAAATAATCCCCCCCCTTAATCGAAGCGTGAAAGTCATGCGAATCATCAGATTACCGGGAATTCATCATGATTCAAATTCGGTTTTAATTTGTGATTCTGGAGATGCTTGTTTAATTGATTGTGGTACTAGTTGGTATCAATTACTCGTGGAAGAACGAATTAGGGGGCAATTACCTCAAAAAACAGATATTTCAAGTATTCTTTTGACATCAAGAAGATTCAATCATTGTGGTGCTTCATCATATCTTTCATCTGCATTTAATGCTGAAATTCATATTCATAAATCTGCAGTTAATTGTTTAGCGAGTGGAGATCATTTTTCAACATGGGCCTCAAGATTTAATTCTGATATGCCAAGTACTAATGCAATCGAGATTTCTGACGAACATAAAATTAAAGTTGGAGAGATTGAACTTGAAGCAATACATTTACCAGGCCATTCAATTGATTCCATGGGTTATTATGTGGAAAGCCGTAATGTATTGGTTGCTGGTTCAACAATTCCTAGCGCAAAAACACCATCTAGGTGGGATTTACCCACAGGATGTTTACCTGATTTGGCAGATAGTATTGAATTATTAATTGATTTAGATTTAGAGATTTTGATTACGGGTTTTGGTGAACAAATAAATGGAAACAAAACAATAAATTCTACTTTAGAAAAACATCGTGACTTTTTTGATGAATGTATCGAATTAGAAAGCAGTGAAATTAAGGAAATATGGAAAAAACCAGCACAAACAGTGACTTACTTATCTCCTAAAAATTGGGATTAAACCCATTCTTTGGAATCTTTAGTTTCTTTTTTAAGGACTCTGTAACATTTTTTACACATTCTAACACGTCCTTTTATTTCGTCAAAATCACTTTTATTCCATACTTCTAAAACTTTGTTTCTACCTAAACTTCTCCCTCCCATATGCTTATCTGCAAAGTTTTCACATTTCTTGATACCACAAGGGACTTCATTTTCAGGTGTTGAGTTTTCCTTCTTTTCTTTATTACCATCCTCTTTGGATTTAGATTTTCTAGCACGTGCTTTGAATCCCATATTGGTTCGCAAGCAGTTCACTATAATTAGTTAAAGGTTTATTTTTTTAAAATATATGAATTGTAGCATCTCTATCTGGTCCAACACCAACACTATGTATTGGGATTTCTAGCATTTTTTCTATTTGTTGAATATATTTTTTTGCATTAGTTGGTAATATGTCTAATCCTGATTTATTTTCATTTGCCTTTCTTGCCATTTCAAGCCATTCACCATCACTTAATGCAGGGAATCCTGGCATTTCAACATATATTGGTTCTGCATTTTCTAATTCAATAATACTTGCAGGAAGTGTATGATATTCAATCCCGTTTGCTTTGTATCCAACACACACTTTTAAGGTGTCAAGCCCTCCAAGAACATCTAATTTTGTTATAGCTATCGAAGTAAATCCATTTACTCTATGAGAATGTTTCAGAACCACTAAGTCTAACCACCCACATCTTCTACGTCTACCTGTAGTTGTTCCAAATTCATGACCTTTTTCTGTAAGGTAATCTCCAACTTCATCTTTCAATTCACAAGGAAATGGTCCATGCCCCACTCTTGTAGTATATGCTTTTACAATACCAATTACTTCATCAATATGCCCTGGATGAATTCCAACTCCATGGCTCGCATTGGCTCGGCTTGTTACAGAGGATGTTACGTAAGGATAGGTGCCTTGATCAATATCTAGTAGACAACCTTGGGCACCTTCTAATAATACCTTTTGTTCCATTTTTAATGCATTGTCTAGCATTAATCCTGTGTTGGAAATTGCATGGCCAAATCGGTCGTGAACCCACATAAGATCTTTTTCTAATTCATCCTCTGTTATTTCTTCTTCAATACCTGCCGACTTTAAACTTCGATTATACAATGAACACATTTCAGAAATCCATTTTTGATCTTTTATGATGTGTTTCAAATCAGCAAATCTCAACCCTATACGATT
>Ga0207992_1000268_pt1 | contig 27790 bp, 31 predicted proteins | sample ETN02SmetaG_FD_185788 | JGI IMG/M metagenome (GOLD analysis project Ga0207992, IMG submission 185788) | Marine microbial and viral communities from oxygen minimum zone, Eastern Pacific Ocean - ETNP2014F10-02SV255 (SPAdes) (version 2) | ecosystem: Environmental > Aquatic > Marine > Oceanic ...
ATGCAAGATAAGATGGATAACCTTCTTCTGCTGGCATTTCTTCTAATCTACCACTCATTTCTCTTAGTGCTTCAGCCCATCTACTTGTTGAATCTGCTACAAGAACGACGTCTTTACCCATATCTCTGTAATATTCTGCAATTGTAACTCCGGTGTAGATACTTGCTTCTCTTGCTGCTACTGGCATGTTACTAGTATTTGCGACGAGAACAGTTCTATCCATTAGAGGTTTTCCACTTCGTGGATCTTTAAGATGTGGGAATTCAACTAATACTTCAGTCATTTCATTTCCTCTTTCTCCACATCCAATGTAAACAACAACTTGTGAGTTAGCCCATTTTGCAATCTGGTGTAATGTAACAGTTTTTCCAGTTCCAAATGCTCCAGGAATTGAACCAGTTCCTCCTTTAGCAATTGGGAAGAATGTATCAATTACACGTTGTCCAGTAAGTAATGGAACTGTTGCATCATATCTTGTGTTGTATGGTCGTGGTTTTCGTACAGGCCATCTATGATACATTTTGAGTGGTACATTTTGACCATCTTTTTCAACAGTTGCTAATTCAGTTTCTAAATTATAATCTCCTTCTGATACAAGGTTTGAAATTTTTCCGCCAGGGTGATTTGGTGGAACCATAATAGAGTGTTCAATAAGGTCAGTTTCTTGAACAGTTCCAATTACATTACCTGGTAAAACTTCATCGCCATTACTTGCAGTTGGAACAAAGTGGTATGTCTTCTCCATATCAACAGGAGTTGTGGTAATACCTCTACCAATGAATGATCCAGATGCTTTTGATAATTCTTTTAGTGGTCTTTGAATTCCGTCATAAAGTTGTCCAATAATTCCTGGACCTAATAATACACTAAGTGGGTTTCCGGTTCCAATTACTGGTTCACCTGGTTTTAATCCACTGGTTGACTCATAAACTTGAATAAATGCTACATCTCCAGTTAGTCTAATTACTTCACCGACTAATTTTGAATCTCCAACTGTGACAGTTTCATACATTTTGGCATCGGCCATTCCGTCAGCTCTAACTGCTGGACCGCTTACCCATACAATTCTGCCTTGTGCTGTCATCTTATTCTTTTACCCCGAATTTTGTTGCAATTTCTTTCCTAATTAAAGGCTTTAATCGATCGATCTTTGCGTCAATAGTATTATCGAATTTCATAGCTCCATCTTTAGATTGGATTTTAACACCACCGATGCATTCAATTGTTTCTGATGATAATTCAGAACCAGCAAAACTACTCAATGTTGATTGTACTACATCACGATCTTTAGAATTTGTAAATACTGTAACTTCAGATGTTCCTAAGACTTTAGTTGATTCATCTAATAATGATTTAATGAGATTTGCATAATCGCCACTGCGATCAGAATTTGAAATTTCTTCTACTGCTTTTGTGAAAACTCTAGAAACAGCGTCTTCAACGGCTAAAAGTTGTTTATTTCTGGCTTCAATGTCAGAACTTCCAACTATTTGTTTTTCTAGTTTATCTGCCTCTTTTCGTCCATCTGCAACAATTTTATCATATTCATCCTCTAATTTAGTCACAGAATTGTCAAGAGTTTGATGAGAATCGCTAAGTGCACCATCTAAATTGGACAATACATCCTGTTGAGTCTGATCGAGAATCTTGTCAATCGTCTTTTCAAGAGAAGAATTTGCCAATATCACGGTTTTTCTCATAATAGATTTTAATGTTTGGAAAAGAAAATTCTGTTGAGAAAGATATTAAAAACTAAGAAATTTTCAGAGGATTAACTTGGCAATAGCTGATCTGAAAATTGGAAGTATAATTTTACCAAGATCTGAGTCGCCAAAAGCCATTTCTAGATTAACTGAGTTTGAATGGTTTCACAAAATTGATACTGATAATGATACAGTAACTCCTGAAATTGATGATTTGTTGTTAGAGGCACAAAAAACATACCAATCCATTGACGATGTAATCAAAGGTCTAGGGGTGCCACCTATGGTAGGAATTCTTGAGATTATGTTCAAAGGAACAATGATCAAAAAGAAAGACTATGAAATTGACGAAATCGAAGATATGGTAAATGACTTGATTAAAAGAACACCATCAATAATTGATGAACCTGCTAAACTTTTAGAAGACCAAGCCGATACAAAACGCTCACTTGAAGAATACACATCACTTAAAGAAACACTAGAAGTTGCAAAGAAGCTAAACATTGATCTTTCAGGATTTGGATTAATGAAATACTTTTACACAAATCTATTTGTTGTTGATTCAAAAGATTATGAGGAAATCAGCAGAGCATTAGACGGTATTACATTTTACAAATATGATTTAGCACTTAAAGAAAAATCTGCAATTTTGGTAATTGCCAGTGTCGAGGATTCTGATAAAGCACTCAAAGTACTCAGAGGTTTCAATGCAAATCCATTTTCTATTCCTGAAGGAATTCCTCAAATTCCATCTGAGGCATATTCAATGGCTGAGTCTAAAATTAAAGAATTAACTGCAAAGCAATCAACACTAACAAAACAAGTTGCAAAAATTACAAAGAAGATTAGACGTGATATTTTAGCAATTCATGAAGAAGCTCAGGTTGCAAAAGACGTACTTGAAACATTAAGAAAACCAGGTGGAACTAAGAACTTTGCAGTAATTCAAGGATTCATTCCAGTAAAGATGGAAGAGAAATTTAAGAATGCAACTAAAGAATGGATGTCAGTTTCTGAAGAGATTACAGATCCTAAATTAAAAGAACAAGTTCCAACTCTATTTGATAATAAGAAATTTGTTAGAACATTTGAGGTAATTACAGAAAGTCAGGGAATTCCAAGAAAAGGAGAAGCTGACCCAACACCAATGATTGCTTTGATGTGGCCAATTTTCTACGGATTGATGTTTGCAGATGTAGGTCACGGATTATTGTTAATGGGAATGGGATTATTATTCAAATTCAAAGGACAAGGTAATCTTTCAAGATGGGGAATGCTAATTGCAATTTCAGGAGCATCTGCAGCTATTGCGGGTGTTGGAGCAGGTGAAGCGTTTGGATTCCACCTAGATCATATGGGACCATTAGAAGGATTGTTAGAAGAAGGAGGAGCTTTACATTCACTAAGTTGGCTTGTAGGAATTATCAGTGTTGCAGAATTAACATTTGATCAAGTAATCAATATTCTCAAAGTATCATTATTCATCGGAATTGTACATTTAGTTTGGGCAATGATTCTACGTATTAAGAGATTAGCTCAAGAAGGTCACAAATTTGTAATGTACATGGAAGCAATTCCAAACATCACACTATACGGTGGAATTGTAGTAATTATGATGTGTGCAATTGGTGCAAACTATGATGTAATGAACATGTATTCCAAAGTACACACTGAAGCAGTTCCTTGGGTAACAGTATTCTTAGGAGATTGGGCTCAAGTTTGGATTGTCTCAAGAATTGCAGTAATTATCGTACTGGTATCAATGACAATGATGATGATTGGAGGAATTATGCATGCAAAGAAACATCCTGAAGATGGAGGTTCTGCGGCAAATGTTGTAATGGAAGTTTTCCTAGGAAAAACAGTAGAAGCGTTAGCTCACACAATCAGTTATGCCAGACTTGGAATTATGTTACTTGTGCATGCCGCGTTATTGATGACAGTTAACAATGCATTCAAGTCTCTAGGAGGAATGGAATCCGGCGCAGCAATGGCAATGATCATTGGAGGAAACTTGGGAATCATGATGATTGAAGGATTAATTGTATACATCCAGTCACTCAGATTGCACTTGTATGAATTCTTTACAAAATGGTACGATGGTGGTTCACAACCATTTAGACAAATTAGACCAGAGTTGATTTACAATCAATTCATTTGGAAGAAAAAATAAATTTTTAAAATTAATTTCGGAACTTATTTTTCTACAACAAGATCCATGTTATTTCCCCATTCACCCCAAGATCCCAAATAGACCTTAACATTTTGAAATCCAAGTTTTTTTAAAACTAAAAACGAATTGGCAGCTCGATATGCCCCTTGGCAATAAGTGACAATTTCAGAGTCTTTTGGGATGTCATACATTTTAGATAATTCATCATCATTTTTGAAAGTCCCATCTTCAGAGATATTTTGATTCCAATCAATATTGATAGAGTTAGGAATATGGCCAGTTTGAGCAGCTCTCACTGTACTTCCATCATATTCACCAGTAGAACGAGCATCAATTATTTTCAAATTATCAAGATTATCTCTAATATGTTCAAATCCGGTAATGATATTGGGATTGATTTTTCCTGAAAAATTTGATGGTTTGAAATTATTTGCTTTTGTTTCAGTTGGGAGATTTTCTTTTTTCCATTTTGTAATTCCTCCATCTAACATAGAGACCTTTTGATGTGAAAAATACATCAGCATCCATACACCTCTTGCTGCAAGCATTCCAGAGACAGAATCATAAAAGATGACTTTTTTTTCAGAAGTTACACCAAGAAATGAAAATAGTTTTCTTGCTTGATCATTAAAGTTTTCAATTCCCTTTTTTGTTGTATCAATCCAATGAAATGCAAATAAGTCCAAATGAACTGCTCCTGGAATATGACCTTCAGAATATTCTTTGAAAGAGCGAGTGTCAGCAACAATAACATCAGGATTCTGTAAAATTGAATTTAATTCAGATGTGGAAATTAACATAAATTTGATTAAAGATTGAAAGGTAAATTCATTTGGTTTTGTTCATTAAAATTTTAGGAAAATCCATTACACATAGTGTAAGGGTCAATTAAATAAAAAGAAGAAAAAAGGGTGTTTTTTCTATTCGTTTACGTATGCTCTTTCGCCATGTTGTGCCAAATCGAGACCAATCTCCTCTTCTTTTGGAGTGACTCTGATTCCGCCAGGCCAAACGGCATCCATTACTTTTAGAATTACGATGGTTACACCGAATGCATATCCTATTGAGATTAATGCACCTAAGATGCTGATTGCTTGCTGTTCCATTCCTTCTGCGGTGCCAGTCCATGCTCCGATACCGTCTCCAGTATCCCAAACGTGTGGGCTAGCTAATGTACCAGTCAAAATTGCACCTGTAAGACCACCCATTCCGTGTATTCCCCATACATCTAATGCGTCGTCCCATTTGCGTGCGTTCTTGAATGCTACACATGCATAACAAACTGTTCCAGCGGCAATTCCCATAATAATTGCAGCCATTGGACCTACCCAACCTGAAGCTGGTGTGATTGTTACCAATCCTGCTACTGCTCCTGATGCGGCTCCTACAATACTTGGTTTTCCTGTATGTGCCCAAGACATGAGCACCCAAGTAACTGCGGCCATACCAGTTGCGGTATTTGTAACAGTCCATGCGCTGACGGTAATGCCGTCTACCATTACTTCACTACCTGCGTTGAATCCAAACCATCCAAACCAGAGTATTCCTGTTCCGAGGACTACCATTGGGATGTTGTGTGGTTCCATTGGGACTTTGCCATATCCGAGACGTCTGCCTAGGACTAAAGCTCCGGCCAATGCCGCAAATCCTGAAGAAATGTGTACTACAGTACCACCTGCAAAGTCTAATGCGTACGATGGCGATAGGTCTGGATCAAGATCTAATGATCCTCCTCCTATGTATCCGCCTCCCCAGACCCAGTGTGCTATTGGATCATAAACGAAGGTTCCCCATAAGAGTACGAATATCATCAATGCGCTGAATTTGATTCTGTCAATCAAACCACCAATAATGAGTACTGGGGTAATGATTGCAAAGGTTCCCTGGAACATTGCAAAGAGTTGGTGAGGTACTGTACCAGGCCAACTTTGACTACAATAGTCTCCGTCCTTAAATTCATTCATCTGATAAGCTGCAGACCACGTGTCAGCACATGCGCCTAGTTCACCTATCGGTGCCCAAGCAGATACCATGTTGAAGCCAACATAATCTAAGTTACCCATGAACATATTTGCGTCAGAATCAATTCCGCCAAATGCTAGTGAGTATCCCCATAGAACCCATTGTACTGACATGAGACCCATTACAATTAGGGTCATACCAAGTACGTTGACGACGTTCTTTGATCTGGCTAATCCGCCATAAAAGAAACCGACTCCGGGTGACATGAGAAGTACCATTGATGTTGCTGTGAGCATCCAGGCTGTATCACCAGTGTCTATAAGACAAGGTAAATCTGGAACTCCATCATCATCACTATCGTACCAACATTCGTTAGGGTTACCAGTGTAGATACCACTGGTTCCTGCGACGTATCCGTCCATACCATCATCAACGCTTTGTGCGAATGCTGTTGACATTGCACCAGTTGCTGTGATAGATACTGCGGCTACAAGTAATAGAGCATACTTGTAGTTTCTAGAATTCATTAAATTTTAACGAAATTGAATATTATTAAAGCATTGAAGACCCTAAAATTAATCAAAAAGTAACTTATTATATAATAAAATATTGTGATAGTAACATAGAAAATGGAATTTATGTTAAAGGTGATTAAATGAAGGGAAAATCAAAAGGGAAATTAGCAATTTTTGATACATTCAAGACTAAAGATAACGATCTAACAGGAGAAGCAAAAAGACAAAGGGCGATCATCACAATTCTTGGAAGTGGTGGAAATCCCGCTGAAAGAACAAGAACAGGTATTTCACAAAAAATTGCAAAAAAGCAAAAAATCGCTTGGAAAAATATCTATTCTGGAATTTTCAGAGATCTAGATGAAATTTTACTTCCAATGGAGATCGCAGAAGAAGATGGTAGATTACCATTAAAGAGAGGACCTAAGGCATTACAAGAAAAAGGAATTCCATATTATCATTTAACAAAAAAAGGAATTCTAGTGGGATTAGCAATTAATGGTATTGAAAACATGTCATTACAGTTAAAAGAATTTTTTTCAAAATCAGATTCAGAAGATAAGGAATTTGAGAAAATTTTGATGAAATTCATGACTAATAGTCCAAATTTCACCTATTCAATTTTTCAGAAATATGTAAAAGCATTTTGTGAAGATAAAATAGAGGAATTATTACCATTTGATCTTACAAAATTAAAGGACATATCTGATGAAAGTCTAATTATTCAAAAAGAAATTCTTACAGCATTTTTGAAATTTACAAATCCGGAAAAAAAGGAAGCAACAGCATTTTTAGATAAAATTGGGTAAAAATTAACCCTAATTGAGATCGCCAAACATTAAAATCCGTAATTCATGACGCTTCATTATGGGCAAAAACGTCTATGCATCAGTAAAATCATACAGTCAAAGAGGAAAATTACTCAATAGATCCGATTTTCAGACATTAGCAGAATCAAGAGATCTTGAAGAATTAATGACTAGAATTAAAAATACAATTTATGGTGATGCAGTTTCAGATGTTCAAAAACCATACACATCACAAGGAATAGAATCAGGGCTACGAGGACACTTAGCAGATGTACATTATTCAATTGCTAAAACAGCTGGAGATTCACCAATTTTAGATGCATATTACATGAAATTCATTGTATCAAATTTGAAGTTAATTTTGAAAGGAAAGGTATTAGATAAATCACAAGAAGAAATTGAAACTCACATCAACTTACATGCTGAAGAACTTATCAAACAAAGAGACATCATAATCAAAGCACTAGTTTCCAAAGATCTTGAAGAAACAGTTGCCAGTTTGAACTCTGTACAATTTGGTGAAGAAATTTCAAAAGCTGCAGCATTGTATAATGAACAGAAAAATCTTCAGATTTTTGATACATATTTTGATAAAATTTTATATCTCCAGTTAGGTCGTGCTTTAAAAAATACCAGAGACAGAGACGTGATTAAATTAGTTGGAATGGATGTTGACTTCTATAATCTTCTAAGTGTAATCAGAGGAAAATTATGGGGTTTAGAGGAAGCACAAATTCAAGATTTGATTGTTACACAAACAGCAACAATTACAAAAGAATTGTTAGGAAGAATGATTTCTGCTGCATCAATTAGAGATGCATTTGGTGAATTAGCAAATACAAAATATAAAAATTTGATTTCTCAAAATGAAAATGAATTAGATGCAGTAGCTGAATTTGAAAGATCATTTGAAATGGCACTTTATAACGCATCAACTAGATCATTTTCAAAAATGTTTAGTTTTGCAACAATTGTGGGAATTACAAAATTGACCTCATTTGAAGTTAGAAACTTAGCAGCAATTGCATATGCAGTAGAACAAAAAATTCCTACTGAAGTAACAATGTCGAAATTAATCGTACAAGAAGAATAATTTGTAAAATGATTAGATTCCCTAAAAAGAAAAACGATATTTCAACAGAGACCATGATTAATACAATTTGGGTTAGTACCTTCATGGGTATGATTTTCTCATTACCGCCATTAGGGATTTTCTTAGGGATTTACTTTGGTACAGGAAATTTAGTTATTGGAGCAGTTCTTGGATTTGGAGTCCATTTTGTAACATTAGCATTTGCGAGTAGAATCTCTAAATTTTTAACTCAAATAATGAGCTAAAGTATAAGAGGGCAAAAAACGAGGTAATTTATCATGATGGGAGATCGAGATTTTAGAGCAATTATTCAAAATTCGTTGGATTCAATTGGAAGGGAATTACAATTAGATATAGATTCAGAAAATATTCAAACTATTCATTTACAAGAAGTGGTTCAGTGTTTAAGACGCTCATATTTTGACCGAATTGAGCCTCTAGAAATTGAAAGAAGGGGTTTCAATGAACTCCTATCAGGATTATTAAGAAAACAAAAGTATGGAAGTGAACCTAAAGAATTCGAAATTGAGGATATCAAACTAAAAGGGGAAACAGACATGCTCGTTGATGATATTGTATTAATTTTTAGATCAGCAGAAAAAGAAATAGAAAATCCAATTGCAAATGATGTCCTATATCTTAATGCATGTTTATGGATCTATGATAAACATGATGGAATTATTGTATATGTTAGTGGAGATAGAAAGGAAACAACATTTTCTGTCACACGAAATAAGAAAATGTTTGAAGAAGTGGTTCGAAGAGTAAGAGTACTAAATAATCTTCTCAAAGAACAAAAAGCACCAATTTTAGAGCCGTCAACAGAATGTTCTGAATGTCAATATTTTGAAAGATGTTTTATGAAAAAGAAGCATAGCAAGCATGTCGACATTGGAGAAATGTTAGGTTTAGGAAAATTCGGCGGCAAAGATTAGTAAAAAAAATGAAAAATATTGCAAAGGAAAATTCCTTTGTTTGGTTAATCTAGTGGTTCAGGGTGTCCTTTACCACGAAGAGCGAAACACACTACTGCTAGTGCGATTGCTACACCTGCTGCGGCGCCATAAGCTGCCATTCCTGCTTCTGCCATTTGATAAAAAACAGCCATACGTCCTTTTATAACATATATCAATAATTTTTTTCTAAAAACATATTATCATAATTATAAGATTTTATGATACTATCTGAAGAATTCAAACGGAACTGTATTTTCTTGTCCACTAGTCATTGAACTTAGATTAAAGTAAACAGTTCCATAAACCCACCATTTTGCACTACCGGATTCACCATTCTCATATTCAGATTTCAATGAATCCCATAATTCACTAGAAGAAGCAGTATTTTTTATGACCATTTTCTTTTTTAGAACAATTGAGTTTTCACCTAACAGTGTGTAGTAATTTGAACCAAATTCTACCATTCCTTCAGGTCTACTTCCAATAGTTCCACCTGCAAGTTGCTCATAACTAGAGAAACCAGTTTCAAATAGATTATAATCCATAGTTTGTACAATTACAGCTCTTGGATTTGGATTAAAAATTTCAAATGCTATTTCAATTGTAGCTGAACGTTCATTTATTTTGGTAACAGAGAGATCGGCTAACTCAACTTCTAGTAATTCAATAGTTGGAGCGTTTTCAACAGAATTATTATTTCCTTGACCGGGAGCCTGCATATCAGGACCAACCAAAACAATTGCACCTAATATTCCAATAATAGCTAAAACTGCTGCAAAAACAAAAACTTTAGGATTCATACTAATTTTACCTCAAATATATCAAATATTAGATAGTTATTATACCATTCCAGAAGGGGAAAATCATGCAATATTTTCAAGCTGTTCAAAAAGGAAAACAACGAGCAAGTAAATCACAAATGAAAATGTTTGATGTTGCTGGATTTTCAATGTTAACTTTAACAACCAAAAAAATTGATGGAAAATTCTTTCCAGTAGGAGAAGAAGAGTTTACAGCTGTAATTGAATCAGAAGATGGACATGTTGCCGTAATTGTAGATAATGATGGCTTTACTAAGGCTCAGTCAAAAGCAGTGGAAAAAGAAGAAGCCATTTCAATATTCAAAAAACTCATGGATTCAGGAATACCAGAATATTCAAAAAAAGAGATTCAAATTTGGTCTCAAACTAGACCTACAATACAAAACCAAGTTTAATTATTTTTTAGAGGGTAAGGTAATTTCAGTTCCCACTTTTCCACCTTTAATGGCTTTTTCAATAATTTTTGGTTCTGCTTTTAAAATCCTAGTTTTAATTTTAGAACGTTCTATTATTTTTAGAGCAACAATATCCATCAAATCATATCCTCCAGCTACAGAATCCTCATGAACCAAAATATTTTTTAGATTTTTAAGTTCAATACTTTTGAATTTTTTTGCTTTTTTGAATTTATTTGGATCCATATCATAAACACCATCAACATCAGTTGCATTAAGAAATTGTTCTGCTTTAATTTTTTCAGCAATTAATGCAGCTGTTCCATTAGTACTTTGACCTGGATGTAAACCTCCAGCTACTACAATTAATCCGTCATTAACTGCGTGTTTAACTTCTTGTAAAGTGGTTGGAGGATGTGAATATGCTTTATTTTTTAGCGCATAAATTAACAATTTTGCATTAAGTCTTGAAATTTCAATTCCTAGTTCATCTAATGTTGATTCATCAGCATCAAAATTTCTAGCATGTGAAATGTAGTGTCGTGCAATTACTCCACCACCAGCAATTACGACTGGTTGACAAAATTTACTAATTTTAATTAGAAAATCAGCATATTTTTGGATAATTTTGGCATTGTCCATACCAAAAACTTTTCCAGATAGTTTAATCACAATTTTTTTCTTCATTCTAAATCACCTAGTATCGATTTTGCTGCAATTTCAACTTTTTTCCTGTATTTATCATGGGTATAGATTCTAAGTATGTTCATAAAGCCTGAAATGGCTGAAACCACTGGTATTTCAGAAATTGGGAGTTCTTTTGCAGATGCTTTTCCATTTTCTGTAGAAATTAATGTTATTGACTTTGATTCATTTTTTGAAGGTGCAAGTGGAATAGAAGGAGTGACAGAACTATCAACAAAGATTTCATTTTCATCAATATGAGATTTTTTTGAAATTTCAAGACGTAATTCATCTGTCCTAGTTTTTTTCAAATTTTTCTGACTTGTAAGAATTCTCTCAAATACACATTTGAGTAATTTTCTATTTTGATAATCCTCAGCTAATTTTTTGGCTTTTTTAAGTTTTGAAGATTTTGATGAAATAATAGATGATAAAACAAATTCATCTGTTAATTTTACATATTCATCTAGATTAAAAGATGTAAAACCAAATTCATCATCAGATAATCTTAATGCTTGGATTAACATGACTTCTGCAGAACGAACTGTTTTATGAAAATATACTGCTTTGAACATTTGATATCTAGAGTGCATCATAGATTCAAAAGAATACAGTGCTGAACGTTCTAATGCAATTTTTTTCTTATGTACATTAAGTGACTGTGTGATCCTTTTGTGATCAACTTTTGCATGTTCTGCTCCAGTGAAATAACCATCTCTAAGTAAATAATCCATCATATCTGCACTTAATGCGCCAGAAACAATTTCATTGAGATATTGAAATTTTGATTCACCAAACGCAATTTGTGAAATTAGTTTTTTATCAAATCCAGTTTTAGATAAAATATCACCAATTTCAGATTTTAAAATTATTTTTTTACCAAAATCTTCATGTGAAATTTTTTTTTCTTGAATTATTTCTTCAAATAAATGAGAAAAAGGTCCATGTCCTATGTCATGTAAAAGACTCGCCAGGCGTAAAATCTGAACATCATCAGAATTTAGAAATTCCTTCTCATTTAATGCAAATCCAGCTTCAGTAGCAATATGCATAACACCAAGTGAATGTTCAAATCTACTATGCTGAGCAGAAGGGTAAGTCAAATGTGCTCCAGAAAGTTGTTTGATACGTCTTAATCTTTGAAAAAGAGGACTGTCAATTATTGGAAGTTCATAATCATATACACGAATAAAATCATGAATTGGATCAATAATGTCTAAATAATTTTTTTTCATATTCCCAGTTTCTTTGAAAATGCTTTGACAATTTCTTCATGAATTTCTGATTTAGTTTTTGATGCATCAATAATTTTCCAATGTTTTTTCTTTGCAGTAGTACGATAAAGTTTAGATATTTTTCTTGAAAATTGTTCATTTTTTTCAAATTCATCTCTCTTCATAATTTTTCCTTTTTCATTTCGAGGTGAACGTGAAAAAGATTCTTTTTGTGTAACATCAAGCAATATTACAAGATCAGCTTTTGGTAAACCGTCATCAAGACTTTCAAGCCATTTTTGTTTTAAACCATTTGCTAGTCCATAAACTAAGTTAGATTGATAATATCTATTCATTATCAAAACAGAATTTTTTTCTTTTGATTTTATTATTTCATCAAATTTCTCCCATCGATTAGCTGCTAAAAGACAATGAATTACTTGTGGAGGAAATTTACGTTTTCCATCTAGATATTTTCTAATTTCTTTACCTATTGGAGTTTCATAATCAGGAAAATGAAATAATTTTGTTTTGATTTTTTGTTTTCTAAGAAATTTTTGTAATAAGACTGATTGAGTCAATTTTCCTGCCTGATCTCCACCTTCAATGACAATTATCATAAGTTATCCAAACAGAGGAGTTAATTGATTAAAAATCTATCAAGACAATGATATGTTTGATGGTATCAAATCAATAATTTATCAAAATAATTAGGCATGAATTCAAGATTTAAAACAAATGAATCAAAAATCAAACTATGTCTTGTACGCATACTTTCAAAAATAAAGAAAATCGCATGATTTGTTCAAAGTGTGGCTATATCCGTGAATTTACTAAACCATCCATAAAACCAAAAATTCTGGTTATTGGATTATTAATCTCTGTAATGATTGTTGGGGGCGTTTTTACACTCTCATTTTTTTCCTAAAAATTAGTTTTGATTAATAATCAGTCAAGGTTTATATCTAAAAATTTACCACTCATGACAAAATGGGATTAATGAAAGAAATGATGAAAGAAATTGGAAATAAATCAAGAGAATTTTATGAATTTGTTTTACCAGCAACAGATATGCATCTAACTGATGAAAATCTAAAAGTGGTAATTGATATTCCAGGATTTTCAAAAAAAGATATCAAACTAACTTTATGCGGTGATATTCTTTCAATAAAGGCTAAAAAAGTTATTGATGAAAAAGATTCAAAAACATTAATTTCAAATCAGCGACCAAATATGATTAATAAAAAAATTAGATTACCAATTGAAATTAAAGAAGGTGAAGAAAAAATTGAATCAGCAAAATATGAAGATGGTGTTTTGGTGTTAGTAATTCCAATCACAAAAAAATCAAAAAATATTACAATTGAATAATCTAATATTTTCTTAATAATGCAGATATTCCCATAATAATACCAGAACTAATCATTCCAATCGTTCCAAAATATTCATTTGATTGAAATAATAATACAGAACCAATAAAAATAGCAGAAGAAAAAATACTTCCACTAATCAACACAACTGGTTTACGTTTTTTCATATATACTTCAACTTCATTCATTAATTTCTCCATATCTGAACCAACTCTCAAAGTTGAATTGATTGATTTTAGAAAACTATCAAAAGAAATTTTTAATTCTTCAACATATGCACCTGTGATTAAATTTTCTTGTTGTAAAATATTTTTTAAAACTTTTATAAATTTAAAATCAACGTCATGTGTTTTGTAAATTCCTTCAATAATTGAGGCCATTCTCAAATATAATGCCAAATTTTTTGGTAAAATAAATGGAAATTTACTCATAGTTTTATTTGCTAATTCCATCACACTGTCCACTTCCATTTCATCAGGTTTATCACCATGCATAGAGCGAATTGATAATTCTATTCCTTTCTCAATTACCGATCTATTGTAATCAGGAGTTAACATTTTGAGATCATCCATTGCAGAAACTACTCTTGAAGGATTCTTTTCCACTAGTGCAAGATATAATCGGATTAAATTAATTCGTGTTTTGTTATTTATTCTTCCAACCATTCCATAGTCATATAGAATTAATTTTCCTTCATCAGTAACTGAAATATTTCCTGGATGCGGATCTGCATGAAAAATTGAATGTTTCAAAAGCATTGTAAAAAAAATCTGATGAACGTCAATGACTAATTGTTGTCTATCGATATTTTTTTTATCTAGAGCTTCTACATTTGTGACTTTGATTCCAGGCAAATATTCCATGGTAAGTACATTTTTTGAAGAAAAATCATCAAAAACAGAAGGTACAATTACCTTAGAATTGTTTGCCATATCATTTTTGATTTCTTTAAGATTTTTGGATTCATTTGTATAATCTAATTCTTCATGAATAGTTTCAATAAATTGTGAGAGCATTGTTTTAGCTGAGTATCTTAAATTTGAATCAACAAATCTTAATGCCAATGGTAAAATTTTTTTTAGAATTTTAAGATCTTTTTCAACTACTTTTTCAATTCCAGGTCTTTTTACTTTAATTACTATTTGTTGACCAGAAATTGAGCCTCTATACACTTGTCCTAATGATGCTCCTGAAATAGAAGTTGGATCAATATTATCAAATTTTTCATTTATCAATCCAATATCTTTTTCAATTATTGGTTTTACTTGTTCAAAAGGAGCAGCAGGAACACTGTCTTGTAGTTTTGATAATTCTTGTAAATATGGTTGTGGCAAAATATCTGCTCTAGATGATAGCCACTGTCCTAATTTTATGTAAACTGGTCCCAGTGAAATAAAAGTTTCAAGAACTTTAGTTGCATTTTTTTTAAATTGAGTTGAATCAATTTTATTTTTATTTTGATTGATCCATTTCTTCCGATCTTTACGTAATGCCAAAATAGATGGCAAAAGTTTGATTAAGATTTTTACAGTTCTAATAGTATACACAAAATCACTCCAAATGTTTTTTTATTTTCTTGGTTGCCTCATATGCTAAATATCCAGACATTAATGAAGATGTTAATACATTAGCTATGGATAATTTTTTATAATTTTTAGATGATATTTTTTTTGCAGTAGTTACTCCAGTAAATATTCCACAAGCAATTCCAATTAATACTTCAGGAGCATCATAAACTAAATGACCAATTGGATTTACTCTAGGATCAATTTTATCTGTATGAACTAAAAATTTATCATCATATTCTCTGATATGCAAATTTCCATAACGATATTGTTTTAGAGCTCCATTTTTTTGTCCAAGGATTGTTTCTTCTGCTTCTTCAAGCATGAATTCACGTAATTCTTTAGGAACTTCAATTTCATCACCAGGCATAAAATGAATATACAATAATTGCTTATAATCCTAGATCAAAAAAAAATGTGCCTAGTTTTGATTCTATAGTAATTAATTCTCATTAGTTAAATTTTACAAATTATTTTTTGTAAATAAAATAAAACTAGCACCAAATGAAATTAACATTATAATTCCAGGAACATATGCATAATTAAATTCCATATCAGGATGATTTTGTTCGTGATAGTAATTAATCGCAAAAGTTAGTATCAAAAAAATTACTCCGATAAAAGTTAGTTTTCTATGATTTAGCAATAATTATCAAATAATTAATTACTATATGAATTTAGAAAAATTATGTTTAAGGATCCGTTTCTATTTCAGATAATTTAGTAATTATCTGTTCTAATTCGGATTTATTTTCATTTATGACTTGCTTTAAAACTTCAATTTCATTATTTATTTGATTGATATTGACATCGTCAGAATTTTTAATTTCATTTTCTAATTCATTTAAAATTTTTTGATTGTATTGATTAATTTTTTCTAATTCATTTTTGTATTTTAATAAATTATCATATTGAGTAGAGATATTGGGGATATCTACATAATTAGAATTTGAAATAAAACCTGTTGTAATTATTAAACTACCTACAGATAATGTTATAATTAAAATAATAATTGGTAATCTTAGTTTCATTTTATATTCATAGTTTTTTTCAGATTTAAAATTAATGATAATTTTTATGATTTTTGGTTTTTACGCCTGCGAATCAAAAATACTGCGATAACAATTACAATAATGATTGGAATTATGATATATTCAGGACTAAATGTTTCTTCTTCAACAGTAGAAATTTCATTAACTAAAATTGTAGTTTTGTAAGGAAGGAAAATTTCATCTCTTACACTATCTTTGTATCTTACAGTAATTGTAACATCATGTTCACCATATTCTGGTTCGCCCTCAAATTCTATTGGAATATTGAATGGGACTGGTGCATCTGTTTCAATTTCATCAATAAATTGAGTATTAGATTTAATGTTAGAGTTACCATTGGCATCAAGAGTTACAAAGCCAAATAATGCATCTTCATTTCCTTCATTAATTATTTCACCAATTACCATTTGTGTTCCAGATAATTCAATGACTCTTACATTGAAAACAGTAAGATCAATCAAACCTCTAATGTAGAAATCAAGAATTTTTGAAATAGTTTCTTTATCACCATGTGTATTATAATACGTAATAGATAATGGAATTCGTAAAGTGTCACCTTTCAATGATTCAGGAACATAAACATCAGCAGTAAAGGAATCATATGATTTTGCATCAATATTTCCCAAATCCCAACTAGATTCTAGAATCAAAACATTTTCAATATTTGTAATAGATGCGGTATTAGATGAAAGTGATGTTTGTGCATTATCTATAGTAACATCAACTGCAGACATTGGTGCAGTTCCATCATTAACAATATCTATTACAATATTATTTGACTTCAATGAAGTAAGAAATGTTTCAGATGCTCTAACGTTAATTGTACTATCTCCAGTAACTTTAAAGTCAAAAGTAGAAAATGATGATCTAACACCTGACTCTCTTAATCTTGAATAATCAACTTTAACAGTTCCAGAATATTGTTGAATGTCAATATTTTCATCAATATTTACATAAAAAGTCAAATGGAAATTTGTTCCAGCTAAAGAATTAGTGTTGGTATTAGCATCAATTGTTGAACCAGGTCCATCTGAACCTGAAAATCCAAATGGTAATGAGAGTTTTCCTTCAATTCCAGTAATATCTTGAGTTCCTACATTAGCAAATTCAATTGTAAATGGAACATTGTTATCCCCACTACCAACTTCTATTTTGCTATTCAGTGTACCAAAATATGCATCTAATAATTTTACATCACCAAAATCTCTTTCAAATGCTGAATCACCAAAGTTTCCAGATTGTATTGGTCCATCTTTCCAATCAGCAAATGAAGATGAAATAAACAATGGAGAAAGTCCAATTAAAAATAAAGTTAATAGTAATTTAGAATTCATTATACAGTAATCTCCATTGTTGAATGTTCTTCATCTTCAAATGCTTTACCATCTTTAATTGTAATAACTTTATCAACATCACCAAAATGATGCCTATCGTGAGTAACGATTACAAAAGTTTGATTAAGTTTTTTTGCCATTGATTTCATCAAATCAACAATTAGTTGTGATGTTATTGAATCAAGATTACCTGTTGGTTCATCAGCTAAAACAATTGAAGGTTTATTGATTAAACCTCTTGCTATAGCTACTCTTTGAGCTTGTCCACCTGAGATTTTATTGGCTCGTTTTTGCATTTGATCTTCTAAACCAACTGCTTTAAGTAAATCTCGAGCTTCTTTTTCAGAACTTGAATTAGTTCCAGCAATTTGTATTGGCAATAATATATTTTCTAAAACTGAAAGATCAGACAAAAGATTAGAAAATTGAAAAATAAATCCTAATTTCTTATTTCTGAAGGAAGAAATTTGATCATCATTTAGAGTGGTAGTATTAGTTTCATCAATGAAAATTTCACCGTTTGTTGGACTATCTAAAAGCCCAATCATATTCAATAATGTAGATTTTCCAGAACCTGAACTTCCAACAATTAAAACAACATCACCTCTTTCAATTGAAAAAGATACATTATCTAGAGCTTTAACTTTATTGTCTCCATCACCATAAATTTTGGTTAAATGATTAACTTCAAGTACTTTAGCCAGTTCTCATCGCCTCCACAGGTAGTAATTTTGTTGCCCTATACGATGGGTATAGAGATGCAATGATAGCTAAAATGAATGATGCCAATGCTGTTTGGATAATTTTTTCCCAATTGTAACTCACTTCAAGAGGCAAGCTGTTATTGAAAGACATTTTTGTTTCTTTTGCGTAAATTGTGTATCCTAATCCAGTAGCAGTACCAACTCCAGCACCAATTGCTCCAATTAGCATACCTTGAAAAATAAAAATTATCAAAATATCTTTTCTTTTCGCACCAATTGCTCTCATTACACCAATTTCTTTAGTTTTTCCATTTACTAACATCATTTGAATTGTAACAATTGCAAATGCTGAGGACATCATTCCAAAGTAACCAATCATGTTAATCATTGCAATACCAGATCTAAAACCAGCAAGTTGTTGTTCAGCAGATTCCTCAATGGTTTCTGCTAGAAAATCATCATTTGGAAATGATAGTAAGAAGAATTCTTTGACTTCAAATGCTTTAGTTGGATCATTTAATTTTACCATAATTGATCCTGTTTGACCTTCTCTATTTGTCATATCACGTAATGTATCAATATGTATAACTGCACTATAGTCAAATCCTTGACCACCTGGTGATTTTGCAATTCCAGATACAGTAAATCTTTTTGTTTGTTCTTCACCCCATCTATCAATAATTGTAACTTTGACATTATCACCAACTACAGCTCCTCCAAGATCATTTGAAACAGTATTTCCTAAAACAATAGAATTTCTTGAGAAAACATAAGTTCCTTCAGTGACAGTTTCATGAACAGTTGATGCTCTAATGTCATTGAATGGATCAACACCCACTACAGGTATTCTAGTTTTTTCAATTAAATTTCCATTCTTTGTTATTTCCATTTCTGCTGTTCCTGAAAGCCGGGGAGTCGCCGCTACAACATAAGAGATTCTTTCAAACCAACTTACAATAGACGAATCAGATTTATCGATATAGTCATCTTCATTGGTTACAAGAATATCGCCATTACGATATTCACTGATATCTCTAACAATTGCATCAAAAAGTCCCTGAAAAATTACAAAATTTACGTGAATGACTAAAATTCCGATTGTCACAGCTAAAACTGCACCGATCAAACTACCTCTTTTATTGAAAAGCATTCTTTTTGCTAATTTCATTCGGTAATCCATAAGATAATTCAAAAAGTCTGATATTTAACATATATTATTCCTAGTGCTAAATTACAGACAATTTTATATGATATTAGTTATTTATTCACTATATGAAAGGTCTAAAAGTGATATAATGGACAATTTTGATATTCAAATTCTAAGTAAATTACTAAACAATTGCAGAGAATCAGATAGGCAAATTGGAATTGATTTAGGAATATCAGGAGGTGCAGTAAATGCAAGAATACGGAAAATGCAAAAATTGGATATCATTGAAGGATTTGTCATTAAAGTAGAACCACCTGTATTAGGATATGGAATTTTGTATTTTGTTATTTCAGGAGAAAATATGAAAGAAATCTTAGAACAAGTTAGTTTAGTAGGAGAACCCAATTATGTTATACCATGTGTTGGTGGGATTACAGTTTGTGGCATCACTGTAAAAGAAAAGTTAGAACAAAAAATTGAACTTGCAAAAAAATTAATGAAAGATTTTAAAGTTTTATCAATTTTTGAATCTGAGAATTCAGGATTTAAAACAGATTTAACAAAAACAGATTTACAAATATTAGATGAATTGATTAAAGATCCAAGACAAAAAATTGAATCAATTGCAAAAGAGACAAAAATGTCAACAAAAACAATTACAAGATGTATTGAAAAATTACAAACAAATGAAGGGATTCAGTTTACTACAATATATGATCCTAAAAAAATAAAAAAATTTATTCCATTTGCAATAATTACATGGATAAAAGGGAATTTAAAAGAAACATTAGATAGGATGAACAAAGAATTCTCTAATACTTATTTACAAATTCCATTTCTTGCAAAAAATCAAATTGTTTTATTTTTGTACAGTACCAATATTTACAAAATGGATGAATTAACACAAAAAGTTAGAAATCTCAATAATGTTAAATCAGCAGATTTGTTTATTCCTAAAAAAATTTTATTTTATAACAAATGGTTAAAAAATGCAATTATTGAATTCAAAAAATCTAAGAAATTACACTTAACATACCAAACAAATTAAATAATAATACTATTCAAAAATAATGTGAAAAAAGAAAAACTGTACAAAGGAAAATTATTTGAATTAAATGCATATTATATGAAAGTAGAACATAGAAAAGTTCGTAGAGAAGTAATTGAACATCCAGGTGCTGCTGCAATGCTTGCTTTTGATGAAAAAGGTAAAGTTTTGTTGGTTCAACAACATCGATACCCACATGGATATATTCTAGAAATTCCAGCCGGTACTTTAGAAAAAAGAGAAAAACCAGTTGATTGTGCCTATAGGGAGTTAATTGAAGAAACAGGTTATGAGGCCAAAAGGATGACTAAATTAATTTCATATTTTCCATCAGTAGGCTATAACAAAGAAGAAATTCATATTTTTGTAGCATCAGGCACAAAAAAGAAATTTGATTTAAAATTAGATAATGATGAATTCATCACTGTTGTAAAAATGGATATTAAAAAATTAATTGGAATGATAAAATCTGGAAAAATCATTGATTCCAAAACAATTTGTGCAGTAATGGTTTATGCTGCAAAGAAAAAATTATTCTAAGTATTTTTCAAACATATTCGTTAGAGATTATAATACTTTATTGATAACTTGGTTTAACCAGATCAGTAATATCAGACCAAGATTGTAAAATCTTTTCAAACATATAGATCAGATCAAACAATGGTAAAGATATTTGTTTTTCACTTTCTAAAGAGGAGCGTATTTTTGAAATTTTTGCAGAGTTAGTTCTTTGTAATCTAATTGCATTGATTGCAAGCATTCTATTATTAGAAATAAATGAATCAATTGATTTAATTTGTATTTCATCTATATCTTTTGCAAAATCATATAATTTTTTTAATTCTTTTTTAGATAAATTTGATTTAATTAGTGATTTAGATAATTCTACAACTGTATCACCTGCTATTTCAAGTGTATTTGCAGCAATTCTGTAATCAAGAATATCAATATTTTCTAAATTAAAAATTCCAGCTAGTCTAGTATCCATTATAGTACTTCGAATTAATCTAACAAGAAGAAAATATTGTCTATTAATTTCAGCATCACGATTTGCAATTGTTTCAAGATTTGTTTTATCCCCATTTTTTAATGCTAATACAACATCATTAAACATTCCAAGTGCAATTGAACTCATTCGTTTTAAGATATTTTGTGGATTGATTGATGTTTCATCTAGTAAGAATTGAACAGAAATATTTGTTGCATCTTCATCAATAATTTCTAGTCCAACTAATTTTCTCATTGAACCACGAACATTTTCTCTATCATTAATTGAGATTGAGGATTTTCCCACAATTCGTATGACATCAAATCCTAAAAGATACGCACCAGTAATTGTTGGAACAATACCTTCACCTTCTGATAAAGGATATGAAATTTCAACTTCTTTTGAGGGCCTCTTACTTAGTTGTGTTCTAATTGAGAGATTATTTTGATTTGTTTCAATTTCAACTTGATTACTTTTACTTAGCTCATTTGCATCAATCCATTCTTTTGGAAGGGAAACAAGAATACTACTACCAATTTTTTGTAGGCGTCGAGTGAACGTAGTCAATTTATATTAATTTAAATTATTTAAGCCAAGTATTAATATTTTCCAAATATCTCAAATTTGATCATTATGGCAACAGCATTTTGTCCAGCCCATATCACAGGTTTCTTTAAGGCGGAATTAAGCAAAAAAGATTCAAAACAATTAGGCTCACTAGGTGCAGGATTTTCCATAGAAAAAGGTGTAAAAACTACAGTTACAATTCGAGAGAAAACAAAACATGACATTTCAAATTTTACAATCAAAGTCAATGGTTTTGAATCAGGGGATATGAGAGTGTCAGAAGTAGTTCTCAGTAAATTTTCTACAGAAGGAAAATTTGTAGATATTATACATGAAATTGATGTTCCTGTTGGATATGGATTTGGATGTAGTGCAGCAGTTGCATTATCACTAGCCATTGCATTAAATGATGCATTAAAATCTAAATTATCTAAAATTGAAGTTGCACAAATAGCACATGATGTTGAAATAGAATGTAAAACAGGATTAGGGGATGTTTTAGCATCCTATCATGGTGGATTTGAAATTAGAGATAAACCAGGGGCACCAGGAATTGGACATGTTCAAAAAATTAATTTAAATAAAATTTCTGTAATCATGATATGTTTTTCTCCAATTTCAACAAGTAAATTTATCAAAGAAAGATTATCACAAATTAATGGTCTTGGTGGAAAAATGGTTAATGAATTATTGGAATCAAAGAATTATGAACATTTTCAAGAAATGTCTTTAGAATTTGCAAAATATGTAAATGTAATGACACCTAGAATGCAAAAAGTAGTTAATGAATTATCAAATAATAATATTAAATGTGGTATCGCATTATTTGGTGAAACAATTTTTTCCATGATTCCAAAAAAAGAAGAAGGTAATGTTTTAAAAATTTTAGAAAAATTTTCTGATGGAATAATAATAAAATCAAAATTAGATGATGTAGGTGCTAGAATTCTTAACAATTAAAAAATATGACTGCAATTCCTAAATCACATCCAAGATTAAATTCTCTTTTAATTCGTGAAAAATTAGTAAATGGATTTGATAACAATTTGGTTGCTAAAGAAGGACTTTTGGCTCACGGACGAGGTGAGGCATTTGATTATCTTATAGGTGAAAAAACTTCAAAATCCGCTAAAGAAGCAATAAAAGCTGCAGCAATTATGCTCAAAAATGCAGAAAATTCAGTCATTTCAGTTAATGGAAATTTTGCTGCCTTGTGTCCAAAAGAAATTGTTCAATTGGCAAAAAATACAGATTCAAAAATTGAAGTAAATTTGTTTTATTCAACTGAAAAACGTAAAAAAGCAGTTACTGAGATTTTAAAAAAATCAGGAGCAAAGGAAATTTTTGGATTAAATAGGAAATCATCTGTGAAATTATCAGGAATTGATAGTGCACGAAGGATTGTTGATAAAAATGGAATATTTTCAGCAGATGTTGTTTTAGTTCCATTAGAAGATGGTGACAGAACGATTGCATTAAAAAAAGCAAAAAAGAAAATCATCACATTTGATTTAAATCCACTTTCAAGAACTGCTCAAACAGCAGACATTACAATAGTAGATAATGTAACACGTGCAATGAAATTACTTGTAAAAGAATCAAAGAAGAGTGTAGGGGGAAATTCCAAATACAATAATTCAAAAAATCTTCAAATATCAATTTTAGAAATTAAAAAAAATTTAGAGAGACAAGCAAAAAATGTATAAAAATATTCAAAATATTTTAGAGATGAAAGATAAAGAGAAGATTACTGTTTTAACTGGATATGATTCAACAATGGTTGCATTATGTGATCAAGTTGATGTAATTTTAGTTGGAGATAGTGCAGGAATGGTTATGTTGGGATATGAAGATACTTCTTCAGTTACTATGGAAGATATGATTAGATTTACAACTGCTGCAAAAAATGGAAGGAAAAATTCATTGATTGTTTCAGATTTACCAATTAATTCATACAAAACTGAGAATGATGCAATTAAAAATTCATTAAAATTAATTGAAGCTGGTGCAGATGCTGTAAAATTAGAAGGTGGAAAAGAAGTTGCAGAAATTATTAAATCAATAACAGAAGCAAAGATTCCTGTCATGGGTCATTTAGGACTACTACCACAAACTGCTCAAAAATATACAGTTCAAGGAAAAACAAAAGAAAGTGCAATTGAATTAATTGAAGATGCAAAAATAATTACAGAATCAGGCGTATTTAGCATAGTTTTAGAGATGGTTTCCAGTCAAGTTGCAAGAATAATTACAGAAAAAATTTCTGTCCCTACAATAGGAATTGGTTCTGGAAAATTTTGTGATGGACAAGTTTTAGTTGTTCATGACATGTTAGGATTATTTGAAAAAATTAAACCTAAATTTGCAAAAAGATATCTATCTTTATCTGATGAAATAAGAAATGCCGTAAAATCATACACAACAGAAGTTAAAGAAGAAAAATTTCCGTCTATTGAACATGAATTTCAAATGGATGAATCAGAATATACTAAACTGAGGGAACATATTGACTAAAAAAGAATTGGAACATCCATCATTAGACATAGTTGAATCAAAAGGAACAGAACTATCTGGCAAAAAAATTGTTTTGTGTGTTGCTGGAAGTGTTGCAGCTTACAAATCAATTGAATTAGCAAGATTACTAATGAGACATGGTGCTAAAGTTACATGTGTAATGAGTGGTGCTTCAACAAAAATGATTCAACCAGATTACATGAAATGGGCTACAGGAAATGATGTAATTACAAAATTAACAGGTAAATTAGAGCACATCAATCTTGCAGATTATAAAAAATCAGATCTAATTATTGTTTATCCAGCAACTGCCAATACATTAGGAAAACTTGCAAATGGTATTGATGATACACCAATTTCAACAGTACTAACAGTAGGATTTGGATCTAAAACACCAATCCTAATGGCTTTAGCAATGCATGCATCAATGTATGAAAATGCTGCAGTAAAAAAAAATATTTCATTTCTAAAAAATAAAATAGATTTCATTTCACCAAACATGATTGAAGGAAAGGCAAAAGCATCAGAACCAGAGGAAGTTCTTGATTATGTTTTAAAGAAATTTGGTTTATCATCAAAATTACACGGCAAAAAAATCTTGATAACTGCTGGACCAACAATTGAACAAATTGATCCTATAAGGGCAATAACAAACCAAAGCTCAGGTAAAACAGGAGTAAGTTTAGCAAAGGAATTAGTGTCATCAGGTGCAAAAGTTACATTTGTTTATGGACCAGGAAATGAAAAACCACCAAAAGGTGCTAAAATTATCAATGTTGTAACAAGTAAAGAAATGCACACTGCAGTAAAAAAAGAATTGAAAAATAAATTTGATATTGTCATTATGGCTGCTGCAATATCAGATTATGTTCCAAAAAATCCAAGTAAAAAGAAAATTAAAAGTTCAAATACAAACCTCACAATTAATCTCAAAAAAGCACCTAAAATTATTGATGATATTAAAAAAATGCAGAAAAATATTCTACTTGTTGGTTTTAAAGCTGAAACAAATGTTACAAATATTCAATTAATTAAATCAGCAAAAAGAAAATTAAAAGAATCATCATCTGATTTAATCATAGCTAATGATATTGGAACAAAACGATACAAAAAAAATTCTCAAAATAATCAAATTATAGTCGTGGATTCAAAAAGAAGCATTGTATCAGGTTGGATGAAAAAAGAAAAAATTGCAAAAATTATAAAAAAACAAATTGAATTAAAATTATAATGAAAATAATTCATTCAAAATATAAGCAAAGAAATATGAAAATTTGGAACGAGGTTGCTCCAAGATATCATAAGAGATGGGCAAGTGTGAATAAAGGTCCATTTCAAAGTACAAAAAAATTAATTGATATTGTAAAAATTGATAAAAAAAATTTGGTACTAGATGTTGCATGTGGAACAGGAGTAGTAACAAAACAAATACAAAAAAAAGTTGGCAAGTATGGATATGTAGTAGGAATTGACACATCAACTACTGCAATTAAAATTGCAAAAAAATGGAATGAAAATAATAATTTAGATTTCATTAATACGGATGCAGAGAATTTTGCTTTTTCAAAAAAATTTGATATTATTACTTGCCAATATGCATTATTTTTTTTTCCTAATGCACAAAAGGCCTTAAAAAATATGAAAAATAGTCTCAAAAAATCTGGTAAAATAGGAATTTCAGTTCATGGAAGTAAAGATAATGTACCATTTTTTAGTAGTATTTTAGATTCAGTTGTAAAATACATTCCAGATTATGTTCCACCAGGAACACCAAATTTAGACCGATTTGGAAATAAAACTGCATTAAAATCAATTGTTAAGAAAGCTGGATTTTCAAATATTGTTGTAAAAGAATTTATTTTTAATTACAATCCAGGAAAATTTGAAGATTACTGGAGGAATTACATAAAATACATTGCAAAACCTCTAAAGGAAAAACTAAATGCATTGGAATATTCTAAACGCAAAGAATTTAGAAATTCTGTAAAAGAGAAAACATTACAATATACAAAAAAGAATGGTGAAATCATTTTTCCCTGGCAAGTTTTAATTTTAACTGCTAAAAATAATTAAGATTTTTAGAAATTTATCTAGTTTATTTATTGAATGTACCAATTTACTATTATTCTAATTAATGTAATTTACTTTAACCGATCATAGTGATGAGAAGAACAGGAGTCATTTTAGTACCTTTACCTCTTCTCATTACTTCCCTGTCTTAATTAGAATTAATAAAAACTGTAGAATTAGATATCGTTATCATTTCTACTGCTTTAATTGACATATTTTCTTTTTTGGAAATATCTATAATTTCCTTAGTGTGTTCATCCTGAAGATGTTTTAGAAATTCACTTTCTTCAATATTATTTTGTTTAAAATTGCACATAGTAAAAATGCAGTTAAAATTCAATAATAGTAATAATTTTTTTCTAGTAAAAAAAGTCTACATAAAATTAAGTTTTCAAAAACAGGTAATTTCTTAAATCTAGGCATAAAAATTAACGAATTTCCTAAATAAACGTAAAAAATTACAAAATTATGACAAAATCAATTAGTTGTAAAGATGCTGGAAAAGATTGTAGTTGGTCAGCATCAGCAGAAAGTGTAGAAGAATTAATGTCTCAAGTAACAGAACATGTATTAGCAGAACATAAAGAAATTGAGTTAAATTCAGACAGTATTACAAGTGTCAAATCATTAATCAAAGATAATTAATTCATAATATTCATAAAAAAATTGGCATAATCAGTTTAGTTAATAATAACTTTAGATTTATGATATCTTACAGGGATTAAAATGGGTAAAAAAGATAAAAAGGAAGAACAAAAACCAAAAAAGAATAATCTTAAAGCTTTTCTTAAAAAAAGGGCTCCACTATATCTTGCAGGAATTGCGTTAATTGTTATTAGTGCAAACGGTGTTTTATCAGAAAAACATCTGGATAATTTTTTAATTGATCTTTCAGAGGAGGAACAAATTGTAGTAGATATTTTAATGCAATATAATGGTCCTAATGAATCAGGATTAAATGTAAAAGATGCAATTGAAAATAAAATAAATGAAGAATATCCTAATATGAAAATATTTGATGATAGAAATACTAGAATACATGTAGTTGTAACAAATATCAATTTAGAAGAATATCAAGTTATATTAAATTTCAAATCGGATAA
>Ga0207992_1000269_pt1 | contig 27751 bp, 21 predicted proteins | sample ETN02SmetaG_FD_185788 | JGI IMG/M metagenome (GOLD analysis project Ga0207992, IMG submission 185788) | Marine microbial and viral communities from oxygen minimum zone, Eastern Pacific Ocean - ETNP2014F10-02SV255 (SPAdes) (version 2) | ecosystem: Environmental > Aquatic > Marine > Oceanic ...
GTGGTTGAAGACTGGGGAGAGACAGTCGAGGCTGTTTCCGAGGGAGTGCAGGCAGTCATCAAGAGGGCGCTAGAGAAGAGGGGGGACCTGCTCCTAGAGGGGGTCCATTATTTGCCCAACAGAGAGGTAATCGACGAATGGCGCGATGCTGGCGGTATCGCCACCGGTGTGGTACTTTACGTCACCAGCGAAAATATGCATAGGGGGATGATCGCTAACCGAGAGAAGCACAACGGGAAGCAGGTCGATCACTACTTGGGCAACCTGGGCAGGATTAGGGAGATACAGGAAGAACTGGTTGTTTCCGGGTCCCAGTCAGAATGGCAACTAGTTGATCCAACGAAGGAAAGCGGCGCGGCGGGAATCATCATCAACAGCCTAGGTTAGCTCGGAATCCCAAGGGCTTGGAATCGGTCCCCTGTGCATGACCTATCGTCCGACCCACTCCGCATCGGACCTTTCCAAGAATGCCCTGACGCCGATTTCCTTGTCCTCGGTGTCGAATAGGGCCACGAACTCCGAGCGTTCCATTAGGACCCCCTCCGAGAAGGGCAGTTCCAGTGCACCCCTGACCACGCGCTTCGCAACCTTGGTCGTGTATGGTGACTTCTTGGAGATCTCCTGTGCGAGGGTCATGGTCTCGGACTCAAGGTCCTCGGGGGAAACCATCCTGTTGACGATCCCCATCCTGAGGGCCTCGTCAGCCTTCACCATCCCTCCGGAGAGCACGATCTCCATGGTCCTGCCGTAACCGATCAGCCGACATAGCCTCTGGGTCCCACCGCCTCCTGGTATCAGCCCGAGGTTGATCTCGGGCTGTCCGAACGTGGATCTGTCAGAGGCAATGCGGATATCGCATGAGAGGGCTAGCTCGGTACCGCCTCCCAGTGCGAATCCGTCCACCATAGCGATGGTCGGCTTGGAGATGTTCCATACAGCCTCCCAACCGTTGTCCTCGAAGAATGGTCGGACGTCGTCCGAGTCCTTGCCGGCGAACTCGGATATGTCGGCACCTGCTGCAAATGCTTGTGGCTTGGGCCTCTTCCCCTCCTCTGCCTCTGGTGGAGGGGCCCCTCTGATGACGACGCATCTGACGGAGTCATCCGAGTTCGCCCTGACAGAGGCCTCCTTGATGGCTCTGTGAGAATCGGCATTGAGGGCATTGAGCTTGTCGGGCCTGTTGAGGGTCCAGACAGAGATAACGCCGCCCTCGGGGCTTGATCCCTCTACGGCGATGTCCTCGACTGTCAATACCTCGCCTGCCATGCCTCGCCGAGCGAGGCATGTCGCTTCAACGTATCACAGGACTAGTCTTCTGGGCCGATTGGGGGAGGGAGGTCTGGAAGAGGTAGTGGTGGCATCGGCATCCCCGGACTAGGGGGCAATGGGGGCGAGTCGATTCCCTGGGGTTCGCCCATTTCTTCTTCGGGAGCGGATGATTCCGAACGGGGGACGTCCAGAGAAACTCGGACCTTCAGGACTCTCTCGTCATCTATCCTGACATAAGACACCCCTTGAGGGATTGAAGGGTCGGGCTCTTCTGGTTCGTAGAAGACCGCTAGGCCATGTCCAGGGATGCTTGTTAGGGTGGAGAGATCTTCTCCGTCCTCAACCTCGGCCCACTTGCTAACTTCAATGGCTAATCGCTTGGACTTTTCTAGACGTCTTTCACGATGAAGACGATCTCTGAAGACTTCTCTCCTCCCTCTCTGCTGGGCGAGGTAAAGGTCGACCTCGGCTTCGGCTTGTAGCTCAGGATCGGATCTGGCGATATGCACTCTAGCCGTACCTTCGGCATCCTCATCTGATTCTGAGGTGATTGACATTGGTTCGATGGAAGCGCTGGGGAATGGCCCTGGGGGCGATTCCGGGATTTCTGGCACGGGCATCTCTGGGGATTTCTGCCTACGCCTACTCCTTCGAATCTTTGAGGAGCGGACCTCTTCCGGAGACTCCTCCGAGTTAACTGGTGGGGGCAATTCTATGTCTCCGAAATCTGGCCCTTGATCGATGAAAACTGGGCCTTTCTTTGCAGAGGGAATGGGTCTCCTTCCAGAGAAAAGGAGCATCGAGACCATCAGAAGAATCAACACTGCCCCTGCAGCCTGCATGATTAGACCCTCTGGAACTATGAATACAAGATAAATTGGTATTGCCGTAATGGTCATTACAATCAGAAGAAGCCTAGTTGCCGAAACCATTCTAGTACGGCACAGAGGACTGCTTCTATTCACTTTGACGGGCGATTCAGGAGTTCCGAGACTGCCTTCAGGGCTCTAGCTCTGTGTGAGATAGATGATTTCTCCGAAGGTGACATCTCTCCGCAGGTTCTCCCATCGCCATCATCTGGGATGAAGATTGGGTCATATCCGAATCCCATTTCACCGGATATCTCCCTGGATATCACCCCTCTGCAGACTCCAGTTGCAGTTACGATATCCCCTCCTGAACAGACTGCTGCAATGGCCCTGAATTCGGCCCCTCTAATTGACTCTGGAGCCAGTAGCTTCAGAACACCGGGCAACCCGATGGTTTTCTCGACATAAGATGAGTAGGGTCCTGGAAAACCCCCGATTGAGTCGATGAAAAGCCCAGAGTCCTCTGCCATAATTATCGAGTCCTCTTGATCAGTACCCATCACCAACTCTCTCGCCTGCTTTATCTTGGAAATTGCAACTTCCTCTATTCCTTCCGCCTGTGGCTCGACGATTTCTGGGACCTCGCCCTCGATTAGCAATTGCTCGACCTCGAATCCGAGATGATTGAGGATCTCGGATGCTTCGGAAACCTTGTGTTTGTTTCCAGTAGCGAAAAGAATACGCATATTTCCAACCCTACCCGTGATATCTGACTCTACCTGCTATTTTTCGGAAGCGCTCTATCACGTTTTCCGCACTCTCTGCATCATTGTTGGAAGACTGTGCTGCGATGTATCCCTCACAGACCCTGTCGATTGCGCCATCAATGTGAGAATGACTGGCGCCGAGACATTCCCTGAGCACTTGTAAATCGAGTCCCAGATGCTCCAACTCTGGAGATTGTCTAGACAAGCCGAAGTCAATCAGATAGAGATCGCCCTCTTCGGTTGACATCACGTTATGAGTAGTCAAATCGCCATGAGAAATCCCTATCTCATGGAGTCTGCGAATCAGCCCCCCTAGTTGGAAGAGTTCGTCACCAGAAGAATCGTCGGACTTGAGCAAATCGTAGAGATTCCTCCCCTCTATTCTGGATAGTAGCATGGATGAATTGCGCTGATCCAAGAACACCAGTCTCGGAGAAGGGAACTCAATAGCAGACAGTCTGGATAGGACTCTTGCCTCGACTGCCAGTCTTTGTCTTGTAAGTCTGCGATCGAGGTCTGGGTGCCTGTAGGATCGGGCTCTTCGAGACTTGAGTACTGCTTTCTTACCCAACCAAGATCCCGCTGTAACGGTTGCCTCTGCCCCCTCGTGAATCACATTCTCGGGCTTCCACATTCGAATCCCCCCGCTCGCCATGCAAATCCGATGCCAGATGACTTGAAAGCGGTTGCACTCAGACGACTGACTGGTCGACATGGTTCTGGACATGCCCGCCGCCCCGATTCCACGGGTCTTCTTGGGTAATTTCGGCTATTCTGAATCGGAGATTGACAAGGAAGCAGTTAGGCTCCAGTATGCAATCAGGCAACCGATGAGGTGGAGCATGGAGGTATGCAGATCGCTAGCCCCACTGACCCTTGAAATCAATCGTCTAAAGAAGGAGAAAGACGTTTTTCTAATCGCTCACTCGTATCAGACTCCAGACATCACATATGGGGTAGCGGACTCTGTTGCCGATAGTTATGCTCTCTCTAAGGAAGCCAGAGATGCCCCTCAACAGACAATTCTCTTCTCCAGTGTTCGATTCATGGCTGAGACGGCGAAGATAGTCAGCCCGAACAAGACGGTTCTGCACCCATCTCCGGATGCAGGATGCTCCCTAAGTGACAGTATTGAGGCAGAAGACGTCGTCAGGATTAGGGAGGAGAACCCGGGTGTACCGGTTGTTTGCTACATCAACACCAGTGCTGCGGTGAAGGCCGAATGTGATGTATGCGTCACAAGTAGCAATTATCTCAGAATTTGTGAGAGTTTGCCGGGCGATAGGTTGATCTTCGTACCTGACAAGTTCATGGGAAGGCATCTTCAGAATTCACTCAGGGGCAAGAAGGAAGTGATACTTTACGATGGTGAATGCGAGGTTCATGCAGAGTTCACAGGACCAAAAATAAGGAACTGGAAGAAGAACATGTCAGAGAATGGGATCGATCTAAAGGTCCTAAGCCATCCCGAATGTGATTCTGAGGTTCTCGAAGAAAGTGACTTCGTTGGCAGTAGCGAGTTGTTGATGAACGAGGCAAAGCGCCTAGCTAGCATAGGGAAGAGGGATATGATGCTGATTACAGAGTGCGGCACGGCCGACAGGGTCCTGGCCGAAACCGAAGACAATCTGAATTTGATGGGCGCATGCGTGATGTGCAAACACATGAAGAAGACCCAGTTGGAGGACATACTGCAAGCACTAATCGATCCCTATCCAGAGCAGGTAATAGAAATCCCAGCAGAGACGCTCAAGAGGGCCTCGAAAAGCCTAGATGAAATGTTTAGACTCGCTGAGTAGCCTTTTCGGCGCCATATGACTGTAGTGTCCATAAGAATATCAGCGGAATCATGGCTAAGATAGACGCTTGGAGTAGTAGGGAGTTCCGTGGCTCGATTGTGTCGGTGAACGAGAATAGTTGGAGCTGCTTTTCCCCATCGTCGTTAATTTCTATCCAAGCCAACCTCTCGAACAATATCTGTGGCTGGGTATGAGAGACTCCTTCATCGAATGTATATTGCTTGGTCTCGCCAGATTCCAAATCGTGAACATAGACATCGTTGTTCCTCTGAGAGGAACTTGTGCTAGATAGGATGCCGTCCCTAGTCACTTGTAGGAAAGCAACCCTTCCATCTCCGATGCTGGGGGATGATGAGTCCCAACGTGGATTGGAAATTAGCGTCTGATTAATGGAGAGCGTGTCTACCAGTATGGTCCTGTTAAATGGGCCGACATCAACTGTAGCTACAAGCCAATTTGAGTCCATAACTAGGTCTACAATCGTAGAATTCTGGAAGTCCAGATTGGTTCCCGAGTTCATAATCGAGTCTTCGATTCGTTCCGAAGATCTAGGATCAAGGGGGATGGTGATTGTGAGCTCCGAGTCAATGGAGGTGATGTTGACTAGGGGTCCTGCTTCAGAATTTTCCGAGATTGCTACGAGAGCTCCCGATGATGCGATCACCGATGAGGTTGTATTCAATTCTACAATTTTAGTTGGCTTGCCTGACGAATCTACTAGCTGGAGGTTATTGGATGAGAGAATTGCAATATTCTTCACCCCGTTTGAGTCGGTAGGTATTGCTATGTCAACAATTTCCTCCTCAAAGCTCTCTGCGAAGATTGGCTGAAGAACTCCCGAACCCTGATCATGCTCAAAGTAGTCGACGCTGTGATTGTCGAAAATCACAAAACTACTGCCGGAAGAAACTACCTTCGGAGTTTCTATCCATTGCTGACCCCCCACTGTCCTATTGGTCTGTGAAGAGACGTTTCCTGCTGTAATTGAAACGCCCCCTTCTGATTCTTCGAACCAAACGAGCCACTCGCCGGATCCAGAGGCGGAAGTGGGAGATTCGGCCTCTTCTATGGAGATCTTCTGGTGTGTGACGTCCCAAAGGAGAACCGAGCCGGTCAAGATGATTAGGGACATGATGATAGCACCAGTCTGATTCTTTCCTGGTTCCCTAACGGGGTCAAGAGTCTTGACGCAATTTTTCAGAGTTCTATTTATGGAGCCGCGAGGATCCTCAAGGACCCTAGCCAGCCTTCTAGTGAATAATCTCTCATCGGCGATTCGCCAAATTGGCTCGTGGGTCTTAGAGGTGATATTTACGGCTAGGATTGCGATTAGCATCCCTCCAATTATGTCGACGAACCAGTGTATCCCTAGGTAAACAATCGATACTGAAGTCAGTCCAATGAAAAATACCAGGAAGACTCGGAATCTCTGCCATCTTCCATCCTCGTCCCATCTATGCATTGAGAGCCAAATTGCAAAGGGGAGTCCGATGTGCAAACTAGGCATTCCATTGGTAAATGGGTCAATCCTGTTGAACCAATTATGTATCTCTGGAGTTAGATCATATGCAATTGTCTCCATTCCTTCTACATAGTTCCCAGTAACCTTGACGTTTAGGAACAGGTAGAATGGGATTGCCAAGATGTAAACCCAGAACATCGAGAGAGATACTCTGTCGGCCATGTGTCTGTCATCGAAGTAAATCGGATAGACGAATGAAGAGAAAGTGGCAGCCATGAATCCCATGACATAGAAATGGGTCATGAAAACGTCCAAGAATTCGCTGCGAAGTCCTTCTTGGACCCAGAGGACAGAGTCTCCCTCAATTGCGTAGACTAGGAATGTCATGTCTAGTTGGGTGTTCGCCATCAATATCCTGTCTAGACCATCGAGCAAATCTTTCCATAGGTAGACCGAGAAGACAACCACCATATGGGCCCAGTATCTTCTGAACATGTCAATGAAGCCGTCAGCGCTGATTCTTGCATATGGTGGTTTGAAAATTGGCATCATTACTATACTAATCAGAATAGCCCCAGTCACCCAAGTGATGTAGATGCCTGTTTCAGCAACCATTACGGACTTGTGGGAGTGAGGCTATGTCATCAAGCCAACGCATAGATTGGGGGGTCAGATTATCCTTAGGGTACGCTGAGAACCTTTGTCAAGCTGCTCGAGTACGCTTTCCACTATCGATTCGAAGGCTCTCGCGGTTTCTCCTTCTGGCTCGGCGATAATTCTGTGAACTCCATCGTCCCCCCCTCTGACAATTCCGGGATCGAATGGAAGAGCCCCGAGAAATGGGACCCCCATCTCTTTCGATGCTTCTTCCCCACCTCCAGACTTGAACACATCAAGTGTCATGTCCCAATTTCCATCCCCATCAGAATGGCATTCGATTGGCACCCCTCCTGGCCCCATAACTGAAATTTGGGAGTTGGGGGCAGATGTGCCCCTCAGAGTATATCCCCTCATGTTCTCAACTACTCCCAGAACTGGTACAGAAATCGTTTTGGCGAAGTTGATAGATTTTCGACTGTCTAGGAGAGCGACTTCCTGAGGGGTCGTGACTATCACCACCCCATCTATTCCTGGAAGGCTTTGGCTAACGGTAAGAGGTTCGTCGCTTGTCCCAGGGGGGAAGTCGATTATCAGAGTGTCCAACTCTCCCCAAGCAACATCTCCGATGAACTGCTGTATCGCGCCGAGTTTGATTGGGCCACGCCAAATAACAGGTTTATCCGGATCCTCCAGTAAGAAAGCCATCGAGATTACCTTCAAGCCGCTTGGTCCATCAGCAGGATGAATCTGACCTTCCTCGACGTTCAAATCGGCTTGCTCTAATCCGAGCATCTTTGGTACATTTGGCCCTGTGATGTCTATATCCATCAGTCCGACCTTCTTTCCCTGTCGGGCTAGGGAAAGGGCTAGTCCTGTGGCTACGGTTGATTTTCCGACCCCTCCTTTGCCTGATAGAACCATTATCTTATGTTTGATACCCTCATCCATCTTGCTGATTCTCATCTTCCTCTGCATCTGTTGGTATGCCTGCTCCATCTGAGCCCTCTGCTCATTGGATGCATCTGCATCGGGAGATTCGGGAGGAGGGCCGGACTTGTGGTGAGACACTGGAGAGTCAGACATATCATCCCGTTTGATGGCATCTTATTGAAACCTATTCTGGATGGTTTTACTCTATTTTTCTATATGTCAATTGGTTAATTAGTGACTCTAACGCAGGATGTTTGGTGCGTCTCTTATTCGTTTGCGTGGGGAATACCTGTCGAAGCCAAATGGCTGAGGGCATTGCAAGGGACCTCGGACTTGAGGCTGCATCGGCCGGGACTCATGCATCAGAATCCGATCGAGTGGCCAAATATGCAATAGAAGTGCTCGAGGAGATTGGAGTTGATACCTCTGACCTAAGGCCGAAAAATATCGACTCAGTATATCCTGGGAAATACGATGCGATCATCAGCATGGGATGCGGAGTGAGCTGCCCCGCTGTTCCAATAGACGAGGACTGGGGTTTGGAAGACCCCCATGGGAGGCAGAAGGAAGTCTACAGAAAAACACGAGATGCCATACGAATACTGGTCTCAGACCTGGTCGAGGGTTATACCGACGCTTAGAAAAGCCAGTCTGGTTTGCAAAGAGTGCGCGAGTGTAGTGTAGCGGTTATCACCCCACGTTGCCAACGTGGGAACCCGGGTTCAAATCCCGGCACTCGCACCAATACTACTCTAGTTCGGAATTCCTGACAATTTGCACGAAAGCAACAACCCCCATTGACAATAGTAGAAGCATGGATGCCAAGACTAACTCCGTTGAGTGGTCAGATATCCAGGATGTGCCCTTTGATCCCGCATCCGACTTAACTATGGAGACGTTGTGCAATTGTTCGGAAGCTGGGGTCGTGGATAGGAATACATCCGTTGCTCTGATCAATATGGACATCTCACCCTCGCTCAATGATGACCTAGCCGAGAAAGAGAGTGAGAAAATACCATCTTTAGCGGATCTATCGGGCCCGGTCCCATCGTCAACCAATAACAGCCATTCCTCTGACTGGCCAATTGGGGCCAATCGACCAATCTTAGCTTGGACCGAGGAAACCCCATCATAATCGTGAATCGAAACCTCCATTGTGTAATTTTGCTGCCCGCCAGAAACCAGAGAAGTCAGTTCGCCTACCTCATTGCCATCCTTGAGGAAAGTGAGATTGGATATTGATGGGGGTTGGTTCCCGATTAGGACAGAATCGGCCAGTTTTCCGATGATGCTTGAGTAGACGCTACCAATTTGTGTTGTTGATATCGAAGCCCCAGCATTATCTTCCAGTAGAATTGGAATGTTCTGCCTGCCTGGAGACATACTGGCAGGAACTTCGAATGTGCCTGACCAAATATCGATGAGAGAGGCCCGTTGCTCTCCGGAGAGCTTCCAATCCCAGTCCTCTTGCCCGGTATTGTTCAATTGGACTAAGTCACCACCAATCGACTGCAAGTTCACTGCTACTGACTGGATCCCATGGCCATCGTATGCGCCGATAGTTACGTCAATCGACTCTCCCCTAAACGTACTCCCAGGTGAGAAATCTATGTGAAGGACTCTTGGAGGTGCGTTTGAAACTTGAATACTGGAGTTCTGCTGGACCGTCACCCAGTAATCCTCCATTATTACGACGATTGGGATTGCCCCGGACTGGAGGCCGTTGTGCACTATTCTTGCTGTCCAGATATCATCATGAATTACCTGATCACCCTGCATTCCAGAATCGGAGAGATCGACAATTCCGAGACCTAGTGAGGAGAGGTCGACCCTGACGGACTTGGTGTCCGTGTCAACATCATCCACAACAACCTCCAGGTGTGCTACTCCCCCCTCTGTCGATAGGGAGGACTCCCGGAAACCAATTGAAGAGCCAGTTGCATCGGATATTGACGGGGGAGTGTTCTCGTCGAGTGTTACGATAGAGGGAGATAGGATTCGATCCATTCTCTGATTCTCCATTAGGGAGACCTCAGAGCCTTCTCCGATTTCGATTCTGACCAGTCTACTAACTTCGTTCAGAAGACCGGATAGTGGACCCTCGTTGATTATGCTGCCATTTGCTGAGCTCATATCTCCGAAGAACCCCTCCCATTGAGCAATAGACACGATGTGTCCGTCGATTGAGTCGGTGTTGATTCCAGAAACAGTTACTTCCAGAACCATCTCTGTATTTCCCACTAGGGAGAATGAGTCTCCGATGGATAGTATCTGGGGGCAGACCCCAGTCTCCCTGGATATATGGGTGGAGAAAATGGGACTGGCCTCGGGAGCCTCGGGATTCTGAATTATCGGAGAATTCTCGGGGTATTCATCCTCAGTGGAGCCATTGTCATCTACGAAAGTGTATCGAATTGTTCGATTAATCCAGTCATCCTGAGGGACCACGTACTCGTAAGTAAGGTTGTGTTCAGCCCTCAATTCCTGATCAATCGGGCCGAAAGGAGTAGCGGACACGTTGAACCAAAACTCGTTTCTGATTTTGTCGGCCTCGAAGGGAGTCCCTGTTGCATTCTCGTAGACTCCTGACTCAACTATCTGACGCACTAAGCCAAAGGAACCCTCGGCATCACCATCATATGTCCCATCCACGATTAGTGTGTCTGAGACAGTCTCACCCCCCTCTGATTGGAAGTGAATAATGGGTATTGTACCATTTACTTCGATGTATGGGGATTCCTCTGATGCGATGAAATCAAACTGACCGCTTCCGTAAATCCTTGAGTATTGGTCCGTCCTAACTCCCTCTTCCCATTTCTCACGGAATATTAGTTCATCCAACTCAAATGAGAATGGCCCCCCTACGGCAGAGATTCTAGCTGATGCATTTGCTTCGACTTGTACATCCTGTAATCTCCTGAATCCATCCTCGTCCCAGGTCTCGAAGTATAGCAAGAAGACTTCGCCGTAAACTCCCTGCGAGCTCTCGTTGTCCCCTCCGTTGATGGAGATCCACCCATTTCCTTCGAACATCATCCTCTCAGTTACTTTGCCATCTTGATATGATCTTAGGACGTATGCATCGTTTACATCTGCGCTGATGGTTGCTCCCTCTCCACCCTCATCTGTATTGAATAAGAGACCACCCGACCCCATCATCTCGAAATCTTGACTCATTAATTCGGTACCGTCATATGACTCATTGAGCCAAATCTTGTCGAGGACTAGATCAAGCGCTGCGCCCTCAGAGCCATTTGACATGTCGAGCACCAGAGTTCCATTTCCAAGTTCGTTTGATTCCAGAATACTGCCTGTTCTCTTTTGCCAGCCCCTCCCATCAAAGGTAATTCCTTGTCCTCCGGATTCTATGCCGGATAGCGACCAATTTGTCTCTCTAGTCACTTCATGGTCGGATATTGGTTGGTTCCAATTTGTGATATTTAGGACTCGGGTGCAGGAGGCCTCTGCTGTCTGGACTTGGATCGAGAAGGAGTCCCCGAATTGCGGTTCTTCCTCCAGGATGATATCTATTTCTCCGCCAGCCACTAAGATGGAGGTGTTTGCTACAGGGATTTCCGAATCTTCTCTGAAGTGATTAATTGTGGTGTTGACTTCTGCCGGTGAAGAACCGTTGGTGAATGAGGGATCGAAAACCACCCTATACCTGTGTATCAGTGAAATCTCCGATTCTCCTTCCTCCGTCCAGTGCCATTGCTGCCCCCAATCTGCAATGATCTCGCAATTGATTGTCTGCCCATCTTGAGTCGAGGCAAAGGACGAGGGAGTGTAAGATGCTAGCATAGACAGTACGACTAAGACTGCCAATCCCCTATTCATGTTCGACTCCACCCATGGAGGCATTTCAAACAATTCCCGACATGCTGACTAGAAAAACTAGAACAGTGGTTCCTCATAGTCGTCGTCGACCCCAGACCTCTCCCTCCATAGGCCGGCTGGCATGCCATTGTAGATGTCTGCATAGGGATCGTCGTCACCCTTGTCCTTCTCATTCTGAAGTGCCAAATTAGCGAAGTTCTCAGCGTTTGGTTTGAACTTCCAATAGTGGATCCTCCATTCACGCCCATCCCATAGGGTAGTCTCCTCGGACTCCGTGGTAAGTAGGTCATAGTCCTGTAATTGGTAGAACATGTTCCTATCTGTGGGTTCTAGGGCGTTGTCGATAATCCTGTTCGAGAACCCGAAGAACCCCAAAGCGTGCTCAGCGATTGACTCTGCGACATGGGTCTCCATGCTAGTATCGACCTTGCTCTTGATTGCCTGAGTCAGTTGCGCCAAGGTCAGTCCCATCTTCCCACCGGGCTACGTTAGGGGACGAGGTTATTTCAAACATCTTGCTGATTGCTCTGATTCCATAGTCTGAGAGTCCCGAAGCGATTAATCTTGACGAGCTTCTCGAAGGCCCATGGGGGAGTCCGTATCCACTACTTTCCTCGGCCTCAAGGAATCTGATTCAGGGCCATGGGACATCGTAGTTTTGCAAATTCCTCTGGAAATGACATCCAGTTACGGAGAAGGGACCCAGCATGGCCCCTTTGCATGTATCGAGGCTAGTTCGCAAGTCGAGTTACGTGACTCGGTTCTCCCGGAGGAGTTACCGTGTGGGGCTGAGATTCACACCGCTGAACCTTGGTCGTCAGACGCGCCGAGCCTGAGGGAACAGTTGAACTCAATCAGGGAATACGTCAGGCCATGGATAGCTGGCGGCGAATTCCCATTGGTTCTTGGTGGAGAACATGGAATTCTACTACCCATCGTGGAATCACTATCGGACCATCATATGATTTCTGATCTTTCTGACCTTACAATAGTCCAGATAGATGCTCATGCAGATCTGAGAGATCGGCTGAATGGTGAGCGATTCTCACATGGCACGGTCATTCGAAGGGCTCTCGATCTTGGAGTGGGGGGGGTGGTCCAGATCGGAGTCAGGGCCTTCAGCCTAGAGGAGGAAGAGTTGATGGAATCCGAAGATAGGATTCGGACCTGGCTTGCAAAGGACCTGCTTTCCGTCTCAGACGGCAATATGGAGTGGAATAGGATGATTGCGAGTCTTGCAGAAATCTCAGGACCGGTGTGGCTGACCTTCGACGTGGATGGCCTCGATGGCTCCTTGGTTCCATCGACGGGGACCCCGGTTCCAGGGGGATTGAGTCACTGGGGGGCAGTTGAGGTGATTGAGAGTCTATTCTCTTCTGAGAGATGCGAGGTGATCGGAGCGGACGTCAACGAAATCGTTCCAGGTACAGAAGGTTCACTGACGCAATTCAGTGCCGCGCTTATCGCGACCAAGATGATAGGTTGCCATATCGCTGAGTTTACGAGCAAAAGAGGATAAGGGTTGTATCTTAATTCCCTTACAGCGGCGCTATGCGCCGCTCGCTGGCAGTAATGGTCCTCGCCTCGCTGATGGTGGCATCGGCATCCCCCATGGCCTCTGGTCAGATTAGTCAGCCGGACATCGTCCAGGAACACTGGTACCACAGCTATGCAACTCTGACGCTGGACGTGAACGCATGGGCGGACGAATATCCTGAAATTGTCAACCTTCTTGTTGTGGGTCAAACAGAATTGGGCAGGAATCTATGGATGTTGCAGATTTCTGACTGGAGTCAGGAAACCAAACCGGATGGAACTGCCAAAGAGGTGGTTTACATCGATGGCGGACACCATGGGAACGAGCATCTGGGAACCGAACTAGCGTTCCTTGCTGCCGAGCATTACATCGAGGGTTGGGCGGATGGCGAGCAAGCGGTACTCGACGTCCTGGCAACAACCGAATTGCATATCCTCATCATGCTGAATGCCGACGGAAATGACTTCGATACGAGATGGAACATCAATCAAGTCGATCTGAATAGAAACTACGACCACTACTGGAACACCTGTCCAACGACGCAGCCTGGGAGTGCAGCATTCAGTGAAGCGGAAACCCTAGCTAATTCGGTTTACATGAACACGGAAGTTCCTGACGCGGACCTGTATGTCACAATGCATACCGGGGTCTGGATCATGCTCTATCCTTGGGGGAAATGGCCCGAACAGCCTTCGGACTGGGAGCTGTTCCACTTCATCAGGGACGATGTTAATTCGAACATCTCCGAGATTCCGATCCGCAACGCCAATCAGGGACTTTACCCTAACTGCGGGACCAGCAGAGACTATGGATACGGGGTGATGGGTTTTCCCACATTCACATTCGAGACTGACGACGAGCAGTTCTTGCTCGGGACTGTCGAAGCGTTATCAGAACGCCTCGGCGAGGAGCTTGAGGTGATGAAGTACCTTATCGAAAATGTATGGTACTGGAGGGCACGACTTGTTGTAGAATCACTACATTTGGAAGGCGGTGTGGCCCATCTTGAGGTATCCAACTTGGGAAGGGCGAGTACGTCAAATGCCACACTCACCTACCTGACAGAAGATGGGGAGAAATGGTTCCCCGGTGGGGCCGAATGTTTCAACACGGAAGAAGAGTACAACTACTCCTCAACCGGATGCGGCTTCGCAGTTAATGCCACGAATAGCACAGTCGCAACCTTCGATTTCGGAGATCTGCCAATTTCTAGCAGCGAAGGTCAGTTCCACCTATTCTACCAGAAAAGGGTGATCGATGCTTCGACCTGGGTATCAGAACCGGTGAACTCGTCGGTAATCGAGTATAGGGGCGCGTCCAATCGGGCCCTGTCCTCCCCCTCGGTGGTACTCAGTATGGTCTGTGTCCTCCTAGCTGCATTGAGGCCCCGGGAAGAGTTTGTCTAGATATACAGAAGCTAATTCTCATCTGAAATGGTAATTTTACATGGGAATTGTTTGTAAACTCCCTACTAATCGTACAGTTGGGACTATTTATGGAAATTAGCAATGGTGAATTTACAGAATTAGGTGGTCAATTGGTTCTGCCTCTCTTCGAAGGATGCGACAAACCGCCAAACAACTCGCTAAGCGGGCTCAGCAGGAGCCAGAGGTCACTAGTCAGGGATGCGCTTGCATCTGGTGGTTTTGATGGCAAGAATGGCAATAGGATGGCCCTTTGGACCCCTGGGTGCAACATCCTCCTAGTGGGAATGGGGGCAAAGGACTCACTGGGTCACAAGAGATCTAGGAACACGGGTGCTAGGTTAATTGCATCGATGTCGAAGAAGAAGGGGCTGGATGTAACAGTCAGGTTCACTTCCGGCTGGTCTTCAACACGGATGCTAGACTTCGCTGAGGGCATGATGCTGCGAGACTATGAGTTCCTAGCTCACCAGGAGATCCCCGATGGACATATCGGAGACCCATGGAGAATTGAGTTCCAAGCCAGCAGCAGGCACCAAGAAATTCTCTCGGGAGGACTTAGCAAAGTCAATTCGATCGTTGGAGGGGTTCACTTGGCACGGGACCTTGGGAATGAGCCAGCCAACGTCCTCTACCCGATGGAGTATGCCAGAAGGGCCATCGAGTGGTCGGAGGGCAAGTCCAACGTAGAAGTCGAAGTTTACGAATGGGAAAAATTGCAGGAGTTGGGGATGGGTGGTCTGATCAACGTAGGCAAGGGGAGTGAAAGGAAACCATGCATGGTTCTCTTCACATTGAATCCGGATGCCGATGTGGGCGAGCAGAGGCCCTGCATAGTTGGAAAGGGCATTACTTTCGACACAGGAGGAATTTCGATCAAGCCCACCGGAGGCATGTGGGACATGAAGTACGACATGTGCGGTGCTGCCACGGTCTTCGGCCTGATGGATGCCCTACATTCGACCGGCTTTGACAGGAGGGTGAATGGAATCGCCTGCCTAGCGGAGAACATGCCTAGTTCCGGCGCCTATAGGCCAGGAGACGTTTTCAAGACGTACTCTGGTAAGACGGTGGAGGTGTTCAGCACCGATGCCGAGGGGAGGAACGTGCTTTCCGATGGTCTATGGAAGGCTGGAGAGTTGGATCCGGAGTACATCGTAGACCTAGCGACACTGACCGGTGCCGTGGTGACTGCCCTTGGGAACCAGATTTCTGGGATGTGGGCTAACGAAGAGGGGATTGCCAAGAGGGTCAAGGCAGCTGCGAGAAGGAGTGGCGAACCTGTATGGAGGATGCCTCTAAATTCGCAGTTCCGCAAGTACATGACCGATTCTGCCTTTGCGGATATCAGGAATGGATCAATAGGCGGACGTGCCGGTTCGTCGAACTCTGCAGCCTCATTCTTGGAGTTCTTCGTCCCTCACAGGGGGTTCGACGAAGAGTCTGAGAAGATTCCTTGGGTGCACTTGGACATTGCTGGAACTGCTTGGGGCCCGGGTGCCAAGGCTCGTTCCGAGGGAGTGAACCCACTCTTCCAGTACGGGACCTCTGGGGTCCACGTTCGAACACTGCATAGGCTGATCACTGAAGAGTGATCAGTCTTGTTCTTCGTCATCAGAGTCGATGACTTCGAAGTCTGCGTCCACGACTCCATCGTCACCATCTTCCTTTTCCTCGGCCATCTCAGCGGCTGCTGCCTCGTAGAGCTTTGTCGATATGGCATGCATTGATTGCTCCAGTTCCGCCATCTTAGTCTGAATTGCTGCCTCATCGATGTCCTCCAATGGGATGGGGGTCTCTTCCTTGACGATCAGTGACTCGAGCTCATCCAGTTTCTCGAGAACTGGCTTGGTGTCATCATCGGAGAGTTTTTCCTCATTTTCCTCAATCATCTTCCTAGTCTGATACACTATGCTATCCGCTGAGTTCCTCATCTCGACCTTTGCCTTTCTCCTCTTGTCCTCATCGGCGAACTTCTCGGCATCCTCGATCTTCTGCTTTATCTCGTCCTCCGAGAGGGAGGTCTGGCTCTCTATCTTGATCGATTGCTCCGTCCCGGTTCCAAGATCCTTGGCAGAGACATTAACGATTCCGTTTGCATCGATATCGAATGTCACCTCGATCTGAGGGATTCCTCTTGGAGCGGCTGGGATTCCCATTAGATGGAATCTTCCGAGGGTGATGTTGTCCTTTGCGAACTCCCTTTCACCCTGCAGGACATGGATCTCGACGGCTGGCTGGTTGTCTGCAGCGGTGGAGAATGTCTCAGACCTTCTCGATGGGATTGTCGTATTCCTCTCAATCATGGTAGTAGTCACGCCTCCGAGGGTCTCAATTCCCAGCGTAAGAGGCGTCACATCGAGCAAGAGGACGTCGGTAACGCCCTCGTCACCGACGATTATTCCCGCCTGTAGAGCAGCGCCCATTGCAACTGCCTCATCAGGATTAATGCCCTTGAAAGGAGCCTTTCCGACCTCCTTCTCAATGGCCTGCTGTACTGCTGGACCTCTGGTGGAACCACCGACTAGCAATACCTTGTCTACGTCTCCCTTCTTTATGCCGGCGTCCTTCATGGCTTGGCGTGTGGGTGACATCGTCCTCTCAACCAGAGAGGATGTGAGCTTCTCGAACTTCGAGCGAGACAACGACATGTCGAGATGCTCTGGTTGGCCATCATTCATCGTGACGAATGGAAGGTTGATCTGGGTGGATGGAGTTCCCGAAAGCTCAATCTTGGCCTTCTCTGCTGCTTCACGAATCCTGCTCATGGCCTGCAGATCCTTCTCCAAGTCAATTCCAGTGGACTTCTTGAACTCTGAAACTATCCACTCCATCACGGCCTCATCGAAATCGTCACCACCGAGTCTGTTGTCTCCGCTGGTAGCCTTGACCTCTATCTGTGGTTGTCCATCGACTTGGTAAATCTCCAGAATGGAAACATCGAATGTACCGCCACCTAGGTCGTAGACTAGGACTGTCTGATCCTCCTCCTTGTCGACACCATAGGCCAGTGCTGCGGCAGTTGGTTCGTTGATTATCCTTAGAACCTCTAGTCCGGCAATCCTTCCTGCGTCCTTGGTCGCCTTCCTCTGAGAGTCGGAGAAGTATGCTGGACAAGTCACTACTGCTTGCTTGACCTCTGTGCCCAGATACTCTTCAGCGTCTGCCTTGAGCTTCTGAAGAACAAACGCAGAAATCTCCTGGGGAGAGTAGGTGTCCTCGTCTATGTCCTTTGTCCAGTCCGTGCCCATTTCTCTCTTTACCGAGATGATTGTTCTCTCTGAGTTGGTAACCGCCTGCCTCTTGGCGGTGACTCCGACCAAACGTTCCCCCTCCTTGGTGAAGGCAACTACACTAGGGGTAGTCCGAGACCCCTCTGAGTTCGGTATTACTACCGCCTTGCCTCCCTCAATCGTAGCTACACAGCTATTTGTCGTTCCTAGGTCAATTCCTATTACTGCAGATCCCATTTTCATTTCTCCTGTTTTGTTCCAAACTACTTCAGTTCGAATGTGATGTCTAGGATGCCATTGTTAATCTCCCAATTGGCGACCCCTGATGATGCGTTTGGGAGTACGAATGTTCTGAAAGGCCTGATTTGATTGGTCCTGAGCATCTGTAGGACCACTCCTTCGCCAGTGAGGCTCAACTCGAGATTCTCAGAAGAGATGCCATCGAACTTTGATACATCGATTGTCACGAACATCTGGTCATCTTTGACGTACACGTCCTCCTCTGGTATCGAGTCGTCTTTCGGTTCATGCTGACTTTCGTCAACATCGACTCTAACTTCAGATACAGCGGGTTTGATGTGAATATCTACACCCATCTTCTTCAGAAAATCACCAAGTCCCTGAGGTCCGCTAATCATAGACTCGAAGTTCTTCATGAATTCCTCTGGATTGGAATTAAGTCCGAGTTTGACTTCGCTCATTGAGACCTTCTCGGGATCTATTCCCATTTCCTCGAATTGGCTTCTTACTTGCTCAATCATCGATTTCAGAGTATTTATGTCGACTGGCATTCCCATTTGTTCGAACATTCTGGCCATTTCCTCAATGGCTTCTTCATCGAAATTATCCCAGTTCTCTCCAGTCATAATATCACTAATCAACCTCTAGTTGTATAGTGGGAAAGACGGGTGGTATTTGAATTAAACGGAAATACTGGTAGGCTGATAGTGCGGATAACGTATGAGCGTATTGAAAACAGAGGCTTGATTGGGAGGGAACAGATGGTGGAGTCTGATCACGACGTAGCCCTGGAAGACACGGACAGGATCCACGGGAGGACTGCTCTGGTGAACAACGTCAAGGCTGCTTCATCTCTTGCTGGAGCAATTCGTTCGACTCTGGGTCCAAAGGGGCTGGATAAAATGCTGGTTGACGGGGACGGGTCGGCTTTGGTAACTAACGATGGCGTCACAGTTCTAGAGAAGGCAAACGTGGAACACCCTACTGCTAGGCTTCTCATAGATGCGTCATCATCGCAGGATAGGTCCGCCCGTGACGGGACAACTACGACTGTACTCCTTGTCTCAGAGATGCTGCAGAACGCTCTCGAACTAGTGCGAATGGGCGTTCACCCCTCGATAATTGTGAACGGATACTCAATTGCACTGGAGGAGGCGATCAAGGAGATTGAGGAGGTGTCAAGAGAATCGGATGACAAGCAGAAATCCCAAGTTGTTAGGACTTCCCTCCAAGGCAAGGGGGACTCTTCTGTCTGTAGCCTGATCGCACGTCTAGCATTAGAGGCGGCAGGCGAACTCGTGGATTTGGAAGGGGGCGACGATCTGGAAAGAATGCTTGTGAAGCGCTTGCAGATTAGTGAAGGAAGCGTCATGGACTCATCATTGGCCACAGGCCTGATGCTGCTAAAATCGAGAGTCGATGCGAACAGTCCGGAGAATTCTAACGGAGGAGTGGTGGCGATAATTGATGGCGGTTTGGAACAAGCCAAGCTGGAAACCGATGCATCGATAGAGGTAAGCAGCATTGGGGTACTCCAGGAATTCCACGAAAGATCCAGAGAGAATTTGCAAAATCAAGTTACGCACCTCTCATCACTTGGAGTTGACCTACTGATAGTTAGAGACGGAATCGCTGACGAAGCGGCAACACAACTGACAAAAGAAGGAATCGTGGCATACCGAAGATTCGAAAGAAGCGACATGGACCTATTGTCCAGGATCACCGGGGCCAGGCCGGTAAGAAGCGTTGACGGGCTAAGAGATAGTGATCTTGGCACATATTCTAACAGAGTCGAAGAAAGAATTGCAGATGTAAGTCACACCCTGATAGAAGGCCAGGGCGTGGGAATGACCCTGGTTGTAAGAGGTTCATCGCCAGCAGTGAGGGAAGAGGCAATCAGGATCTTTGACGATGCCATTGGAGTGTCTCATCGTCTGAATAGCAGACCGGGAGTCCTTCCTGGAGGGGGTGCAATTCAGTCTCATCTTGCGAGGCATCTGAGATCATTCTCCCAGACACAGTCAGGGAGAGAACAGCTTGCGATAGAGGCGTATGCTTCGGCACTTGAGTCGATTCCTAGGATTCTTGCTGAGAATGCCGGCAGAGATCCAGTAGAAGTAATCCTCTCACTATCTGCGGATCAAAGGAAATCCGGTGCTTGGGTTGGTTTCGATCTACAAAGTGGGGAGAACTGCGACATGGGCGAGATGGGCATATTGGATACTGAATTCGTAGTAAAGCACGCACTTTCGGGAGCGACCGAAGCAGCAATCGGTGTGCTTAGGATTGATGACGTTCTCTGGGCTAGGACGGATCCGAGCACCCCTGACTGGGAAGGCGAAGACGAGATCTAGGATCTGGAGATTCCCCTGAGCATCTCATCAACTAAGGAGTCGAGGTCGTACTTAGGGGTCCAATTCCACTCTTTCTCGGCAAGAGTCCCATCTATCGAGTCTGGCCATGAATCGGCGTATTCCTGCCTGATATCTGGAACGAAGTCGCAAGTGAAACCCTCTACTCTTTCGGATATTGCATCAACTAGCTCTCCAGCAGAAAAAGAAAGACATGGGATGTTGTATCCGGCCTTGGAATCTCCGAGGTCGTCTTCACTGGATTCCATCAGTGAGAGAGTAGCGTCGATGGCGTCATCCATGTATAGCATAGGAAGACGGGTATCGGGACGGACGAAGCATTGGTAGTGTCCTTCGTTCAGTGCAGCATGGAATATTTCTACAGCGTAATCGGTGGTTCCGCCACCAGCAGGAGCCTTGTAGGAAATCAGACCCGGATAGCGAATACCACGTGTGTCGACGTTGAATCGTTCCATGTATTCTCGAGCCAGAGCCTCTCCGGTGACCTTAGTCTCGCCATAAACCGTGGTTGGATTCAATGGCGAGTGCTGAGATGCGTGCTTTGGCGAGTCTGGTCCGAAAACGGCTATCGAAGAAGGCGAGTAGACTCGGAGATTGCATTCCTTTGCCGCCTCGAGGACTGATATTGTCCCTCCCACATTGATCCTACGGCATAAATCAGGATCACGCTCTCCGACTGCAGAAAGAAGTGCAGCGAGGTGGTAAATAGTACCGACGCCCTCACTCTGGCAAATGCTGGAAATCTCATCTGTTTCTAGGACGTCTAGAATCACGAATGGCCCTCCCTCCACGGATGAGTGACCCTTCAAATCCCTGATGTCAGAGGCGATGACAGAGTCGCTTCCGTTTCTTTCACGAAGTGCATGAACCAAATCAGTACCGATTTGACCCAAAGCCCCGGTGACAAGCACCTTGTCTCCCGATGTACCCGACATGTGCAACCGTAATTCTGACGCTACTTGAAATTAAAGAAAGGGCAAACAGGATTTTATTGGCCAATGTTGATAGGGGATGGGCTACTGATTCTGACCCCGTTGATGAGATGAAGTATGTCATAGTGACGGGTGGGGTGCTCTCCGGATTGGGCAAAGGAGTGACTGCTAGTAGTATCGGAGTTCTCCTAAAAAGCGCTGGACTGAGAGTCACTGCAGTAAAGATCGACCCCTATCTGAATACAGATGCAGGCACTATGTCACCATTCGAACACGGCGAGGTCTTCGTTCTGGATGATGGCGGAGAAGTGGATCTAGACCTTGGGAACTACGAGAGATTCCTAGACGTGTGTCTGACAAGAGAGAACAACATCACCACGGGAAAGGTGTATGAGAGCGTGATTCAGAAGGAGAGGAGAGGGGACTACCTAGGCAAGACGGTCCAGGTCATCCCACACATCACGAATGAGATTCAGGACTGGATTGAGAGAGTTGCCCACACGCCAAGCGATGGCAACGGGAAGGAGCCGGATGCCTGTGTGATTGAGTTGGGGGGTACTGTGGGCGATATCGAAAGCGCTCCTTTCGTCGAGGCCTTGAGGCAGTTCCAATTCAGAGTTGGCCAAGAAAACGTTTGCTTCGTCCACGTTAGTCTGATTCCGGTAATGGGCCCAGTCGGGGAACAGAAGACTAAACCGACGCAACACACTGTGAAGGACCTCAGAGGACTTGGGATCAATCCGCATATGCTAGTTTGCAGGTCGAAGAGTCCGTTGATTGACGAAACACGTCAGAAGATCTCAGCTTTCTGTCACGTTCCTCCTGAGGCGGTAATATCGGCTCACGATGTTTCTAATATCTACCAAGTCCCGATAATGATGGAGTCTCAGGGCGTCACAAAGATGCTCTCCGAGAGATTTGGCTTCAAACTCTCGCCAAAGAGGAAGTTGCTCGAAGACTGGAAGGAGTTGGCTGATCACGTCGACTCCTTGGAGGATGCGGAAGAAGTTCACATTGCAGTTGCGGGCAAGTACACCGATCTCTCTGACTCGTACCTCAGCATCATCAAGGCGCTTCAGCATGCATCTTTCAAGGTCGACAGGAAGCTGGTGATCGACTGGATCGAGTCTTCGGTGCTGGATAAAGACGCGAAGAAGACCGATCTAGAGTCGTATGAACAGGCGTGGAGTCTGCTCAAGGCAGCGGATGGTATCCTTGTCCCCGGAGGGTTCGGAATCAGAGGGATCGAGGGGAAAATAAAGGCGGCCGAGTATGCCAGGGAGAATAACGTGCCATATCTGGGAGTTTGCCTAGGTTTGCAAGTAGCGACAATAGAATTCTGCAGGAACGTATTGGGGCTGAAAGGTGCTAATTCCACAGAATTCGAGGAAGAGCCCTCTCACGCAGCAGTTGTCTTCATGCCGGAGATTTCGAAGACGCATATGGGTGGGACGATGAGGCTGGGGACGAAGCCGACGCCGTTCCTAGTTGATGACTGCAAGATAAAGCGCCTTTACGGGGGTGCTGGCCATGTTGATGAGAGGCACAGGCACAGGTATGAGGTCAATCCAGAACTAATCGGGGAAATCGAGGAAGCCGGGCTTGTTTATGTGGGTAAGGACGAGACTGGAGAGAGGTGCGAGATCATGGAGCTAGAAGGGCACCCATATTTCGTTGGCACTCAGTACCATCCAGAGTTCAAATCGAGACCCGATCGTCCAAGCCCGCCTTTCCTTGGTCTCCTCATGGCGGCTTCAGGGATAGAGGTCTAGTCGACGGAAACAGGTAGTATCCTGGTGGTTCTGTATCCCTGTAGTACCTTCATGTACCTCTTGGATGCAAATGCTTCGTCCAGTGAATCGTCGCCAGTCTCAATCCTTAGGGCTCTTACAGTGAGTAGTTTTGCCGGAGTCACAACCCCAAGGATATTGTCGATCCCAATTGAACTGAGTACTGGCGGGGAAAGTTGCAGATTCCCTCTGCCAATCAAGAAGCCCTGACCTCCCATCGGGGATAGTAGGAGCGTGACTGGCCCATCATGCAAATCTAGGAGGTCGATAATTCCGGATTCAGCGAGATCCGTACCAACTTGCTCAGAACCGAGTGTCGCATCTATCCCAAGTGTCGTCAATTCGAAGCCGATGTTTCCCCCTATCTCTCGTAAGGTACCCCCTGACCCCCAGATTACTAGTCTTCCATCTTCTACTATTGATTCCTCGATATGATCTGAAAGTCCGATGATTATTTCTTCCTCGGATTCCGTCTGAATCAGCTCCTTTGACCCCTGCATCCATCTCGGAGAATTTGGGGAGAATGCCTCGGCATAGAGTCGAACCACCCATTTGCCCTCCCTGTAGAGCTCCTCGTCCAAATCAAGGACTTCGGTGGAAGAAACTAGAAGATCCCCGTGGATCCACGCGGAAAGGACCTCTGCTGCTGCCTTGGGGGAGCTGGCGAAGCAACCAGAGTGCATCTTGACTCCTGAAGGTACTCCGATTACTGGCAGCTCGGGTGTTTCTGAACTGGATAAAGTCGAGACGATGTCCCTGGTTGTTCCATCTCCGCCGGAGTAGACTAGCAAGTCAATCCCATTCTCAAGCAACATTTCTACCGCATCTTGAGTATCGGAAGCCGAGGTTTGCCCGAGGGATTGATGGATCTCCGAAATTGTCCCTAAATCGAGTTCATCTGGAATCCACTCTGTCCCCATTCTACCCGAACTGGTGATCCACTCAATCTGTACTGATTCGTCTCTGTGAATTCTAGAAAAATGCCTAAGCATGGATTCTAGACGTGGTCCTGACCTATCCTCTGCGCCCTTCGAACGAGCCAATTCAGCCTGCCCATCGGAGCCCTTGAGTCCGAGCCTGCCGCCCAGTCCGGCATCGGGATTTGCGAGTATTCCAATGCGCACCATGCATGTCCCAGAGGGAGCGTGTTCTTATCGGTTCACGCTCGGGACACTGTTCAATGAGGGTCGTGGTGGCACTAGGGGGAAACGCGCTTCTCAAGAGGGGGGAGGAGCCGACTTCTGAGAATCAGAGGAGGAATGTGAGGACGGCTTGCAGGGCTCTAGCCCCCCTGGCTGAGGAGCATCAACTAGTAATCACTCATGGTAATGGGCCCCAGGTTGGTCTTCTTGCAATGCAGTCTGCGTCATACAAAGAAGTTGAGGAGTACCCATTGGATGTCCTAGGTGCTCAGACGGAGGGAATGCTAGGATACTACATCGAGCAGGAGCTTGGCAACATGATGCCAACAGAGTCTGCTTTCGCAACAATTCTGACAATGGTCGAGGTCGATCCTGATGATCCTGCATTCCAAAATCCCTCCAAACCAATCGGTCTTCTTTACGAAGAAGAAGAGGCACGGAGAATCGCCAAGGAGAAGGGATGGTCGATAGCCAGAGCAGGTGAAGGGTGGAGGAGGGTGGTTCCCTCGCCCGAACCACATAGGATTTTCGAGTTGCGGCCCATACACTGGCTCCTGGAGAAAGGAGTGGTGGTAATTTGTGCCGGAGGGGGCGGAATCCCTACTGCATACAACTCGGAAGGAGTTCTGGAGGGGGTCGAAGTGGTCATTGACAAGGATCGAGCAAGCGCTCTTCTAGCAAGACAACTAGGCGCGAGGCTGCTGATTCTTGCTACAGATGCCGAAGGCGTGTACGACAACTGGGGGAGCGATGAGGCAGAATTGATTCAGCGGGCTACGCCGGAGGAAATGTCCGGCAGGGAGTTCGAAGCAGGCTCAATGGGGCCAAAAGTCGAGGCTGCATGCGATTTTGTCCGGAGGACTGGTGAACGAGCAGTGATCGGGTCCCTCTCTGAAATATCCGGGATGGTCGAGGGGACTTCGGGTACACAATTCGTCATTGAATGAGGGCCCTGCCATCTATTTGCGGCCAAGGCCTTCATATCGACTGGACGTCGGCGAAGCCGAGGAGGGATACCAGTGGGAATGATTTCCGTTGATGTGGGCGAGGGAGATGCGCACGAGTATGCGAGTGGAATCAGCGCTGGAGAAGTAATCAAAAACGTCCACGGGAGAAAGTCCGGGGCAGTTGCTGCTTTGGTAGACGGAGAGGAGAGGGACATGTCCTACTCGCTTGATAGGGATTGCAAGGTCGATCCGATACTTGGGGGCTCGGAGGAGGGTTTGTACATCCTTAGGCACAGTTGCGCGCATCTACTTGCTCAAGCGGTGACTCAACTTTACCCAGAAGCAAAGCCGACGATCGGCCCACCGATAGAGCACGGGTTCTACTACGACTTCCAAATGGACCCAATAGGGGAAGATGGGTTACGTGAGATAGAGAAGAGGATGAAAGAGCTGGTCAAACAGAACATCACAATAGAGAGGGAGGATCTTGACAACGACTCCCTGAGGGATATGTTCTCCTCTAACCCGTTCAAGTTGGAGATCATGGATGACAAGATCGGCCATGATGTCGGTTCATCCGCATACCGCCAAGGGGACTTCGTAGATCTATGCAGGGGCCCTCATGTTTCCCGGACGTCCCAGTTGAGGTGGTTCAAACTTACCAGCACTAGCCAGGCCTATTGGAGAGCGGACAAGGAAAAAGCGGCCCTAGTCAGGATCTATGGCATGTGCTACGACACCAAAGACGGGCTGAGGGAGCGGGAGCGTCAGATCGAGGAGGCTTCCAAGAGAGACCACAAGAAAATCGGCAAGGAGATGAAGATCTTCATGGTGGATGAGATGATAGGCAAAGGGCTCCCAGTTTGGCTTCCCAATGGAGAGTCGCTCAAGTCAGAGATAGAGAAGTTCGCAATCGAGACCGAAGATGCGTATGGATACGTCAGGGTAACTACCCCCGTGCTAGGGAAGAAGGAGCTATTCGAGACAAGCGGCCACCTACCCCACTACGCTGATGGGATGTACCCGCTTATGGAAATGGATGACGGTTCCTATGCGTTGAAGGCCATGAATTGCCCGTTTCATCATAGAATCTTCCAGAACGAGAAGCGGTCTTACCGCGAGTTGCCTATGCGGATAGCAGAGTATGGGACCGTGTACAGGAACGAATTGTCCGGGACCCTCTCTGGTTTGCTAAGGGTCAGGATGCTGTCAATGAATGACGCCCACATCTACTGCACCTTGGACCAGGTGGCTTCCGAGGTCGCAGATAATGTGAGGATGGTGCAAGAATACTACTCAGTGTTCGGTTTTGATGACTACCACTTCAGACTATCTCTGTGGGATCCCGACAACACCGAGAAGTACATCGATCAGCCTGAGAACTGGAAGTCAACACAGGATCATCTGAGAGTCATTCTCGATGACCTTGGGGTCGAATATGTGGAGTCCGTTGGAGAGGCAGCATTCTACGGTCCTAAGATAGACATCCAGTTCAGGACCTTGCTCGGCAGGGAGGAGTCGATGTCAACGATCCAGTTAGACTTCGCTGCTAAAGAGCGTTTTGGGCTGTCATACACGGATGAGACCGGAGCCGATAATGGGGAGGTTTTCGTAATCCACAGGGCTCCACTTTCGACGCACGAGAGGTTTGTTGCGTTCCTCACTGAGCACTGGGCAGGCAACTTCCCAAGTTGGCTTTCACCGATCCAGGTCCAAATCATAACGATATCCGAGAAGCACAAGCAGTACGCCGATCAGGTAAGAGGTGCTCTTGAGGTGGCTGGGGTCAGGGTTCGAGTCGATGACTCAGACAACACAATCGGCAAGAAGATCAGGACTCACAGGAAGATCCGTCCCGCTTACATGGTAATCCTTGGAGACGACGAGATGAGCAATCAGACGGTGTCCATTAGAGGCAGGGGTGGCAATCAGAAGAACGGGGTTCCTCTTGATGAGTTCGTTTCTGACATCTTTGCCGAGATTTCCAATCGCAGCAGAGAGCCCTCACTAGACGAGTGAAGTATCAATACTGGACCCCATCTAGGAATGCCCACTATGGCCAGCAAGGATGGCAGAAGTTCGGAAAACACCGAGGCGATGCTGTCAACGGCTCGTTCCGTGATCCGAACTTGCCTACAGGTCAGAAGGGAGGAGGACGTCCTCGTCATCACCGACCCGGAAACGGCAGGTGTGGGGCAGGCATTGTACGAGGAGGCTGCTAGGGTCACAGATAGGATCCTCCTAGTGATGATGCCTCCGACCCAGAAGACTGGGAAGGAACCCCCGCTACCCGTCTCCGACATAATGAGGAAGAACAGGGCGATCATCATCGCAACCAAGGACTCCATGACTCACACTCGAGCTAGGGCAGCAGCCACCAGGGAGGGTGCTAGAATAGTCTCAATGCCTGGAATCGGAAGTTTGGCATTCGAATCTGGGGGCATGACTGCCGACTACAACACCCTGCAAAGAGAGATCAGCGGGATGGGTTCGGTCTTCAGGAGGAAGAGGAGAGTCAGTGTCAAGACGACAGCGGGGACAGATGTCGAGTTCCTGACTGGTGACAGGTGGATTCTGGAGGACACTGGCATTTGCAACCGCCCGGGGCAGGTTGCCAACCTGCCTGCAGGGAAGGTGTTCGTCCTACCCAAGGAAGGCAGC